>Ga0105240_10000211_pt1 | contig 118341 bp, 114 predicted proteins | sample KBSC54metaG_FD_80426 | JGI IMG/M metagenome (GOLD analysis project Ga0105240, IMG submission 80426) | Corn rhizosphere microbial communities from Kellogg Biological Station, Michigan, USA - KBS C5-4 metaG | ecosystem: Host-associated > Plants > Roots > Rhizosphere > Soil | place: Michigan...
CCCTCACACACAAACAGCACTTCGTGTTGAATCGATCTTTGGCGATGCCATGGGTCCTGTTACACCGCTGGACAAGATTAGCAACTTGAATCGCAAGCGCCAGCGTCCACAAGCAATAAGGGAATTAGTACCAAATAAAATAGAAAACGCCGTTGAACTCGCCTATGAAGAGCAAAACCGCTTGTTCAATATACCGTTATCGAAAAAAACTTCTGGTAATCAATAAGGAAACCGTACCATGTATAAACAACACTTTGGCTTAACACAAGCACCCTTTGGTAAAGACAGCAAAGAACTCTGGAATAACCCGCAATTAATCGATCTTGAAAGGCAGTTCAAATGGCTTTTAAAATCGCCTGGAATCGGTTTATCAACAGCCGAACCCAGCCTTGGGAAAACAGCGGCACTGCGCCATTTAACCCGGACTCTTAACCCTCACCAATACGGAGTACAATATATTGCTGAAACCGACTTTGGCCGGCTCGATTTTTACCGGCAATTGGCGGCAGCCTTTAATTTATCTTCCTCGTATCGCCGTTCTCAGCTTTGGAGAGACATTAAAGAGCATATTACCCGGCTCGCAACACAAAAAAACATTTTGCCAATCCTGGTCATTGATGAAGCGCAAAACCTCCCGCCGGTGTTTTTAAGGGACTTCCCGTCTTTCCTGAACTTTGTTTTTGACTCAAAGGACTACATGACCGTGTGGTTGGTTGGACACAATGAGCTTGCCAGGACGATTGATAAGCCGAATAATGCTGCTCTAGCGACTTGCATTCAGGCACGGTGTCACTTGCAGCCTATAAGCGACCGTGATGCCTTTAGGGAATTTTTAATGCATGGCCTGGCTCAGGCAGGTTGCAACACAACCATCCTGTCAGACTCTGCGATAGAGACTTTACGGATGGCATCCAAGAGAAATCCTAGGCAAGTGCATCGGCTAATTGTTACCGCTCTGCAAATAGCCACCGACAAGAGGCAAAGTCATCTGCCTGATGATGTAGTTAAGGAGGCGATCGAAATAATGAAGCAAGGGTAACTACAAAGGCACGCCTGCTATAAAAGCGGGCGTTTGTCTCATCTTAAATACATCGGGACGATCGTTGTAAATCAGAGTGAGATGTTACACCAATGATCGCCCTAGACCTCCATAGCGTGCAACTTTATATTCAACAAGCCATTTCATTGAATGAGATATAATCATTAAAACAGCTTTCTTAACTCTTTTTTAGCATGGTCTAAAATTTCTTTTTGATTGGCTGACAGATTTTTTCCAGCACGATTGATATAGAAATTCAACATAGACATTGCCGATTGCAGAGGATTAGCCTTGCGCGCCCGGCTTTCCAAGGCTGATTTTTTTAAAGATTGCGCAATTTTCTTGGCGTTTTTCCAGGTAAACACCCCTTCTTCCAGCTCTAAAGCATGGCTGGTTTCAGTCACTGTTTTCGACCATTTACGTTTTTTTGTGGCTGGCCGCTGCACCTTCCTATTCACAGCAAACTCCTGTTCATCAGCCTTCTATTAATTCATGCCCCTCACTGAAGATAATAAATAAAATCCAAACACTAAACCACTAATCCAGAAGCTAACAGGCCAATCCGTTAAATAAGATAAAACAAGACTAAACCAGACAATGAGCATTGAAAGCAAAAGACTCAGGCCCAAGCCTGACCAGAAATGTGCCGTGAAGCGTAAGGCTATTGCTGGCGGACCGATCATTAAAGTAAACACCAGAATTACGCCAACAACTTGACTAGCGATCGTGACTGCTGCAGCTGTAATGAGCATAAAAATAACCGACATACAGCACAAGGATACACCCTTAGCTTCGGCCAACTCCGGCTCAAAGCTGGTAAACAATAATTTTCTAGCAAATATTGCCATTAGGCCTAAGCAAATCAAGGTAAGCCAGATCATGATCTGCAGATCATGCCAAGATACACTGAATAAATTGCCAAATAGAATAATCATGGCCTGCCCAGCATAACCGCCATATAAATAAAGAAACAAGCTACCCAAACCAAGGCAAAAGGATAAAACAATTCCAATCACCATGTCATTCTTACTTAGGCGCTCTCCCAGAGCACCCATACCCAGAGCTGCTACTAAGGTAAAAATCAATTGACCCAAGATTGGTGATAGACCTATCAGCAAAGCACCACTAGCACCAGCAAAACCAATATGCCCCATCGCATGAGCTGCAAAGGTAAGATTGCGAATAATAACAAAATAACCAACAACACCCGCCAAAATAGCGGCTATCGTTCCTGCCCAAAAGGCATGTAAGAGAAATTCGTAGTTAAGTATATCATGCAACAAATTAATCATGATAATAACGTACCTCACCTAAGATATTTTGCTGAGTCTCACTTAAAACAAACATTTTATCTTTGAGATGTATCACTTCAATAGGGGTTCCATACAAGCTACTCAGCTTTTCACTGGTCATGATTTTTTCAGTATCTCCAATCGCTACTTTACCATTGGCAATGAATAAAACCCGACTCATCACTGGTAACAAGGGATTGGGATCATGGGCCGTCAGTAGAACAGTGACATGCAAATTCCGTTGTATCTCTTTTAGCAAAATAATAAAATGATCTTGATAACGTGGATCTAAATTAGAAAGTGGTTCGTCTAATAAAAGTATTCGCGGTTTGCCTAAGAGTGCTTGAGCAAGATAGATCCGCTGTCTTTCTCCACCAGACAACTGCCTAAAAGGACGATCTACATAGGGTCCAATTTCAACCAGATCGATAATAGCTTGAATTTCTTTTTTTCTACGTTCTGAAGTCCAAGGAAGCCCCCAATAGGTACCGTTTGAAACAGCCTGCAATAAAGCTCGGCCACTCAAATTACCAATAAGATGGTACATGCGCATTTGAGGCATATAACCAATATTTTTATTTCCACGTCTAGGCACCGTATGCAGTACCTTTATCTTTCCAGTTACAGGTTTCACAAGACCCAATAAAGCACGTAAAAAAGTACTTTTTCCAGAGCCATTGGGCCCCAAGATTCCAATAAACTCACCCTGCCTAATATGCAAATTCATATTTGAAATTAAAGGAGTACTGCCATAACTCAAGGAAAGCTTGTCTGTCACAATAATATCTGATTTACCGTGATATAAGTGCATTTTCGAGCTCCTTTAATTCCTGAATCATCCACTCAATATAAGTTAACCCCTGGGGCAAGGTTTCACTAATACCGATCACTGGGATTTTTTGTTCCTGTGCCAACTGACGCATATGTTCCGTCATAGGATTAATGACTTGCTTATTATAAATCAGCAGCTTAACCTGATGCTGCTTCAAATCATCTTCAAAAGTTTTAATTTGAGTTACTGAGGGTGGGATATCATTCATCATGTTGATTTGGAAATCTACGCCGTGCATTTTAAGCTCTAAGCTGTCCGCCATATAATTAAATACCGGCTCAGTTGCAATCACAGCAGTATTTTGTAGTCTGATCTTAAGCCGAGCAATCATATTCCAAATTTGCTGATAAGTTTGATTAAACCGATCAAACTGCGCCTGAAAAAATTTGGCATGTATTGGATCATCCTTAATCAACATTTCCGTCAGTACTCGAGATAATAGCGGTACCGTATTAGGGGAATACCATATATGAGGATTTGCACTTGGCTTAAGGTCTAGCAGTGAAGCAACTTCAATTTTTTGCTGGCTCTGCTTATTCTCCATTTTTAGCAATGAAGTTATCCAAGGGTCATAACCAGCACCATTATAAATCACAATATCTGCCTGACTAAGCGCTTTGACTGTGCTTGAAGAAGCAGTGAATAAATGTGGATCCTGGGAGGGGTTAGTTAAAATGGAATTGACCTCTACATATTGACCACCTAATTCTTTGGCTATTTCACCATAGAAATTTTCAGCCGCGATAATATGAATAAGAGCCTGTGCTTGTGCTGAAAGAATAAAAATAAAAACAAAAGATAAGAGGCGGCTAATGGTTTTCATTTTGAAAATCATAGATATCTCACAAACCAATCCTTGGCCATTCGAGCCACTTCATCCAAAGCACCTGGTTCTTCAAATAAATGGGTGGCACCTGGAACAATTTTTATTTCTTTAAGACAAGTCATCATGGAATAAGCACTATTATTCATTTCAATGACTTGGTGGTCTTCACCGCCAACAATTAATAAGGTAGGTGCCTTAACTAAGGGCAAATATTCAGCAGCCAAATCGGGCCTCCCCCCTCTCGAAACAACCGCCTTGATCAGCCCAGATTCTTGAGCCGCTGCCACTAAGGCTGCTGCACCACCGGTACTGGCACCAAAATATCCCAACGACAAACTCTTAATAGCTGGCTGCTTAAGACACCAATGAGTCGTATCTAATAACCGCGAGGTCAAAAATTCAATATCAAAACGCAATTCGCGCGTTCTGGAATCGATTTCCTCTTCCTCTGGTGTCAGCAAATCAAATAATAAAGTTGCCAACCTATTTTCATTTAACATCCGAGCCACATGTTGATTCCGGACACTGAAGCGGCTACTCCCGCTGCCATGAGCAAATAAAACTAAACCTGTTGCTTCTTTAGGAATGTGCAATATTCCATCTATATGAACCTGACCCAGATTGATCAATAAGGGGTGTTCTGTATCAATGGTATAATGTGTCATAGATTAACCTCGCTAGGGTATTATCCTTTTGCACTCATATATTATACCATTATTCCCGTTGATCCTTCACAAAAGTACCCTCTTGGTATTCCCGAAATGCCGTTCTTAATTCTTGATGTGTATTCATGACAATAGGACCATACCAGGCAATCGGCTCATTCAAGGGTTTACCAGACATTAGTAGAAAGCGAACCGAATGCTTTTCAGCATTGATAGTGACAAAGGAACCCTTTCTTTCAAATAAGATCAAAGTGCCATCACCACAGGGACAAGGTGAATGCATATCAAAATAGTTTACTCCAGTAGCATCATGACCAAATGGGGTTCGCAAATCATCAAAATAAGCTTGCCCATCAATCACATAGGCAAGAACATTATAGTCTGACTTTACTAACAAGGTAAAAACCTTACCTTGGGCAATTTCAATATCTAAATATTCAGGATTAGTCATAACATCACGTACTGGGCCTAGGGTTCCATTGACTTCACCACAAATAATTTTAATCTTCACGCCATCTTGAGGAATCACCACCGGTATTTCATCTTTTTTTATACCGCGATAACGGGGAGTCATCATTTTGGCATGAGCTGGCAAATTGGCCCATAATTGAAAACCTAGCATCTGACCCTTGCTATTTCCTTTAGGCATTTCTTGATGAATAATGCCACTACCCGCTGTCATCCATTGCACATCACCAGCTGAAATATCGCCTCGATGTCCCATACTGTCTGCATGCTCTACATCACCATCCAAAACATAGGTAATGGTTTCCATACCACGATGCGGATGCCAAGGAAAACCTGCTGTAAAATCTGCTGGATTCTCTGAACGAAAATCATCGAGTAATAAAAAAGGATCAAGAAGAGGAAGTTCATGAAAACCAAAAGCCCGCTTTAATTTCACGCCTGCGCCCTCTACAGTAAGCTCACTTTTCCAAATTTTGTGAATTCGACGAGCTAACTGAGTTCTCATGATAAAAGTCTCTTAATTATTAATAAGATATTTATTGTAGAAGGAACTCTGCAACAAAAGCAAGGCTCACTCCAAAAGTGGTATAATAAACCTATGGCTCATCAAGGAGGATGATATGGCTGATAAAAAACTTGAATTATTAACACCTAGCAACTCTGTCCTAGTGCTAATCGATTATCAACCTCAAATGGCCTTTGGTGTCGCTAATATTGATCGACAAATCTTAAAAAATAATGCCGTGGGCTTAGCTAAATCTGCCAAATTATTTTCCGTGCCCACTATCCTCACTTCTGTTGAAACAGAAAGCTTCAGTGGTTATGTATTCCCAGAATTACTGGATGTATTTTCCGCTCAAGATATTATTGAACGCAGCAGCATGAACACCTGGGATTCAGAAACGGTGTGCAAATTAATTGCCGCGACCAAAAAAAAGAAACTGATCTTGGCAGGCTTATGGACAGAGGTCTGCATCAACATGCCAGCCCTATGTGCCCTAAAAGAAGGCTATGAGGTTTATGTGGTAGAAGATGCTTGCGGTGGTACTTCTGCTGCTGCCCACCGTGATGCGATGTACAGAATGATACAAGCCGGCGTCGTTCCTATCAGCTGGCTACAATTATTACTAGAATGGCAACGTGATTGGGCACGAAAAGAAATGTACACTGGTGTTATGGATATTGTGAGAGAACACTGTGGCGCCTATGGTATGGGCGTTGACTATGCCTATACCATGGTCCATAAGCAACCCCGGCGTGACAAATCTAGCGGCAAAATAGCAAAGTAAGCTGCCATGATAGATAGCCTCTATATCAATGGGCAATTTAAAGGTGTAGGAATCTTCAATAAAAAAATCACTGCTGTTGCTATACAAAATAAGACATTTTTTAAATTTGGCTCCACTGAAGAGATTTTGAAATTAAAAACTGACAAAACCTCAGTCATTGATTTAAAAAACCGCATCATTATTCCTGGACTAAATGATTCTCATCTGCATATCATTCGCGGTGGATTGAATTTCAATATGGAATTACGCTGGGACGGGATCAAAAGTCTCAGCGATGCCCTTTTCATGCTAAAAGAACAAGCTTCTAGAACCCCTCCCCCGCAATGGGTACGAGTTGTGGGTGGCTGGTCAGAGTTTCAATTTAAAGAAAGACGCCTGCCGACTTTAGCAGAAATTAATGCGGTGTCTCCTGAAACACCCGTATTTATCTTGCATCTCTATGATCGGGCCTTGCTAAACAAAGCAGCTTTGAGAGCTATTGGCTATGATAAAAATACTAAAGAGTTACCAGGAACCACTATTCAAAGAGATAAAGCTGGTAACCCAACGGGCATGCTCATTGCCAGCCCTAATGCCATTATCCTCTATTCCGCTCTGGCTCAAGGTCCTAAACTGAGCCAGGCTGATCAAATGAATTCAACTCTACACTTAATGCGTGAACTCAATCGCTTAGGGATTACCAGTGTTGTTGATGCCGGCGGCGGTTTTCAAAACTACCCTCAGGATTATGCTGTCATCCGTGAATTGGACCAACAAAAGCAATTGACTGTACGTATCGCCTATAACTTATTCACCCAAAAGCCAGGTCATGAGTATGAAGATTTTGAAAACTGGGTGAAAACTACACACTATCAGCAAGGCAATGATTATTTACGTCATAATGGTGCAGGTGAAATGCTGGTTTTTTCCGCTGCTGATTTCGAGGATTTTTACAGCCTCGGCCCGATTTACCCTCAACCATGGAAGCAGAACTTGAGCCGATTGTGAGTTTATTAGCAAAGAATGCTTGGCCTTTCCGTTTACACGCAACTTATAATGAATCTATCGAACGAGCCTTAACTGTTTTCGAAAAAATCAATCGTGAGATTCCTCTCAACAAACTTAATTGGTTTTTTGATCATGCCGAGACTATTACGGATCAATCCATTGAAAGAGTCAAAAAATTAGGTGGCGGTATTGCTATTCAAAATCGCATTGCTTTTCAGGGAGAATATTTTCTAGATCGTTATGGCAAAACCCAAACCCTGAGAACACCGCCTATCCAAAAAATTCTCGCAGCCGGCATTCCTGTTGGCATGGGCACGGATGCAACTCGGGTGTCTAGTTATAATCCCTGGCTTTGTCTATATTGGCTTTGCACCGGAAAATCCTTGGGTGGAACTCAACTTTATGATCAACATAATATTCTATCCCGAGAACAAGCACTTGCTCTATACACACAGGGTAGCGCCTGGTTTTCTAATGAAGAAAACAAGAAAGGTTCTTTCGTCGAAAATCAATTAGCCGATTTTGCAGTGTTATCTAAAAATTTTTTTACTGTGCCCGATGAAGAAATTAAAGAAATCTATTCTTTGATGACCGTCGTTGGTGGCGAGATTGTACATGCCAGTGATGAATTCAGCCAACATAACCCCCCGCTTCCTCCAATCAGCCCAGATTGGGCACCCATCAAATATTATGGAACCTATGGTGGCAATAAAATCATTGTAAAACAGGCTCTACCACAATATAACTGCGCTTCACATCGCGAGCATACTGTTCAGCATGGTTTAGGTTGTTATTGCTGGGCTTTTTAAGCAGCTTTATGCATCTTGATTTAGAAATGACATAAAACAAAAAATATGATACATTCTTTTTCCTTATGAATAGAAACCCCACCATCGATGCCTTGCGCGGTATTTGTATTCTCTGGGTAATTTTATTGCATTGCAATATTCATTTACCATTAGCAAAAGCCGTGCTACCAAGCCCATTATTCAGCTTTATCTTCTGGAATGGTTATTATGCAGTTATCTTATTTTTTGTGATATCAGGTTGTCTCATTACTTCAACCTCCTTAAAACGCTGGGGTAATTTACAAGATATTTCCTATCAGCAATTTTACCGACTACGCTTTGCCCGTATTGCGCCTTGCTTATTCGCTTTATTAATCATTTTATGCATCTTAGACCAATTAAAAATATCTGGCTTTGCTATTACCAATACCAGTTTAGCCCAAGCTCTCCTCTCCACACTCAGTTTTCGAATTAGCTATTTGGAAGCCAAAATCAGTTATTTGCCTGCTAATTGGGATGTACTCTGGTCACTTTCCATTGAAGAAGTATTTTATTTATTCTTTCCCTTGTTTTGCATACTACTTAAGAAGCCGAGAAAGATTATGCTTGCTCTCGGATTATTTATCCTTGCAGGCCCCTTAGCCAGAATATATTATGCCAGCAATGAAATTCTAAGTGATCGCTCTTTTTTCTCTTGTCTAGATGGTATCGCTATTGGTTGCCTAGTTGCTCTAATCACAGCAGGAAGTGTAAAAATCCCCAAAAAACTTTGTCTAGGATTGGGTTTAATTTTTCTTGCTTGGATTTTGATATTTAGAGGATCAGCCTCTGGTATCTTTTTAGCTAAATTTGGTATGAATATCAGTGTGCTAGAATGGGGTATGGGGTTAATATTATTAAGCCTACCTATTAGCCCAATACCCATAAACTCTCTACTCAATACTTTGATAAAACCCTTAGGCTGGTATGGCCGTCATAGCTATGAAATCTACCTCAGCCACAGTTTCTTTGTTATTTTGCTTGCAGAAAATGTGTATCAGGCCAAAGAATCTTGGTTATTCACTGGATTTTTATATGTGATTATTGTTGCTTTATCAGGATTCAGTGGACAAGGTATTGCCCGCTATTTCTCCGAGCCTCTTAGAAGATACCTACATATTCGCGTTGAGATTATACATAATCCACAGCGAACCACCAGCTAAGATCACAATAATCAAAATCACAAATAAAAAGGATATCAAGGTTTGTCTACCAGATTTACCCCAATTTAAACCCAGGAAGCAATAAGCTTGAACTATTAATTGTAAAAATGCCAATACAGCCAGGGTAATATACAGACCACTGCCCGACATGGCTTTTTTGGCCACAAAGGCAAAACCCAGTAAAGTAAAAACGAAAGATAAACTTAAACCCATCACATAGGCTGAAAAAGTTTTAGGAGCAGTACCGTGATTCGGCTTGCCAACTTGGTGATTTGCCATTTAAATCGCCCCCATCAAATAAACGATAGTATACACAAAAATCCATATAATATCTAAAAAGGCCCAAAACAATCCTAAATAGGTTAAGCGCTTAATGATCACTGGTGACAAACCGAATACAGCCACTTGCACCATCAACACCAACATCCACAAAAGGCCTGAGAATACATGCAAGCCATGAGTACCCACGAGCGTGAAGAAGGCAGACAAGGCTGCACTACTTTGCCAACTATGTCCTTCATGATAGAGATTGGCAAATTCATTAATTTCCATGCCAATAAAACCCAGTCCTAAAATAAGAGTCAATCCCAACCAAGCCAAAACCCAAGGGGTTTTAGATCGATATAAGGCTAAAACACTCATGCCATAAGTGAAGCTACTGCCTAAAAGAATTAGAGTTTCAAGAAAAACATAGGGTAAATCAGTTAACTCTTTGATGCCCAGTCCACCATAAACATTAGTATATAGCACAGCGTAAACAGCAAAGATGCTCGCAAATAAAATACAATCACTTAGGATGTAAATCCAAAATCCAAAAATATCTCTAGCATCAGCTTCGTAATGACTGTCATGCGCCATAGTCTCTCCCTCCTAATGGTTTATGCTTCACATTTAGCGACTTCAGCCGCCTTAAGATAATAATCAGTATCCATATTAAAGCTGCGTTTAATCATAACAACCACTACAGCCGCCAGACTCGCTACCACCAGCCAATAAATTTGCCATACCATGACAAAACCAAAAATACCACCCACCACACCAAGCACAAAGCCAGTAGCTGTATTACGCGGCATATGAATATCTTCGTAAGCTTGATTTTTTACCTGGCCTTCCTGCTTAGCCACCCAATAAGCGTCTCGGCTTTTCACTTCTGGAATATGGGCGAAATTATAAAATGGGGCTGGTGAGGAAATAGACCACTCCAGCGTTCTTCCACCCCAAGGATCACCGGTATGATCACGACATTGTTCACGATTTTTAATACTAACGATCAATTGAATCAGTTGAAATAAAACGCCGCAAATAATAATGGCTACGCCAATCGCAGCAACTACTAAATAAGGCTGCCAACCGGTGGAAGCTTCATAGTGACTCAGCCGACGGGTCATACCCATTAAGCCCAGAATATAAAGCGGCATAAAGGCCAGGTAAAAACCAGTAATCCAACACCAGAAAGCATATTTACCCAAACGCTCATTTAACTTAAAACCGAAGACCTTGGGGAACCAATAAATTAAACCAGCCAGATAACCAAAAACCACTCCGCCAATAATAACATTATGGAAATGAGCCACCAGGAATAAGCTGTTATGAATTTGATAATCGATGGCAGGCACCGCAGACATAACGCCCGTCATCCCACCAATCACAAAGGTGCTCATAAAGCCCATGGTCCATAACATTGGCGTAGCGAAATGAATTCGCCCCTTATACATAGTAAACAACCAATTAAAAACCTTAACCCCTGTGGGAATAGAAATAATCATGGTCGCAATGCCAAAAAAGGCATTAACATTACTACCTGCACCCATGGTGAAAAAATGATGCAGCCAAACAATAAAAGATAAAAGCGTAATACAAGCTGTAGCCCAAACCATCGTAGCATAGCCAAATAAATATTTTTTACTAAACGTGGCCACTACTTCGGAAAAAATACCAAAAGCAGGTAAGATTAAAATATAGACTTCGGGATGTCCCCAGATCCAAATCATATTGATATACATCATGGCATTGCCACCCATATCATCAGTGAAGAAATGCATGCCAAAAAAGCGATCTAGAAACAACATTCCCAGCGTCACTGTCAAAACGGGGAAAACCAAAATAACCAAAATCATTGCACAAAGTACTGTCCAAGTAAAAATAGGCATTTTCATCAACGTCATGCCCGGGCAACGCATTTTCAAAATTGTTACCACAAAATTAATGCCGGATAATAGACTGCCAATACCTGAGATTTGTAACGCCCATATATAATAATCAACACCAACACCGGGGCTATAGGACAACTCAGAAAGTGGCGGATAAGCCAACCATCCAGTAGCGGCAAAATCACCTATCACTAAGGAGACATTCAACAAGCTAGCACCAGCTACTGCTAACCACAAGCTAAGAGAATTCAAATAAGGAAAAGCGACATCGCGCGCTCCAATCTGCAAAGGTAGAACGAGATTAATCAAACCAAACATAAACGGCATGGCCATGAAAAAAATCATAATGACGCCATGAGCTGTGAAAATTTGATTATAGTGCTCCGGCGGCAAGTAACCCATGGAGTCCCCCACGGCAATGGCCTGCTGCACGCGCATCATGACTGCATCCATTAATCCTCGTGCCAACATAATAAAGGCAAGAATAATATACATGATGCCAATTTTTTTATGATCGACCGTCGTCAACCACTCACGCCACAGCCAAGTCCATTTCTTGAAGTAAAACAAAGCACCCAGGATAGCAACCGTCACCAATCCCATGAAAGCACCTGCACCCATAATAATAGGATTATGGAAAGGAATAGCCTCTATGGTTAATTTTCCAAATAATATGTTCTCAAGCATGATGGGCCTCTTGATTGATTTGCTTCATCGTAGATTTATTGGATGCCACTTCTTTTAACTCTATGGGCATCATGGATTTCATGACAATGGTATCGAAAATAGTTGAGTTAGCCGACGAAAAATATTGAACTTGCTCTGCCGTACTGGGTTTCAGTAATTTATTATACATGGCTACATTTAAACGCTGCGGTTCTTGTTTTATTTTCTGAACCCATTGTTTAAATTCCTGCGCTGAACTGGCCCGGGCAATAAATTTCATCTCTGAAAACCCTTCACCACTATAATTGGCTGATATTCCCTGATAATCACCTACCTCATCCGCGATGATATGCAATTGCGTCGTCATACCTGCCATTGCATAAATTTGACCAGCGAGTTGAGGAATCAGCAGAGAATTCATAGGGCCTTCAGCAGTGATTATCAGCTTAATTGGCATATCCACTGGAAATTGAAGGTAATTGAGTGTGGCAATATTTTGCTCGGGATAAATGAACAACCATTTCCATTCCAGAGCAATTGCCTGAATGATCAAGGGCTTATTTTGAGCTGCAATCGGTTTATAGGGATCTAATTCATGACTGCTCACCCAGGTAATCCAACTCAAGACAAAAATAATTGCACAAGGAATAGACCACCAAATCAATTCTAAAATAGTGCTATGCGCCCATTCTGGAGCATATTCTGCCTTGGTATTGGTTTCTCGGTATCGCCAAGCAAAAACCCAGGACATCACGATAACTGGAATAACGACGATTAGCATTAATAACACAGAGATAATCAAGATATGTTTTTCAGCAGCGGCAATCATACCCTTGGGTTCAAGCACGATCATTTTACAGCTACTCAACAAGCAGCAAGCCGCAATAGTCATTAGACTTCTAAAAATGCTTCTCGTTTTAATTAACATACTCAGGCCCTATTTTGGTTAAGAAGAATGATGTCCCTCAGGCAAACTGAGTTATTTTTGGGCAAAATCCGACAAACCCTAAAATGTGTTAACTATTAAGAACTTATATCGAACCTGAGAGAATCTGTTATTATTATGGCCAGCACTATAATAGGAATTAGCTTAAAACACCTTGATCTAGATCAAGGAAATTTGAGCCTAATTTTAATCTGAGGTAAGATAGCGCTTAATGAAAATGACATAACACTACAAAACGAAGAACACCATGGCCCTAGCTAGTTTTGATTTTCCAGCTTGCATCAGTTGCAATTTTTCTTCCTTCTGTATTTCAGAAAAAATTAACTTTGCGCTCAAAAAATCTTCTTCAGTCATCAAGCAGCAACTTCGCTTGAAACGCAAAGAAATACTATGTTTACCTAAGAAAAAATTCCACAGTCTCTATGCTATTCAAAAAGGCGCATTAAAGGCTTATCAAGCAGAAGCCAATGGCAAAGAAGTGATTCGGGGTTTTTATTTCGGCGGAGAAATTGTGGGCTATGAAGCTATTTATACTGGTCATTACATGTCCTCCACCATTGCACTGACCGATACCATGGTTTGCGAAATCCCCTACGATAAATTTTTAAAATTAATCCATAGTAGCCCTGAGCTACAAAAACATCTTCTACATTTAATTAGCCAGCAACTCAACATAGGTTCCTATGTTAACCTACCCACTGCAGAACAACGATTTACGGCTTTTTTAATGGACTTAGCCCAACGATTAACGCCGGGCAAAAACAAATCTGAATTTATTACTTTACCCATGTCACGCCAAGACATTGGCAATTATTTAAATTTGACTGCGGAGACCATTAGTCGGCTATTTTCGCGTTTACGAAAAAATAGAATTGTTGCCATCAAAGACAAAATGATTCATTTTTTAAGCCATGAAAAACTGCAACTCATTGCAGAAGGCGTGATGAGCGTGCGATGTTAAGAGCTAGCTTAGCATATCCTCATCATGGTAAATCCTAATAGTACAATTCATTACATCATAAGCAATAGTCCTGCTATTTAGTAATGATTGGCTTAATTCAAAGTAAATGTTTGAGGCTATTTAATAAGAGAAGTAAATTAGATGTCTCCTGAGTAAAAAAATCCGCATCTATACCTTCAACGACTGGAATAGCCATCAATACCCGCTGCTGACCTCTCTCAGTTAAAACCAACGAATAAGCTCGTTTATCTTCAGAATGATTCTTGCGCCGTAATAATTTTTTTCTAATTAAAATAGCCGTCAAATCAGACATAGACATTTTATCGATATGAGTAAATGTTGAAACCTTCTGTTGAGTCACGGATTCATCAGAATGTTCATTTAACCAGAGAACTGCCGCCAAGACCACGAATTGAGCATGTGTTAAATCTAACTTAGCTAGGGCTTGGCGCTGCTGTCTTTGCCATTGATTAGTCAATTGCCATAATAAAAAACCTGAACTATCCTCTGGTCTTTTAAATTTAAAATTTATGACAGTCGAGATTTTCATTTGATCGTCGAAGCTAATTTAATCAGCGCTTGGGTTTGCGCGGGTACTTCCGCCACTATTTTTTCACCAATCATTTTCCGCAACAGCCCGCCCAACAAACCCACAATTTTAATAGAAGTACTAATACGCAACCCTTGAGGAGTCTCTTCCATTTGATGAATACTATAAAGTTTTGCAAAAGGAATTTTAAAACAATCTGTAAATAGTTTATTCGGAACACAATCCGTAATCTGCATAGAGAATTTAGGGCCACCTTTAGGTTTAAAACGAAAAATAGCCCCTTTAACAAAAGGTCCTTTGAGTTCGGCCCATTCTGTATCTAAGTCCCACAAATGTCGATTATTAATGTCTGACCAAATCGCCCATACTTGATAGGGTTTCAATCCAGGCGCAAGGGCAGTATGAGTTTTAATCCACATGATTTTATCCTTTTTAGATCTAGGGTTAAGCCCTAATAGTAAGCACACTTACCATTAATGTCAAACTGCCCAAAATGCTTACTTTCTTAGGTAGTCCCCCCAAACCCTGACCTTGAAATAACTTGTTATAATGATAATGGGGGCGATCAGGCTTCGACGTGGGTTGCAAAGCCCGAGGTGCATGCGGAGGTGTGAGGACCTCTTGAAAAACCTTACAAAACATATAGTTGCCAAAAATCAACGCAACTTCGGCGCTTACATCAACGATTCAGTGATGTTAGCCGCTGCCTAATAGGGTAGCAACCGACTTCTCACCGGCTGTGCTTGTACGGCCGGAGACTTCGCAAGGGGTCTATGAGGAGCCATATCATACAAGCTCGCTTTTCGGGCCTGCTCGAGGCTTGAGAGTTAAATCTCTAGAGCTCGCGGCTTAATCATCCTGCCTATCGGAGGATGAGCCGTCAAATCAAATGATAGGGCTAAGCATGTAGAGCTGAAGGTAGAGTGCTTACGGACGCGGGTTCGATTCCCGCCGCCTCCACCAGTTTGTTTTTCCCGCTGGAAATGTCCTTTAACAGTTTGAATGGTAAGGATAATTCAGCGGTTCCAATGGCCCGAGATGGGTCAATCACAATTGGTCGCATAAAAACGAGTTTTTGAACCAGTCTTTTTTGATGCAAATCACCTTTTGCCCACATAGCATGCGGGTTTTCTATAAAATCCATTACTGTGTTAAGAGCGGTTCCAAAGTCGATGTCATGATGGCTTAGAGTTTTAATGGAGTGCCGAGTTCGACGTTTTTGCAGCTCCAACTCTTCGATCTTATTTTCTAATGCCCTTTGTACCGTTTGGTTATTAGTGGAAATCAGCTTATCTGTTGCTTGGTGAATATGCTGCTCCAATTCTTGTAGCTCTTTTTCTTGCTGCCCAACAATTGAATTAATCTCTTTCAGTTTCTTATTGTACACCCCAATCGTAATGGCCTTGGTAAGATTTATAATTTGTTTGGCTGGTGTCACATGCTGCAAAGACTGCGCAAATGCGCTTTCTAAAGCAGCTCTACTAATACTCTTTTGTGTATTGGCACAAGACTTATTATTGCAACGGTAGTAGGGATACTTCTTAGTGCGACCACGAGACCAACTGGCTGTTAACGGCTTTTCACAAACAGCGCAGAGCGCAAATCCTCGCATAGGAAAATCTTCATGCAGAGCATTGCGATTGAATGCCTGCTTTGCTTTACCGGTCAGTTTTTCTTGAATTTTATTAAACGTTGCAACGGGTATAATTGCCTCATGCTTACCCTGAACGGGTTTGCGAATATCCCACTCAGGATACACTATCAATCCTGCGTATAGTGAGCGTGTAAGAATCCTTTTTACTTGCTCAAGATGAACCACTTTAAATTTTCCCTTATGCACAAATCTTTTTTTAGCTAGAAACGCTTGCACATCAAGTTGCGTTTGAAATCGCCCTATTGCGAAACCTTCCATTGCTTCTCTAATAATGGATGCTTTAGGCTCATCCAATGCTAATATTTTTCCTTCTACCGGATTTTTTATGTATTTATAACCAGGAGGTGCATCAAACACCCAATAGCCTAATTCAAGCCTTGCTTTCATCCTGCTTAATACTTGGCGTTTATTACGATTACGCTCTAGCTCAGCACTAGCAGCCATAATGGTTTCAATAAAGTGACCTTCTGGATTATCTTCCAATTTCATGTTGACGCATTCAAGCTCGCTGTTAGATTGCTTAATAGCTTCTTTCAGTGTGAAATGAGCAACAACATCTCTGGCAAAACGATTAATGTCATCCACAATGACAGCATATCCACCACCGTGCAGCGTAATGTAATCCAGTAACGCTTCAATCCCTGGCCTTTCAATAATACCGCCGGAGACACCTTCATCACGAAAAACTTGTGCAACTTGATACTCTTTAAAATTCGCGTAATCACGACAGCGTTTTTCCTGACCCTCAAGCCCATTCCCTTCGCGTACCTGTCTCTCGCTGGATACTCTGCAATAAATGACTGCTTTTTTCATGGTATTCTAATCCAGCAAATAAATTATCGATGATGTTTGACACCATTGCTGTGATGGATTCTTGTAAGTCAATAATATCGGCATCAGCTAGCTCCAGTCCCTGGAGGTGATTTCTGCATTCTTCGAGGTGCATTGCACGTTACCCATGTGCAAATAATCCTGTCATCTACAGTAATTACTTGATATGACCTAGCTTGAGGATTTCTCATAGCATTAAACCTTTTCTTTTTGAATTTCTTCTACAAACAAAATTTTTCCATTGGCTTTTTTGATCGTTACTTCACCATAAGATATTTTATTTAGAATATCAGCCAGCCTACCTATTTCATGCAGGTGATTAGTTTTAGTGTCAATACGCTCAATGTCACCGTCTCTCATCTGAATACGAATTTCATCATAATCACCGCGCCTTAATCCTAACAGGATAGTCCTTTCTTTTTCTGATAACTGAAAACTATCTAAATCAGGCGTGAAATTTACTGTAGGAAATAATTGTTTTAAGCAGTGATTTAAGTTAACAACCAAATAAGAAGTATCGGTAAAATAGCCAAGAGATTCGCTAAACGCCAGGCTATCACGTGTTGCCAATTCTATCATTCCATCAGGAAACACAACCAAATAGACCGCTTTGCGCACCATGCACAGGGCAACACCAAACTCCCACAACCGTTTAGTTTTTTTAAGGGCATCATAACCCTTTTTTATTTTATCTAGTGCCAGCCCGAATTCTCTAAGCTCAGCCAACACCTGAAACCATAGCAAATCGATAACACTAAATTTTCGCCACCCTTGACTGTCCTTAGGTCTGGAATCATCAAACAACCCCAGGCTCGACCAATGGTTCACGGCACGATAGGTCATTTCGGTGTCCTTAATCGTGAATTTTTTCTCCGTCAGAACATTTGCGATGTTCTTAATACGCGAGCCACGCTCGCCTTTTTCAGGATGAAGGTATTCACTGAACATCTCCCAGAAAGTTTCAGAATGGTGTAATTTCCCGAAATTATATTCGTTTTCACGACCCATAAGTCTATCCACTTAATTATACAGCAACGTATAATTATCATCTAAAGCAAATTATACAGTCAAGTATATTTTTAAAAAATTCGCGAAGCGAAATGATAAGTTAGGATTTCGGAATATGTTTAAGTTTCGCGCTCGTTTTTCCCGCAGATAGCCTGATTTGTGTAGAAGTACCTAAATTTAATTTTCACTCTTTTACATCAAAAGTTGACGATACTGACACTCATACAAAAGCCAAACAACATCATCCATGATCTTAGGATGTTTTAATGCAGTAGCACAATTATTATAATATTCTGCTTTACCTTCATAACAGCCAGTGATCGTACCCTGTTTATCATGCCAAAAATATACATACAGAAGCACATGATGATCTGTTAAAGCCTCAGTGATAGCGCCTAGATTAATTACATCAGAAACTTTGATCCGCGCACCTAATTCCTCCCGCAATTCTCTAACCAAGGCTTGCATTGGTGTCTCACCTGGCTCGATACCACCTCCAAATGTGGCTAAGCACTCTGGATAATTACAACCCTCCTTATCACGTTGCTGCAACAAAATTTTTCCATCGTGACTAAGCACAATACACCCAACAGAACGACGCAAAAATGAATTCTCATTCACCTTAGTCAAATCGACCGGCCGTATAGAAAAACATACTTCACGCTCTGTTTTTGACACAGCCATAGCCCTTACCTCTGCTTCAACATCCACAATTTAAGTATAGTTCAGTAATTTTTATTCGTTATCACCGAGATAAGTAGTTAATTCTTTTGATAATTAAATACAATTTGACTGAATTTAACCTTTTATACATAATGATTGGCTTTAATTTAAAGTAAAATCGACTAAGTGGATTAAATTATGCGCATAGAAATAATAGACAGCGAACTTCAATTTGTTGCAAACTCTACTGATACACGAGAAGACCAAGAATTTTGCGCACGCATAAAAAAATACAAACTAGTGCAGCAAGGTGCCAGCGTTTTTATTTATAATCGACATAATGATGAACTACTTTCCCATTACAATCCCTTCGATAACACTCAACTTATTTGCAGCCCCAATGGATTTTCATTAGCCAATGAGTTCGGCGCTAAGCGATTTCTCGTACTAAATGCACGCACCGCACTGAATGAAGCAGCTATCGCTAATACAGAAGAAAAACCAGAAAATTTTTCTCGAGACAGAGCTTTCCCACTTAGAACAACACACGAAACAAGCCACCCTTTTAAAGTCGTTAATTTAGAACAATTACTCGAAGTTCATCAACAACACAAAGAAGCCCTATATAACGAACTCGCTGATCTATTTGATCGCTGCGCCGATTTCATTCCTGAAAAACAAGCAGAATATAAAAGTGGTGGCAGGAAACAAGACAAATTTTGCCGCTTTAACTTCTCGAGCCAACAACTCAAAAACGGCACGGCAACTACACAAATATTTTTAATAGATGGAAAAAATAAAATAATTGGCACAATTAGCGCCACCATTTGTGCTAACACCGATGGGTTAGTGGATGTTTATCTTTATGATGAAGTGGTAGATTATTTCACTCAAATCGATCCGAACTCAGAAATCATGGGAAAACTGCAGGCACTTTATAGTGACACGACCCTCTCTCTAGAAAGCAAAAAAACGGAAATCGCCAAGATCATTGAACCAATAAGGCTAAAGCTGATGGCCCCCCTCTTTGAAGCCGCTCGTCAGCAAATAAGAAAACACATAGGTGAGATCTATTCAAATACCGCTGAAAGTGAAATCAACCATAAAACAGATAATGGGACTATTCGCGCCTTTATTCGTGCAGCAGACAAAAGAGTTTCATCCTATGAACAATTAGGATGTGGAACCGACAATCATGCTTTTTTCGTTATCCATGGAAAACCTACTCCCGCAGCAAAACTGATGGATTCTTACGTAAAAGAAGTCTGGGCTCAGAACCAACTACAAAACTTAAGAAACCCAATGCAAGTCAACGCAATGGATTTAGTTGGTGTCAACGTCAATCTTGGAGTAGAACCTACTGGTAAAGTTAATCTCAACCTAGATGTCACTGCTACTGAAACAAGCGATGTTTTTAATGAATTAGAGATTACTCATTTTATCAATTTGGACAGTCTTCCTGTCGAAACAGGTGCGCGAGCAGGCATGTATGCAGACTTACTAAAACAATTAGATAGCAATAATGGAAAACACTATGTAACCACGGTTCCTGATTGCGCTGCTGAATTACTAGCCCACATTAACAAAACCAAACCGGGCTATACAGATGGATTAGTTAAACGAACAAATTTAGTTTTTGCAAGACCCGATCAAGCAAAGGAATTTAAAGAACTGCCTAGCGAATATAAAATAGATATTTTAAAAGAAGTAAAATCGGCTGATGATTTGGAGCGTTGCGCGAAGATTGCAAAATTTCAGAAAGAAAGATTACTAGCCATGCGACCAAGCCTACCTGACTCAGCCGTACTCAAAAAAATGGATGAACGTTATTCCAAAGAAGCACTCATTAAAAAAGCAGAATCTGGCAGAATTGCAGTGTTTAACGTAATCAGAGAAAATCAAATCATAGCTACAATGGTGTTAAATTTTCATACTACTCAGAATAAATCATTGTTAGATAAAATGGTTTATATGTCAGATTTGATTGTCGAAAAAGGTTTTATTGAGGATGAACGCTTTGTTATAAGCTTTATGGCAAGCATACTTGCTAAGCTTTCCCAAAATTTTCCTGCAACACAGATTTTTACCTTTATGGCTCCAGGCAATCCCAGTGACCCACTTGTAAGCTGTGTTGAAAAAGCAAAAAATGTTGGCCTATTATCGGTTCTTACTAAGGATAAACAGGCTGAGCTCGGCTTAGTACCTTATTTTGTACAAGAACCACAAAACCAACCAAAACCTCATTTAACCAGTACACCAGCCCTTCTGTTTCATCACAGACAGCTCGGTGTTTCAACCGTTACCATTGGCGAACCCATGAAAAAAGAAGCACTCATATTGCGTTGAAATTTTTTTAGTTACTGTGGGTGGACTATTGCTCAACAATTTCTTTTTCTAGCACTGCTAACTCCTGCAAATATTCCTCTTCCGCAGCAACCATTTCCGCACTACGGCGCTGCTCATCAAATTTATCAAATCGCTCACGCACGAGCCTCTCTGCTTTTTCATGAGAAATACTGCCAGCATGCATCAACACTGCGCGATCATTAAAGCTAAGAAAAGCATCTAATCGCTCTTCCCATTGCTTCATTGTCATCGTTTGACGGCGTTTAGCCTGATCTTCAGCAAAATCTAGAAACATAGTCACTATGCCGTTTAATTCTGTGATCTCTTCATGATTTAAATAATTTTTCGCTGTTACTACATCCGTTTTTCGTACTTTACTTCTTTGCCATGACGTAAGACCCATATTCGGCAAATTTGCATTAGCACGTTCAACAATAAGCTCCGCCGCAGTCTTACCTGTGGTTGCCCATAACATCTTATTTTGTACGGTTTTAAAAAATACCTGAGCTTCTGCCGTTTTTGCATCATAATCAATGCTGGTAGCATAAATATCGCGTACTTTTTGATAAAATCGTTTTTCAGCAGTGCGGATATCACGAATACGTTCAAGCAATACGTCAAAATAATCCCATCCACCTGGATTTTTTAAGCGCTCATCATTAAGCACGAAACCCTTTACCAAATACTCTTTCAGTGTGGTAGTTGCCCAACGACGGAATTGGATACCACGAGAGGAGCGCACGCGATAGCCAATAGCTAAAATCATATCAAGATTGTAGTGCATTAAAGCCCGCTGAACCTGCCTTTCACCCTCTTGCCGAACTTGTAAGTAATCCTTACAAGTTGCTGCTGCCATTAATTCTCCATCTTCATAGATTGATTTAATGTGAAGGGTGATATTCTGTGATGAGGTTTGCAGCAATTCGGCGATTTCTGCTTGCGTTAACCACACCGTACCGTCTTGGGCTTTTAACTGAATCTCGGTTAACCCATCCTCTGTTTGATAAATTAAAAATTCACCATTTTGTTCATTGCTGCTCATCAACTATTCCTCAATATCGCCTATCCCAACACATACAAAAAACCCGCCAGGGTTGCGCTTCAGAGAGAGGCGTGGCGGGTGTTGTTATAGACATTCTAGTCATTCCTATGACAGCATACAACTTTTAGTTAGCCAGAATTTCCAGGCAGTTTAAATATTTCTCATTTTTCTTAAAATTCGACCTTTCTAATATAAAGCTATGGTTCTATTCCTTGCCAGTGAATAACTAAGTTAACAATTGCTTAAAAATCCCTGTAACCCGTTGAATATTCGAAACCCTACTCACGCCACCAGCGCCAAAAGCTCCCGTCCCCACTCCAAAATATGGGAATTGAATTGGTTCCAATATTCACACGGCATGTCCACCAGTTTGTTTTTCCCGCTGGAAATATCCTTTAAGAGCTTGAATGGTAAGGATAATTCAGCTGTTCCAATGAGATGATGCGGGTCAATCACGATAGGTCGCATAAAACGAATTTTTGAACTAGTTTTTTTTGATGTAAGTCACCCTCAGCCAACATGGCATGCAGGTTTTCTATAAATTCCATTTCGGCACTTGCAGTCATAATGGTTTCAATGAAGTGGCCTTCTGAATTATCTTCCAGCTTCATGTTGACGCATTCAAGTTCGCTACTTGATTGCTTAACTGCTTCTTTCAGCGTGAAATGAGCAACAACATCTCTGGCAAAACGATTAATGTCATCCACAATGACAGCATACCCGCCATCATGAGGGTAATGTAATCCAGTAACGCTTGAATCCCTGGTCTTTTAATAATACCGCCCCATTCCCTTCGCGTACTTGCCTCTCGCTGGATACTCTGCAATAAATGACCGCTTTTCTCATGACATTCTTATCCAGCAAATAAATTATCAATGATGTTTGACACAATTGCTGTGATGGATTCCTGCAAGTCAATAATATCTGCATCAGCAAGCGCCAATCCTTGCGTGATGTTCTTAATCCGCGAGCCACGCTCGTCTTTTTCAGGATGAAGATACTCATTGAACATCTCCCAGAAAGTTTCAGAATGGTGTAATTTCCCGAAATTATATTCGTTTTCACGACCCATAAATGCATGTCCATTAAACTTCAGAAGGCATGACTACTTATCAATTTTTCGAAAAACCATTGTGGCAGAGGCCTGATCAGTGGGCATGATAATCACTTCACTGATATTGATATGCAGAGGACGCGTTACACAATACAAGACCGCATCAGCAACATCATTGGGTGTCAATGCATCCATACCCTCATAGACAGCCGCAGCACGCTTTGTATCGCCCTTAAATCGCACAGCGCTAAAGTTTGTAACTGCACCAGGATCAACAATGCTTACTCTCACCTTTGTGCCAAATAAATCCAGACGTAATCCATTCGATAATACATTAACGGCATATTTAGTAGCGCAATACACTGCACCTTTCGGATAAACCTGGTGATCCGCAATAGAACCAATGTTAATAATATGCCCGGAGTTTCTCTCCACCATATGTGGCAAAATTTCTCTTGTCACATAAAGCAAACTTTTAACATTGGTATCAATCATGTCTTCCCAGTCTTGAACATTACCTTCTTGAATAGTATCTAAACCCGCATTATTAACTAAAACATCAATTTTTTGCCATTTATGAGAGCATCAATTCGACGCGCGCATAACAATAGCTTTACACCAGCTTTGGCAAAATAATTAGCGCAAGCTGTACCAATCCCGCTTCATGCGCCGGTTATAAAAATAATCTTATCTTTCAGCATAACCATTCAGACTCCTACACGAGAGGGACACAACAATCATTGCACAATTGGACCAAATCCTGTCTTAGGATCAACCGTTCTTTGTACAGAAGCTGGGAAAGGTATAATAGTAATTTCAAAGGTTAACCCTACCTTTGTGGTATTCACATGACCTGCAATACCATGAAATTTCTTATCAGCTAATATCGCATGGGCATGAGTGTAATACTTATCGGCATTATTAGTAATATTCCCATTAAAACCCGCCAACTCATAATACCCGGGAAATGTCGTTAACGTAGGTTTATCATTAGGATTACTCGTAAAATAAGCAAGAGTAGGGTTATGAACTTGACCTAAGCCACTGATGGAGGCACCCATTAATTTTGCATCTTTAGCACATTGGGTAATACTTGCAAGCAAGTCATCTGTTAGTGCACCCAAAAAGTTTTCATACGTTTGTCTCCACTATTTCATTGTTAAGTTTATTTATTAAAAAATGCACCTTAGCAGCATGCAAGAGTAAACTACCCGCTATGGGAAGGATAATCATTTATATTAATAGTAATGATAAGCAAGCCTTATTGACCTCCAATTTCTATGCCTATCGCAGTAGCATTTAACACAGCCGCAATTCGTACGCTAGACTGAATAGCTAGTTTACTTGCCCCAGCCTTTGTTAACTCCTGTGTATGTGCATCAATACACATACCACATCCATTAATAACTGATACAGCCAGACAATTTAACTCAAAATTAAGTTTATCAATACCTGGATTACCAATAACATTCATTCTCAACTTAGCAGGCATGGTAGAAAATGATTTATCGCTCACCAAATGGATAAATCGATAGTAAATATTATTCATCGCCATGATAGTTGCAGCTGATTTTGCTGCATTAATCTCAGGCTTTGTCAAATAACTACTGACTTCAGATAGAATGGTATCGATAATGCCTGGATTTCTTGTAGCGTAGGCGCTTGCAAGAGCAATACCACCAATTTGATTTTTCATTAAATCAGGTGCGCCTTCTTCTGTTAAAATGGTAGATAAATTTAGCTTAATATCTTTTGCGCCTTCTGATAGCTTACTTTTTAATTGTTCAATACTCATGGTAACCTCCAAAATAATTTTTAACTTTAAGCAACTTCCAAGGTCTTTTCACCTTTCTGCCAATTACAAGGACATAGTTCATCTGTTTGCAGGGCATCCAGCACACGTAATACTTCTTTAGGGTTACGGCCCACATTGAGATCAGTCACCATCACGAATCGAATGATGCCTTGTGGATCAACAATAAAAGTGGCACGCTGAGCTACACCTTCGTTTTTATCTAAAATACCCAAGCGTTGTGTTAGTTCCCGCTTAACATCCGCCAACATGGGAAAAGGTAAATCAACCAACTCTTCTTTCTGCTGTCTCCACGCCAAATGAACAAATTCAGAATCTGTGCTAACACCAAGCAGCACGGTATCTCGCTCAGAAAATTCGGTATTTAATCGCCCAAACTCAGCAATTTCAGTCGGACAGACAAAAGTAAAATCCTTTGGCCAAAAGAAAAAGACTCGCCATTTATTTTGATGCGTCTTGTTATTTATCTCAATAAAAGCATCATTTAGATTTGAAGATATAACTGCTTTAACAGCAAATTCTGGGAACATTTCGCCTATCGTTAACATACTGATTTCTCCTGATTTCATTGTCTAAAAACCCAAAATACTCGAGATCTATTGATAAATATAATATATTATTGTTATAATATCGATAATAAAATATTATCGTAGGCAAATGCAACATGAACACTCGCGATCTACAATACTTAGTAGCCTTAAGTGATCACTGCCATTTTGGCAAAGCAGCCGAAGCTTGCTTTGTCAGTCAGCCTGCACTCAGCATGCAAATCAAGAAGCTAGAAGAAGCCTTAGGTGTAAAGCTATTAGAACGTACCAATAAATCCGTTTTGTTAACAGATACTGGCATTGCTATTACAGAACGGGCACGGCAGATCCTCAATCAAGTTGAAGAAATGCGCGATCTTGCAAAGCTGGCAAAAGACCCTTATAGCGGCGAATTAAAAATCGGGATTATACCAACCTTGGCGCCCTATCTATTACCATTAATTATTCCGTCCCTATCAAAAAAATTTCCAAAAATTTCTTTTTACCTCATTGAAGAGCAGACATCCGTACTGATTGAAAAATTAAAAATAGGGAAATTAGATGCTGCATTTTTAGCACATCCAGTAATAGAAACAAGCTTAGCCACTTCATCATTATTTGAAGAAGAATTCTTACTCGCTGTACCCTGCACACATCCCTTGGCAAAACGAAAGGCAATAAAACATAATGATCTAGACAATCAAAACGTGCTACTACTCGAAGAAGGACACTGTATGCGCGAACAAACACTCGCCTTATGCCACAAAATGAATGCATCGGAAACACAAAATTTTCGCGCTACCAGCTTAGAAACACTGCGCCATATGGTAGCTGCTGGTAATGGAGTCACCCTAATGCCGAAACTCGCTCAGCAATTAAATGATAGCGTTTCATACATTCCATTTGGCTCACCAAAGCCTATGCGATCAATCGGATTATATTGGCGATTTTCTGCAGCAAAAAAAGCGCTTTTAGAAAATATGGCAGTTCAAATTAAACAAATAATGACTAAACGAAAAACGGTAAATACGCTATAAAATTGCTTATTCGCGTTGTTCATTTAGTCGCTTCACTGCTTGCACCGCCTCAATAAAATGCTGCTCAACAGGAGAAGGTTCATCTGCTGTTAAAGCATGATACTTATCATACTCCGCATGAGCTTTATCAATTGCCTGTTGGTGGCTAATTTTCCCAGCATGGGTAAGTAACTCTCGTTCATTAAACCGTATAAAATCATCCAACCTAACAACCCAATCTTTCATATACATCAGCTTGCGATTCATTGCTTGTAACTCAGCGTATCAAGCTCTTCCTGGCCTAAATAATTTAAAGTAAATTATGTCATATTTATGCTTATTTACTTTTATTATTCCATGCCTTTAATCATGTTTTCATTTAGCGCATGGATTATCTTAGATCAAATTAACCTAGCGTGGTTTTCTAAAAATGCAGATAGGACACGTAGGACCTTCGAAGATTTTTGGCTATTTCGTATTTTATATCCGGAATACGCAATTAGTATAATATTTGATAAATTAGCGCTATAAACTTAGCAAAAATGGTCAAATAATATTATCCTAAAACCAGTATCCTGAATAACGTAAACTAAACAGTAAAATGAATGAGAATTAGCATGAACTATCAGCAGCAATTAAATAAGGTTATTGAGTTTATCGGCAAGCATCTTGACGAAAACCTTATAACTCTCCCAGCTTTCAAATGGCCCTTATTTTCCCATGAACCTCTTAAGCCCTGTACTTTATTAAGACAAAAATTCAAATTGATATTGTAAAAGAATTAATTCTGGTTATTTGACCTCACTCAGGTATCATACCCCCTATCCCTAGCCGTTAAATGTGAAGACCAATGAATAATTATAGAAACGCTGACTTTCTCTTAAGCGTGGCAACTACTGATCAACTGCCGCCTGATGAAGGCATTGAAGTGGCCTTTATTGGGCGCTCGAATGCTGGCAAATCTAGCATCATTAATGAACTCACTGGGAACAAAAAGCTTGCCCGCACCAGCAAAACTCCGGGACGCACACAATTCATTAACTTATTCACCATCGATGCCAACAGACGATTTGCCGACATGCCGGGTTATGGATTCGCCCGTGTTCCTGAAGCAGTACGGGAGTTGTGGCTGGATAATATGGAAATCTATTTCAACTCGCGGAAATGCTTAAAAGGCTTAATTTTAGTGATGGATATGCGCCATCCTTTACAAGCCTTTGATCAAAACATCTTGGACAGCAGTACCATCCGTGAATTACCGGTCCACATTATATTGAATAAGCTAGACAAGCTAGGCTCAAATGAAGCTAGAAAGACTGAAGTCATGACGAGAAAAGCCATTGAAAAATATGGTGAGCTGGTTAGCCTACAAACTTTTTCAGTTTTGAAAAAACAAGGCCTTGAACAATTGCGTAAGCTCTTGGATTCCTGGTACGGATTTTAATCCTAGCTGACGCCAGATAGATAATCCTTGCCATACTGTTCCAAGTAATCTCGATAATTACCCAAATAGTTCTGAACGCCGTGACGCTCTGTTAAAGCCAAGACTCGGGTTGAGATATGATCAATAAAATAGCGGTTGTGGCTAACGAATAGAACAGCGCCTTGGAATTTCTGCAAGGCCTCGATCAAGGCATCAATAGACTCAAGATCAAGATGATTGGTAGGCTCATCGAGTATCAAGACATTACTTTTTTGCAAAATTAATTTTACCAAGATGAGACGCGCGGCTTCACCGCCACTCAACATAGAAATTTTCTTTTCCACATCGGTACCACGAAATAAAGCCTGCCCTAACGTCTTTCTCATATCTTGAGTTGAGGCAACCACTTGTTTTTCTAGCCACTCCCAAAGTGTTTCATGTTCTGACAATTCCTTATGATAATCTTGCGCAAAATACCCGACTTGTACTGTTTCACTCCATTCAAAAGCCCCTTGGTCAGCCTGCAATTCCTTAAGCAGAACCTTCAATAAAGTAGACTTCCCAATACCATTAGGACCGATAATCGCACATTTATCCTGGCGGCCTAAATTAAAAGTGACATCATTTAATAACACACGCTCGTCGAATTTTTTACTCAGTTGCTCAACCTTAATAACTGATTTTCCGGAAGGTTTGTGGGGAGAAAAATGAAAATACGGTTTCATAATATTCGAATCTTTGATTTCAACAAGCTTGATGCGATCTATCATTTTTTGTTTAGATGCCGCTTGCGTTGCCTTACTCGCTTTTGCACCAAAACGATCGACGAAATTTTGCAAGGCATCTATTTTCTTTTCTTGATTTTTGAGTTCGCTCTGTTTGAGTCGCAGTCTCTCTTCTTTGTTTAGGCAAAAACTATCATAATTACCCACATAATCCGTGACTGTATCATAATCAATATCAAGAATATTAGTCGCCAAATGATTGAGGAAACCCCGATCATGGGAGATAAATATTAATAGACCCTTGAAATTGTTAATAAGGAATTCTTCTAACCAGGCGATAGAAGAGATATCCAAGTGATTAGTAGGTTCATCCAAGAGCATAATATCCGGTTTTTGAAACAGAACTTGCGCCAATAATACACGCAATTTATAACCGCCAGACAAGGCGCTGAGTGGTCCATAATGAAATTTTTCCGCGATACCAAGACCTAAGAGTAAATTTTTCGCAACCGCCTCTGCTTCATAGCCATTTTGATGCATGATGATTTCTTCTAATTCACTAAGACGATAACCATCTGCTTCGGTGAAATTATCTTTAGCAAATAAAGCCTCTTTTTCGCTGAGCGCATTCCATAACATCCCATTTCCGCGGATGACCACATCAACGAGACGGTCTCCTTCATAACGGAAATGATCCTGTTTTAAAATGCCAACACTGAGATCTTTGGCTTTCTCAACCGAACCACTACTGGCGGCTTCTTCAGCAGCTAAAATTTTTAAAAAAGTAGACTTACCGGTGCCATTGGCCCCAACCACACCGTAGCGCTGCGAAGGTAGTAAAATTAGGTTAACTTCTTGAAATAAGGATTTTTTTCCATATTCCATACATAAATCACGAACATCTAACATTGAAATCACTCTCGAAAAATAAGCCTTTATTAAGGCGCTTTTGTGTTTAATTAAAGCACTAACTGTACCACAGAATAAGGCCAGAGTATTGTTCTTTTTATGGGTATATTTGCTGAATTCCACATTAAATTCTACTACTTGACCCTTGATCCCAATAAGCTATTATTAACAACCTTGCCTAGATTAAAGCTAAGCCCATTGTAACTTGAGTGATACTTTTATGAATCATGCTGCAACTAACACGATGACCAGCAGCTCAGCATTTTCCTCGCTAGCTTTACGCGAAGCCTTATTGAACAACCTAGTTAGTCTAGGCTTCAGTGAAATGACGGCTATTCAAGCACAAAGTCTACCGATTCTCTTACAGGGTCAGGATGTTATCGCCCAAGCCAAAACAGGCAGCGGCAAAACCGCAGCTTTTGGGTTATCTTTGCTGAACCGATTAGATGTAAAAAAATATAGAGTACAAGCGCTTGTATTGTGCCCAACACGTGAATTGGCTGAACAAGTCTGTCAAGAATTACGGCGCTTTTCTCGTTTGTTGCCCAATGTCAAAGTACTCAATTTATCCGGTGGCCTGCCCTTTAAACCTCAATTAGACTCCTTAAGACACGGCGCACATATCATCGTCGGCACACCTGGGCGCATTCAAAAACATCTTGATCAAGAATCTTTAATTTTACATAACCTACAATCCTTGGTCTTAGACGAAGCAGATCGCATGCTGGACATGGGATTTTTCGATGCTATCAAAGAAATCATCCAGCGATGCCCCAAACAACGACAAACACTGCTATTCTCCGCGACCTATCCAGCGGAAATTAAAAGTCTAGCCAGTGAATTCATGAAAAGTCCAAAACGAATAATAATCGATGAAGCGCACTCGGAACTGGATATTGAACAAGTCTTTTATGAATGTAGATCTCAGCAAGATAAATATCCCGTATTAAAAAATATCTTGTTACATTACCAGCCCAGCTCCACGCTCATTTTTTGCAATACCAAGGAGCAAACGACTCAACTAGCTACGGCCTTGATCAAGGATGGTTTTAGCGCTGTAGCCTTAAATGGTGACATGGAACAAATGGAACGTGATCAAGCTATTATCCAATTTAAAAATAAAAGCCGCTCTATTTTAGTCGCAACTGATGTCGCTGCACGTGGCCTTGATATAAAAGAGCTCCCTGCCGTGATTAATTTTGATTTAGCCTTTGATCATGAGGTACACATTCATCGTATTGGTCGCACCGGGCGCGCTGGCAGCAAGGGCTTGGCTCTCAGTTTAACAACAGCTGCTAATGGTCAGAAAATCTGCCTCATCGAAGAAAATTTAGCTATGCCATTGACCTGGGGAAAACTGAGTGAGCTGAACAATAAAGGCAAACATATTTTAAAACCAGAAATGGTGACCTTATGTCTCTATGCCGGCAAGAAAGATAAAATCCGGCCAGGGGATATCCTGGGTGCACTGACAAAAGAAGCTGGACTTCAGGGAAGTGCGATAGGTAAAATCGATATCACAACTCTATACTCCTATATTGCCGTCCATTATCAAGAGACAAAAGCCGCTTTTCTCTTTCTTCAGCAGGGAAAGATAAAAGGCCGAAAATTTTTAGTGAAAAAAATATCTTAAACTTACTATAAACAGATCTCAGAAAAGGTAGATTTCCATGCAAACCGGTATCGTTAATCGCTTCAACAAAATTAAAGGTTATGGTTTTATTATCCCAGATAATGGCGAAAATGAAATCTTTGTGCATTTCTCACAAGTTATCTTGGAAGGCTATAAAGAATTAAAACCAGGGCAACGTGTCAGCTTTGAAGTTCAAACAGGCGAACGCGGTGAATTTGCCACTCAGGTCATCATTATTTAATTTAGCCCAAATCTATTGAATAATACAAGGTTTTGAATTCCATTCCTGCATGCGAGCAAACTCTATATCAGCCTCAGGATCACCCTCAATGAGTGGCACTTATTAACCTCAATAATGTATTGTAGAAGTGAATTACTATTTAACATTTTTTATATATTCTGGTCAATAAAAATTCATAGCAGAGATTAGATAGGCTTTTCAAAAGTAAAAAAAAGGGCGATACTATCGTATCGCCCTAACATATTCAATTCAGGTCTGGCAATCCTTGCCAACAAATCCGTCCTTGAACACACAAAACGAGGAGTGGTTGCATAAGTCCATTTTGCAGAGGTAATCAATCCGTGATTACCAAGATTAGTATACAAAAATCCTGAGTTAAAAAGCGCGTGCTAGATATAGGAATATCATTTTCCTATCTTGAAAATCCCGCGTCATTTTAAATTATGACATAAAAATCAAATACTTATATTAAATAAAGACTGGCATTCCTCTTTATTTACAGTAAGTATCTTATAAAAAATATGGCAAATATCCTACACGCAAAGCGGCGATATTGTTCATATTTTAATGATGCGGATCCTTTTCTATAGAATATTGCGCTTTTACTTCAGCGGCAGCTTTTTCTGCCTTTTCGTGGACAATCAGATCCCTGCAAAGCTGCTGACTAAAATCAGCGTGACGTATTTTTCTGAGATCAGTCTAGTTTTGAGGAGTTAAAATGATAGATGCTGTACCTTTGGCATCCATCATAACATATCTATTATCGCCCCAAATTATAAACAATAGTATAATGAAAAAATCACACCGAGAATGGAGCGCCAGTGATCCAATTATTAAATAAATTCTTTGTTCTTGTTCTTCTATCGAATCTAGTTGCTTGTACCGCTCAAGCACCAGGAAAACATCAAGTCAGCGGCGCCCAAATCATCGGCACTGGTGTAGGTGCGGGAGCAGGAGCCGCACTAGCAGCCAACTCAGGCCCCAGTCCCGGACCAATAACAGTAATTGGTACTGCTGCTATTGTTGGAGCTCTAATCGGCTCAAGTTGGGGAGACCCTATGGATCAAAATGATAAGCATCAAGCACTCCAAGCCATCGCTAACGGAAAATCTGCCCATTGGCAAAATCCTCAAACCAAAACTTCCTATACAGTTGTACCCGAAAAAAATTATGTTGGCTTCGATGGTAATCCCATGTGTCGTCAATTCACAGCAACGCAAAGAATAACCGAACAAAATACCAAAACAATTCATCGAGTCGCCTGCCCTACTTCACAAGGTTCTTGGGAATTAGTGCATTAATAAGCTGAGGAGTGGATTGCTTCGTCGCAAAAAGCACTCCTCGCAATGACAGACAATAAAATTAGAGCAAGGTGTATCCCAAGCCTAAGGAAACAGTAAACTGTCGAGTATTACTGCTCGGCTCATAGATATAGGCTCCATTAGGAAAAATCTCCTTGGGAGATAATCCATAATTAAAACGCCAATACTTGACACCAGCCAAAGCATGCCAAACTTTAGCAAAAGTATAATCACCGCCCACACTAGCCATGAGATAGGAGCGAGAACTCATATTAGCCTTGATTAAAACGCTATTATCAGCCGCACCCACATAATCCCAGGAATGATTTTGAGAATTGAAGGTATTGCCCACATTACTATCGAGAGAAATAACTAAATTCGAGATAGGCGACCATTGCAACATCCCTCCTAACCCAAACCAATCATTATGATAAGTTTCAATATAGGCTAAGGTACGTAGCCAACGATGATAACCACTAATAACATAAGGGGTTAGAGAAACACTGGGCAAAAAGAAAAATTGATAACCCAAACGCCCCCACACTTCAGTGATGACAGTCCGTGAACTAAATCGCAGTAAAGCACCTGATTTAAGGCCAGCACTATAAGATAAATCACCCATGGCTTCACTTAAAGCCAGTTGTCCAAAAATATGTTTCCAAGTTTTAGCGATCTCAATACTTAATTGCGGCAATTCACCATATTCTCGATCATAATATTCAGCTTGGCCCGGATTAAATTCACCATAGTTCATCCATAGATAGCCCAATCTAAGAACGGCCTGATTATTGGCTGCCATCAACTCCGGTTTATATCCGTGGTCCCACACCGATAACATTATTGGATCAGTGTCCATCGCATAACCCAAGCCTGCGTTTAACTGCCAAGTGTGATTTTTTTCTCCCGGAAAAATATTGTCACCCTGCGCTGGGGCACCACTATAGCCACTTTGGGCATACTGCACACCCATTTGCGCATGAATCTTCGGTGTGATTTTGTAATCGCTGTTAATGGCCAGTTGCCAGGAAAACTGATTACCTAAGGTGGCCTGGGTATCATAAGTTGCATTATGGAGATCAACCCAAGGATGAGACAGATTAAAAAGCATAAAATCAGCACTTAATACCCAAGCCGGTGTTGCCGCCCACTGCCCTAATAAACCAGCCCCATATTGAACACTGCGAAAAACCTGAGTTGAGCCTCCAGCATAATAGCCCACAGGATCCGGCGCCCCTCCCGTATCCAACTGATCTAATTGATAGCCTAAGCCCAAGTAAGGTGTTAGACCCAAAACCTCTCGCGGAAAAAAACTGTAACCCAGTCGCCCTCTGATTTGCTGCACAAAATGAGTCGCCTTAGAAAAGGCATAAAAAGGATTATTATAGGAAAGCGCAGCATTGCTAAAACTCAAATCTAAATGGGTATAGACTTGGTGAAAGGTTTTAGTGAACGCAAAATCAGTTCCCCAGGCATTTCCATTCATATTATACAAGTTATAAGCACTGGGATTGTTGTAGAAAAACAGCTTCTGGTGTTGAAAAAGCAGATTAACACTAGCTTGATTGTTTGCATCCACAATGGCCGAAGCAGCATAGACGGGACTGCTTAAAAGCACCATGAAGACCGCTAGTAGAAAATACATGATTAACCTAAATCCGTTCTTCAGGTCTCTGATAAGTTTCGCGCATAAACATAACCACTACAGCAGCCAAACAGGCTCCCACAGCAATGACCAGCATGGCAAATTGATAATCATTTAAACTATAGACTGGGAGATGATTAATCTCTTGACCTGTCCACCGCAATCTTAATAAATAACCAATACCCGGCTGTAAAATGACACCACCAATCATGACCAACATATTGGTAAACGCTAAAGCAGAAGCGGCTAAAGCAGAAGAAGTCAATTCACGCGCAATTGGAAAAACTATAATTTGGCTGGAGGAACAAAAACCCAGGGAAAATAACATCAGCTCAAACATCCACAAGGGAGAATTTTCCGGCAAATATAAAATGGCTGCAAAAGTTAAGGCAGTACCTAAGGCACCATAAATTAAGGGGCTTCGTCTTTTAGCAATTTTTTCAGAAAACCACCCCATAAAAGGGCCACCAACAGCCCAACCCCAAAACACATAATTATTTAAATGAACCGCTAGCGTTTTATCATAGCCCCTGCCCTGTTCAAAATAGGATACTCCCCAGGATTCAGCGAAACCGGAGAGTGAAAGAAACATTAGGCAACCCACTAAACCATTGGCCCAAATGATAGGATTTTTTGCTAATCGAAAGAGCTCCGTGCTAATCGCTTTTAAACTTTGCACTGGCGTCTCTTGATTATAAGCTGTCAATTGATCAGTCTTTTTAGGCATAATGAGAGCCATAACAGCCGCGATCACCAACCCTAGACCAGCAAAAAGCAAGGTGACATCTTTCCAGCTTTGATGCTTAAGCAGGGTAGCTACCAACATGTTGCCCTGGGTTACACCTAACATACACAAGGTCATAATCAAACCTGAAATCAAAGCAAAACGCTTGGGGTGTAACCAGACCGTAGCCAATTTAAGAAAACCCACAAAGGCAAAAGCTGAGCCAAAACCCACTAAAAAGCGACCCCATTGGGAAATAAGCAAACTGCTTTCGATAGTAAAAAGATAGGAGCCCAAAGCACAAACCAAAGAAGCCATAATCAATAACCTGCGGGGACCATAGCGATCGATCAGAATGCCAACAGGAAATTGCATGGGGGTATAAGCATAATAATAAAAACCCATGAGATTACCAAAAGCGATCGAATCAAGCTGAAAAGCTTGTCTTAGTTCCAGCTCCATAATGCCTGGCATGGTACGAAGCAGATATTCATAGCAATAAAAAAATGCCCCAAGTAAACAAATAGCCCAGGCGAAAACACTCGCCTTAGAAAAATGTCTTGATTTAACAATAGCTTGCTCGCCTAATCCTAGGATACCGGGTTCAGAGGTTTCTGACATAAAAGTTGTTATTTTTCAAAAATTAATAATTCTGGCTAGTTTAGCATAAAACCTTGTTTGATGTCAGGTAACTTAGGTTTTTTAATTCTATTGCTAATGCCAGAATCAGTAGCAAGTATAAGATTTTTTCATGCCAGTAGTCCCCCCTCGGATTAGGGCTCCGTCAGGCCCATAATCCATCAAATCTGGTGGATTACGGGCCTGACGGAGCCCTAATCCACCCTAGGTTTTCTATTATAAAGTTTTTTATACTTGACTTGCACATTTGAATAATGTACATAATTCAAATTAACCAATGATTATTAACACTGGATATAATATGAACTTAAAAAACAGAGGGGCAATCAGCAACCCAGAAGGGCGATTTGAAAAAACCCAAGCTGAGGATTTTGATGATGGCTGGTTTCACGAAGAAACACCTCTGCCCACCTTAGAAACCATGCTATTTCCAGAAAAAGCAAAAAGCATTATTACGCGTAATGATTCACCCGATATTGGCTTTGATTATTCTATCAACCCCTATCGCGGCTGCGAGCACGGCTGTATTTATTGCTACGCACGCCCCAGCCATGCCTATATGAACTTATCGCCCGGCGTCGACTTTGAATCCAAAATTTTTTACAAGGTGGATGCCGCTAACCTTTTAGAAAATGAAATTAACAAAGAGAATTATATTTGCCGACCTATTATGTTGGGCGCCAATACCGATCCCTACCAACCTGCTGAGGCAAAATTAAAAATCACACGCAGCATTTTGGAAGTCTTGAATAAATATAATCATCCCTTGGCTATTATCAGTAAAAGCGCCTTAATTGAGCGTGACCTGGACATTCTATCCGCCATGGCTCAACGGAATTTGGTTAGGGCAGCGATTAGCCTGACCACCTTGTCAACCTCCTTAAAATTAATTCTGGAGCCGCGCACTTCAGGACATCAAGGAAGGCTGCGTGCTATCCGCACATTAAGCCAGGCAGGCATTCCTGTCAGAGTTATGGCAGCCCCTATGATTCCTCTGATTAATGATCGGGAATTAGAAAAAATTTTGGAAACGGCTAAAAATACCGGTGCAGAATACGCCAGTTATGTATTCATTCGACTACCTTATGAAGTAAAAGATTTATTTAAAGAATGGCTAAATACTCATTTTCCTGACAGAGCCCAGCATGTCATGAGTATTATCCGTCAAATGCGCGGTGGTAAAGAATATGATGCACAATTTGGCAGCCGCATGCGTGGCGAAGGAGAATTTGCCCAAACCTTGGAAACCCGCTTCAGATTGGCCTGTAAAAGATTTAAATTAAACATTCGCCCTTCTGTGGCTTTAGATACCCAGAGCTTCAAAAAGGTATCACACGTCCCCAAGCAATTAGAATTCTTGGACAAACTTGACTCTCACTAATTTTTACTATTTTATACTATGATGAAAAAATCAAATATTTTTGCAGCCATCTTTGGCAATATCATGGAATGGTATGATTTCACTCTTTATATCTTCTTGGCTCCCGTGCTTGCCCAGAATTTTTTCACTCAGCAAAGCCATTTAAACGCTCTCTTATCGACTTTTATGATCTTTGCCATTGGTTTTTTTGTGCGCCCACTGGGCTCCATCCTTTTTGGACATCTGGGTGATCGCTGGGGACGTTCAACCACTTTAAAGCTCAGTATTTTGTTCATCTCTATTTCCACACTAGGCATTGCCTTGCTACCCAACAATCAAAGTTGGGGTATTTATGCTGCTCTCGGTCTTTGTTTTTTACGCCTCATTCAAGGCTTTTGTATCGGTGGAGAATTTGCTGGCAGCATTATTTATTTGTCTGAAATGGCACCCGCTAACCGCCGCGCCCTGGCTTCTTGCATGAGTAATAATGGCTCTAATATTGGCGTATTAGCTGCCACTTTGATAGCGGCAACCACTGCAAATGTAATGTCCGAAAATACATTTTATCAGTATGGTTGGCGTCTGCCTTTTTTATTGGGTGGAGTCATTGGACTAATAGGCTTATGGCTAAGACGCGATTTAAGCGAAACCCCTATTTATCACCGTCTAGCAACACAAGCTCGCTTACCCAGACTTCCCTTACTCACCGTACTTCGTTTTCATAAAAAAGAAGTGATTAATATTTTTTTATTAGTCATCATGGCTGCAACAGGATCTTATGCTCTCATGGACTTCATGAGCAATTATCTGCATCAGTATTTTCATTATTCATTATCTGAAGCCTTAACTATCCAAAGCCTTTATAATGCTCTCACTTTTATTTTAGTCACCGCCGCTGCCAAGTTATGTGATCATTACGGCCGACGCAGCATTCTCTTGGCTGCAGCAATTGGGTATTTACTTTTTAGCATCCCCTGCTTCTATTTCTTAAATGCTCAGGGTTCCTGGCTATGGTTACTCCCTCTTGTAACCTTCTATTGTCTGGAACAGGCTAGCACGCCGGTGACCATTATAGAAATTTTCCCTGCTCAAGCACGCTATACTGGGGTTTCTCTGGGCTATAATTTAGCTATGGCCTTGGTAGGCGGTACAGCCCCCATGATCAACACCTGGTTAGTCGCCAAATTCAATAATCCATTAATCATTGCTTATTATCTGATGGTGGGCGCAGCCCTTGCCTTGATGGTGATTATTAAAAAGCTGCCGAGGGAATTTGGCATTCGTTGTGAGTTGGTTTAATATCAGTAGTGCTTACTGAGAAGGGACCCTTATGAAATCAGATGCCAACAAAGTCTACATATTCGGCAGCGCCCGAATACCTTTTGTTAAAAGTTTGACAGCTTATTCTCAAATTTCTCGTAAAGATTTAATGATCGCCTCACTAAACGCGCTGATTAAGCAATATCGCTTGCAAGGACAATTACTAGGCGACGTAAGTTTAGGGGCACTAATTAACAGCTCTGCAGATTGGAACCTGGCTCGGGAATGCGTACTGTCCACTGAATTGCATCCTGAAACCCCCGCTTATAATGTGCAACGCGCCTGTGGGACCAGCTTAGAAGCGGCTTGGCATATTGCCATGAAAGTACACACAGGTGCCATCACACTGGGTATTGCGGGTGGCGTGGACACGAATAGTGATTTACCCTTGGAAATTTCCGATTCACTAAAAAATTTCTTGCTCGCTTTTAAAAAAGCGAAATCCTGGCAAGATCAATTCAAAGCCTTAAAATATCTATCCTTAAACAGCCTCAACCCCAAAGTACCTAATGCCAATGAACCACGAACCCATCTCTCCATGGGCCAGCATTGCGAGTTAATGGTGAAAGAATGGAAAATTCCCCGAGAAGAACAGGATAAGCTCGCCTTAGCTAGCCATATAAATGCAGCCAAAGCCTATCAAGAAGGATTTTATGAAGACTTAGTTCACCCCTTTCAGAATCTAAAACGGGATGGCATATTACGGCCAGAGACTTCTCTGGAATTGCTCAGCAAATTAAAACCCGCTTTTGATCCCACTAATGGTAGCCTTACCGCTGGAAATAGCTCACCGCTCAGTGATGGTTCTGCCTGTGTACTCATTGGCAGTGAGCAGGTAGCAGAAAAATTAGGACTGAAGCCCCTAGCTCAAATCATCGATGTACAAACCGCCGCTGTGGATTTTGTGCATGGCGCTGGTCTGCTCATGGCACCCACTAAAGCCGTCTCTCAACTCTTCTTGCGCAATAAACTTTCCTTCAAGGACTTCGATTATTTTGAAATTCATGAAGCCTTTGCTGGACAAGTACTGTGTAATCTCAAAGCCTGGGAATCCGCTGATTACTGTCAGAAAGTCTTAGACCGTGACGCCCCCTTAGGCTCTATCGACAGAAATAAATTAAATGCGGTTGGCAGCAGTATAGCCCTAGGCCATCCCTATGCAGCAACAGGCGCTCGCATTACCGGCACCCTAGCCAAATTGCTAGCCGTAAAGGGCGGGAAACGGGGTTTAATTTCCATTTGCACCGCTGGCGGTATGGGGGTAGCAGCAATATTAGAATCCGTATGAACTCTAACCCGCTGTTGCCGTTGCTAAATGAGCAGTCTTACCCTGAAATAGCTTATTCGCAGCCAAGGACTCAGGACGTTTGGATAAATCCAACTCTTGACCCTGACTAGAATCCAAGAACTGATTATAGGAAAACAGACCCATACCCAAAGAAAGGCTTATAAGAATAATCAATACATTATAAACCATGATTAAGCTCAAACTTACACTTGCTTTTTTCATAATTGCCTCACTTCCTTTTGTGGCACATGATATTCAAGTTAACTCATCCGCTGGCCACTTTTTAAAAAATAACCAGTGTTAGCTATTGTAGCAAAAAGATGGATTACATGGTATTGGTAATTGGGCCTGGCTGCCGTGGGAGTTGGCGCTCATTTTGCGGGCAAGGCTGTTCATGCAAGGCTGTTTGGGGAGGTTGGGACCATAGGGATAGGGAGTGAATTTGAGAACATTGGGAAACATCCAAAGCCTCGCTAAATGACAGTTTCCTTGCTGTTGGACGCTGATTATTATCTGATACTTGCTCTGTTCTCTGAACCTCAGTCGGCATAGATTTGAGTTTAACATTAATCACAGCTGCAGCAGTATCAAAGCTTTCAGGCTCTCCCACTTGCGATTTACCCAGCTCTTGATTCTTATCTCGCCATTCACGATATTTTCTCAATGAACAAGTTGAAAGCAAAGACCAAAATATCATAGCCGCAGATTTAATTATTCTCCACAGCCAGCCAAAGAAACCTTCTTTTTCTTGTTTGCTAGGCTGGCTAGTATTAGTCATCACATTATTAACAGAAATAATAGGTGAAAGAGCAGAAATAACGGGTGAAGGAACAGAAATAACAGGTGAAGGAGCAGAAATAACGGGTGAAGGAACAGAAATAACAGGTGAAGGAACAGAAAACACTGGTGAAGAAAAAGCAAAAGCCGGTACAGGTCGAGGCTTCCTAGGTTTAGCTTGAGGTTTTGGATTTAAACCTAAACAATCATCTAATGACTCCTCAAACATCTGATGATAATACTTTGCTACCTTTTTTTTGACCTCCTTGATAGAGTAATTATTACCCTTCATATTTCCAAGTTGATCTAAAAAACTCTGAGCTATAAATCTCTGATCTATGGATGTAGTAAAATAAACTTGACCATTCGTCGTAATAGCATCAAATGTATGCCTAGCTTCATCCTCATTACTGAAATGTATTATTGGGTTCTGCCTATCGTAGCTATCATTATCTTCTTTAAAAATTACAGCTTTAATGCCAATATATTTGGCAGCAAAATCAATAAAAACCGCAAAATGATTTGAATTTCCTACGATAGCCAAAATACATGGTTCAGCTTTCTGCTCTGGGTGTCCGCTAAGCATGCTTTAATCTCGTATTGGTTTGGCCAATAACTTTACTCAAAGAGTGTCTTTTTGGCAAGTTTATTATGTACTACTGTCTTGCTGCTGAACACCCGCCACAATCCATTTACTGCGATTAGGATCCTTGCGAAAATGCCATATCTCTTCAAAAAAAGCAGAAGATTGATCCTGAGCTTCACGAATCACCCCAGAAAATTTTACTGAAGCTAAGTCCGCTCGCTGATCTGAACTGGTTTCCAACAATTCAGCATTTAAAGATACAACTTCGGTATAATTTGCCTGCTGACCTCTTTCCTGCAATTGCAACTGAACTTCAGCAAATACTTCCGGTGTAGTAAACTCACGCAGATCTTGTAAATACTTGGTGTCGTAAGCCGCTTGTAAGCGAATAAAATATGCTTTGGCTTCACGTAAAAATTCAGTATCGTATGAAACCGATCTCGATTCTGTATATCCCTCGCCAACTTGAGCAGTATAATGCTCTGCCTCAAAAACTCGTCCTCTGCCCTGTCCCGCCGCCGCATAGGATCTAGCTGTTTGCTTGGAACGCAAAAAATTCCAAATCATTAAGCCTAAAGAAAACAAAATAAACCAAGATAATAAGCCACTACCCCAACCATGACTCATCATCAAATAAGCGAGCAATCCGCCCAGCGCCATGCCGACCATGGGAGCCACCCAAGAACTACGCACAGCCGACTGAGTCTGTGAATAGACACGATTAGTCGTTTGAGCCCGAGAATAACTATTAAAGGAGCGATGCACACCAAAACTTTTTCCACCACCAAAACGCGCCGCTTCCGCTATATTAATACAGATCAGCACAATAGCAATGATCATCAGAAATGAAGCAAAAAGTTTAGACATAAGAAACTCCTTCAATCTCATTAATTTGGCTGCGGCAATACTTCCTCATCTTCCTCACCCAAGGGCTCACCTTTAAAGCTTGCCTGTTTTAAATCAACCAGCTTGGTTTTATTGAGGAATTTATAACTCAAATACAAGATGAGGAAAAGTGGCAGACCGACATAGGAAATTAACAAGCCTTGCCAATCAACTTGCTTGCCGACCAAGGCTTGATAATTTTGTCCGCCAATGATCAAGAGACAGAGTAAAAAAGCCAGCAAAGGCGCATAGGGATAACCCCGAGCTACATAGGGCAACTTTTTGAGATCCCGGCCTTGGGCCAAATAGGCCTTACGAAAACGATAATGGCTGATGGCAATACCCAACCAAGCAATAAAACCTGACAAACTAGAGGCATTGAGTAGCCAAAAATAAACTGTACCATTGCCAAACAAGGAAGATGAAAAGGCCAGCAAGCACACCAAAGCTGTGGCCAGCAAAGCATAAATAGGAATGCCGCGCCGGGTCACTCGGGCAAATAATGCAGGCACATGCTTTTTCTTAGCCAAGTACCAAAGCATGCGGGTTGAGGCATACATTCCCGAATTACCCGCAGATAAAATTGCAGTAAGAATTACCACATTAATCACAGAAGCAGCAAAAGGAACACCCATTTGCTTAAATACTAAGGTAAAAGGACTCATTTCTACATCAGAGCTGGCCAGCTCAGGAGAAGTATAGGGCACCAGCAAGCTGATAATAAAAATTGATAAGACAAAAAACAATAAAATACGCCAAAAAACTTGCTTAATGGCTTTGGGAATATTTTCAGCCGGATCCTTACACTCTCCTGCCGCGATACCGATAAGCTCGGTCCCCTGAAATGAAAAACCAGCGATCATGACAGCACTCAGCACTGTGGTCCAACTTCCGTGAAAAGGCCCCGGACCGATCATCCAGTTTTTAAAGCCCACATGCTCCTGCCCCATATAACCAAAAATCATTAAGGTGCCTATTAAAATAAAAATAACAATGGCAGAAACTTTAATAAAGGAAAACCAATACTCAGCCTCACCAAAGCCTCGCGCTGAGATAGCATTCAAGCCTACAAAAAGACTGAAAGCCAGTGTATTCCAAATAAGAGGCGAGGACTGTGGAAACCAAAATTGCATCACCAGAGAAGCAGCAGAAATTTCCGAGGCCACGGTGATTGCCCAGTTATACCAATAGTTCCAGCCCAGTGCATAACCTAAGGCAGGATCCACAAAATTATTAGCATAAATGTAAAATGAGCCCGTTGAAGGCATAAAGGCTGACATTTCACCCAGGCTAGTCATTAAAAAGAACACCATTAAACCCACGACCAGATAAGCTAGCATGGTAGAACCCGGTCCAGCAGTATGGATAGCATTGCCACTGGCCAAAAATATACCCGTACCAATAGAACCGCCAATGGCAATCATATTGATTAAGCGTGCATTTAATTTGCGCTGTAATTTATGTTCTGTAGTCACTGAGTTTAGCCTTAATTTTTGCTGTCATTGCGAGGAGCGTTTTTTGCGACGAAGCAATCCACATGGATTGCTTCGTCGCAAAAAACGCTCCTCGCAATGACGGTTGCCAGGCATTTTAGCACTAGTCAAAGATAGTTGAAACTAGTGGTATAATGGGGCTATTAGTCAGGAGAAAACAGGTATGAGCCATATTTATAGATTAGTCAGCATTTTCCTATGTCTGCTTCTATTGTCCTGTCCGCTAAAAGCCCAACAGCTAAGTCAGGAAATTGGCCTGATCAATGGCGTGGATAGACCTTATCCCGCCCCCCTGATGATGGGCATCACAACCTGGATCAACTCTGATCCTATTAAACTCAGCGATATGAAGGAAAAAGTCATTTTAATTGAATTCTGGACTTCAACCTGCCCCTACTGCAAAAGAGCCCTACCCATCGTCAATGAGTGGTATAAACGCTACCATAATCGCGGCCTGATGATTATTGGCATTCATTCTCCCAAAACCGAAGAGGAACATAGCCTGGACACAGTTAAAGAAGCTGTCAAAAATTTCAATATTCAATATCCTGTCGCCTTAGATAATTATTTTGAAACTTGGGATAATTATGATGTCAACTCTTGGCCCGCATTTTATTTAATTGATAAAAAAGGTCAGGTTGTTTTTGTCAATGTAGGTGCGGATAATTTTGAAATTATCGAGAATAATATTATCTATCTCCTAAACAGCAAGTAAGAGCATTTTTAACATCTTGTATGATAAGGTTACCCTCATGTTTAATAGAGCTATCACTGAATTTACAGGAAATTGCGTCATTGTCGGATGTGGTAGAAATCATAGCCGTTGTGATTACAGCTTACATCCCAATTCAAAGGACTATTATACTATTAATATTGATAACACTTGTAATCCTGATTATGTATTTGATTTAACCTCCTCTAATTTACCCACAGCATTGAACCAAAGATTCTTTGTTACTTTGACAGAACATCTACCTTATTATGCTTACAATACATATGAAACAGGATTCATGCCTCGAAACAATGGTGAAAGTCAGTTTGATGGTCACTTAGGTTTCAATAATCTCATGACATTAACCAAGCCTGAAGGATTTATTCTTATTTGCGGCTCAGCCCCTAATAAAGAGTTCAGAAAATCGCTTTATCCTGATGGATCTAACCCTATAAAATATATCGAATTACATCACTTATTACTTTTAATCCCTAAGAATCAAAATTGGGACATTGAAACAATTAAACAAACAGTGAAACAGAATATATTCCTTCAAGATCTCATTACCAAAGCAGCCCTGAAGAATCAAGTTAATTCAGTACCCATCAACGATTGGACTTTCTGTCCTATACTTTACAAAGATTTAAAAACTTTTCGTGAAGATATTGCTTGCTGGCGTTCTAGATCTAATAAGAAAAGCAATAGTCCACCTTATTTTTTAGAACCAGCCTTTCACTCAGCTAGCCAAGCCAGTTCGCAGCCAGTCTCTTGGTTTAAACACTATTTTGATCCCGACAAACATCCCATTCGTTTTATAATAATCACCTTGGGGCTAGGTCTATTCTATTACTTATTTCGTGCCATCTACCGTGCAATAATCTATTGCTGTTCTTTATCTTCAAAAAAGGATCAGCATGTGCCCACTAACAACTTATCAAGCACAGGACAAATTGCTCAGCAAGCCGATATCTTACTCATGGATCCTACCCTGCGCGGAGCTTATCCTGAGCATGCGAAGGATTTAGCCTCTAATTCATCGTCAGCAACCCTCATACATCCGGATACTGAAACAAAACAATCGCCAGCGCTGAGGTCACCGTTAATCCAATCAAGATAGCAAAAGCAGCTTGAAAATTTCCTGTTGTATTCGCTACCCAACCGGTAATGAAAGGCGCTAAAATACCTGCCAAAGCAAAACCACAATCCATCACACCTAAACTGGTCGCAGCACGATCCCGAGCCAAGTCTGCATTGATAGCGTAAAAAGCTGCGTTAGGCATCATACCAAACCCCACACCCAGGGAAATAGAAATCAAAGCAATCGGCAAAGAGGGATAATAAATCAGCGGTAAGAAGCAAAATGCCGACAAAGCCTGGCAAATCCAAATAATATAGGACCGTGCCAAACGAATGCTCTGGGTCTTGCGCCAGATTATGTCTGAAAGCAGACCTCCTAACAAAAGCAGAATAGTCGCTGTTACCCAAGGCGCCACCAAGAACCAACCTGTTTCCCTAACTTGAATATGATAAGTTTGCTCCAGATAACCGGGTAACCAGGTAATAGCAAAAAATAGTAAATAACCAAAAGCAAAAAAAGCGTAATTGTTAACTAACAAAGAGGGATTAAATAAAATAAATTTCCAGCTACTCTTTATCTTCGTTTTTGATTGAGATTGCAAATCATGTTCAATAAGATTAAGTTCAGCACGACTCATTCCTTTCATTTCCCGGGGCTGATCGCGAAAAACAGCATACCAAATCAGAGCCCAAACAATACCCAGGCTACCCAGGATCACAAACATCAGTCGCCAACCCACCGTGGCCAGCAAACTAGAAACCAAGGGTGCTCCAATAACAGAAGCAAAAGGAACAGCAGCTAAACCTATGGCAAAAGCCCGGCCTCGCTCAGAAACGGGCAACCAATCTGCCGAAACCCGAGTCAATGCGGGAAAACTAGGCCCTTCAAACAAACCCAGCAAGAGACGAAACACAAAAAACCCAGCCAACCCAGTTGCCCAAGCTAAAGCAGCACAGGCCAGTGACCAAAAGATAGAGGATAATGACCAAATCTTACGCGAGCCATAATGATCCACCAAGACACCACCGATCACGGTCATGACCATGTAGCCTATACCAAAAGCCGAAGCAATAAAACCAAAGTCAGTATTCGAAAAGCCAAAATCCGCTTGCAAGGGATGAATAGCATAGGACAAAGCCGAACGATCTAAATAGGTGATAATGACGGCGATAAAAGCTAGGCCAATCATTTTCCAACGGTAATAGGTCATTAGGCAACTCCCGCAATAATCAGCAAGCCACAACAAGAAGCCAGATAAACCAAGAATAAATACAAGCTAAAATCGCGCTGATCGCCATTAGCAGCCCAAAAGTTATTGAAAATTAAATTGGCGATCAAGATATATATAGCCAATAACAAGGCCGCCAGCGCAGTATAAAAATTTAGGATTAACAGCAGACTAGTGATCAGTTTCCAGGCAATGGCACCCACATAACAGAACCAGGGTTGAGGCACATTTTTGATTTTCATCAGATGAAATATTTGCTTACGAGCCCTAAAATCAATAAAAGCTGAAATCATAAAAATCAGGCCAATACCCACTCGCCCCACATCCACTAATAAGATTTGCCAAAAGCTCATATCGAACATCCTTTTCATTGGTTCCCGGGATTATATCATGCTATTATTTCGGAGAAAAATCAGCCTACTTTAAGGAAAATAATCATGCAATACGCTTATCTCGGTAAGAGTAATTTAAAATTTTCTAAAATTATTCTGGGCACCTGGCAAGCCGGCAAGAGCATGTGGGCCGACATCGAAGACCAGCAAATCATCAAGGCCATTCAAAAAGCGGTCGATATTGGCATGACCAGCATTGATACTGCCGCCATCTATGGCGATGGCTATTCTGAAAGAATCATCGCCCAAGCCCTGAAAGGAGTTGAGCGCAACAAATATCAAATCGCCACTAAGGTCTTCTCAGACAAATTAAAACACCAGCAAGTCTTGGAAGAATGCGAAAAATCCCTGAAAAATTTGCAAACTGATTATATTGATCTTTATCAAATCCATTGGCCTTCTGGTTCTTTTAACTCCCCTATCGTGCCTATCGAAGAAACCATGAAGACTCTGATTCAATTACAAAATCAAGGCAAGATTCGTCACATTGGCGTTTCCAATTTTTCAAAGTCGCAAATTCAAGAAGCCCAGGCCTTTGGTGAAATTCTAAGTAACCAACCCCCCTACTCCTTGATCTGGCGAGCTTATGATCAGGAAACCAATTTGTACTGTCGACACCATAACCTGGCTATTTTAGCCTATTCACCTCTAGCTCAAGGTATCTTAACAGGTAAGTTCAAAAAAAATCATGTTTTTCACACTGGAGACCACCGTAGTGCCAATAAGCTCATGCAGCCCCAAGTGTTTGATTGGGTCGCTATGGTTCTGGATGGTTTGCTACCCTATGCTGAAAAATATCATACCTCCCTGGGAAACATTGCCTTGAATTGGCTAATATCACAGCCAGAAACCTTTGCCATTGTCGGCGCCCGCAACCCTAAGCAAGTTGAAGAAAATGCCCAGGCTTGCTCTTTCCAGCTTAACATACAAGAATTAAAAGAGATCAATGAGCTGAGCAAACTCGTCACCCAAGCCATGCCCCAGGATGAGATGATGTGGACTTGGTAACAGGAGATATTTATGTCATACAAAGAATCGACTTACCTAGCAAAGCCAGTGGATGTAAATGGCAATACTGCCTATACTTCTGAAGAAGATCAAGTATGGCAAGAATTGTATAGCCGGCAGGAAAAAATTATCCAGGGTCGAGCCTGCGATGAATATATTCATGGTCTGAAATTACTCAATTTACCTAAAGACCGGGTTCCTCAGTGTCCTGAAGTGTCTAAGGCTTTAAAAAAATCCACTGGCTGGGCCCTGGAACCCGTGCCAGCCTTGATTTCTTTTGATCGCTTTTTTGCTCTGTTGGCGGACCGTCGTTTTCCAGCCGCGACCTTTATTCGCCGCCAGGAAGAACTTGATTACCTAAAAGAACCAGATATTTTTCATGAAATTTTTGGGCATTGTCCCATGTTAACCAATCCCGCTTCCGCAGAATTCACCCATACCTATGGCAAATTAGGCGTAAACGCAACACCTGAAGAAAGAGTGATGCTGGCGCGTTTATTTTGGTTCACCATTGAATTTGGCTTAATCAATACCGCTACCGGTTTAAGGGCCTATGGCGGCGGCATTCTCTCATCCATTAGTGAAACAGTTTACTGCATAGAGAGCAAAACTCCCGAACGCAGGCCCTTTGATGTCATGACAGCTTTGCGAACACCTTATCGGATTGACACTATACAGCCTATTTACTATGTGCTAGATAGTTTTGATCAACTCTATAATCTGGTTAATCTCGATCTCATTAGCATGATTCATGAAGCTAAGCGTATGAATGATCCCGTACCCACTCATCCTTGCTAAGTTGAAACTATGCCTAATATTGTTTTATATCAACCAGAAATCCCCCCTAACACGGGAAATATTATTCGCTTATGCGCCAACAGTGGTGCTAATCTACACTTAATTCATCCTTTAGGTTTTTCCCTTGATGATAAACAGCTGATGCGTGCAGGATTGGACTATCATGAGTGGGCACCTATTCAATATCATGCTGACTTCGCCAATTTTTTAAAGCAGCTTCCGCCAGATGCACGTCTACTAGCTTGTTCAGTACGCGGTAACCAAACCCATACAGAAATCCATTATACTCCAGCTGATTTTCTGCTGTTTGGACCAGAAACCCAGGGTTTACCCAAAGCTGTTTTAAATACTCTATTACCAGAAAATATTATTCGTATTCCTATGCAAGAGGCTTCACGGAGTCTGAATCTCTCAAATGCAGTGGCAATAATTTTATATGAAGCACTTAGGCAGATTGGATTTGAGAAGATGGGATTGAGTTAATTAATAAAAAATTCAAATCGAATAATAGGTATTATCAACGTATTAGATTATCTTTCTAATGCACACCCTTAGACCCCGACTCCTGAAAATCATCCCCCTTGCGGAAAATTGCCGCCACATCGACTCGATCATAGGTGTATTCATGATTACAAAATTCGCATTTAACCACAATTTGCTGTTTGTCCTTTAACTCTTCTTCCGCTTCCTTTTGACCTAACATCAAAATAGCATTAGCGCCTCTCTTCTCAGAGCAAGTACATTTAAAGCTAATCGGTTTAGCCTCGAACAAGCGCACATCTTCTTCCACATAAAGTCTTCTGAGGAGTGTTTTATTATCGATATTTTCTAATTCATGCGCTGTCAAGGTTGCTGTTAAATAATTAATATGTTCCCAATCATGATCCACTGCAGACTCACGCCGATTTTCTTCCAAATCTGGCATACGCTGTAATAAAAATCCGGCAGCAGATTTTTCATCAACCACCACCCAAATACGGGTTGGTAATTGTTCTGAAGTTAGAAAATAACCTTCAATGGATTCTGATAGGGTTTGCCCTTGCCAAGCCACGATACCCTGATAACGCTGCTTGCCATTCTCAGGATCAATGGTAATCACAATAGTACCTTGCTGGAGAGAGTTTAAAATTTCTTCTTCGTTTAGCTCTCCCTCCCATTGCGCCAAGCCCCGTAAATGCAAATCATTGGTGCATTGCACCAGCAAGAGCTTAAGCTTGCCCTTACCTTGAAATTGTATCGCTAAACGACCACTAAATTTAATGCTAGTAGCAAGCAAACTAATCAAGACCAGGGCTTCTCCCAGCCAACGACGAATTAAGGGGGGATATTGGTGTTGCTCCATGATTTGCTGAAAGCTATTATTTAAATGAACAATTTCTCCCCGAATAGGAAAGTTTTCAAATAGGAAATTTTGCACCACGTCTTTATTGCTCATGATTGAATACTCTCTTCTTTATTGTAGCCTATAAATCAGGCCCAAGCCGTATTGATCGGTATGTGGCCGACCTATGGTCGAAATACTGGGATAGGCATAATAGATATATTCCGTACGTAGACTCCAATTATCGGACAACTGAGACTGCAGACCCACCCCAATTTCTGCCCCGGCTTTAGTCACATTAGGCCCCCAGAAACGGGTTTCCACCATCCCTAAACGAGCATAGCCAACAATATATTCACTGATATAAAGCCCCGGTAGAAAACTGAGTCCGTATTGTTGCTGAGTTTGCACACTCTGCGGTCGATAAGTATTACTCTCAGAAAAAGAAATAGCACCGGGAACAAAATATAATTCACCGGCTAAAAAAATATAATGAATAATCTCTTCATAACCTACAGAAATTCGTGGATGAATAGCACGAAAATTATCATTATCTGAGGTCGTATTTTCAATGAATACAGTAGGACCAAAATAGATATTGCCCGCTCGCGCACTTATACTCAGTAGCAATAACAAACACCATAGCATTCGCTTTAACATTCTCTTACCCACTCAAGGACTATAACCAATCCCGCATTGTAGTAGATTAAGCTAAAAATACAACCAGAGAGAGGTAATTTTATCCAACTCGACTCTTTTTGGCAGGTTTTAAACTGACTTTCAATTGGCTAACAAGATGGTCAAATTCATTTTCAGAAAGCAAGCTGCTTAAAATTTCAAAACGTGTCTTGCCACTCAAATCAATCATACTTACTTTTTGCTGATCTTCCCGGGACAACCTCTTTTTGAGCTCCGTTAGTTCTGTATTCAATTTTACAATTTCTTCATTATTACTGGGATTTTTTTTAAATTTCTCCTTCAAATCCAAGCTTTTTTTCATATACTCTCCCATCTTCGTCTTGAGAAAGCGTCCATAGGATTTATCAATGCAATCGTCAAACCAATTACTAAGAGTTTGATAGGATTGTCTTCCTTCTTTATCCAATAGCTTCAGCGGAGCATTTTCTCTTTCATCCACCTCATTGATCATTTGCTCAAACATCCTTTTATTCATTTGCCGATTACCCACTTGCAAGATTTCAAGCACTTCAGCTCTTCTTGAAGAAGCAAGATATTCAGGATCATCCCGCATAGCGGTAAGGCATTTATCGATAATCTCCCGGGTTTTTTCCGCAAGGTATTCCAGATATTCGCTTTCTACAGTATCTAAACTAGCTAAGATATTTTCTAATTGTTCTATTTTTTCTTTGATTTCAAAAATGCTGGCTTCGATCATCACCTGATTGAGCTCTTCTACCGCATTTAAAACTCCTTCCGCCTGCTCAGTGGCTTCAAGATCAGGCACTTGGTCTAATTCTTTGCGTAAACGATAATCATAGGAATTGCTATCACGTCGAATGACCTCAACATAGGTTCTTAACTCCTCAAGATCTTCTTCAGAAATCCGGATGAAAAGCATGAAAGCCTCCTTAATCTATCTACCTTATTATGTCTAAGTATAGCGGCTATTTTGGACTTTTTTTAAACAGATAATAAGATAGTATATTCAATCGATTAGAGTGTTTTTCTAGGTTTGTTCTTCTGGCTATGTTGGACTCAAGCTAGGCGCTAATTCATTTTTACCATCATTAGCTGAGCTACTTTTTATCTCTCTTCTCGCTTTATAAAAAATAGTGAAATCGACATAAGTACGAAGCACAGGCGGTGATTTACTGCTATCCATAGTATAACTAGGAATGCCGGCTAGCATTTCAGCATCATATAGCTCAGATAAAACCTTATGCACAAAGGGAGCTCGTGTAATATTCGTTGGAATTTGATTAAAAAGCGGACCTTCTTTTCCTAGTTTAACACTAGTAAGATCCATGATCCACGGATTTAATACCATCTTTTCATGACGAGGATCTTGTGATGCAATTAATGGATAAAACAAAGCTAGATTACCAGTGAGCCTTTCTGATATCTCACCAGAATTCATCTTATGGCTATAGAAGCTTGCCCACCATTCTGCGGATGCTTGGCCGCAACGTGCTTGATAGCATTCTTTTAACAAAGGCGATATACGTTCTAACCATAAACGTAATAAATATAGCCCATGATGCGGTTTATTTTCAGTTAATGGAGGTAAATTAAGTGCCTTAATTAATTCTTCGGGCAAAGTAGAAAGTTTTTTCCAATCATCTTCACTTCCTTCTAAAATAAATTGAGGAATAGCACACTTTGTAAGCAGCCCATGGTCAAAGTAAGCCGAAAATGTGCCCATCAGTGTGACAGCCTTTACTAAACGCTCAGTATCAGTAGTTTGACTAAACTCCATTAATAATAAATCACATACCTTTGCAGGTAATTCTTTTTTTAGTGCTTCAGAAAATTGTAAAGGAACATAGTCCCAAAGCCTAGGGTTACAGCCAGGAACAACATGGTCGTTATCAACAACCAATCTCTTTTTCTCATCAAAAGATACTGCGGTTTGACGTAAATCTTCAGGATATGTTTTATAAAAATTGGCAATCGCTTGAATAAAAAGTAAGTGTAAATCATCTGGTGTTACTGCAACAGCTAAATGTTGCTTAAAAGCTTGATGAAACATAGCGGTATGAGCTGAATTAATTATTTTCGGTTGAAAAAAGCCTGTTCTATTTTGACTAATAAACGGACGGACAATTTTAAAATAATTAAAGCCTCTGTAATCTCCAATAAAATCTCCCGCAATTATTTCAAAATTCTTTTCACGCTGCTCACGGGTTGTTTTTGAGCTTTGATTTGAGGGAGAATAAGCAATTTTCCGAGCCAGTATGGGATCATCAGAAAAATAGGTTAATACACATCGGGTAGCCGATTTTTTTATAATTAAACGGTACCCAGCAAAGCTATCATTTGAAGAAGATAAGCTCAATGAGGTGTTTGATTTTTCCTCTAAATGATTGGAATGGTTTTCACTGATATCCTTATCTTCATTGCGAAAATTATGAAATAAATAAGCCAGCTCTATAGCAGCCTGCTTAGCCGCTTGACGATAAGCCGGTTCATGCTCCTCCAAGGACTTTCTGTATTGATTCATTTCTTCAAGATCTTTTGCATACGCCTTAAGCTGGTCTATCATATGTTTAAATTGATCAAAAAGAATCTTGTTGCGCCCCTGCCCTTTCACGAAATCTATCGATTCATTTGACACTGTCTCTACTTTGGCATCAGCGATTCGCTCATTGCTTAATTTAGGATCTCGCTCACCAGTTTCAAAAAGAACATAATCTACATGCTTACCATCAGGGCTTATTTTTCGCGCCAAGCGCATCGTCACTGTGCATTTTTTGGAATCAAAAGATGATTCCTTAAATATCTGGCTATCATTTTGATAAAGAATAATAGCTTGATAGCTATTATTAAAGAGCTGCTGCGGAGAGAAAAATTCACTACTTGTGCTTCCTATCCAGAAGGTGCTGGCGTCGCCTTTAGGGCGCATAAAAATCTGCACAGTAGGATCCTGCCAAAGTTTGGAAAGCTCAGGATCATTGAGCTCATGACCATTTAATATGATACAGCTTCTCTTCTTTAAGATAATCTGTTGATCTTCGATGTTCGGATTTGTATTTAAATCCTTCACACAATTTTCACAGAGGCGAGCTCCTGAAGCTACCTTATTTTTACAGTTAAAAAGCCCTCCAGAACAAGGTATTGTAGCTAATAATGAGGAAGAAGAACTGCTGGATTCAGATGATTGACTTGAAAACATGATTTAATCCTCATTTTTTAATATGTTTTTTTAGAAATAGAACGAGCCACCTCAACCATCCGTAAAGCCACATCCGCCGCCTCATGGCCTTTATGACCCTGTTTACCACCGACGCGATCCAAGGCTTGGGTCTCAGTCTCCGTGGTCAGTATACCAAAAATCACTGGGATTTCATATTCCATCATCACTTGCTGGCAACCCGTGCTCACTTGGGAGCAAACATAGTCATAATGCGAAGTTTCGCCGCGAATCACAGCGCCCAGAGCAATAATGGCATCGTATTTTTTTGTTTTAGCTAATAATTTCGCAGTCAACGGAATTTCAATAGCCCCAGGAACTTCATATATTTTAATATTATCTTCTGCTACACCTAACTCCCTAAGTCGCTGCACGGCTCCCGTTTTAAGTGCAGATGTTATTCCTTCATTAAATAGGCTCACAACCACCCCAATAGAAATTTCCTCGGAATTAATGAGCATCATGAACACACTCCATTAGCATTTCAATATCAATTAAATGATTCATCTTACTTTGCTTGGTTTGCAAATAGCGCTGATTGTGTGGACTAAAGAAAATAGGCAGGGGCACACGTTCTACAGCCAGACCATATTTCTGCAAGCTCTCAAATTTATGAGGATTGTTAGTCAAGAGACGAATTTGCCTAATATGCCGGCCACGAAGAATTTGCGCTGCCATATAATATTGGCGAGCATCCACTGGCCAACCTAATTTTTGATTGGCCTCCACCGTATCTGCACCTTTTTCCTGCAAAGCATAGGCCTTGATTTTATTTAGCAACCCGATACCTCGACCTTCTTGATTCAGATAAATCAAGATGCCACCTTGTTCACTGATTTGCTGTAAAGAATAATGAAGTTGTTGCTTACAATCACAGCGCTGTGAGCCAAACAAATCACCGGTCATACAGGCAGAATGAACTCTGACCAAAGGTGGCTGATCCCTATTCGTCTTTTCATGGGTCAGGACAATATGCTCCTTACTATTCCATTTCTCCTTAATCACGCTAAGATTAAATACTCCATAGCCTTCGAGAGGAACCTTGCTTGAAATTTCTTCTTCAATCAAATTGTCATAGCAAAGCCGGTAATCAATCAAATCTTGAATAGTCAAAATTTTTAAACCATGGGTATCTGCAAAAGCTTGTAAGTTTTCACCGCGCGCCATGGTGCCATCGGGATTCATCACTTCGCAAAGCACTGCAGCCGGCTGAAAACCAGCAGCTCTAACAATATCAATAGAACCTTCTGTATGTCCCGCACGCTCAAAAACACCACCGTCCCGTGCCTTCAAGGGGAATACATGACCCGGCCTCACTAAATCCTCAGGCTTAGCATCAGCACGCATGGCCGCTAAAATTGTTTGGGCACGATCAGCAGCAGACACACCTGTGCTCACGCCTTCTTTGGCTTCGATCGACACTGTAAATGGCGTCCCCCGTTGACTAGTGTTTTCTTCTGCTGGCACCATTAAAGGCAGGTTTAATTTCTTCAGCTGCTCAGCCATCATCGGCAAACAAATAATACCGCTGCCATGCTGAATCATAAATTGAATCACCGCGGGATTGATACTTTCCGCAGGAAAAATCAGATCGCCCTCATTTTCTCTCTCCGGATCATCGACCAAAATAATCATTTTTCCTTGTTGAAGCTCATGTATCGCTTCAATAGCAGATACGGTTTTTATGCTCATGTGTTCACTCCTCTCATAATTTTCTCAATATACTTACCCAAGATATCAACTTCGATATTCACTAAAGTGCCTACTCGATAGCGGTTCACAATAGTTACTTCCTGAGTATGCGGTATAAAGATCACTGTAAAATAATCAGGCTTGGCCTCAACAACGGTAATACTCATGCCATCTAGCCCAATGTAACCCTTATTAATAATGTACTTGCCCAAATGAGATGGCATTTTGACGCTCATCAAACGGGCAGAACCCTGTTCTTGAATATCGATGATCTCCCCAACAGCATCCACATGTCCTTGAACACAATGACCACCGATGCGATCACTAAGCTTCATCGAACGCTCTAAATTCACCACAGAGGATTTTAATAATTGACCTAAATTACTTCGGCTCAAGGTCTCGGGTACCAGGCAGAAATCAAATTGATTATTCTTTATCTGGGTCACTGTTAAACAGACACCATTTACTGCAATGCTATCACCCATCTTGACATCATCAAATGCTAGCTGCGGCTGAATAGTTAAATATTTACACGCTTGATCCATTTTTTCTTCCAAGACCACGCCAAGGGTTTCAACTAAGCCACCAAACATTAGGATTCTCCTTCTAAAATAGCCGTGAATGAATAATCATTTCCTAATGGATTCATTTGTAAATTCGTTAAATAGCGTTTGTATTTGAGATTCCCAATCAAAGCGGGCGCTAAATAAACTTGGATGCTATTAATCAAGTTTTCCTGTAAAAAACGTGCGTGAACCATTTGCCCTCCTTCCACTAACAGCGAGCTAATTTCTCGTTTGCCTAAGGCATCTAATAAGGCAGGGAGATGTACGCCACCCTGTTCATCGGCAGGCAAGACCATAACTTCGATACCCTGTGCTTCAAAAGCACTTTGTTTTAAGGGATCAGCAGCCAAGGTTGTGGCCAGTAAAGTTTTTCCCGGTAAATCTGGACTGAAGAGCTTTAAATCTAAAGGCAGATCAGTTAACTGGCTAGACAGCACAATACGCAGCGGTTGTTTTTGAAGTAATGCTGTCTCATGCTGAAGTCTGACCGTTAATTGCGGATTATCTTGAATAGCTGTGCGAGCCCCAACCAGAATCGCATCCAAGGCTTGACGGATTTGATGGGTATGCTCACTGGATTCAGGTCCTGAAATTTGCCTGGAATCCTGAGCCTGGGTAATGGTACGCCCATCTAAGGACATAGCCCATTTAGCCATGACCCAGGGTCGGCGATGTTTTATATAATGAAAGAAAATGGCATTCAATTCTCTAGCCTGGGTCTCGAGTAAACCCACCTGCACTGCAACACCGGCTTCACGCAAAGCCTGAATTCCTTGGCTAGCCACCAGGGGATTGGGATCCTCACAGGCCACATATACTTCTTTGATACCAGCCTCAATGAGTGCCTTGGTGCAAGGCGGTGTTCGGCCCTGATGACAGCAAGGCTCGAGAGTGATAAAAACACGGGCACCCCGAGCGGCTTCTCCCGCTTCACGTAAGGCCAGCACTTCGGCATGCGCTTCGCCGGCACGCTGATGCCAGCCTTGACCGATAATCTGTTTATTTTTGACAATCAGACAACCCACCATGGGATTAGGCGAAACCGTTAAACGGCCTTTTTTCGCCAATTCCAGCGCTTGTTGCATATAGGCTTGAATGGTTGTTTCAATCATCTCATACCCTTCTAGTGGTTTCAGGGCAGAGTGAATTGAATGCGCTGAGTTGTCATTGTGAAGAGTGTCTTTTGCGACGAAGCAATCCATGTGGATTGCTTCGTCGCAAAAGACATTCTTCGCAATGACAGCTTCGATATTCTTCTTTCATCCGGACTATACCGTCGGCTTTGGTTTTTCACCAAATCTGCTGGCTACACCTTCAAATCCAGCTCGCGGGCTCTTTTACCCATCAGGTAAAATTACCGCCGGTAGGGATTTTCGCCCTGCCCTGAAGATATCAGATCTAAGCATATAACAGAGTGAAAAATTGTCAATCCCTGCTATGATAGCAATAAAATTTCAAGGAACTCTAATGAAGCTAATTCCTTTAGTCATCGCACTCTGCGCTCTGCTGCTTAGCCTGCCTACCCAGGCCTCACTCTGTGAGGGTTTAAGCAAGGCTCAGGGAAAATTCTATGTGGGCCCTTCTTTACTGATTGAACAAATTTCCGCCAGCGGTTCGCGCTTTCGTGGCATACACCCTCGCATTTCCCTGGGTTATATTGACATTTCCAATCGCTATTTTTTTGGCACCGAAATCTTTACTATCCCTGCAACCTTAAGCCTGTCCAGTACCCGTAAATACCATGGTCGCAGTGCCAAAGATTCTTCTACCCTGGGATTTAGTCTCTTACCCGGTGCCCGTCTGTATAAAGATTATTATGGTTATGCACGCTTTGGTATCGTCACCACAAAATTCACGGTCCCCAATGCTTCTGCCCTCGGCATACAAGGTGGACTAGGTATACAAAAAGCCTTAGATCATCAATGGCAAATCCGGGGAGAATATGTGCTTACCAGCTATAATTCAGTGTCAGAATTGGGAAATCCCACTGCTAATGAAATAGGTGTGGGGTTAATTTATTTAATTGATTAAGGAAAAATTATGGGAACATTTCAAGACTGGGTCAGCCAACTCGACAATAGTATTGTTTTGATCAAAGCCAATATGCCTCTGGTGCTGGAGATTATTGCCTGCTTATATGCCATTCATTTCGTCAATTTTCTGCTCCGCTACCGCCTCAATATTTTTGGCATTTATCCCCGACATTTACTGGGCCTGCCCGGCATTTTTATTTCACCCTTGCTACATGGTAATTTTAATCATTTGTTTTTTAATTCTATTCCTCTATTCATTCTGCTCTGTTTTGTCTTGATTGGGGGAGTAAGCAATTTCATCAGCGTCACTCTCACCATTGTTGTCCTCGGTGGCCTAGGCACTTGGCTATTCGGACGTAAGGCTCTCCATGTTGGAGCCAGCGGTATCATTATGGGATATTGGTCTTATTTATTGCTAAATGCCTATCAGCAGGGCAGCGCTATTGCTATTGCCTTAGGTCTGGTCTGCGTTTATTACTTGGGAAGCTTATTCTTAAATCTTTTTCCACTAGAAGCACGCTCTTCCTTTGAAGCGCATATCTTTGGTTTTCTTGGTGGTTTAGCAGCTAATTACACTACGCCATACCTGAATCCTATTTTGATGCAGCATGGTTATTAAGCACATGAGGTAAATTCCAAGCATTTTTAACATCAGCATAAACCGGTAAGGTCAATAAAACGACTACAGGATTTTGCGCAGGATCTAACTCGGTTAAAACCTTCAATAAAGACGAAGCAGCCATGGCCACACAGCCTGCTGTGCCATGCTCTGGACTTTGCCAGATATGAAAAAAGATACAAGAACCTGCGCCCGCTTGGGGATGATCCGTATTATATTGAACCCGAGCACCCCATTGATAGAAGGGAATTTGACGCATCCATTCAGCAGACTTCCAATCCCGCTGTGAAATCTTAGAAGCATCAACCAACTGATTATAATACTGAGAATTTTTATCATCGACACAGACGCTATTTTCATCCACCTGAAAATAGTCCATTTTGAAGGTTTGAGGTTGGGTATCAAATCCAAAGGCAGGGCTTAATTTAAAAATCCCCATCGGGGTACGTAAATCACCTTCTTTTTTAATGGGGCCTGGCCAGTTGTTTTTAGCCAAGTCATACCCCCACGCCATACCCTGTCGCCCTACTACCACCGATATAGAAGCCCCCTGTTTTCGCCAAGCCTTATGCTGCTGTGAGCGTTGATAAACTTGTAGTTGCCCCTTAAAACTATCCCAATCTGGGGTAAGCACTAGAATTAATTGCTGGCTTTGCTCAAGCAATGGAGTGGCTGCCTGGCTAGGGCAGCTCAGCAAGATGAAGAGCAGAATTAGTAATTTATGCATGTTAATCTCCCTGAGAAACCGTCATTGCGAGGAGTGTTTTCTGCGACGAAGCAATCCATATGGATTGCTTCGTCGCAGAAAACACTCCTCGCAATGACAGTCTCTCTCAATGACTGTTAAAAAACCCCTTGTAAAGTTTAAAGGCTTTAGTTAAATTGTAAAGGTGTTAGCGCCGATTTGAGCTACAGCTTGCGGGCGCTTTATAAGTATGGCTAAAGCGTATCAATAACCATCGAAGCTTTAGCGCGATGGTTTTTTTTCGCACCTTATTTAGCCACTGCAAAATAAATAAGGGAAAGAATATGATTGAATTAAGAAATCTCTGCAAGACCTACACTATTAACCGCCAAGTCTTTCACGCCCTAAGTCACATTAATCTCCACCTTGAACGGGGAAAAATATTTGGAATTCTAGGCAGAAGTGGTGCGGGTAAAAGCACCTTGCTGCGTTGCATCAATTTATTGGAAAGACCGACTTCTGGGCAGGTCCTGGTCAATGGTATTAATCTCATGAAACTATCGCCAGCCGAATTGCGCCAGCAAAGACAGCGCATTGGGTTAATATTTCAGCACTATAATTTGCTAGAATCACGCACCGTTTTCGATAATATTGCTCTACCCTTAGAAATCATGGGCAAATCTACAGCTGAGATTCGCGCTAAAATAAATGAATTATTAGAATTGGTCGGATTAAGCAATCGAAAAAATTATTTTCCAGCCCAACTGAGTGGTGGACAAAAACAACGCGTGGGCATAGCTCGAGCTTTGGCTTGTAATCCACATATTTTACTCTGCGATGAAGCCACCTCAGCTCTAGACACAGAAGCAACAGCCACCATTCTGCAATTACTTAAAAAAATTAACCGTGAATTGGGCCTAACCATTCTGCTTATTACTCACGAACTAGAAGTCGTCAAGAAAATTTGCGATCAAGTCGGTATCATTGATCATGGACATCTAGTCGAGCAAAATAGCACTTTGAATCTTTTTTCCAATCCACAAACTGAAATTGCTAAACAACTGATCCAACAAGCCCTGCATTTTTATGAACCTGATGAACATGATCAAGGTTCTTTAATTATTAAATTAACCTTTATTGGCAGGGATAGTGATGAACCCATCATCTCTGCTCTGGTAAAAAAGTTTGACTTGAACTTTAACTTGCGCCAAGCCTTGATTGAAAAAGTTCAAGATACCACGGTCGGTTTTACGATCTGCTCACTCTCTGGCGAAAAACCTGCCTTAGAACAAGCTTTAAAATATCTTCAATCCACTTCCATTAAAACAGAGATTCTCCATGCCTAATTTTGAATTTGCACCCTTATTAAAAGCCTCTTGGGAAACCATTTATATTGTTTTCACCTCTAGCTTAATCAGCATTATTATAGGATCCATTGTAGGCATCGCTGTATTTCTTACCCGCGAACGACAGTGCTGGGAAAATCCCTGGTTACACCAAGCCCTCAGCTTCATTATTAACGTCACTCGTTCTATTCCTTTCATCATTTTGATGATCTGCATTCTCCCACTAACCCGTCTTTTAGTAGGAACCACCATCGGTAGCAATGCGGCTATTGTACCCCTCGCCTTGGCTGCCATTCCCTTCTATGCTCGTATTTGTGAAAGCGCTTTTGCTGAAATACCCGCTGGATTGATTGAAACCAGCCAAGCACTAGGCATGACTGCCCAGCAATTTATTTTTAAAATTTTAATCCCTGAAAGTTTACCAGCCCTGATCCGCGGCATTACCTTGACCATCATCGCTTTAATCGGTTATTCCGCTATGTCTGGCGCTGTAGGAGGCGGCGGCCTAGGTGAATTAGCCATCAATTATGGTTATCAACGCTTCGATTGGTTAGTGACGGCTGAAACCGTGCTGACCTTAATCATCATCGTGCAAATCGTACAATATGCCGGAGATTATTTAGCTAAAAAGCGTCGTGTGAAACCGCTGCTACTCACCAGTCTAGTCTTGGTGTTTGCTTGTCTGGGCAGTCAGATTTACCCCCTCTTCCAATCCAAAGTTGATCAATTGCGCGTCGGTATCATCAGCGGTTGGTCAGAAGAAGTATTAAAAGAAGCGCAAAAAGTTGCCTTGGAACAATATCATCTAAAATTAACACTAGTCACCTTTAGCGATTACATTCTACCCAACACGGCTTTGGCTCAAAGTAACATTGATGTCAACATTTTCCAGCATCTGCCTTATCTGGAAACACAGAACAAGGCTCGAGGCTATCAACTCATACCCATTGCCAAAACCTTTGTTTATCCCATGGGTTTTTACTCGCGAAAAATATCGCGATTAGAGCAGCTGCCACGTGGTGCAATTATCGCAATCCCCAATGACCCTGGAAATGAAGCCCGCTCTCTTTTGTTATTACAAAAGGCAGGGTTGATTTTACTCAAATCAATCAAGGGCAACTTAGTCAATGTGAAGGACATTCATCAAAATCCCCAACATTATCAATTTAAATTATTGGATGCAGCGCAATTACCTCGAGTATTGCAAGATGCAGATTTGGTGGCCTTGACTAATGATTTTACTGGGCCTGCTGGATTTACCATCCAAAAAGCCTTAATCAAAGAAGGAGCAGACTCTCCCTATGCGAATATTATTGTCATTCGCCCCGAAGACAAAGACAATCCGCTATTCCCAAAATTGATTGCTGTCATGCATTCTGAATCAGTGATCCGAAAAATCCAAGTATTATTTCCTCATGGAGGGGCAATACCGGCGTGGTAATCTGAGAATGGATTGCTTCGTTGCAATGACGGAGCTAAAAATAAAGGCAGGATTGATCGAAGGCCCGAGAAAGTAAGTGGATGTCTCAGTGATGCTTCAGGCTTCCTGGTAACCCAGGCATGCTCACCACACCAGCTCTCTGACTTCCCTAGGCTTGATTGTAGGGCTTCGATCAATGCCTGCCATACGATATATTATAACAAATTTTCATTGTATAAAATAATTTTCACTTTGCATTTCCATTAAGCGTGACAAAGTTCTTGTATATTCAGCTAACAAGCGCCCCTGATTATAAATTTTGTCCAGGGTCGTCTCTGCAGATAGCACTAATCGTGCACGCGCATCATATAAAATGTCTATTAACTTAATAAATAAGATAATTTTATCACGCGCCGAAGGTCCAATAATCGGCACGTCACTGATAAAAAAAGTATTATATTTTTTCACCAATGCCAAATAATCATCCTGGCTTCGCGGTATACCACAGATCACTTTAAAATCAAACCAAATCAGATTCCCTGCTTGCTTACGAATAGGGATAATACGACCCAAAAGCTGGATAGGCTGGGCATGCACTGCCTCATCTCCAGCAAGCACTGCAAAATCTTTTTCCATATTGTCCTCGGCAATATCATCATTGGGAACATAAAAAATACCTGCCTGCTTTAAATGACGAAGACGATAATCTATCTGACCTGGTAAGTGCATGATTTCAAGTTTCTTTTTAAGCAAATGGATGGCAGGCATAAAATGCTGCCTTTGTAGGCCCCATTTGTATAAATCATCTGGGTGAATATTTGAAGTTGTGACTAAACAAAGACCTTGTGCAAAAAAACTATTCAATAAACGCTCTAGGATCATCGCATCAGCAATATCTGACACAATAAATTCATCAAAACATAGCACCAGGGTTCTTTGGGCTAAATCCTGAACAATGCGATCTAAAGGATTTTTTTGGCCCTGATATTTTTTAAGCTCAGTTTGCACCAGATTCATAAAATGATGAAAATGCATACGCAATTTTTGGGTAAACGGTAGAGAATGGAAAAAACAGTCCATCACGCAGGTTTTACCAATGCCGACACCGCCCCAAAGATAGAGTCCCTTGACAAACTTAGGCTTGCGTAAAGCGGACAATAGCCCAGAGCGTTTTCGTTGTTCTTGAATTAAATGCACGCGCACTTTTTGCAGCTGCTCTAAGGCCTGAATTTGCTGCTCGTCTTCTTGAAACAACCCTAAGCGGCATTGTTCACGATAATATTCTAAGGGAGTCATTTAAATTTCTCTACAATATAACCAACTGTCATTGAACTCTTCGAGGTGAATAACTCTCCAATAGGCGACTAGATCCAAGGATAGGAATCGGGATGGCACAGGGATGTGCCGGGGAACCTATTGGAGAGTTATTCACCTCGAAGAGTTCAATGACAGTTGTCCACTCATTAATACCCTACCGCCCCTCCAGCAGCCTTGCGGCTATCGCTGCCACCGTAAAGCATCTTGGTCCTCGGGTCAATATAAATAGCCTCCACAGCACTCCATACCGGGCGCTGCTTAAAGTGATACCCCATGCGCTCCAGTTTCTCCATAACATCCGCTGAAAAAACATCAGGCCCCTGCTCTATATCCACTACATCGGGCAACCACTGTTGGTGGAAGCGCGGTGCATCCACTGCTGCTTGTACATTCAGGTTATATTCAAGAATATTTAAAATTGTCTGCAACACAGTAGTAATAATACGTGGCCCTCCTGGACTACCCAATACAATCAAAGGTTGCCGATCTTTCATAACAATAGTCGGGGTCATTGAACTCAATGGGCGCTTTCCAGGTTGGATATTATTTTTTGCGCTTTGAACCAGACCAAATTGATTAGCGACACCAGGCTTGGCAGTAAAATCATCCATCTCATCATTGAGAAAAAATCCGGTATGATCGGCGATGACATAGGCTCCAAAAAAGCGATTAATCGTAAAAGTGACAGCCACTGCATTACCATCCTGGTCTATCACAGAATAATGCGTGGTGTTATTTCCTTCATGTTGTGGCTGAAAATTCATCGGTAATGAAGTGGAAGGAATAGCCTTATTATCAGGAATCACTCGTCTGATTTGTGCTGCGTAGTCTTTGGAAATCAAATGCGTTACCGGATTATTCACAAAATCAGGATCACCCATATTGTTATTACGATCAGCAAAGGCAAAACGCATGGCCTCTATGATGTAATGTGAACCTTGGACAGAATGAAAGCCCCATTCCTGAAGTGGATAAGACTCCAAGATATTAAGCGACTCACAGAGCGCAACACCACCTGAACTCGGTGGGGGCGCGGAGATAATCTTATAACCATGATAAGTACAAGTGATTGGAATCTCTTCTTCTACTCGATAATTTTCAAAATCCTTAACACTTAAATATCCACCATTTTTATTGCTTGCTTCCACAATAATTTTAGCAATTCTTCCCCGATAAAATGCTTTTGCCCCTTGCTTGGAAATATCGCTTAAAGTCGTTGCCAAATCCTTTTGAACCAGACGATCTCCCACTTGATAAGGCTGGCCATTTTTTAAGAAAATAGCAGCCACATTGGCTTGTCGCTTGAAATTTTTGGTCCCAAACTGTAACAAGGCAATATCTCCGGGCCCTAAAATAAAGCCCTTGCTAGCCAATTCAATGGCTGGCGCCATCACTTGTTGACGCGTCATCGTTCCATATTTTTTTAAAGCCGTTTCCAAACCCAGCACTGTTCCCGGCACAGCCACCGCCGAGTAACCATAAGTGCTTTTTTCAGGAATAATATTTCCTCTGTCATCTAAGAACATTTTGGAATTTCCTGCCAAAGGCGCTTTTTCTCGAAAATTAAGGAAGATATTTTTCCCATTCGCCAAATGAATCAACATAAACCCACCGCCACCAATATTACCGCAGCATGGATTCACTACCGCCAGGGCATAACCAACCGCAACAGCAGCATCGATAGCATTACCCCCCGCTTTTAAAATACGAGCCCCCACTTCCGAAGCTAATTTTTGTTCGGTCACCACCATACCATGCTGGGCAACAACAGGCTCGACATCAACTGCCCAGGCAGGCAAAGAAAATAAAATAAAAATCAACACACCTGATAATAAAATTAAAAACTTATTCATTTTATACTCCATCTAAAATATCTTCCTCCCTCAACGAAAACGACTATTGCTAATAATGCATGATGACAACCTTAGTCCCCATGGAGACAAAATTATATCGTAACCATTCCGCATCTTGCACATGCAAGCGTACACAACCATGACTGACATTACCATCCACCACCTCGCCTTCTGGAGATCCATGCAAGGCTTGTCCTTTATTAAAAAACATACAATAAGGCATAGGTGCCCCACCACGAGGTATAGGAAAAATATGTGAATGGCAGGATGAACTACCCAAAGAAAGAATACGATAAGTTCCGGAACCGGTATGACAGGGGCGCCCCAGATCAGAACACCAATTGGAACCCGCACTGGCCATACCCCCTCGAACCATGGTCCCATTGGGATTATAAGCAGCCCAGGCATGTACCTGAGGATTCACAATAATCTCCCGCTCACCTGGCGGCATAATATGCGAAGGCATGCGCGACTCATAAATGCTGGGATCATAATAACGACTATAACCATGATATGAATAGGCTTGAGAACTGAATACTAAGGGTACAAAACTGAAAAAAACTAAGGCCCAATAGATGACTCCCCTCATGGCACACCCCACTTTTGTTGTTCTATTTTAAGTTTAGACTAGGAAAAGGAATTTATGAGATTTAATATATAACATATTGATTTTTATGAAATTTATATTATAAAAATAAGATGCTAGGCCTTTGATTATTCAAGAATAAGAAATTTGCATGTCCCTATTAAAAGGTTCAAAATTATGAATAAGGGGAAAATGATTTAAGAAAATCCAAAACAAGAAGGTTGTTATGATAGAAGTATTAAAAAATCAGGTTAGTTTTATATTGTGTCACTACTGGAGGTTTAGCTTCATCGTCTTGATGCTTTTCCTCCCAAAAAGGAAAATGGGCACCATGACTGCCCTGAGCCTGCTGCGCTGCCAGAGGAAATAACGACTGCCTAGGGGTAAGGCTGAGCTGAGAAGCCGGCCTTGTTACTGCTGGCAAAATTGCTGTTTCACTGGGATAGGGATCTTTTAAAGCAACAATATCAAGATCAAGCAGCATTAATTCAGCCAATGCTTCTATCTTTCTCCCTGTATTTAATAAATGATCTTCGTCATACACTATCCCTTTATAACAAGAAGGGAAACGTTCTTCACACCATTTTAAAAAAATAAGGTGTAGCTTACTTGTAGGCTTGAGAATTTCCTGTCTTAGATATTGCACATTATAGGTATCTGAAAAAGCTATCTTACTCAGGAAAAAAAAGAGAGAAAAATATCTATCTTGAATAAGATTAAAAATAGTTCTAAATCGCATCATGAGACTAGGATTGCGTAAATAAAAATTAGAGCCGAAGAGATCCACAAAATCTTCATAGGTATGGTAATCATTGAGATCTTGCCATCTTAAGGCAAAAAACCAATTCTTACTCTTTAGCCTAGTTGCTGTTTTATAATAATATTCTCGAAAAGCGTGTTCTCTTGCTGTCTGCACCGCTAAAACAGCTTCTTCTTGAAGTGTTAATGAATAATCTTTAATCAGTTGAAATTCATCCGCTATGCTAGTTAAGGTATCTAAATAAACACGATTACAATGCGAGCCTGTTCTAATAGCCAGTGATAATAAGAGAGCATCTTTTTTTAAGATTGTATTGTCATTGATTTTTAAACTAGGTAATTGCTGAATTTTAGGTAATATTAGTCGAGCATAGGAATGCATGTACGCCAACTGTAAATGAGACAGATCTCTATAATCTGGATTTTTGAGGCGCTCAACAAAATACCCCATTTCTCGCCTCAAAAAAGCAATTTCCACATCTACCAACTCTGTTTGCAGCGGTAGGCTCAATTCTAAACAACGCTCCTTTAATCCTTTTTCATGAAATTTATCGTGAGTAGCCATTTCATTTAGGATCAACTCTCTGAATGCCTGATTATTAAAATCGATTTGATTAAAGTATCTTAGATAGTCCTCATAATTAACCTGAGCCAAGTCTTTTAGCAGCCGATCCATAATGCGATGGCTCTGATAAAAATGATCAAAAGTGACTTGCAAACCTGACCCCCTGCTGTACTGAAGATGCCGATGAATCATCCTGGACAATTTTTCACGTGCTACTGGATCATTTTTTTCAATGGGCGGGACGGTTAATTTTTTATTCGGATCTGCGATGGGAAATTGTGCTGTAGGACTGTTCTTTCCAGTCCAATAGCATCGAACATAATCATAAACAGTAAATGCAATAAGCGCTGATGAGAGCCCTATTCCTAATGGAGTGGTTACACCAAATACAGTTGTCAAACATAGGGCTAGATTTAAATAAATATAGGGGTTGCGAAGAAACATTGGAAAATAGCCTTTTTGATATAAGGTGTTTACTGCACACATCGCCAAAGCGCTAAACCCATAAAAAAAAGCACCCTGAGCAATACAACCCGCTAATAAAACGAAATACCCAACGATAAAGACATAAGCAAGATAGCGGCTTAAAAATAAAGCACTCTTCATTAGAAATTTACTTTTATGCAAGCCCAAAGGTAGACGCTTAACCTTATCAGGTTCATTTTCATTGATATAAATTTGATTCTGATGCGCCACAGAAGCAACATAGTAAATTAAACCTGAAGCAGCCAGTGATGCATATCTATAAACCGAAAAATCCACACCTGGAAAAAGCTGCGTCAGCGGTGAAAAAGCAAAAGAAATGATAACAGCAACTGAGAGAAATGACCAAATTCGATTTTTGGTACCACCATCAACAATCTCTTTGTTATAAGCAGTCAGCTCTGTAACAACTAAGGCTTCCATGGTAGCTGAAATAAAAAGTTGAATAAGTTCTAGATTAATCATTGTTATTTGAACTTTTTATTGCTAAGGGATTCATTATTAAAGCACGATCGCGGAAGCTTTGTCAATAATCGATTAAACAATTGTTTCAGAATAGAATTTATTTAAAAACTCCAATACCTGTTTTGATGATAAAGGACGACTAAAATAATATCCCTGAATTTCATCGCAGCCTTCTCGAAGAAGAAAATCAAATTGTGCCTTGGTTTCCACCCCTTCTGCGATCACTTTGATGCCTAAGCTTTTTGCCAGATGAATCATGGCTGTCACCAAAGCGCTTTCTCGTGCATCAATGGCACAATGCTGAATAAACGTTTTATCAATTTTGACATGACTAACAGAAAACTGATGTAAATAATTTATGGATGAATAACCTGTACCAAAATTATCAATAGCAACATTGACGCCAGCCTCTCGCAAGGTCTTGATAATTTTAAGAGAATTCTCAGGATCTTGCATGATCAAACTTTCCGATATTTCCAATTCGAGATAGTGCGTGTCAAATTGAGTTTCCCGCAAAGCCTGAAAGACAACATCCGTAAAATTAGATTGCTTAAATTGCCTCGCTGATACATTAATAGATAGAATAAAATTTGCCTTCATTTTATTTTGCCAGCGTCTGGCCTCAAAACAAGCAGATTTAATCACCCAATTACTCAGCGGAATAATCAGACCCGACTCTTCAGCCAAAGCAATCAATTTTTGAGGATCAACAGCACCCTGCTTACAAGCATCCCAACGTAGCAAAGCTTCAAAACCAGCAACCTCATTTCCAGCCACATCAAGTTTGGGCTGGAAATGGAGAGAAAACTCATTATTGTCTAAAGCTTTTTTTAATTCATTTTTAAAATTAACCTTTTCTTGTATTTCATGATTCATTTCCGGTGTACAAAATCGATAAACATTGCGGCCATTTTCTTTGGCTTGATACAAGGCCATATCTGCTGATTTAATTAAAGTATTATAATCTGAACCATTCAAAGGATAAAAGCTTATCCCAATACTAGTAGACGTATAAATTTCATGCTCCTTAATAACGATTGGCCTCGAAATCGCGGTAATAATTTTTTCAGCAAAAGTCGCTGCTCTTTCAGGCTGATCTAAGCCTTGTAATATCAAGATAAATTCATCACCGCCCAGTCGAGCCGCTATATCTGTTTTTCTAATACAATTTTTTAAACGACTAGATACAATTTTTAAAAGCTCATCGCCAATATCATGACCCAATGAATCATTAATCTTTTTGAATTTGTCTAGATCAAGAAAGAAAATAGCAAATTTGTGTTGATGACGAAGTGCTGTTGATATTTCTTTTTCTAAACTATATTCTAAATAAGCACGATTCGCTAAGCCCGTTAAAGCATCATAATAAGCCAGATGGGAAAGCATTTCCTCTGATTTCTTTTTATCACTGATATCTTGGATTTGTGCTATAAAATATAGTGGCTTTTGCTCAAGGTCATATACCATCGCAATATTAGTTAAAGTCCATAAAAATGATCCATTTTTACGATAATATCGACATTCTAATTGTAAATTCTTTGCCTCGCCGGATAATAATTGATGACGCTGTTCATCACTGAGCTTGATATCATCCGGATGAGTTATTTGATGAAGATCAAGGCTGAGCAGTTCAGACTCATTATATCCAAGAATATTACACAAGGCAGGATTGATACGAATCCACTGCCCCTCTAAAGAAATAAGCGCCATACCGGTCGCTGCAGAATCGAAGGCCATACCGAATCGTTGTTCATTTTCTTGTAATTGCGATTGAATGGCTTTGCGTTCGGTAATATCTCGAACAATGGCCATATAAGAGTGGCGTTTTTTAACATAAATATCAGTAATAGACAATTCTATCGGAAAGCGATCACTCTTCTTCAATCCGATGGTTTCGATATACTTCTTTCCTTTCCATTGTGAAAACCCATGATGGATATAATTAGAATCTCCAGTTTTTATTGAGGGTAACAAGGATGCAATTGAATTTCCTAGAGCATCATTAATTGAGATATTAAATATGGTTGAAGCACGCTGATTAAAATGTTCTATAATGCCATTTTCATTAAAATTAATTATTCCTTCTTCTATATGATCAACTAAAGATTTTAAATGAGCACGGCTTTCTAAGGCTTTTTTCTTAGATCGAATAACCTGACGAATTAAAGGTAACACTTGCCAGTATAGAAGTAATAAACCTATCCCAATAGTTAATATTAAAATAGGAATAACGATTTGCAATTGCTTACGTAAAGGTTGATAAATATCAGCCAAATATTCCCTGACGATAAAGCCAATACCCAGGTTATCAATGGGATTATAGATCGCCATGATCATTCGATTATTATTATCAATACCAGTAATTATTGTTTTTTGCTCTTCTAATACAGCGCTATCAAACACCTTTTGAGTTTTTTGGGTTGAAAACAGGCTAAATTTTGTTGAACCTGATTCACGTGGCAGGCAATTTAATTGGCTATTGCTGTTTGCACAAATATACGATTCATTTGTATTAAATAATGGATTGATTGCATTTAGAGGCCATTGAGCAATAAAAGTACCAATTTTGCGATGATCTTTCATTAAATCTATAGCCAGCTCAAGCGCAAAGCCATCTTTCCAAATCAACTTAGCTTGATTGGGAAGATTTAATGGCATAATAACATCGGGTTTTGTTGTAAAATTATCGGAAATATAGATCAAATGATCCTTAATATCTCTAATCTGAAGAGCAGAAAAGCTAGTTGTCAGTAGTAGTTTTTCAATATTATCGAATGAACTCTTACTATTTCTCCACTCAGTATTTAAAATAATATGTCGCAAAAATTGATTCCTTTGAATAGTGCCAATTTCCAGCAAAGGTCTTTTAATTGCTTCTCGAAAGATATTCATTTTACTTTGAATCGATTGCTCTAGGTTATTTCTCAAGGTAATTTCATTGCGATTCGCTGAAGTAGCAAACCCAACCAAACCTGCAATTGAAGCAACTGAAAATAAAATAATAATGCTGGGGAGTATAATTTTCACATCCTCTCTGCTTTTATTAAACAGCCACGAATCCTTGTTCTCAACTAAAACAGCGCCCAGCCCTAAACTTAGAATAATAAAATCAGTTGCCGTGATAATAGTCATATGTGCGCGGTTGTACCAGCTATAAAGAAAATCTAATGTTAAACTGTGTCCCAATAACGTTATCAATCCCAGAAAAAAAATGATAAAAATAGCGCCTTTTATTATCCACACTGTAGATTGTCTTTTAATGTGCGTGAATAAAATAAAAGTAACGCCCGACAAAAGAAAAGCCATAGCTGTATTAATAGCCATCCTTCCTGGATGAGGATTCATATCATCCATCCAGGCTCCAACAAACAGCTGGTCGATGGGCAATGAATAATGAAAGATATCTTGACTGAGCGTTAAACCTGATATTAAACAAATGAGAAATCCCAAACTTAGATAAATCTGCTTTTGATAATCCATAAACCAATGTGGCAGCAACAAAGCCAGCCCCGCCGATAAAAAGCAAAGGGCGGAATTAAAAACCATATTCATTGAACTGGGTAAGAAAGATACTAAAATGGGAGAATATGAATACCAACAAATGATCATACTTAGCGCAGATAGACTAAGCAGTATTCCTGATACCAGTGAAAATGAAATCCTTTTCATTTTGCAAAACTCCTTTTATTTAAGGAGCAAAGAGAATAACCACCTTATACCAGTGGATTATGGTACTTTCGCGTCCAATCCATCCTACATTTCTCTAAAAATGATTAAATTATGATCAAAATTTCGAAGCTAGATTCTATAATAATAACATAATTAGCTAGAGAAAAACTGCGTCCCGGCTTAAACAGCATTCACTACTTCGACCAAAATATTGCTCAGTAATTTGTGTTAAACTCTGTAAGCTGTCACAGACATTGATTTCTGCACAAAACTTTTCTCTATTGGCTAGCGAGCGAGCATAGTATTTGGCAATTTTACGCGCCTGCAATATGGAAAATTTTTCACTGTCAAGCAAATCTGCCAAGCCTATGACATGCTTGATAAACAGTGCTCCCCTTTCAAAAAGAGCTGGCGGAATAAATTTTTCACCCCGATATTCTGTAATGAGTTGCTGAATCAGCCAAGGCTGACCAACGCCGGCTCGAGAAATCATAACCCCAGCGCAACCTGTAGCCAGCATTTTTTTAAGCGAACTGACACAAGCAATATCTCCATTCCCAATAACGGGAATTTTTAAATTTTCGACAAAATACTGAATTTCATCATGCCGGCATGGTGTTTCATAATGCTCGGACCAATGGCGACCATGAACGATAACGAAATCCGCACCAGCTTCGGAGATGATCTTTACTAATTCAGCATTAAATTTTTCTTGCCTGCCTTCTACCCTAATTTTAACAGACACTGGCTGATGCGTGCTCCGTTTCATAGCCGAAATCAGTTCATACAGACGAACGGGCTCCGTGAGGAGCTTAGATCCTGCCCCCTTACTACGAATTTTTTTTACTGGACAACCACAATTGAGATCGACTAAATCTGCTCCATAATCGGTAACACGTTTAGTCGCCTCAGCTATTTCAATAGGATCATTACCTGCTAATTGAAAGCAAACCGGCCCTTCTTCTCGGTCTTTGCGGATATATCGTTGTTGCGCCCAAATGGGATGATGCAAGAGTGTCTTACAGGAAATCATTTCCGTACAGGAAAATGCGGGCTTACCATACTGCCAGGTTAATAATCTGAAAGGCGCACAGCTCACCCCAGCCAAGGGGCCTTGAATGAGATTGACCGGAAAAGTCTTTCCACCGAGGGATAAGGTTTTAATCATGGATGCCGTTATCTTATTGTTCATCTTGAGGAGCCGTCATTGCGAGGAACGCTTTTTGCGACGAAGCAATCCACATGGATTGCTTCGTCACAAAAAGCGTTCCTCGCAATGACAACTCCTCGGGGTATATAATATTCTATCTTCCTTTGAGAAAAGTTGAAATGATCAGAATCTCCCCCACAATATTTTTAGACGAATCTGAGTTAGAATACCACTTTATTCGTTCCCCGGGTCCTGGTGGCCAAAATGTCAATAAACTCGCTACTGGGGTGCAGCTCCGATTCAACATATTGAATTCCCCTTCTCTTCCGGAAGAATTACGCCTTCGTTTTGCCAAGCTTCATGGCAGCAAACTCACTCAGGGCGGTGAAATTATCATCAAGGCCAGTCGCTATCGCGCTCAAGAGAAAAATAAGCAAGACGCTCTTGAGCGATTACGATCCTGGTTGCTCGAAGCCTCTATTCGTCCTAAAAAGCGCAAAAAAACCAAACCCAGTTTTAGCTCTGTTCAAAGGCGATTAAACCAGAAAAAAAGACAAGGGAAAATTAAACAATTACGTAGAACTAAACCTGGAAGAGAAAATTAAAGAGGGAGCCAAACTCCCTCTTTAGTCTTTATTGATCATTAGGTTTTTTGACTGCCAATAATTCAACCTTAAAGACCAAGGTTTGGTTAGGACCAATGGCAGGTGGAGCGCCTTGCTCGCCATAAGCCAAAGCAGCAGGAATATAGAGGGTCCAGGTTGAGCCGGCTTTCATGAGTTTTAAAGCCTCTGTCCAGCCTGGAATGACGCCATTTACTGGAAAGGTCGCCGGTTCACCCCGTTTGTAAGAGCTGTCAAATACACCACCATCAATAAAGTGACCTGAATAATTCACTGTCACTATGTCATTATCTGAGGGTTTAGATCCAGTCCCTTCAGTAATCACCTTATACTGTAAGCCATCCGGCAAAGTCACCACACCCGGCTGAGACTTATTTTTTTCAAGAAAAGCCTGACCCGCTATTCTATTTTGTTCTGCTGAATTTTGCATTTGCATCTGTTGATTACCTGCTGAAGTTGAATATTCATCGGCAAAAACCGGATTTGCCGACAGTACCAAGCCTAAACTCAAAATAGCCAAAGCTCCATATCTCATAAGTGCTCCTAAAAGGTGGGGATTAAACCGTTCGTCCTGAGAAACTGTCATTGCGAGGAGTGTTTTGTGTGACAAAGCAATCCACGTGGATTGCTTTGTCACACAAAACACTCCTCGCAATGACAATTCCACCCTACTTCACTTTGATTAATTTAGCAATCACCCCCTTGCTTTGCCTCCAGGACCAGTGTATTTTGTTGAGAATGATTATCATTAACATTTAGGATAGCGGTAATGCCTTTGACGACAACAACTAAAAAATACCTACGCTATACAGCAACCACCTTTTTATTTACCGGGGTGGTCGCTGTTACAGGCTTCCTCAGCTTTGCTGGCATGCTGGCCTTAAATGGATCCATTTACCTAGCCATGGCTGGTTTTATTCTTGGCGGTGGTATCGAAGGCGAAATTTACGCCCAATACATTAATAAGTCCTTACTGAAATTGTTCTCAGACAAATATCTAGAAGAACAGATTTATAACAAACTCTTAAAAGAACTCATTGCCAAATATCCTGAAAATGAATTTTTACAGGATTACAGCCAACTCCTTGAACATCTTGCTGAATTGAAAGAAGAGCAAAATGAGGCCCATGAAGGCGATTTTCAAAAGAAACTAAAAGAAGAATTGGAAAATGCAGAACGTAGCTTGAAATGGATGAAGAGAGATTTTGCTAAGTTCATGAAGAATAGAGCCGATAATGATTTTTTGAAATTAAATGACGTTATTAAAGCAGACAAAAAAAATGATATAGCTAAAGAAATTGCTGATAAAAAATCCTGGATTCGTCTCAGTTGGATCTTGAATATTGGCGCCGGCCTGAGTTGTTTCCTGGTCGGCCTTGAAGCCGCACAAATCAGCATTCTTGCTCTAAGTAGTTATTTTAGCTTCGCTATCTCAGGTGCCGCTCTCAGTGCCAGTGTCTTTGGCATCGCCATTGTCGGTGCCCTCGGTTATACCTTCTTGATCCATCACACGATCAGTCAAATAATTCAGGATGATACCTTTGGAACCTGGAAAAAAGATATTTTAAATTTACAAAAACCGCGCAACTTCACAGAAGCCTTAAAATACGCTGGAATCGCCTTTGTAATTAGTCTGAGTATCTTAGCCACCCTCGCCACTGCAGGTACTTGGTGGTATGCAGCCAAAGCCGGTGCAAAAATGATTTCCTGGCTGGCTAAATTTGCCAACCCCATCCGCATTGCTGCAGTTTTCACCATGGGCCTCACCTCACTTGCCTTTAATCTAACCCGATCATTAGCATCGCTTAAAGCTCTAGGAGGACGCCTAGCTGAATTCTCCGAGCATATTAGCGAAAAAACTGAGGAGATTCATCAACGAATCAAAATACACCTTGATCATGAGAATCTAGCACAACTTGTCAATCCTTTTCGCATCATCAATATTCTCATCAATATTCCCTTTAAGGTAGTGGCGTTTACTGGACATTTGATTAGCATGGCCGTCATGGGCGATCGAATTGCAGGAATTCCCGCCATTATAGCCGCAGTCATTAACTTTTTTAATGAGTTTTTCGTCGATCAAGATCTTATTTTTCCACATCACCATCACCATAAAAAACATTCCTGCCAGCAGCATCATGAACATGAGACTGAGCAGGAATCTAAATTAGATTCTAATCATCATGAGCATGATCATCATATACATAAGCATGAGCATGAAGAACATGATCATAGTCACATTGACCTTATCGGAAAATTTTTAAAATATGTGCTACTCGGTCCCTCATATTTACTAGAAGCATGCTGGGATTGGGGTTTTAGTAAGATAAATCAAACTGACAACCCTCCATTGAGCTTTAAGCAAGCACATAAAAAAGCCTTTCATGGATTACCGCCAGCCCCTCCTCAGCCGTCTACATTTCATCTTTCTGATGCTACTCTGTTGCGTGAACGAGAAAACCGCATTCGAAAAGCTAAAGAGAAGCAAAAAGATGAGCTTCAATATGCACCTGAAAATGAAATTGCTATCATTAATGACCTCAATACACAAATTCTCAATAAAAATAAAGTTGCATCTCTGACTTATATGGATGCGGATGGAACCATCAATAGTGCCGCCTTTTTCTCGGCCAATGACAAGATGAGTAGAGTGGCTAAAAAGATCTGTGAAAAATCTATTAAAATTGCTAATGATGGCCCACAATATAATATTGCACCCGGTGTTTAATTTAAAACTCTGCATAATCCAAAAAATCATGGAATTAGCTCAGTTTTAGTCCTTGGGGCAGTTAGAGATGAACTCATCATTAACTTGCGCTAGTAAAGCCGCTTGCTCACGTAAATCCTGCAATTGCTCTTGCCAATATCGTGGTGTATTGAACCAGGGAAAATTTAAGGGAAAACTGGGATCTTCCCAGCGTCTCGCTAGCCAAGCACAATAATGAATCATGCGTAAGCTGCGTAAGCTTTCAATTAAATGTAATTCGCGATAATTAAAATCGTGAAACTCCTGATAACCACTCAGAATATAATCAAGCTGAATATCTAATTCTGCCTTGGTCTTGGCAGTCAATAGCATCCAAATATCCTGAATGGCTGGTCCCATTAAGCAATCATCCAAGTCGACAATCCAGGGGCCAGCATCGTTCCACAAAACATTACCCGCATGACAATCGCCATGCAAGCGAATGTAGGTTACCTTGCCCGCTTGCTCAAAACTTTGCTCAATCCCTTTCAGGATATCATCCATAGCCAAGCCATAATTATGACGCAAGTCTTGGGGAATAAATTGATTCTCTAATAAAAACTGATAGGGCTGATAACCATAGGTTTGCAAGTTCAGCTGCATACGATGCTTGAATGGCTGACAAGCACCTACGGCATGCAGCCTACCGATAAAACGCCCCATCCATTCCAAATGATCCATATTATCAAACTCCAAAGCTCGTCCACCCTGCCGTGGAAACAAAGCAAAACGGAAGCCTTGATATTCATGCAGCGTTTGACCAGAAGATAACAGAGGAGCGATAACTGGAATTTCCCGCGCAGCCAATTCAGCAGCGAATTGATGTTCTTCGAGAATAGCCTCAGAACTCCAACGTGCTGGACGGTAGAATTTAGCAATCAGGGGAGCAGCATCTTCTATACCAATTTGATAGACACGGTTCTCATAGCTATTTAAAGCCAACAAAGCGCCTGAGCATCGAAAACCCAGGCTTTCCACCGCATCTAAAATCAAATTGGGATCTAAGTTAGAATAAGGCCTACTCAACAATAATAACGTCTTCAGCTTGCGGGCCTTTGGGACCTTGAGTGACAGAAAACTCTACTTGCTGTCCTTCTTGCAAAGTGCGGTAGCCTTCACTTTTAATGGCACGATAATGCACAAACACATCTGGGCCATTATCACGCTTAATAAAACCAAAGCCTTTGTCATTATTAAACCACTTAACTGTTCCTTTCTCTTTCGCCATAAATAACCTCATCAAATAAAAAATTAGTACAATTATTAATTTTAACAGAAGCTTAGAATAAATTATAGCCCTGTCATTACAATATATATCATTTTTCCGGATTCTTGCGATAAATTACGACGGTATTACCAATCAGTTGCACAGGTTCAGCCCCAAGTGTTTGGCACATTTCCTCATATATTTCTTGCCTTAGATCACGATCCTTAATGTGAAGCTTGACTTTCATGAGTTCATGAAAATTGATTGCACTGTCTAACTCTTTGGTCACTGCTTCAGTTAAGCCATTCTGCCCAATAGAGACCATGGGTTTGAGTGGATGAGCCTGGGCTTTTAAATGCTGCCTTTGTTTAGGACTAAGGGCCATACAATTTCACCTAAAAAAGGAGGTATCTTACCTGAAACAGCTCTGAATAGATAGCATTAGATGGCTGTCATTGCGAGGAGTGTTTTTTGCAACGAAGCAATCCACGTGGATTGCTTCGTTACAAAAAACACTCCTCGCAATGATAGTTCCCCGGTTAAAGTCCCAGACCTTGCTCTTGCTTACTGACAAAGTCATCCTGAGCGGGTTGAAACGGGAGAGATGTCGGATCTGGTTCAACTTTCTGTTCTTCCACCACTGCAACTGCAGCCTGGCGTTCCGTATCTTCTTTAATGGGGCGCAAAGAATCTAAATTAATAATACCAGCTCGAATCATATCCTGATGTAAATTCTGCTTACTGGGCCTGGAGAGCTGCACCATCTCAATATCTTCTGAACGCTTAAGCTTAGTCTGCTTAAATAGAGATTCAAAACCTTCACCCAGCTTGGTCAAACCGTTTCTCAATTTATTAGTCAAAGCATGATCATACTTCTTATCAAGATATTCTAATCCCTGAACGACATAACCCAGAACAACGCCAACCGATAATAAAACAACAGGAACCATACCTAAACTCGCTGCTCCGCCAGCCATACTACTCAAGAATACACCCATCAGAATCATGGCTGAGTTAGCAACATCAAGCGTTCTAAAAATCAATTGTCGCTCTGCTGAAAGGTGCTTAATACGCAAAGCTTTATATTTTTGCCTGGCCTCCTCAATTTCTTCAAGAGAAGTATCTCGATCTTCCTTGTTTTGATAATTTTTTTGAGCATCGAGCGCCTTCTTCCTGGCTTGATAAAAAATATAGGCTGTTCGCCATAGAATCAGGCTAGACATACTGGTGAACAAAGCAGGAATAATCAGAGGGACCGACAGCATTGCTTGAAGGGAAATAGCTATTCCCATTGCAGCGATGATTAAGGTTGTTGCCAAGCCTATCCCTGTGCTCGCCAGCAAAACAATGAGCAAAGAACTCATGATTCGCGTTTTGCGCTCGCCGAGGGATGAATCTTTAAGCGTTTGATGAATCTCTTTAATTTCTTGATACGCTTGAAGTGCACAGGTAAAAACACCAAACCCGCCGACAACATAGGGAGCCATAGCTTTAAATATATCTGCAGCCAGAACCTTACGAAAAAATTCCCAAAAATTAGAAATCGAAATCCATATTTTTCTTAATATATTCAAAAAATTATCGTAATCCATCGCACCTATCCTTGTTTAATATTTTTCAGGGACTCTTGTTTAAATAGATCCCCAATATTAATCTTAAAGCTTATGGTAATATTATCTTAATGATTATAACCGCAGGGAGACGCAAGTGCATAAGCTTAATTTTTCAGCTGCTATCGCAGCAAGCATCTTAATCCTCTCCAGTTCTTCAAGCCAAAGTGCTAATTATAAAACTACTGCTCCGACTTATAAAGGTGAAATCCCTCACCAACATTATAAAGGCGAAGCCGTGGCCAAACCCAAGCCAGCTCCACGCCCCGTCATGGCACCGATTATTTTGCAAGAAGGCCCCTATTTCGGCATTGCTGCAGGTTATGATTCCTATAAAGTACATAAACAATCCACAGTCACTGCAGGCACTCTTCATGAAACTCGGGATAATACGATCAATTCTACAGGCATCCTGGGTGCCTTATTAGCAGGCTATGGACATTATTTTAATAATGCACTTTATCTCGGCGGAGAAATCTTCATCAATGCCAGTGAAGCCACGCAAAGCATTAATGCTGGAACCAATGATGCTACTGACACTTATTCCTCGCAAACTAAATTTCTAGTCAGCAAGGGCTATGGCGCCAGCTTACTTCCTGGCGTTAAATTAAGCGACAGTGCCTTAGTCTATTTAAGATTGGGCTATCAGGTCGCACGCTTAAGAGCCCAGGAAAATAGTTATCTTAATGGCAGCCCCTTTGTGGTTAGCAATACAGCAAGCTGGAATGGAGGTTTTGCCTATGGCGTTGGATTTGAGGAGGCTATGGTCGAGAATTTTAGCTTAAGGGGTGAATATGTACATACAGACTATCGTTCCTTCACTTCTTCCTCAGGTGGACAGTATTCGCCTAGCAATAATCAATTTCTGCTGGCTTTGATTTATCATATTAGTTAGGCCTCCCTTCTTCCCTCGCCCAATTAATTAGAATTCTGGATTGCTTCGCCTGCAAAAAACGCAGGCTCGCAATGACGGATTCGATCTTGAAGTCCAAATGGTATATATCTCACACTGGAACCTTCATCTCTACCATCTTCTGATCTTTCATTAAGGTAATAGCATTAAATTCAATGCTAATTATTTTCATTCCATCGATCACATCACCGATATGGAGCGGTTGATTGTTAATCAAAGCTATTCTCTCCGCGCCCGAAATCATGACTCCGTTTAAAATAAATTTACCCTGATTGATAGCGCTAGCAATTTCATGCTGCATGGAGGTAGTCTGGGTTGCTTCATTCGGCTTAGACTCAGCCATCCTGGCTCCTAGGGAAGGAGTAGCCTCTGTCACCCAGAGATGAGCCGAAGATTGGGGCTCCAAGGGTTGAGGCTCCGCTGGCTTGGGCACAACCGGACTAGGAATACGAGGTGTTTGAACCGCCTGATGAATAGGGCTAGGCCGATAAGCCACCGCTGGTTTCTGTGCAGCCTTCTGTGATCGCTGTACTAAATCAATAGCAGGCCAATAAAACGTGGCCAAAGCACCGAGGCCAGCACTGAGAATCAGGAAAAGAGGGCCCAGGACCATCCATTTAATATTGCGCCGCGGCGGTTTATGGGGTGTAATGGCATTTTGGAACTTTAAATATTCACGGTTGCGTTGCGTTTTTTGTAACGCATCATAAATAATGCTCACTGTATAACATCTCCTTTGCACATTTTTCTATAAGGGACTCATCAATAGAATGACTGCCTGCAACAAAGCCTGCTAATAAAGCACGATCACACAAGATATTAATCGCCCGAGGGGACCCTTTGCTATAATTGTAAATAGCCGTAACTGCCTGGTCAGAAAACAGAATATTGAGCAAAGCCTCAGGATCTTTCATCGCTTTTTTGAGACGGTGATGAATATAATCACGAACATCTCCCCGGTCCAGGGGACGAATATGAAAATGAACAGCCACTCTTTGTCGCAATTGGCGCAACTCAGGTAATTGCAATTTTTCCACTAACTCGGGCTGACCTACCAGAATAATTTGCAGCAATTTTTCTTTTTCAGTCTCTAGATTCGATAAAAGACGGATTTGCTCCAATTGGGCCACACTCAAATGCTGGGCTTCATCAATAATCACCGCAACATTATTCCCCTTACTGGATTCTTTGAGGAGAAATTTATTTAACGCATTAATCAATCCAAATTTATCTTTCTCTTTGCCTGGCAAGCCCAAATCCTGCAAAATCAGCTGCAACAGTTCAGTCTCTGAAAAATTAGGATTTAAAATGAGCGCGTATTGGGTTCGAGGATCTGAGCTCTTTAACAAGGTCCGACAGAGGGTTGTTTTTCCCACCCCAATTTCACCCGTAATCACTAAAATACCTTTACGCTGCTCTATGCCATAAGCCAAACTAGAAATGGCATAGCGATGGCCAGCATTGGAAAAAAAGAAATCAGGATCCGCGGTTACATTAAATGGATTTTCTTTAAGCTGATAAAAGTCATGATACATAGTTGTCCATCCATGATGCCAGGACATGTCGTCCTAGCGGCAATTATAACAATGGTTAGAATTTTTTCCTAGGCAAGATCTCAAAATATATCTCCCCAGAATTTAAACCCAATATCTCTGGTAACACTGCCAAGACTTCTTGCCGCCGTTGTAGCACTTTTTGTGCATCAATGGACTTCGGCGCCTGATATTCTCTGACCTGAGCAGACTGTTTTGACAAATCAATGGCAAAAGCATATTCGGGTAAATCAGCATCATAGACCCGAAATTCTTCCCGACCCTGCCGCTGGGCCTGTCGTTTGAGATGTTTCAAATTTTTTTGCAGGCGATTAACAAACATAGCTATTGCCGCACTAGGCTGTCCCACTATAGCCTTCTGAGCTGCTCGGATTCGCCTGACATTGTCTGCCTGAGGGCCTCTTTCCACAAAATAAGTCGGCTCCACATCAAATAAAAATAATTTACAAGGGATAGATCCATTAAAAAAGGCATAGATTTTTTTAGCCCGCACCCCCATTTGTTTACCCAAATCGGGATTACCGGTAAATACCGCTGCCTTCCAGCCAGAAAATTGCTGTTTCAGTTTATCTCCTAATTGAGTATATAGAGTTTGTAAAGCTTGAATCTCACCTAATCTTTCTCCATAAGGTGGATTAACCACCAAAAGGCCTGCCTTCTTATCAGAATGAGCGTATTTAGGCTCCAATTGTGCCAGCTCCCGTTTTTCGACATGAATCCGGCCTCTTAAGCCTGCCCTTTCGATATTTTCAAATGCTATTTTGATCGCGGCTGAATCCTGATCATATCCCACGATAGGCGGCAACCGAGAAATACCCTGTTCACGTCTTCTTTGGGCATCCTCAACTAAGGCTTGCCAGAGAGAAGCTTGATGTTTTTTCCAGCCCAGGAAACCAAAATAAGAACGTGATAAGCCCGGGGCAATATCCGCCGCCATCAAGACCCCTTCAATGAGCAAGGTTCCTGAACCGCACATGGGATCCACCAAAACACCACCCTGCGCAGCAAGCGCTGGCCAGCCGGCGCGCAATAAAATAGCGGCAGCTAAATTTTCCTTGAGCGGCGCGACGCCAGCCGCTAGGCGGTAATCTCGCTTATGTAAGCTTTGTCCTGATAAGTCTAGACTGACCACGGCCTGATCATGATGAAGATAGACGTGTACACTCAATTGGGGTTGTTCTCGGGCAACACTAGGCCTAAGACCATACTTTTCACGAAACTGATCAACAATCGCATCCTTTACTTTCTGTGCACCAAATAATGAATGATTAATTTGCGATTGCGAAGAAACAAAATGGACAGCCAAGGTACCCTCAGGCTCCAAGTGTTCATCCCAGACAATACTCTGTGTCCCCGCATATAATTCCTCCGGACTCAGCGCTGGAAATCGGGCCAGGGGTAATACAATACGATTAGCTAATCGTGACCATAAACAAGCTTTATAAGCCAACCCCAGATCACCTGTGAATACCACACCGGCTAATTTCTCCGCAGCCGTCTCCGCTCCCAGGGTAAGCAACTCCTCAACCAATAAAAGTTCTAGGCCTTTGGGTGCGGTGGCAAAAAATTGCTGAACAGTATTTGTTTTCACTTTTTAGATCCCGCTTTTTTATCCAGCTCACGCCAATAAGCCAGGCGTTCAGCTATTTTAGTCTCAAGGCCACGAGGGACAGGGTGATAATAAATGCGCTTAGGAAAATCTTCTGGAAAATAATTTTCACCAGCAGCATAAGCCTCGGGTTCTTCATGGGCATAGCGATAGGCTTTTCCATAGCCGATATTTTTCATTAAGGCTGTCGGGGCATTACGTAAATGCAAAGGGACTTCCTGGGTACCATTTTTCTTGATATCCGCCATCACTTCATTAAAAGCAGTGTAAACCGCATTGCTTTTGGGAGCACAGGCTAAATAAACCACGGCCTGGGCCAGAGCTAATTCACCTTCCGGTGAACCCAAACGCTCGTAAACTTCACTGGCATGAATAGCGATATCTAATGCGCGAGGATCTGCATTACCAATATCCTCACTGGCCATGCGTAGCACCCGTCTCGCCAAATATAGAGGATCACAACCACCATCGAGCATACGCCCCATCCAATATAATGCTGCATCGGGCGAAGAACCTCGCACGGATTTATGCAGGGCAGAGATTTGATCATAGAAAACCTCCCCACCCTTGTCAAAACGACGCAAACTGTGTTGGATGACGTCTCTTAGCAAGTCCTCAGTCACTGTAACTTGGTTATTATCCGCCTGTCCTAGATCAGCGAGAATCTCCAATAAATTTAAAATTTGTCGCGCATCACCATCTGCTGTGTGCACCAAAATTTTTCGCAATGCCAAAGGAAAATCAAAATGCAGTTTACCCAATCCGCGCTCTGAGTCTTGCAGCACCTGCTCCATCACCTGTAATAATTCATCTTCATTAAATCGCTTTAAAACATAAACACGGGTGCGCGATAACAGTGGACTATTTAATTCAAAGGAAGGATTTTCAGTCGTCGCACCGATTAGAATTAAGGTACCGTTTTCCACATAAGGTAGAAAGGCATCTTGTTGTGCTTTATTAAAGCGGTGAATTTCATCCACGAAAAGTACCGTTGCCTGCTGCTGCTCTTCTCTAGCCTGTTTAGCCTCTGCAACCACTTGGCGTATTTCTTTCACGCCGGAAAAAATGGCGGAAAGCTGCAAAAATTGAGCTTGAGCCTGCTGGGCCATAAGACGCGCCAAGGTGGTTTTACCACTGCCTGGTGGCCCCCAGAAAATCATGGAATGCACCACACCTTGCTCCAAAGCACGGCGCAGTGGCTTACCTTCACCAATCAGATGAGTTTGCCCAATAAACTCCTTTAGCTGGCGTGGACGCATACGCTCCGCCAAGGGTTGAAAAGCTTCTGGGGCAAGGGGTTGGTTACTTTCGCGTTTCATCGATCACGTCCACATGAGCAGGCGGATGAAACTGAAATAAGGCCAACGACAAATGCAAGTTCTGTTGAACCTGTTTGAATTGTATAACCGTGTGATGACCCAAGTTATCACGCATGCGTAATTCCTTGATTTCGCGATTTTCAAAACCCAATTGAATGACATTAAACAGGCTATCGCTGGTCTTCGGAGACAAAGAAAACCATTGCCAATTTCGTGAAGCCGGCATCTTTTTGACGATAAAATCTTTTTCAATGGCAGTATTGACGTTACTGAGCAAAAATGCCGGAGTACTTCCAATTTCTTTGGCCACCGGACGAATAACCACCTGCTCCAAATCAGGGTCATAGATCCAGAGGCGAGAATTATTTGCAATAATAAGCTGGGGTACTGGCCGTTTTACATCCCAACGGAATTGCCCAGGTCTCTGCAATTGCACCTTACCTTCTGATTTTTGCAAAGGTTTGCCTTTGGCATCTAAAATAACTTGCACAAAATTGGCTTGCAAACTATGGATAGGACTTAATACTTCAAGCAAATCCTGACTATCCTGGGCCAAAACGGACGAGGACATGAGAAAAAAGCTAAAAACCCATATCAAGGCAAATTGCAAGTACATAAATTTCTCCGTCTTATTCAAACACCCACCATTTATTCACGGTAAATACCGCCAAGGGTAAAACACTGAGTACAATAAACAAGGCCAGCTTATAAGATAATTTAAATTCATTCATCAAAATATAAAGCATGCTTTCATTGGCCATAAAGGTCAAGCCAGAAACTATCAATAAACGCGGCACAGCAACGGCATGGCTTTGGGTCGTACCACTAAAAGTCCAACCACGATGGCCCCAATAGCTCACTTGAAAAGCAATACCAAACCCCAGAATATTAGCCATCAAGGGCTGCAACCAATGAGGTTCTACCAGGGCAACTACCACCGCAAAATGCACCACGGCTGCACTCACACCCACAATACCAAAGCGCGTTATCTGCCCTAGCAGGGGACAATAACTCAAAAGCTTATTCCTCAAAGCCATGTTTATACTCAATCAAATATTTGGGCCGCTGTTTTACTTCTGTAAAAATTCGAGCAATGTACTCTCCTAAGATGCCAATTGAGAGCAATTGGATACCGCCCAAAAACATAATGGCCACAACAAGTGTGGGAAAACCAGGCAAATCAGTGCCGAACATTAAAGTCGAGGTCAGCATATAAATAGCATACAGCAGAGAAATAAAGGAAATAATAAAACCAATTAAACCCCAGACTCGAAGAGGAATATCTGAAAAAGAAGTGATGCCAGCCAAGGCTAGCTCGAACAATTTCACCATACCCCATGAACTGCTTCCGCCAGCACGCTCCTGCACCTCATAAGGCACGCCGATTTTTTTAAATCCAATCCAGGCATAAAGTCCCTTCATAAAGCGGGTACGTTCGGGAAATTGTTTGAGCGCATTAACAACCTTGCGATCAAAGAGACGAAAATCTCCAGCATTATTGGGAACATCGATATTGGTGATTTTGGACATTAACCAATAAAATAAATGGGCAAAATTTCGCTTGAAGGCTGATTCGGCATTGCGGTTTTTACGCACGCCATAAACCATATCATAGCCTTCACTCCAATGTTTTAAGAAAGAAGCCAATACTTCTACGGGATGTTGAAAATCGGCATCCAAAAATACCACCACATCCCCTTGGCAATGTTCTAAGCCCGCAGTCATAGCAGCTTCTTTGCCAAAATTCCGCGAAAGAGAAAGCAGCTTGATCTTTAAATGCTTTGACAGGCTAACCACCTTATCCGCAGAGCTGTCTTTACTACCATCATTGACGACAATGATTTCATAATGCTTGCTTAATTGAGCCATATAGCCACTCAGCGCTTGTAAAAAATCACCTATAACGGCTTCCTCATTATAAACAGGAACCACACAGGATATAAAAATACTTTTATTTTCAACAACTTGCTTTCTTTCGGCCAGATGCATACCTATTCTGCCTTCATAGTTTTGATTGTGCGTATTATGCAACAAATGCCAGAAAAATAGAATGTTAATGTCAGCTGCCCAGCTTCCAGCGGAGAGGTGTGGGTATTGTTCTCGGGGCTGGGCAAGCTGCGAATTTCTATAAATCCTGCCTGGCTATAAATGTTTGTTTGGGGTATAATATTTGGCTTTTTAAATAACCCAAATTTAAGGTAATTATTGTGACTGAACAATTAAGAAATATCGCGATTATCGCCCATGTAGACCATGGAAAAACCACCTTGGTGGATAAACTTTTGCAGCAAACTGCCAGTCTTTCGAAAAAAATCACGAATACTGAGCGGGTCATGGACAGTAATGACCTTGAACGCGAACGCGGTATTACCATTCTTGCCAAGAATACCGCTCTCAAATGGCGTGATTATCGCATCAATATCGTCGATACCCCGGGACATGCTGATTTTGGTGGAGAAGTTGAGCGTATTCTCTCAATGGTCGACTCTGTACTTCTCTTGGTTGATGCCGTCGACGGCCCCATGCCACAAACCCGCTTTGTCACCCAAAAAGCTTTTGCCCAGGGTTTACATCCCATTGTGGTCATTAATAAAATTGACCGCCCCGGCGCTAGGCCAGATTGGGTTGTTGATCAAGTTTTTGATCTTTTTGACCGTCTAGGAGCCAGTGATGAACAACTCGATTTTCCGATTGTCTACACTTCTGCTTTGTTGGGTTATGCCACCCTAGATCTAAGCCAACCCAGCCAAGATATGAATCCCTTATTTGAAACGATTATCAATAAGGTTCCACCCCCCAAAGTGGATCTCAATGGCCCCTTCCAAATGCAAATTATCACGCTGGATTATTCCAGCTATGTGGGCATGATCGGTATTGGCAGAATTACTCGCGGCCAAGCAAAAACCAATATGCCAGTGACTATCATTGATCGTGAAGGCAAAACACGTCCTGGTCGCATTTTGCAGGTTTTAGAGTATTTAGGTTTGGAGCGCAGCGAAGTGCCTATGGCCAACGCGGGCGATATCGTTGCTATCACTGGCATTGATGATTTAAAAATTTCTGACACCCTGTGCGATCCCGCTCAAGTAGAAGCTCTGCCGGCCTTGACTGTCGATGAGCCTACCGTCAGCATGACCTTCCAGGTCAATACTTCTCCCTTTGCCGGACGCGAAGGAAAATATGTTACCAGCCGTAAAATTCGTGAGCGTCTGTATCAAGAACTATTGCACAATGTCGCGCTGCGCGTTGAAGACACCAATGACCCTGATAAATTCAAAGTATCGGGCCGTGGTGAATTGCATTTATCTATCTTAATTGAAAACATGCGCCGTGAAGGTTATGAACTAGCCGTTTCACGACCTGAAGTCATTACCAAGGAAGTAAATGGTGAATTACAAGAGCCCTATGAAACCTTAACAGTGGACGTTGAAACTGTACACCAAGGCGCCATTATGGAAAAACTCGGCAGCCGCCGTGGCGAATTAAAAAATATGATGCAAGACGATAAAGGCCGTATCCGTCTTGATTATATTATTCCAGCCCGAGCTTTGATTGGCTTCCATACTGAATTCTTGACCATGACTTCCGGAACCGGATTGCTTTATCATGTTTTCAGTCATTATGGGCCCTATGTCAAAGGTGACTTTGCACAACGCATCAATGGCGTTATGATTTCCAATCAAGCGGGTATAGCATTAGCCTATTCCTTATTTAACTTGCAAGAACGCGGCCGCATGATTATCAGCCCACAAACCGAAGTCTATGAAGGCATGATCGTCGGTATTCACTCCCGCGATAATGATTTGGTGGTTAATGTTTGCAAAGCTAAACAGCTCACCAATATCCGTGCTGCGGGCTCTGATGAAAATATTATCCTCACCCCACCGATCATTATGTCCTTGGAACAAGCCTTGGAATTTATTGATGATGATGAATTAGTGGAAGTAACCCCGCAATCCATTCGCGTGAGAAAGAAGTTTCTCAAGGAACACGAACGCAAGCGTTCAAGCCGGGCAGAATCGGCATAAGTTAAGTAGGGTGGATTAGGCGCGTCAGCGCCGTAATCCACCAAACCCTTGGCTTACCCCATTCTTTTTGTTATATATTTAGAATGACCCCCTCAAAATCTAAATATATCGTTCACAAATTTGGCGGCACCAGCCTAGCCAATCGTGAACGATTTATTGCTCTAAACTCCTTACTGCAAGGCCAAGATGAAATCATTGTGGTTTCCGCTACCCAGGGAACAACTTCCACGCTTCAAAATCTTTTAGATCTGGCGGCCCAGGGAAAATCTTTTAATCAACAACTGGCGGAACTTGAAAAAAAGCATGTGGATTTAGCACTCGACCTTTTAACCCCCAACCTTAGCGCACCGCTGGTTTCTAATCTGCAAAAAAATTTTACTGAGATCAACGATATCTTGCATGCCGTTCAATTAACCCGCTCCTATGCTGCTGATTTACAGCATTTGATTTTGGGTTATGGTGAATTATGGTCGGCTGCTATATTAAGCACCTATTTATCCAAAACGAAAAAAGTTCTCTTCCTGGATGCTTCCAAGGTTCTCTTTATCTATCATCAACACAGTATTCTCTGTATTGATTGGATAAAAAGCCAAGCTGCTGTGACTGAATTCCTCAAAGACAAGGAGTTCGATCAACTGGTGATTACCGGTTACATTGCCGCTACCCTGACCGGCAAACGAACCACTCTGGGACGCAATGGCAGTGATTTTTCAGGTGCCATTTTTGCAAAACTATTCAACGCACACAGCTTATATATCTGGACTGACGTTGACGGCATTTATACCGCTGATCCACAACGGGTGCGTTCGGCTTTCGTCATTGAATCCTTATCTTACAAAGAAGCATTAGAATTAGCCTATTTTGGTGCTAAAGTCCTCCATCCACGCGCCATTTCGCCCGCTCTAGAAAAGAAGATTCCAATTTATATTAAAAATAGCTTTAATCCCAAAGCACCGGGTACTTGTATTTCTAATAAACCCAAAAAATCGCCCTATTTTGTTAAGGGCCTGACCTGTGTGGACAAAGTCTCTCTCATTAATGTTGAGGGTGCAGGCATGCTGGGGGTTTCAGGCATCGCTGCCCGGGTATTCCAAATTTTGCATCATGCCAATATTTCAGTCATTTTTATTTCTCAAGCCAGCTCTGAACATTCCATTTGCTTTGCTGTTTCACATGAACATACTGATGAGGCTGTTCGTGTCTTAAATGAAAATTTACAATTTGACTTAGAACGTCATTTGCTCGAAGGTATTTTTGTCGATGCAGATTGCGCTATTTTGTCCGCTGTTGGAGACGAAATGGTGGGCACACCCGGCATCGCAGCAAAATTATGCAATGCTCTGGCCAAGGCTAATATTAATATTCGTGCTATTTCTCAAGGCTCCTCAGAGCGTAATATTTCCTTGGTACTCAAGGCCGCTGATATCAATAAAGCTTTACAAGCCGTACATGCTGGTTTTTATCTTTCTCGCACCACCTTGTCCATCGGCTTAATTGGTCCTGGCCAAGTAGGTAGCACTCTATTGCAACAAATGAAAGTGGCTCTGGAGCAATTGCATTTATCCGAGCAAGTGAACCTTTATGTTCGCGGCATCATGAACAGCAAAAAAATGCTGCTCAGCGAAGCCCCACTGGATTTAAACCATTGGCGTGAAAAATTGGATGCTTGCTCAGTCAATGCTGATTTAGACCTCTTTGCCAAGCACATTTTAACGAATGACATTCCTCATGCAGTCATTATTGACTGCACAGCTAACCAAGCTATCGCTCAACATTATCTGTATTTTCTTGAGATGGGCATTCACGTCATCACACCCAATAAACATGCCAATGCAGGTAACATTAATTATTACGATCAATTGAAAGACTTCACCCAAAATAAAAACCGCCACTATCTTTATGAGGCCACGGTATGCGCAGGCCTGCCTGTCATTACCACGCTGCAAGATTTAATAAACACTGGTGATAAAGTCTATAAGATTGAAGGCGTGATCTCCGGCACCTTGAGTTTTATTTTTAGCGAATTAGCCAAAGGTCGAAGCTTCTCAGAAATTGTTCTAGAAGCTAAAAAATTGGGCTATACCGAACCTGATCCCCGTGAAGATTTATCCGGCATGGATGTGGCCCGCAAGCTAGTCTGTCTCGCGCGAGAAATGGGTTTGCGGCCCTCCTCTTTGGATGAAGTGAAGGTCTACGACCTAGTTCCGCCTGAATTGAAGAAATGCAGTATGAGTGAATTTTTAAAGCACTTGCCAGAATATGATCATCGTATTGATGAATTGACTGCCAAAGCTAAAATCAAAAATGAAAGATTATGTTATGTGGGAACAGCCTTGGCCGATGGAACCCTGCGTGTGGCTATTGAATCGGTATCCGCTGATCATCCTTTTGCACGCTTGCAATGCACAGATAATCTGCTGATTTTCCATACCAAGCGCTACCATCAGCAGCCCCTGGTCATTCAGGGTCCTGGGGCTGGCGGAGAAGTCACCGCTGCGGGTGTATTTGCAGATTTGCTGCGTTTGGTGTCATACTTGTCGTAAGCTGTCATTGCGAGGAGCGTTTTTTACGACGTGGCAATCCATGTGGATTGCCACGTCGCAAAAAACGCTCCTCGCAATGACAGTCCCTTAGAATAAAAGGAAAACTATGCCCGCAATCAACCCCAAAGTACACTCAGTCAGCGCCTTTGCTCCTGCCACCAGCGCTAATTTAGCAGTGGGCTTTGATATTTTAGGTCTAGCTTTCGGAGCAATCGGTGATCGCGTTACCCTCAAGATTCGGGATGATCATCAATTTGTTATTGAGGCTATTCAAGCTCAGGAACAACTTCCCTTTGAAAATGACAAGAATACAGCTGCTGTTGCAGTTCAAGCGCTATGCCAAGATCTGAGTCTAGATTGTGGATTTTCGATTGAAATTCAAAAAGGTATTCCTCTGAGCTCCGGCTTAGGCGGATCCGCTGCTTCTGCTGTCGCCGCCCTCACCGCCTGTAATGCCTTTCTCGATGAAACACTGCCTCCTGAGGAATTAATACCATACGCCCTGCAGGGTGAGCAAACTGCTAGCGGTCAGAAACATGGAGATAATATCGTCCCCTGCATTTTTGGCGGTCTAACCTTAATCAAAAACCTAGATCCTATTGAAATAGTGCAATTGCCTCTGCCAGATATCCATTGTGTTTTGCTTCACCCTCATCTGCAAGTCTCAACCCGTCAAGCGCGTAAAATGTTAAAAAAAGAATTGCCGCTAGCGGATTATATTAAACAATCTGCCCACTTAGCTGGTTTTATTGCCTCACTTTATCAAAATGATTTGCGCCTCTTACAAAATTCATTTAAAGATTTTTTAATCGAACCACAACGAGCGGCCCTAGTCCCTGGATTTCAGTCTGCTCAACAAGCTGGCTTAGAGGCTGGTGCCTTGGGTGTGACACTTTCTGGCTCCGGCCCGACAATCTTAGCCTTAGCGAAAAGCACACTGGAGGCCAAAAGCATTGCAGAAGCCATGCAAGCCGCTTTGAAAATTGAAAATCTAGCCACGGATTATTGGCTAGGACCCATCAGCAAAGAAGGCGCAAGAATTATTGAGGTGAAATAGATTTTATGTATTTTATCAGCAGTGCTCATCATGAGCAGCCCCAAACTCTTTCAGAAGCGATTCGTGCAGGCCTAGCAAGCGATGGTGGACTCTATGTGCCACAGACTTTCCCCTCACTAAATTTCTCACAATTAACAGCCAATTTGAGCTATCCTGATTTTGCTCGATCCTTATTACAAGCTTTTTTTAAACAAGATCCTTTAGAAAAATATTTGAAATCCTTTTGTGATAAGGCGTTTTGTTTCCCTTTGCCTTTAAAATCTATCGATGCACATACTTATGTATTAGAGTTATTCCATGGGCCAACCCTGTCTTTTAAAGATTTTGGCGCACGATTTTTAGCAGAATGTCTAAATCAGCTTTCCGAAAATCAAAAAACCACCATTATGGTCGCCACTTCGGGTGATACGGGTTCAGCCGTTGCTTCTGCTTTTCATCTCAAACCCAACTTGCAAGTCATCGTGCTTTATCCCAAGGGAAAAATTTCTCAAAGACAAGAACATCAAATTACTTGTTGGGGAGATAATGTCTTAGCCCTAGCGGTAGAAGGAAATTTTGATGATTGCCAAAACCTGGTTAAAACCGCTTTTAAGAATTCAGTATGGCAGGAACACTTACACCTGAGCAGCGCGAATAGCATCAATATTGGCAGGCTTTTACCACAAATCACCTATTATGCCTATACCAGCATCCAGTTCTTCCATCAATACCAAAAAATGCCTGGCTTCATTATTCCTACTGGTAATTTAGGTAATGCAACAGCAGCCTATTGGGCTAAAACGCTGGGCTTCCCCATTCGTGAAATTGTACTAGCCACCAATGCTAATACCGTGATACCGGACTATATTAAAACCGGAACATTTACACCTCGCTCCAGCATTTCCACTTTGGCCAATGCCATGGACGTAGGCAACCCTAGTAATTTTGAACGCCTTCGTTATTTATATCCTGATTTTGAAGAATTTAAATATCAAGTCCACGCCTGGAGTGCCACTGATGATAATATTCGTCATACTATCCAAGAGGTTTATGAAAAATATCACTATCTGATTTGCCCTCACACGGCCACTACTTTTTTTGCTCGAAACCATTTACCCCAAGACCGAGACTGGATTGTGGTCGCTACAGCTGACCCTTGTAAGTTTGAAGAAATTATTGAGCCATTGCTGGGCATTCATGTCCCTGTCCCCCCACAATTAAAAACTCTTCTAAGTAAACCCAGTCAAATGATTACGGTGAAAGCAGATTTGGAAGAGATAAGACAGGTACTAAAAATAAGGGGTCTATACTAGACAAGCAGTTCCCGCCGAAGGAAGAGTATAGATTAGACCCCTGCATGCCCGCATTTTAAGTATGCTTATGTTCCTTTTTCGCCGCGTGCTCATGTTCATGTCCAGGACCTGCTTCAGCTGGCGGTGGAGCCATCATCATGCCTTCACCACGCCCTGGACCATGGCATTCGCTTCCTTTGAGCGTACAAGACAGCATACAAAAAATAGAGATCACGGATAAAACCAGCACAATCAAACCAACCAGCTTTCCTAACCAGCTGCCTTTACCGGGATTCTTCATAGACCATACCAGTAAAGCAGTACCTGCTGACAAAGCAATCAAATCTAATCCATAAGCAATATGCATCGCAACCATAACAAGCTCCTTATATTAGGGTGAAACCAAGTCCTAATTGTACTATACTAAGCTAAAATTCGGCTAGACATTTTACAAAGCGTGAGTAATGAAATCAGGGTTTAAATTCCGACAAGCATTTTTTACTAAGCCAGCTTATACCAGGGCCTCCGAGGAACTTGGGTTTGATCTCGCCCAAAGATCACGTGAAAACCTTAAGGCACTGCAAAAGCAAGTTGGAAAACTCTCTTCACTAGAAAGGGCTTTGTTTAACACCTGGCGTGAGAAAATCGTTCCTGAATTTGAATTATTACATGCTACTCCTCGAGTTGAATTTGATAGCCTCGCCCCTATTGGTTGGCGCCGAAAGAAAGGTATTACCGTTAATAATTCTCACACTAACAGATCAGATGCTCGGCAACTCTTTAGTTATTTTGTCTTGGGGTTTGGCACTGAACACGCAACCCCTACTTTTCTAGGATCCAGTGTGGATGTTATCCGAGTCAAAATTGGTCAATTGCTCTCAGCTAATACCCAAGAGGAATTACTAGGCCTTTGGATTGGCGGACACACGCAGCAATATCAGCAATCCGAAAAAACTGTGCCGGTTAAATATGGTGAAACGGAAAGATGGCTCAGCTTTGATAAGAAAAGAGAGACAAAAACCTACCATTATCGAACCCAGACTAATCATATAACACGAGAAGTGGCTTATGCAGATGAAATATTTGCAGCAGACAAAAATCTTTGGACCATTTTCGACGCCCTATTTTTTCAATTTATCCTCGAAACAAGAACATTAAGTGGCTCATTTAAAGCTTATCTTTATCAAAATCATGCTAATGTTCCCGTCATTGTTGTAGCTTTTCATTCTTTATTTCAATCCTGGATTTACCCAGAAGCCGAGCTTCCTTTTCCTTTAGGATTAAAAAAATCCTATATAACAATTCGAGAAAATACAGAAGCTTCAAAAATACTTTTTCAGAGATGGTTTGATGCCGCCAGGAGTCTCAATTTACAGAAACTACAAACGTGCTTACAAGAAGCTGACAGCTTGTCGATTCAGCTGATCAACGCAGTCAATGATGACCACGAACACGCATTATTTCTTGCTGTAGAGGCGACGGCGTTCCATTCCAACAACGAGAATGAAATGAAACGGCTTTTTCTAGTAATAAATTTTTTATTAGAAAATGGTGCGGACCCCTCTTTAAAATGTAGCTTAAATCAAACAGCTGTAGATTTAGCAATTGATCAGGGAAACCCACAGATTATTAGATGGCTATTAAACCTCTATCAACATGCTCTGGTTCCCGTTATTCAATCCTATGCCTCTATTTTACCCAGCCATATACAGATGGCTATCGATAAAAAAAATAAAAAACTGGCTCGATGGCTTTTAAAGTGGTTGCCTGAATTCTCGTTTGAATCTCAGGATGCTATTCTAGCTTTAGCTTGTGAAAAAAAATTTAATAAAGCTTTTTATGAGGCTTTATTAGAAAAAGGTGCTCCGATTAATGCACGCACTGATCACGGCATGACTGCACTGATGATCGCTGTGCAAAAACAAAATCTATCTTGTATTCAATTCTTATTAGAAAAAGGCGCCGATCCTGAACTTGCCGTTTTAACATTCGGAAAAAAATTAAGCCCAGATGAAGGCCGAACCGCTTTTCATTTAGCAGTGACCACAGGCAACATGGAAATTGTTTCCTATTTTGAGAAAAAAGGATTAGCAAAGAATCAAGCTGATTTTTATGGACGAACTCCTTATGCTTCGCTGGCAGAAATAAAAGATAAATCGGAAGAACAATTAAAAATCCAGAATTATTTAAAAGAAAAAGGATTTCCTCAAGATGAGGCCAAACCGAGTCTCGTTCGAGGCTGTAGATATCGAAAACAATGTTGTGTTATCGTGATTACCGGTCATATTAAGGATGAATGGGTGGTTATAGCGGGTAGAAAGAAAAATATCTTAGGTAAGGCTGAAGGTTATTATGTGCTCCCCGGAGGTTTTAAAGATCCACAAGATGATTCTTTTGCAATAGCCGCCTTACGAGAAGTAAAAGAAGAAACGGGCCTTCATTTTGAAATCAAAGATCTTAAAGAACTCTACCGCTTAGAAAATCGAGAAAAAGAAACCTGGATTGAAACAATCTATTTTCATATTCACTGGAAAAATGATTTTACGCCATCCCAGCTCAGACCAGGATCAGACTTAGCTGAAATATGCAGCATTCCCTGGCGGCAGATAGAGAAAAAACAATTTAATTCTGGTCACTTAGGATTTTACCATAGACAGCATCGAATTCGGCAAAGTAATGCCATGCTCATTAATGCCTTAGCTGAGCAAAAATTAGATCAATTTGATCTTAATCGCTGGTATGAAACTCAAGCGCTAGAAAGCTTTAACTCCCCTGAGATTTTTCGGAAGAATAGGGAAGCCTTCAAAAATGAAGACTTAGCTTTTTACCAACATTTATATGATCAAGGCACAGAATTATGTCAAACCAATCTACTTCATCAAGCTTGTCAATATAACAAAACAAAACTTATCTCTATTTTACTAGAATACTGTGGCATTCCAATTGATTTGATATATCGAATACCTCAACTGGTCTATCATACCGCACTGGCCTATTATACTCCGCTCATGATGGCGATTGCCTATGGAAATATTCAACAAGCAAAAGAATTGGTTGAAAAATATAATGCCAATATAGAAATTGCCCAAAGTGGTATGAGTGCATTGACTCTAGCTTGTGCACTAGATAATGACGAATTAGTGAAATATCTTATAGACCATCGCCCAACTGTTCTTTCTCAAGGCATGGGAGGAGTGGCTTTGCTCTATACCATAGTTACCGATAAGAGTATGAAATGCTTTGAACTTTTACTGGCTGGCTATCCTCAACAAGCTAAAATTGCACTCAATGAATGCTACGACTACGATAAAGTATCTTATTACCCGCTTGGCTTTGCGATCCTACATAAAAAAACCCTCTGTGTTCAACGACTATTAGAAGCAGGAGCTACGATAGATTTATGTTTAGAGGAATTAAAGGACATAAAACACCAATTAGACAACGAAATAACTGAAAAAACCCAAAGGAAATCAAAGAATCCTGCGTTCTCTGCAGCTTTTTTTGATTTCTTGAATAATGTACTCATTAAAAAAATTGATCATAAGTTAATTATTTTACTCACTGATGCTTGTGCTAAATCACTCCAATCTGAAATTAAAGAAATCGGTGAGACACTCGATAGAATGCGACAAAAACTGAGAGCACCTCAAGAAGAACAAAAAGAACAAGAAGATCTCGGCTTAGCATTTTTGTTTAAGTAATGACCTTGTTCATAATTTTATTTCAAGCCCAAGCACTCTAGCCGCCTTAACCAATTGCTGGTCAAAACAACCAAAAACCACTGGCTGCTTGGATTGCTTATAGAGTAAAGCTGCTGCCGCAAGATGAACACTGTCATAAGCGCGCAAAGCAAAAGCTTCTGCAAGATCCATAGCATGTTGCATGAGCGCCTTGCTATTTTCAACTTGTAAATAATTTTCCCAATCGTGGATAAAGGAAGCTTTAGTGGTTTCAAACTCTTTTTCAGAAATTTTCTTTTCTCTTTTTAAACGAGAAAATGAATTTGCAATTATTTGCATAAGATCCTTGAAAAAAATCCCTTATTCATGCTATAGTTGTCGCTCTTAATCTTTCTGGATGACCGCAATAATGAAGCTGCTTGGCTAGCCAAACAAGTTGATAATATTGAGCTTTTTTCAATATACGTCATTCACATTTCTGTTTAGATGCCAGGTGTTTTATGTACAATACAATTACAGCTTTACCCAAAACCGCTCTCCCCTTTGTTTGGCATTTTGCTAAACAACAAAAGTATAAATTTTTTATCTTATTATTCACTTCTATTATTTGGGCAATTAATGACGCATTCTTTCCCTTTTTTCTTAAAAAAATAGTCAACACTCTAGAACATTATCAAAGCAATCCAGAATATGTTTATACAGCTCTCAAAGGTACCTTAATTCTGTTAGTCATATTCTGGCTCATTAATGAATTAAATGGACGCTTGCAAGGCATGATGGCCATCTACACCATTCCACGTTTTCGCGCCAATATTCGTGAAGCCGTATTTAATTATGTGAAATCTCATTCCCATGAATATTTTTCGGATGAATTTGCTGGAAACATTGCCAACAAATTAGCTGACTTACCAAACAGCTGCCAAAGCATTGCAGAAATTTTCTGCTGGCAATTTACCACAGCAACCACAGGTGCTCTTCTCGCGCTAACCATGATGTGGTTAGTAAAACCTATCTTTGCCCTGATCTTATTTACTTGGCTCTGCTTGCATCTAGGCATGACTTTTTTATTTATGGTTTACGGTGATCCTTTATGGGAATCACATTCCAAATCTGTGACTAATTTAGGCGGGAAAATTGTGGATGTTTTCACCAATATGGTCACCGTACGTCTTTTTGCCCGAGGCCAGTATGAAGCAAAATATTTACGCCGCTTTCAGCAAGATGAAATCAACAAAGCCCAAAAAGCTATGTGGGTTTTGGAAATCGCCCGTGTAGGTATGGGACTGAGTGGACTCTTTTTAATTTATGGCATGATCTTCATGCTTATCCACTCCTGGATTCATCATAGCATTACATTAGGAGATTTCACCCAGGTTGGTATGCAAACCTTTTGGATCATGGGCTGGATTTGGTTTATCAGCTATCAAATTACTGTTTTTACCCGCGACTCGGGAACCATCAATAATGCCCTAAACTTAATTAAAAAAGAGCATGATATTGTCGATCAAAAGGCTGCCTCGCCCATAAAAATTTCCCAGGGTGAAATCCAATTTAAAGACGTGACCTTTGCCTACAAACGCAAAACCTCGGTATTTAAACATTTTAATGTTGAAATTCCTGCCGGCCAAAAATTGGGACTGGTCGGTTTTTCGGGTTCCGGCAAATCAACCTTTGTTAATTTAATTTTACGTTTCTATGACATTCAAAGTGGCCGCATTCTCATTGACGGACAAAATATCGCTGAAGTCACTCAAGATTCTCTGCGCAGTCAAATTGCCATGATTCCTCAAGATCCCTCACTTTTTCATCGCAGCCTTATGGAAAATATCCGCTATGGTCGCTTGGATGCCAGCGAGGCCGAGGTGATTGAAGCTTCTAAATTAGCGCATTGCCATGAATTCATCGAAAAACTTGAAGAAGGCTATGAAACCTTGGTGGGTGAACGCGGCATTAAACTTTCTGGTGGCCAACGTCAACGCATTGCCATTGCTCGTGCCATTCTGAAGAATGCACCAATCTTAATTTTAGATGAGGCCACCTCTTCCCTAGATTCCGTCACAGAAAAACTAATCCAAGAAAGTTTGCACAATCTTATGAAAAACCGAACTTCCATGGTGATTGCACATCGCTTATCGACCCTCGCCGATATGGATCGGATTTTAGTTTTCCATAAGGGCAATATCATTGAAGAGGGCACTAAGGAACAATTGTTGAAAGCCCAGAGTCATTTTGCCACACTATGGAATATGCAAACCGATGGCTTCTTACCTGATCAGGGAGAAGATTAATGCTACTTAAAGCCAAAAGCCTCACTCCTGATGCCTATCAAGTCATCATTAATAAGGACACGGAGCGTCCTTTTAGTGGCTCTTACACAGAACGAATGGCCAAGGCAAGGACCCAACCTCGGTGAACAATACCTCAGACAGTATTTATTGAAAGCCGCCTTGGATGCCAGCTAAAAGCATGCTGGCATGACAGGGAGTAGCTTTCTGTTAAAATCTGGCTTATCCAAATTATCCAAGGGCCCAGACGGTGCAGGTTTCTTAAACAGAGATTGATGAGAAACTTGAGGAAGTTTTTGTGGCACTAGTTTTTTGCCCTGCTTTGCTTCAGCCGAACCTGGCTGTAATTCCTCTTGTTTTTTCTCTAACAATTGAATTTGCAAATCCGCAATTTTATTCTGATCTTTTAATATTTCCAGTGTTTCCTGACGTTTTTCAAATAGCACCTTGGCCTTGGCTTCTTTTGCAGCCTGATATTTTTGATAGCTACCAAAAGCTGCCCACAGTACACCACCTACAACTAAGAGAGATAAAGTATAGGGATTCGTAATCACTCCCAGCACAAAGATACCAGCACCGGCAATCGTCAAGAACCTAACCAAGGTAATACCTGTGCTCGCTGAAGACAATACAGAACGCACCATCCAAATAGTATCAGTAACTTTCTGTTCAACAGTTTTAGGCTTATCTTCTTCAGGACGATGCATTGATACTTTATCAATCGCTTCCATTTGCCGTACCTGAGCAGCCAACCAAATTAAATCATCCGGATTTCTGGATAAATCATCAATTTTACTGCACAAATCTGCCAAATACTGTCGTTTGGCTTCATAGATCTGCTCCAAGCTCACACGATCTGCATCCGTTTGATTTTCAAATTGCTTAATCTGAGCTCTATATTGCTTGACTTCTTGATATCGTTTATAAGCTTTATAAGCACCATAAATAACACTGCCCGCAATAATCGCAATACTCAAGCCCGTGACCGTACTTGCTGCTGTAAAAGTAATATTAGCAATCGCTCCCAAAATACCGGTGAGAATCCACGCCACATATTGAGCACCAATAAAAGTGGAAACTGTGGTTGCCACAAAGGTCACTCCAGCTTTAAATTTACGATGGTGGCCCAAGATTTTGGTTTTGTCATCGCTACTGAGATAATTTAAAGCAGGAGTCTCTTTATTTTCTTCTTGCTCAAAATTCAAACCTAAAGCTTCGTACAAACGTACTTTCTCATCTGCCAAAATAATTTTGTGCATTAATCGCCTAGCATCAGCTGCAGCTTGATGCGTCAATTGGGGATTTTCCTCAATTTGAACCAGCTGACCCTGGGTGTCACGCTCTCTTTTCTGACCAAAATTATTTCTCCACCAATGATACATTTTGATAACCGGATAAGGTGCCACAACGGCCAGCGGAATAGCATAACCTGCAGCCCCCCAGGGACCGATGCCAACCTCGGTGAAGTCATTCATCAATACACCATAGCCGATCCACACAATCCAATAAACAAAAGAAGTCAATCCCCAAAAAACCCAAGAACTATGAATAGCCGTAGACATCTTAGATCCAAGGCGACTCCAGAATGTGGTATTTTCTTCTTTGGGAGGATTGAGAGTAAACTCAATCTGCTCATCAGTAGTAATAGTGATATTAGCGTATTTTTCACCTAGCTTTTCATTCTCTTGTAATAAGCGAGTTAAATAATCGTCAACAGCCTTAATGCGACTTGGTGTACCTAAAAATTGTTTTGGTTTAAGTTTATCTTTAGCTAATCGGTATCCGTTTTGATAGGGTTGCACCAAATTCTTTTCAGCCTGACATTGTTTTTGATAAGTATCAGCAGCACTAACAGTAGCAAGCGCAGCCAGTAATAATGTAAAACCGATTCCAGCAGCCGGATTATTAGCGGTGAAATTAAGCCCAAAGCCACGGGAATCCTCAATACCTTCGATACTGTCAAATAACCAGGGATAACGAAAAAAATAGGTGTAGATAACATCCAAGCTATTCAATGCTCTTTCCAAACCCTGAATGTAATTATCCGAAGATAGATAGGGCTCCAACATTGCATTTAATGGCAACCTAATCTTTCTAGTAATCATTGACTAGCCCCAGCCTCGTTTGTGAAATGATTAATATTTATACATATATTAACAGTTTTGGCTTAAAGTAATCTTAAATAAAAAGGGGCTGGTGATAATAATTAATCATTATTATTCAAGATGATAATTGATATCTGGTAGAGTAGATGAGGCGCGAAGGCGCCATAATCTACCATTTTCAGTGGATTACAGCACCTTCGCACCACCTTACACTTTCCGGGACATTACATGGACTTTTAAATCATCAAACTGCTCAGGCAGGGGAGGAACTGAGCGAAATTTACAGTGACAGTTTTGATGTATTCCTTGATATATTCCTTCACCGCGAAGAGCATCATAAAAAACTTTATAATCTTTTGACTTAACCCTTAAACTATTTTTAAGTAAAGCCAAAAATTCTATCTCTAAATTATTTAATTCTTCAATAGAAACACCACCCACCTCAGCATAATATTCATTATCGTAACAACAATCATCCAGGAATTTTGCAGCACACAGCATAGAACATAATAACAATCGATGCATAGTCAACCGATTAAATTCAAATGATGGATACTCAGATTTTATTTGATTTAAATAAATTAAAGACAAAACCAAGGCTTCATTGCTAATTCCTGCTTCTGGACTATTGTTATCAAGACCTGGTTTTGTATGCCAAACTATCCACATAAAATACTCATCAATAGGCACCTCAAAAACCCACTGCGCATGAAATGAAGAATTTCTTTTTGAAGTTTCTGTTGAAATCCTTGTTTCGTCACAATCCCACAATCTTTGCAAAATACAAGAAATCATGCTCACTAAAGCTTCGCGCGAGCACTGTTGATCGTCTTCTTTAAGCCTCGGCGTACTGAGGGCAGATAAAATTTGCGAAGAAGAACTAGAAGAGCTTGAAGGACTTGATATACTAGACAGACTCAATGAACGGGTAACACTTGAGAAGCTTGATCTTCTTGAAATAACTGTTTCATCAGAAACAGTTGAAGAAACAGAAACATCCGAATCAAAAGAACCACGAGAATATCTTTCATCATCAGAAGTTGCCGTTTCAAAGTTAGTATTACTCTGCATACGCCCTCGCAAATTATGTTTAGATTTTACTATTTTATCCTATATTTTCTTTCCTATGTCCATAGCCCTGAGTAGGGTGGATTAGGCGCAAAGCACCGTAACCCACCCTACTAAATAAAATTAGACCTGTTAAACTGTGTTCAACACCAAGAAATAAGGTATTCCTATGCTCAGCATTGGCTTAATGAGTGGTACCTCGATGGATGGCATTGACGCCGCCCTGCTGGAAACTGATGGCTCAGAGAATCTGATTCGTGATCTAGGTTCTTATTCCTTATCCTATACACCTGAATGTAAAAAACTTTTAAAAGCAGCTGAATTGGCTATTCGCACCTATCATAGCAATCTTCAACAAGCAGAAGCTAACTTTAGGCCAGCCTTGCAAACCTATCTCGAACAAGAGTTAAAAATACCGCCTACCCTACTTGAACAAAATATTCAGCAACTCGCCGCTTATTTACCTGCCCCGCTTAGCCTGCAAACTGTTATTCATCACTCCACTCAACTCCATATTTTGGCTGTAAAAGAATTGCTGAGAAAAACTCAATATTCCCCTCAGCAAATTGCAGTGATTGGTTATCATGGACAAACGATGCTGCATCGTCCGGCCGAGAAAATTTCCGTCATTGTCGGCAAGGGCCAAGATATGGCAGATGAATTAAATATTCCTGTCGTTACTGATTTTCGCAGCCGCGATGTGCAAGCGGGTGGACAAGGTGCACCCCTGGCTCCACTGTATCATTTTGCTTTAACACGTCAGGCTCAGCAAACTCCAACAGCAGTAGTTAATTGTGGCGGCATCGCTAATTTAACGTATATTCCCAACAATAATGAATTAGATCTCCTCGCCTTCGATACAGGACCAGGCAATGGTTTAATTGATCGCCTGGTTAAACAGCGCACCCAAGGCCAAGAAAATATGGATCACAATGGACATTATGGCCAGCAAGGAAAAATATCTGAAACTGTTTTAAAGGCTTTATTTGAAAAATCAGTTACTCAGAAAGAACAAAATTATTTTCAACTCCCCGCTCCCAAGGCTTTGGATATCGCCGATTTACAATTAATACCGGAATTAGATAGCTTAACTCTGGAAGATGCCTGTGCCACCTTAGAAGCCTTCACCGCAGAATCCATTGCTCGCAGCTTTGAATTATTAAATAAACCTATTCCTGAATATTGGATCCTGGCTGGCGGTGGTTGGAATAATCCAGTGATTCATCAGCAATTAATTGAGAGAATCCAGAAACGCACAACCAAGCCAGTAAGCATTCAATTAGCAAGCGAAGCGGGCTGGAATAATCAGGCTTTGGAAGCACAAATCTTCGCCTATTTTGCTGTGCGTAGCTTGCAGAATAAGCCTCTGAGCTTACCAGGAACCACAGGAGTTCGGATGCCGCTTTCTGGTGGCGTTCTTTTTCAGCCTCAAAATGGTGGATTAGGCGCGCAAGCGCCGTAATCCACCCTACAAAACTCTAAGGCTTGTTGTAGCACTTCGATGCCCACGCCCGGTCGACAAGCTCGTTCACTTAAATACCGCCGCCACTGATTAGCTCCTCCCTCACCTCGAAATAAGCCCAGAATATGACGGGTAATATGCGATAATTTAGTTTGTTTAGCTAACTCTGCTTGAACATAGGGTAAGAGTTTTTCAACAATCGATCTTCTGGATGGCAAAATAGATTGCGGTGAATAGTACTGTTGCTCTAACTCAGCTAAAAAATAGGGATTGGTATAGACTTCTCGGCCAATCATCACACCATCCACTGCTTGCAAATGCTCAGCAATTTCTGCAGCAGATTTAATGCCCCCATTCATAATAATACTTAATTGAGGAAAATCCCGTTTCAATTGTCTCACCACTTCATAACGCAAAGGTGGAATTTCACGGTTCTCCTTAGGGCTTAAGCCTTTTAACCAAGCTTTGCGAGCATGAACAATGAATACTCGACAGCCCGCGCTGGCAATGGTTTTCATGAAATGACAAAGACTGGCGTAGTCATCTTGTTCATCCACACCAATACGGCATTTAACGGTAACGGGTATGCGCACAACCGCGGACATGGCTTGCACACAGTCAGCAACCAGTCCGGGTTCCAGCATTAAACAAGCACCAAAGCGCCCCGATTTCACCCGGTCACTCGGGCAGCCCACATTAAGATTAATTTCGTCATAGCCAAAATCCTGTCCCATCACCGCCGCCTGAGCCAATTCCTGAGGATCAGAACCCCCAAGTTGCAAGGCCAGAGGATGCTCTAAGGGATGGTATTGCAATAAATAACGATAATCGCCATGCAATAAGGCCTTGGCTGTTAGCATTTCAGTATAGAGTAAAACATGGGGCGAGATTAAACGCAGGAAATAACGATCATGGCGATCGGTCCAATCCATCATAGGAGCAATTGAAATTCGCCGATCCACTGTTAGACACCTTCAGTCAGGAGCTTAGTTTTTCTCATTTTCCAACCATAGCTTAGCGCAATCAGAACAAAGGCCAGGATAAAACTAAGTCGATAGGGACTGGTCCACTCAGAATCATCATGATAAAGCAGGGTTAAAATAGCGGCTAACATCATCATTAAAAAGAGAGGCCGAATTAATTGAGTACCTTTCTTCATAGCCAGATGCGCGCCTAATCGACCACCGATTAGCTGACCACAGGCCATGATTAAGCCAATACGATAATCGACATTCCCACCGATAATAAAACAAAACAAGGCGGCTAGATTGGAACAAACATTAAAGAATTTGGTATAGGCAGTGGCTTTTAATAAGTTGTAGCCCAATAAATACATGAGTAAAAATCCCCAAAAGCCACCTGCCCCTGGCCCCAAAAAGCCATCGTAAAACCCTAAGGCCGTGCCGAAGATGAGATAAAATAAATTGAGATTCCATTTGGGCTTTTCATCTTGCAAGCCTAATCGCGGACAAAAAATAACATAAGTAAATACTAATAATAAGAGAACAGGAATAATTCTTTGTAGTTGATCATTAGCGATGATCTGAACAGAACACGCCCCGAAAATCGAACCACAAATGCTGACCAGCATCCCTTTTAATAATCCCTGCCGGCCTAACCATCCTTTGCGATAATAACTGAAAGCAGCAACTGCTGTTCCACAAACTGATTGTAATTTATTGGTACCCAGGGCTAATTGTGGTGGCAAACCCAAGCCTAGCAAGATTGGCACCGTAATCAAACCGCCTCCACCGGCAATGGCATCAATGGTTCCGGCGATGAGGCCAGTTGCAAAGAAAACTGCGAGTAACATGATATAAACCCTCTAGTAAGACGTATTCTATCATTCTGTCGTCCCAACCGCGACACCCTATCGTCCCAGATACAAGCGCCCCTTATCGTCACCAGATACGAGTGTAGCGAGTAATCTGGGATCTAAGAGGAATTGACACGGTTTTTTGGATTCGCTACGCTCGCGGCTGGGATGATAGACAGTACAAAAAATGATCTATTTTGTACGAAGAAAAAACCGTGCTTTTTGCTCTTGCCAAAAGATAAAAATTGTGTTGTATATAGAAGTTCGACTCTAAAAAAACTGACTGAGGACGTGGTTATGGCACTATCAGAAAATTTTAACGGCGATCAATCTGAACAGAGAGAATCTAAGCTTGAATCCCTCCCATTATTGTCTCATCAAGATAATGAGAAGAAAGAGAGAAAGGATAAACAAACCTGGCCAGTAGATAACCCCTGCAAATTAATAGTCAGCTCTGTGGAGCCCACATTAGACAACATTAATACCAATGCTGCTTATGTGTTTTACACCCATATGTCGGACGACAAGAAGGAGCTCAAGTCTTCAGTTTACTATGTTAATAAAAAAACCAAGGAACGAATTAAACTAGATCTCGACGAAAAAACTCGCATCTTGCTTACCGAGGCAATGAAACTTTCCCACCCTCACCGCTTAGATCGTGATGGCACTTGCCAGTTATCCGAAAAAGAATTAAATAAAATATTTCTCTTAACAGGGCACCACCATCTCCCCCTGCGAGATACGCCTCCTAAGTGCTCGGAGTGGCAAGAAAAATATGGTTGTGATCTCATCATTAGTGATGAAGCTCCAACCGCAAAAAAGCTCAATGAATTTCGCAAAAAATTCCATATTACCAATGCAGCTTATGTTCGTTGCAAGGATAAGCTGGACGATGCGCTGTACTATGTTACTCCTTTGGAGGTTTATCGCTTGAGCGAGAAGAGCAAGGGAAGATTGGCTCGCCTTGATCAAGTTCTTAAAACAGATTCCAGTCAACACCGTAAGTTAGCTGACAAAGAATTAACTCAGATTAAAGAAATCACTAACCATAGCCATATCACGCCTTGGCAAAAAGTGCTCTCAGACTTTGGGTTGCTATGTTCCGCCATTATGGCTGTGGGCTGTGGGGTCTCTACAGCGGGCACCTTTATTTCTATGAATATTGCCACGGGAGGCTTAGCCAGTGTCATTGCGGCGATGCTCTTTGTTTCAGGAACAGCTGTTAATTGGTGGATCTTTAAGCGTTATGTTTCCCCAGTGCTGATTGCTCTATTCGGCCGCGAAAAATTTATGGTCGATGAAAACAACAATCCTTTGGAAATCTCGCAAATAGTCATGTTAGGAATAGCTATAGCCTTAGCAACATCGGTGGGGATTACCTTTGCGGCTCTAACCTTTACCAGCACTTTTGATCTGGTATTAGCCTTCCCCTTCCTTACTGCCATTGGACCCGCACTACCCTATGTAGCTGGTCTCTTAGCTGGTGTAACTTTAATTTGCATGACGGCTTTGATGCTGAAAGATCTTGCAGATCTGATCAAAGCGGGTAACATCATTCAAAATTGCAAGAATTTCCTCACAAATTTATTTAGCGCAAATCCAAACGCGATTGAAAACAAGGGTAAGAGCCCAACACGCGTCAAATGGGAACGTAATTTCCGCGTTACCCTGAGCTTCCTCTTTATACCCTTGGCCTGTATTGGCTTATTCATGACCATGAGTGCTTGTGCCCCGGGCGTTAAAGAAATCTTACTCCACAATATTCCATTGATATCTGCTAGAGTTGCTGATGGGTTGGCTAAATTTATTTCCCTAGGCCTAGCTTTTGCTGGACAGATCCCCTTTGGAATCACAACTGCTTTCGAGACTTTAGCTAGTATTTCCAAGACTATTTTTGGTACCGGCTCTCAGGAGGTTAAATCTGTAGTTCGTGAAAAACCTATTTCTACTGGCGAAAAAATCTGGAATCGCATCCGATTAGCTGCTGTCTTCTCTAATGCCAGCGGTAATGGTGGTATTTCAGCCAAGGGTGCGGGTGCTAATAATCCTGGCCTAGCCACTTTAGCCTTTGTCTGTGGTACTGCTACCTCTGCCTTTGCCGGCATTCCTGCAGTTACTGCCAAAAGTAAGCTGATGAAACCCTTATTAAATAATCCACCTATGAGAGATGATACCTACATCAATCCCACTGAGCCTGGACATGCCAAGCCCGCAACACGCCCAGACTTTTTTGCTCCTCATTCGGATAGGCCGATTAAACCTATTAGGCTTGTTACATTCCTGAATGAACCCAAAGCCAAGGTTGAGGCTAAAGAAGAAAAAGGCAAACCTCGAACACCACGGCTATTTAGCTCGGATGATATGTCCCAGCATTTGGCCAAGCCAGCTTACCAAAAGAGCTTGGCCCCTTCTGCTTAATTGGGATAGGAGATCTCCTAGGTAATTTTCTGATATAATGCTGAAAAAGGGGATTTTCCCTGTTACCAGGCTGTCATTGCGAGGAGTGTTTTTTACGACGAAGCAATCTACATGGATTGCTTCGTCGTAAAAAACACTCCTCGTAATGACAGCAGCAGTTTTCTCAGTGCCAAGGAGGCTTTTGTTGATGGAGGCCAGTTTTTTAAAATTTGATACTGCTAACCAGCGCTTATCTTGCCAAGGCGAATGGATCTTAAGCCACTTCCCCGTCATCAAACAAAGCTTGGCGCAAATCACCTGGCCCTCTTCCGGAAAAATCCTTATCGATGGTTCCAGCATTAGTAAATTGGATAGTGCAGGCGCCTGGCTCCTGGTTAAATGCCAAAAGCAATTACAAGCTCAGGGTAAAACAGTAGACCTGGTGCAATGCTCCGAGCAAACTCAAAAATTAATTAGCTTTGTGCAAAAGAAAACAGAAGACTGGCATGAACCACCAGTCTCTATAAAGCCCTCAGGACTCTCTGAGCTGGGAAAGCTAACCGTTCAGCAACTCCAAGAAATGCGTATCTATCTCGGTTTTGTGGGTAAGCTCACTCTGGAAGCCTTGTCTGTGTTTCGATATCCCCACCGCCTGCGCCTGAATTCGATTATTGATTCCATCGATAAAACAGGATACCGAGCCCTGGGTATTATTGCCCTGCTCTCCTTTATGATTGGTGTGGTCATTGCCTACCAAATGGGCTTCCAATTACGTAATTATGGCGCTAATGTTTTCATTGTCAATCTTCTGGGTCTATCCATTTTGCGTGAATTTGGTCCCCTACTCAGCTCCATTATGGTTGCCGGACGTACCGGCTCCTCGTTTACCGCTCAATTAGGCATCATGAAGCTTAATCAGGAAATAGATGCCCTGGATACCATGGGTGTCACCCCTGGCGAATTATTATTACTGCCGCGCTTAATGGGTCTTTTTATCGCCCTACCCCTGCTCACCATATGGTCTGATATTTGGGGTATTATTGGTGGCATGCTCATGGCCAATAATATGTTAGGTGTGACCCCTTATGATTTCTTGGAGCGTTTTCAAAGAGAAATCCCCCTGCGTTCACTCATTATAGGCCTTGGCAAAGCCCCGGTCTTCGCCTTATTAATTGCCAGTATTGGCTGCTTTCAGGGAATGCAAGTTGAAGGCAGTGCGGAAAGCGTTGGCACCAAGACTACCCGCTCCGTGGTCTTGGGTATCTTTTTCATTATTTTAGCCGATGCCTTCTTCTCTATCGTCTTCAGTAAGATGAGGCTCTAGATGACTGACCAACCGATTATTGAGATTAAAGGTCTTAGCACTTACTTAGGTGACCACTGGGTAAATAAAGACTTAGATCTCAGCGTAAGACGCGGTGAGATTCTAGGGGTAGTCGGTGGCAGCGGAGCCGGCAAGACTACCATTTTGCGTGAAATGCTATGGCTACAGAAACCCAATTTGGGATCGATTCGTATTTTTGGAGAAGAAATCACCACTGCTACACCAGCAGCCCTGCTGGCTTTACAAAAACGCTGGGGCGTTTTGTTTCAGCAAAATGCACTCTTCAGTTCACTCAATGTGTTAGAAAATGTCGCCTTTCCTCTGCATGAACACACCCCATTAGACAAAGAAAGCATCCGAGAAATTGCCTTACTCAAAATTTTGCTGGCTGGTTTACCCGCCGATGCGGCTGTCAAATATCCTTCCGAACTCAGTGGCGGCATGCAAAAACGCGCAGCTTTGGCCCGAGCCATTGTGCTTGATCCGGAATTAATCTTTTTAGATGAGCCCACTGCGGGATTAGATCCGAATAGTGCTGAAGGCATAGATGACTTAATATTAAATTTTCAGGCGGCCATGGGTTTGACCATCGTCATTATTACTCATGATATGGATACCCTCTGGTATGCGACTAATCGGGTGGCATTTTTAGCAGAAGGCAAAGTAATTTGTGTGGATGCCATGAGCAATTTGGTTAAAAATCCAGACCCCAGAATACAGAAATTTTTTAGCGGACCGCGTGGGCGAGCGGTGAAAGGAACTTATCAATAGGGATCTTGTCATAAGGTGATGAAGCCATGGAAACCAATGTAAATTACGCCCTTGTTGGAGCCTTTGTCATTACCCTGATAACCAGTATCGTGCTGGGCATCATTTGGCTATCGTCAGGGTTTTCTTCCGGAACTTATTCCACTTATGAAATATACATGAAAGAATCCGTCGCTGGATTAAGTATAGACTCCGTAGTTGAGTTCAATGGGGTCATTATCGGGAATGTCAAAAAAATTGAAATTGATCACCGCGATCCTCGCTTAGTCCTGGTTCTTTTAGCAGTGAAGAGCGGCACACCTGTCACCCAGGGAACTCGAGCCACCCTCAATAGCAAGGGCTTAACGGGTATCACTTATGTGGCTCTAGAAGATGATGGCACTAATTTAAGACCTATTGCTAAATTACCTGGTGAGGAATACCCCATTATCAGTACTTCTCCTTCCTTTTTCTGGAGACTGGATACAGGATTAAAGCGTATTAATGAAAGTATTTCAAAAGTCACTACTGCCATACAAGCCCTCTTAGATCAAGAAAATTTGCATTCCATCAAGGAAATTTTGATTGATGTACGGCATATCACCCGTACTCTAACCAGTGATACGGAACAAATCGATACCATCATTCATAACACCGCCAAGGCCAGCAAGGAATTTTTACCCGTGGTACAAAGCAGCAAACTGATGATGCAAAATATTACAACTCAATTGCTACCAGCAGCCCATCAGGCAATGCTAAACTTAGATGTCATCACTAATAATTTAACCAGTGTTTCTCAGGAAATTAAGAATAATCCCGCTGTACTCATCCGCGGAAAAAATCCGCAACCCCTAGGACCAGGAGAAAAATAAAATGAGATTTATTTTTTTATTTTTTATCAGCTTAATTTTATTATCAGCCTGCTCTATGTTCTCGCCAGTTAATACTGGGCCCACCAATACCTATATGCTAAACATCTCACCGCAACCTGCTACCAAAAAACCTATCGGGCATATTAATGTCGTTGTCCCTCAGCCGACAACCAGTCCCATTTACAACACAACTGACATCGCCTATACGACCCATCCCTATCAAATTGCTTATTTAGCCAAAAGTGCTTGGGCTGAAACACCACCACAAATGCTGCAGCCACTCATTATAGATACCTTGCAAAAAACTCATTATTTCTACTCAGTAGGCTCTCCGACTGAAATCAGTCAGTATCGCTATATACTGAATACACAAATCATCAAACTTGAACAAGACTTTTCCTATCTCCCTAATACTGTACGTTTAGTTCTGCGTGCGCAAATTATTGATGCCAGCACCAGCCAAATTCTAGCCACCAAAGAATTTGCTGCCTCAGAAATGATACAGCAAAATAATACTTATGCGGGCATCCAAGCTGCCAACCGTGCCACAGCTAGGGTCTTAAAACAATTGGCGAATTTCTGCTTGAGGTATATGAAATAATTCATGATGAATCTGATTAGATTATTATTCTTCACAGGTTTCTTATTCATCACTCCCGCCTTAGCAGCAATGTTAGAGGGCGTAGATAATAATACTGAGATAGACAGTGATTATAAATATAAAGATTCCTGGAATTTTCGTATGGCGCTTCATAGTTGGCTTGCAGGCCTTTCTGGTCAAGCGAATATTCAGGGAACCCGGATAGATTTTAATGCACCGTTTAGTAACATCCTTCAACAATTAGATTTCAGTCTGGGTGCAGAACTAGAAGTCAATAGAGGGCTTTGGACGATAATATTTGATCCCGACTATGTCAAAATTACTCAAAGAACCTTAATTAATGGTAGTTTCAGTGATACCACTTATGAAAGCACTATGACAGATGCAGGAGCTTATTACCGCCTATATCCCCAGCCGACCAGTCCCAATCCTCTTCCTGTATCTGCAGAGCTTTTTGGCGGTGGTCGGATTATTACTTTGCATACTTCAGATCCGCGCATACTCCAGCCTTCTGATACCTCCAATCTGCTCGTACCCCTACTCGGCTTGCGTGTGAAATATTACATTTGCCCTAATTTTTATACTTGGTTCATCGGTGATCTTGGAGGATTTCAAGTCGGCCATGTTAGCAGCACCTGGACTAGCGCTCTGGGCCTAACCTATCAATTCAAGCGCCATTTTGAGTTTAACCTGGGTTATAAAGCTTTTGGTGTGAATTACTCCATTCAGGCTGTCAGCATCAACACTCAATTACAGGGCCCGGAGCTGGGTTTGGCGTATAATTGGTAGCATCATTGCAATGATAATTCATCTTTCCCCAACATAAATCTGATGCTCAACTCTACGGAACTGCACTTCTTGGTATTGAATAGCACGAAAACCACACCGCTCTAACAATAGCTCCATTGCATAACGACGATACCAGCTGATATGCATTTGTTCTTTTTCTTCTTGAAGAATTTTGCCATTTTTAGATTTAATATAAATAGAATCACAGAATATCACTCGTTCTTGTACGTTAATTGTATTGTGTGATTTATGTTGAATCACTTCACCCTGAGCAGTCTTGATTTTTTTTAGTGTTGATTCTTCTCTATTAGATTCATAACGCGCCTCATAAGGAATAAATAAATCTAAAATCAGTTTTCCACCAGGATTCAAATGTCGATGCATGTTGATTAAAGTCTTGATTGCCGCCTCGCGAGGAAAGAGTAATTGGAAAGAACCAAAAGGAATGAGTATCGTCTGATAGCGATGAGGCAAAACTATAGACTCAACTGCACCTTGGAATAATTGCGGTTCTATCTCATGTATTTTGGCTCTTTCTCGGCAATTTTTTAGCATGGCCGCTGAATTATCCAGACCATGAACCTTAATACCTGCTTTCAGCAGGGGAATTAATAGCCTACCCGAACCACACATGGGCTCCAGAACCAAAGCTTCAGGATTTAGAAGCTGCTTATAAAAACTGACTTCAGTTTGAGAAGCAAAACGCTTGTCGAGATCATAGAATTCTGCACACAAGGATCCATACATCACTTAACTATCCTCGCCTAAAATCGAACTAGATCTGCCTTACCTGGATCACGCCTTCAATGGCAGCCATTTCCTTAAGCACAGCCTCACTGGCCGGTTTATTCATATCAATTAAGGTATAAGCGATATCATCGCGAGACTTATTCAACAAACTGATAATATTTAAGCCTGCATCACCCAGTTTAGCGGACATTCGCGCCACCATGTTGGGAACATTGGCATTTACAATACCTAAGCGAGTTTCCTTAGTATTTCTAGGCATCTCGACCGTAGGAAAATTTACGGAATTAATAATATTCCCGTTTTCCAGAAATTGGCGAATTTGCTTAACAATCATCACCGCACAATTTTCCTCTGCTTCCTGGGTAGAAGCACCCAGATGTGGCAAGCTAATCACTCGTGGGTGATCTTTCAGTAAGGCCTTGGGAAAATCATTGACATAAGAAAAAACTTTCTTTTGATCCAAGGCTTCTTTGAGAACTTGATTATCCAAAATACCGTCACGGGAAAAATTCAGAATCACTACGCCGGTTTTCATTAACTGAAAGCGAGGTGCTTGGATCATATTCTTGGTTTCCGCCGTCAGCGGGACGTGAAAACTGATGAAATCGGCCTGAGCAAGCAAACTCTCTAAATTATGGGCCTGTTCAACAGCGGAAGAGAGCTCCCAAGCCCTACTCACTGTAATGGTGGGATCATAGCCCACCACCCTCATTCCCAAATCAATAGCAGCATTAGCCACTTTGACACCGACAGCTCCTAAACCTACTAGACCCAAAGTCTTGCCCAGCAGCTCAAAGCCAGCAAATTGTTTCTTATCTTGCTCGATTTGCGCATCTAAATCAGCTTCATTGATCTTTAACTGCCTGACATAATTCCAAGATTGACAAATATTCCGACAAGCCAACAGCATACCCGCAATCACCAATTCCCTGACAGCATTAGCATTAGCGCCTGGCGTATTCAGCACAGGAATTCCTTTTTTCGTTAACGAGGTCACGGGAATATTATTGACTCCAGCTCCCGCTCGGCCAATCACGCAAACAGAGGCCGGCAAAGCCATATCTAACATCGAAGCAGAACGCACGATAATAGCATCGGGTTGGGTAAGCTCCGCACCCACTTGATAAAGTTCGGCAGAAAATTGGCTCAGGCCGTGTATAGAAATATTATTCAGGGTCTGGACTTTAAACATTTTCATTCCTTTTCTTGTAAAATTATAGTAGGGTTAACCTGTCATTGCGAGGAGCGTCTTTTGCGACGAAGCAATCCATGTGGATTGCTTCGTCGCAAAAGACGCTCCTCGCAATGACAGCTACTTGCACTATAGACAAGATAATATGACCGCAGCCACTTGGCAATTACAAATCCCCCTAGATGCCATCATTTTTGATTGTGATGGCACGCTCAGCTCGATTGAGGGCATAGACGAACTCGCTAAAAGGAACAGCAAGGGCCCAGAGGTTGAAGCAATCACTGCTGAGGCCATGGGTAAAATAGGCATAAACCCTAACATTTATAAAAAACGTTTGGATCTTGTCAAACCGACTCATGAACAAGTAATTGCCTTGGGCATGGAATATTTTGTTCATCGCGTCCCTCACATCGAGAAACTGATTGCCCTATTTAAAAAAATGAATAAAGCGATTTACATTATTTCTGCAGGATTACTGCCCGCTATCACTATTTTTGGAAAACTCCTGGATATTCCACCCGCTAATATATTTGCTGTAAACATCGATTTCGATGATCAAGCCCATTACCTTGATTTTGACCATCACTCACCCTTAACCACGCGTGATGGCAAAAGATTAATTTTAACCCAACTTAAATCACGCCATCAGCATCTGGCTTTTGTGGGCGATGGCTTGAATGATTATGCCGCTCATGATCTGGTTTCGCGTTTTATAGGTTATGGCGGTACTTATTATCGAGAAAATATCGCTGAGTTATGTCAATTTTATATTAAAATTCACTCACTCGATCCGCTCTTACCCCTATGTTTAACTGAAGAGGAGCATCAAAATCTAGAGCCTCAGGAATTCGAAAGATATAAGCAAGGATTACAGGCTATTGCAGAGGGAAGAGTCATTATCCGTTGAATAATTATTTAAAATAAGCTTTAAAAAACTCAGGCACGCGCTTCTCCAGCCAATACTCACTGCGCCCAGGAATATTACCGGAAATAAAGCCCACATGGCCACCAGAAGTCGTTAATTCCAATTGGATTTGCTTTGATAATTCGTGCGAATTGGGCAACAAATCCTGACTATAAAAAGGATCATCCTTAGATTGCACCAAGAGGGTCGGAACACAAATCTTTCCTAAATATTGTCGACTGCTAGAAAGTGAATAATACTCATCCACACTCGAGAAACCGTGTACAGGCGCTGTGAAAATATCATCGAGCTCCCACAGTGTTTTCACATTTTGCAAACTCTTATAAGGTAAGACTAAAGTCTGATAAGCAAATTTCTCTTTGAGCCTTCTCCTAATACAACGCAAAAGATGCCATTGATACAGTTTAGAAAATCCTCTCTGAATATGTTTTGAGGCTTTCGTTAATTCAAAAGGAACCGATACCCCCACAGCTGCCGCCAAGGGATTGTTACTCCCCGTTTCCCCTAACCATTTTAGTAATACATTTCCACCCAGAGAAAAACCAACCGCTGCTATCGGAATCTGGGGCTCACGTTTCAAGATCGCTTGAACTACCCAGGCCAGATCCTGGGTTTCGCCAGAATGATAACTACGCGGCAAACGATTGGGTTCCCCGCTACAACCGCGAAAATGAATAAACAAACCCCTCCAACCCTGGCCAACAATAGCGTGTAACATACCTTGGGCATAGGGTGAATGAACCGAACCCTCCAGACCATGTAGAATAATAACAATAGGCCCAGATTTTCCTACCCAATCCAAATCCACAAAATCACCGTCTGGAAGCTCTAAACGTTCGCGTTCCAATTCCAAATTTCTAATGTTTTTACGGCATAGAGTGGGCCACAAGGTCTGCAGATGAGGACCAGGCAGCCACCAAGCTGGTTTAAAAAGCCTCTTGCTCATATGACCTCATCTTAATATCAGGATAATAAAAGTAAGCTATGTTATTAATTATATGCCATTGGCAACTTGAGACAAGGAAGCTCTATATTGCCGATGTAAAACAGTGCAATCTATTGAGGAAAGATGAAATTATAGGCATAAATCAGAAAATGCCTGAATTTACTCCGCGATAGAACGCAGGTTATAATGAAATCTAGTAGCCAGATAAGGAGTGATAACACTTTGAAAAATTCTATGTTTTTACTCATCATCTTCAGTATTGCCCTAGGTATTTTTTGCGGTGTTTTTTTTCCTAAAGAAACCATTGCCCTCAGCTGGATAGGTAAGCTTTTTATCAATCTCTTAAAGCTAATCGTCCTGCCATTAATCTTCTGCGCCTTGGTCAGTGCTATTTCTTCGATTGGCGGTATGCAACGTCTGAGCTCCATCGGCATCTACACCCTAGGCTATGTCTTGGTCAGTGTTTCTATTGCAGTAGTCATTGGCTTAACCTTATTAAACACTTTTAAACCTGGTATAGGCATCCCTCCCAGTTTAATCACCGCCAATGCCTCACCGACTGATTTAAGGCCGGTAGAATTTTCTTCATTTTTACTTTCTCTTTTCCCGCCCAATATTGTAGCTGCTGCTGCCCGCTATGAAATTATGCCCATTGTTTTCTTTAGTATCGTATTTGCTATCGCCTGCCTGTCTGTGGGTAAGCCTGCACAACCAGTGGTAGATTTTTTTAGCGGCTTGCGTAATGTTTTAGTCAAAATGATCATCTGGCTCATGTATCTCACCCCTTTAGGTTTATTTTCTCTGCTGGGAACCGCTGTGGCTGAAGCCTCTGCTCAACATCTCTTGCTGCAAAGTTTGCGCGGCATGTTGCTCTTCATTCTGATTTTCTTATTTGGCCTCTTTTTTCAAATTGTGTGGCAAATTGCCGTCATTAAATTTGTGGCACGTAAAAATCCCAGGGAATTCATTTCTTCCGCTTCTAATGCACTCTTAACAGCCTTTGCAACCTCGAGTTCCATGGCCACGCTGCCTGTAACTTTAATGGTGGCCAAAGAACAACGGGTCAGCGAAGATGTCGCACGCTTTGTGTTGCCTCTTGCCACAACCATTAATCTCGCTGGCACCGCCATGTATGAAGCAGTTTCTGCCCTCTTTTTCTGTCAAATTTTGGGCTTCGATTTATCCATTCCCGCTCAAATCGGCGTCTTTATTACGGCTATTTTAGCTGGCATGGGCGCTACTGGTATTCCAGAAGGTGGTTTGGTCACCATGGTGATGGTTCTCAGAAATGTCAACGTGCCCACTTCCGCTATTGGCTTACTGCTGCCTTTCGATCGCATTTTAGACCGCTTCCGCACCATGACCAATGTCTGGGGTGATTTGGTCTGTGCTGCTACCGTTGATCAATTGCAAAAGCGGTTTAAGAAGAAATAGCATTTCATTGCCGTCATTGCGAGGAGCGTTTTTTGCGACGAAGCAATCCATGTGGATTGCTTCGTCGCAAAAAACGCTCCTCGCAATGACGGCCCCACCCCCTTTGTTGTCGGCATAGCATCCAATGAACTCGATGAATAGCTCATTGACGAGTTGCAACTGGACTAAGGGGGCTTGTTGCATAAATAGCCGCGAATACGGTCGCCCAAGCCTTTGAAATTTCAAGAAAACCTCATTAAGATTCTTTCGCCAAAAATCATCTTAGGTGGAAGGATCCATGAAAACAAAGAAA
>Ga0105240_10000212_pt1 | contig 117609 bp, 90 predicted proteins | sample KBSC54metaG_FD_80426 | JGI IMG/M metagenome (GOLD analysis project Ga0105240, IMG submission 80426) | Corn rhizosphere microbial communities from Kellogg Biological Station, Michigan, USA - KBS C5-4 metaG | ecosystem: Host-associated > Plants > Roots > Rhizosphere > Soil | place: Michigan, USA...
CTGACCGGCGTGAATGACGATATCGGTTTCTGTGATCGTGCGACCCATCGTCTGCCGGCTCTGCTCCGGCTCAAATTCATCAAAATACTTCTTCACCAGCTTTCATTTTAGCAAATAATCGTTGCGATATGCTTTGAAAGCTCAAGTTACAGGCAGCCCCTCCGGTGAGCAATGTCACCTTTCACTATTTTGATGGATTATCTTACTACCCCCTATTTCTCAAACACCAGTCCTTCAGCAGACGCCCCCATCCCCTCCAACAAACCCGCCACATCCTTCACCATCTCATCCGGACCACAGATATAGAACGGCTGCTTAAAATTCCTCACCCTGGCCTTCAAAAACCCCTCATCGATCCTCCCATGCTCATACCCTTCCTTTTCCTCCCTGCTCAAAATAAAATGCGCCCCATCCCCCAATATTTCCCGCAGCTCACCCTCCTGTATCACATCCGCGGCCGTCCGATTCGAGAAATACAGCTGATTCCCCGCCGCCATCCCCGTGCGGCGCAGCTCCCTCAATATCGCCAGAAAAGGCGTTATCCCAGCCCCACCGGCAATAAAACAACCCGTCCCCCGGTAATCGATCGCTCCCCAGACATCGTGCAGGATCAACTCATCCCCCGGCTCCAACTGATGCAGCAGATCGGTCACCCCATGATGATCGGGATACCGCTTGATCGTAAACTCCAGGTAGGGGTCATCCGTCAGACAGGTAAAAGTGAACGGTCTTCGCTCACTCTGCCATCCCGGCTTATTCACACATACATCCGTAGCCTGCCCCGGATGAAAGCTGTACCCCTCCGGCTTCTCCATCCGGAATCTTTTTACATTGTGTGTCACCTGCCTGATCTCCAGCAGCCGTACAACAAATTCCTGTTCCATATAGTTAGAAGTTTATTTACTCAAGATCCCACCAGTCCTTTCCCTACCCCCATCAGTCCCCTCACTCAAGATCCCACCAGTCCTTTCCCCAACCCCCACCAGTCCCCTCACTCAAGATCCCACCAGTCCTTTCCCCACCCCCATCAGTCCCCTCACTCAAAATCCCACCAATCCGAGTTCGGATAAAAATGTCCCAACACCACCGGCTGTCCGATCATCGGCACCGTAATATGCTGTCCCACCTTCCCCGCCTCCGCCACCACCTGCTTCACCGACTCATTCCAGGGATGCAGCGCCAGCGAAAACTTCCCCCAGTGCACCGGCATCAGCTTCTTTCCCCCAAGATCACGCGCAGCCTGCACCACCTGGGGAGGGAACATATGTATCTTCGGCCAGTACTTCCCATACTGCCCACACTCCAGTAGCACGATATCAAAGGGCCCGCACCGACGCCCGATCTCCTTAAAATGCTCCCCATAACCCGAATCCCCACCCAAAAAGAAATGATGCCCTCCCGCCTTCAGCACAAACCCCGACCACAAGGTCTGATTCCTCTTCAGGCTCCTCCCCGAAAAATGACGCGCCGGCGTCGCCATCAGCGACAGCTCCCCCGCACCTAAAGCTGTTCCAACACCTCCCACGTCCCCGGCGTCACTCCGATCCCCCTTCCACTCCTCCCACCAATCCAGTTCAGTCACCTTCCCCATATCAAACCCCCACGACTCCAGATGACTCCCCACCCCCAGCGAAGTAACAATATGTCCCACCCTATCCCTCAATCGCAGAACCGTCCTGTAATCTAAATGATCAAAATGATCATGCGTCAACAATAAGATGTCGATTGTATCGGGAAGCTTGTCCGTATCATAGACGTCCGTCCCGGCGAAAGCCTTCGCAAAACCCGCGAACGGCGCCGCATGGTGGCTGAACACCGGATCAACCAATATCGTTGTCCTGAAGATCTTCAACAGATACGACGAATGCCCAAACCATACAATGGATATCCTGTCATCCGGCAACGCTTTAAGGTCAGTCCGCACCGACGGCATCGGCCTGCCCGGCCGGGAATTGGCCGGCTTTCGCATAACATCCCATAATACTTTAAAAAAAGGAGCGCCCTCCAGTCCAATGGTCGTCGGCTCAGGATTCTGAAATGCGCCGTCACGGTAATTAGGAGAACCGAGAATTCGCTCCAGTCTCGCGCCTGTCGGATTCCTGCCAAAAACGGGAAATAATGCCATGGCCCTGAAAGTTATCAAACTTCCCTGAAAGTAGTATTGCTTAAATCCGGAAAACTCCCCATATTCACGCATGCGTAACTTCCATTTCCTGTTCTGGCCCTTGCTGGTAGCGGCTCTCATCGTCGTCTTTGTCAAGCTCAAAGACCGGTCGTATCTCCAGAACGACACCGCCCCCGCCGGCATCATCTCCCTCGAGCTGGGCGCCACCTATACGGCCGACACCGCCGTTATCCAGTCCTGGAAAAGCGATACGCTCGACCGCACCTCCATTACACTCTGCCAGCCCAGACCTCGCCCCATCCAGCGCCTCCACAAGGCCCGCTTCGACGTCTACGTGGATTTTGTCTTCATACTCTTCTATACCCTGCTGGGCCTCGTCATCATCACAACCCTCCAGTCCCGTACCACCAGCAAACACTGGTCCACCCGCCTGCTGATCGGCCTCCTCCTCCTCGCGGCCTTCCTGGATTGTATAGAGAATACCGGCCTCCTCAACTTCATCAACGACGGCATCAGCAATACCTCCAAAGCAACCAGGACCACCGCCTTTGTCACCCACCTCACAGCCTGGGGCAAGTTCATCCTCCTGGGCGCCCTGCTTTTTCTCTATATCCCGCTTACGCTGATCTTCCGGGACAACGGCCTTCGCAGCCTGTCCGACTATATCGCCAACAAAACTTTCCAGCTGTTCCGCTACCGCGTCCTCCTGATCGGCCTGGCCTTCTTTGCGCTCCCCATCTGGTTCATGGACCAGGGACAGGACCTCCTTATCAACATCAACTCCTCCGACGAAGGCGTCCTGCTCTTCATGGCCGTGGTGACCGTTGCCGCCTTCCTCAACTGGTGGCTGGCCAAGCTGTTCTTTGAGAACAAGGCGCTCCGCCCCGTCTTCCCCCTGAAAGAGCTGCCCATCTCCGCAGCCGACGAAGAACGACAGGAAAAGAAAGCCTCCCGCTTCCTCGGCGTCGCCACCATCATCGTCCCCGCAGTCGCCATCCTCAACGCCCTCCAGGTGATCCGCATCCCCTCCTGGATGGACTTCTTCCCGGCCCTGCTCTGGCTGATCGGCCTGCTGGGTATCTTCTTCGCCCTCATCAAGCACAACGTCGTCGAAACAGCCTATCTCCGGCTGCAACAACGGCTGGGCAACAAAAAAAGCAGGAACCTCGCCTTCCTGGCGCTCTTCCTGCTGAGCCTCGGAATACCCACCATCATCCGCCTCTCGATCATCGAAAGATCCAGCAATACCCCTCAGTCGCTGATCTACCTCTTCTGGCACCTGGTCTTCCTGGCCTTTGCATTTCTGGTATTCGTCAGCGTAAGGACCTGTATATTTAAAGAAGGCATCGCCGGCAGCCACATCGGAGCCCCCATCATCGGCCTCGCGACAGTCCTGGCCGTCGGCTTTATCCTCTTCAACGTCTTCCCTCAGGCCATTCTCTCGCTGGACTGCAACTACCTCAGCCTTCCCGTCCTGCTCTCAGGGATAATCCTGTATATTCTCGTCCTCACCCTGCTGATCCGCTTCAGCCGCCTGCGAAAGACGAACTTCGTCCTCTTCTTCATCGCTACCGCCGTCATCGTCTCGATATCCGTCAACAACGACTACCATTCGGTAAGGACTATGGACCTCGCAAAAACCACCAATGCGCCTGCCCTACCTGACTATTTTAAACAATGGCTGCTGCACCGCAAGGAAGAGATCAACGCCTCGACCACCTACCCCGTATTCCTCGTCAACAGCTACGGCGGAGGCATAAAAGCGGCAACATACACCAACCTGGTCGTCACCTACCTGGACTCGGTCCTCATCGCACAGCAGAGCAGGGGATTTGAACACTATGTCTTTTCTTTCTCCGGCGCCTCGGGAGGCACCATCGGCTCTGCCATCCAGTGCGCCTGGCGCGCCCGGCACCTCGACAGCGCCGGATATTCGCTCGATCGTTTCACAGACTTCTATAGCCACGACTTCCTGACACCTACCCTCGGTGCCATGTTTGGAAGGGACGTCTGGGCTTCTATAACGGGACAGCACACCTGGAGTGACCGGGCCGCGATACAGGCCAATATATGGGAAGGATTCGGAAAAAGATCCCTGGGACTCGACCTCACCACCTCTTTTGACGCCATCTGGGACACCAGCACGGCTAACCCGGCCCGTTACGAGGTACCCCTGCTTTTCTCCAACACCCTCAACGTCGACGACGGTCAAAAAGGCATCTGCGCGCCCGTCATCCTCAGCCGGGCCGACTTCCCCGGCGCCATCTTCATCCGCTCGCGGCTCGACTCGATCAACGCCCACCACGGCGACCGCCCCGCCCAGACCATTTCCCTGATGACCGGCGCCTTCCTCAGCGCCCGCTTCCCCTTTATCAGCCCTTCAGGCAAGATGGGACCAGGCTACCACTTCATGGACGGCGGCGGAAAAGACAACTCCGGCGCCTCCACGTCAGAGGACGTATTCTTAAGAATGAATAAGGAAATTGAACGCGAAGCAAGGACAAACCCCGGTTCGGAACTGGACAGCCTGATGAAGAAGCTGCGCTTCTATTTTGTATCGATCACGAATAACCCCAACTTCGTCCGCGACCCCCGCAAGCTCGTCTCCAACCGCTGGGAGCCCATCAGCCCCATCGTCGGCATCATCAACAGCGGGATTTCCGGCAACGCAGTCGAGGCCGACCGCGCCCTGCAGATGCGCTATTCCACCAACCCCTCCATCGATGGCCTCCACTCGACATACTGTTCCGTATGGATCACCGGCTGCTGTATAGAGTACAATGACAGTCGGCTATATGAGCCCGTGCTGCCCCTCGGATGGCAGATATCTTCCCCTTCCGTACAAAGACTGAAAAGCTCTTTTAACCAGGAGGGCCTCCACGACTTCTTCCACGACGGCATCCCCTTCATCCTGCAGACCATAAAGGACCGTCATTGACCAAAACTCCCTATCTTTAATTCCGAAATATTGGCTATGCAATCATCCAATCGCAGAAAATTCATCGGCACAGTCGCCGCCCTCGCCGCCGGCTCCGCAGTCGCAGCCAATGGCTTAAATATATCCAACCATCAGCAAAATATGACCACTCAAAATAACAACAGCCAACAACGTCCTCCCCTCGTCCACCACGTCTTCTTCTGGCTGAAGAACCCGGGCTCAAAAGAAGACCGCGACAAGCTCGTCGAAGGCGTAAGAACGCTGAAGAATATACCTACAGTAAAAGAGTTGCACGTCGGCGTGGTCGCCAGCACGGAAAAAAGAGACGTCGTAGACAACAGCTGGGGCGTATCCGAGCTCATGTTCTTCGACGACCTCCAGGGACAGGCCACGTATCAGTCACACCCCATCCACCTGGAGTTTATAAAGAACTACAGCCACCTCTGGGAAAAAGTCGTCGTCTACGACGTCATGGAAGCCTGATTCGAACCGCGGAGCCTAGCTCACGCCGAGCAGCTCTACTTCGAATATCAGCGTGCTGTTAGGCCCGATCTGGCCGCCTGCCTGCCTGTCGCCATACCCCAGGTGCGGCGGGATAAAGAACCGCCATTTACTACCTGTAGCCATCAGCTGCAGCCCCTCCGTCCAGCCCTTGATCACCGCATTCAGCGGAAAACTAGCAGGCTGCCCGCGACGCACGCTGCTGTCAAACACCGTTCCGTCTATCAGCGTGCCATGATAATGACAGGTCACCTTGTTCGTCGCCAGCGGCTTGACCCCGCTGCCCTCCGTAATGACCTCATACTGTAGACCGCTCGGCAACGCAACCACGCCCGGCCTGGCCTTATTCGCTTCCAGGAATTCCTGCCCCGCCTTCAGATTGGCGGCGGCCTTTTCATTTTTCATGTTGAACAACTTATCCGCCAGACTCATTGTTATTTGTTTTACGTAAAGGTACGAACATCGTAATTTCACCGCTCCATATTATATGACCAAAAAGACTTATTTCAAGTACATCCTCGTACTCGGCGCACTCACAGCGCTCGGCCCCTTCTCGATCGACATGTACCTCCCCGGCTTCGAAGACATAGCCCACAGCCTCAACACATCCGTCTCCACCGTCGCCCTCTCCCTCTCCAGCTATTTCATCGGCATCTCCCTTGGACAGCTGCTCTACGGCCCCCTCCTCGACCGCTACGGCCGCAAACGCCCCCTATACGCCGGCCTCGCGATCTACATCATCGCCACCATCATCTGCATGCAGGTCCGGGATATCAATACGTTGATCATCCTTCGTTTCATACAGGCCGTGGGCAGCTGCGCCGCACAGGTCGCCGCCATGGCCATGGTCCGTGACCTCTTCGGTCCAAAAGAAAGCGCCAGGGTCTTCTCCCTCCTCCTGCTGGTCCTCGGCGCATCTCCCATGATCGCCCCCACCGCCGGCGGCTATATCGTGGTTAACTTCGGCTGGCGCACCATCTTCCTCGTCCTCGCGATCCTGGGCATCCTCATCAGCGCCCTCACCATCTTCTTCCTGCCCGAAAGCTATCCCGCCGACAGGAATTTCTCCCTCCAGCCCCGCCCCATCATAAGGAATTTTATCTCCGTCTTCCGCGAACCCCAGTTCCTCGTCTTTGTCTTCGTCCAGTCCCTGGCCTTCGCCGGCCTCCTCGCCTACGTTTCCGGCTCACCGATCGTCTTCATGAACATTTTCCACGTCGACAAAAGGACCTATGGCTGGATATTCGCCTTCCTCTCCGTCGCCTTCATCGGCCTCAGCCAGTTCAATAGCCTCTTCCTAAAAAAATATAGTAGCGAACAGATCATCTGGGTCGCCCTCACCGGTCAGGTCCTCGTCGCCGCCATCTTCCTCGCCGGCAACATCGCCGGCTGGTACGGCCTTCCCCAGACCATCTTCTTCATCTTCCTCTTCCTCGGCTGCCTCGGCTTTACCAACCCCAACGCCGCCGCCCTCTCCCTCGCCCCTTTCTCCAAAAATGCCGGCACCGCTTCCGCCCTCCTCGGCGCCCTCCAGATGGGCATCGGAGCCATCGCCTCCATGGGCATCGGCGCCTTCAGCAGCGCCACCGCCACCCCCATGATCGCCATTATGGCCGGCACCTCCGTCGCCGCCCTCCTTATCCTCATCATCGGCAAACGCTCCGGAAAGCTCACCGTCACCACCAGCTCATCCGTCGACAGCCAACCCCTTCACTGATCTTCTCACCCTCCAAACTATTGGATTTGCAGCACGAACGAGATCGGTACCTTCTTGAACGACTTTACCGTCTTAGGCCCATGGATCGCAGGTATCCAGTCCGGAGAATTTTCGATAAGTCGGACTCCTTCGTCATCCAGCGACATCTCCACCGATTTGTCAACCACAATGTCACGTACCTTCCCGGTTGGCCCTACCTGGAACATTATTATTACTGTACCCCTCACCAGATTATTGACAGCCCTTTCAGGATAATGTAGACTGGAATTCCGGTACTTTACCCAGGCCTCGTCCCCACCCGGAAAATAAGATTCCGGAGTCTCCCTCGAAAAAAATCCTACCGGATCGGCAACCCCCTCTGATCTCGACCTGGCAGAGGCCTCGTCTTTATTCAATAATTTGCCCTTGTCATAATACGCGTATTCCTTCCTCCCGGCAAAGGTCCAGTCCCTGTCACGAATGCCGTGATCATAATAACCGCTCGAATCAAGCTCACCATTCTCGTTATACCACGCAAAAAGACCATGACGCACAGTGGCCTTTTCATCGGCATAGGTCTCCATCCTCAGCAGAGGACCGTACATATTATAGTAGTCGTATTCCCAACAACTATCCTTTTCCCTTACACGTAAAAGATAAACGGCATGCTTCTCTTTCGCGGACCGCCACTGGGCATCAAAATATTTGAAAGTATCGTGGGTCTGCCCCTGGCCCCTGACAGTGACTCCGGTGGCCAATAACAGGAAAACAATAGGCAGCTTCGCCACCAACCCCTCCGGCAGCAGCTTCAATATCCAATAAATGATCTTCCACTTCCACCCCGGCACGATCACAAACCGCCGCGGCGCTTCCACCACATGCCGCGCAACATACGCCGGCTCCATCACCAGGCTCTCAGGCAGCTCCAGCCCCGCCGTCAGCTTGCTCCTTATATACCCCGACACGATCGCATTCACCACCACCCCACGCGCAAAAAGATACTGCCGCATTCCCGCAAGATAGGTCGTGAACGCAGCCTTCGTGCTCCCATATATAAAGTTGCTCTTTCGCCCACGCACACCCGACAACGACGAGAGCCCCACTATCCGCTCGAGCCCCGTATTGCTTTCGTCCATCGCAATAATATTCAGTATCGACACCGCACCCGCATAGAGCACGTTCATCATCCGGTAACTTCCCTCCCAGGAAACCAGCGCCTCCTCATTCGTCACCTGGAACCCCGCCGTATAGACGACAATATTCGGCTTCTCCCCCAAGCCCTCATAAAAAGCCCGGTGACTCCCGAAGTCCACCGCGTCAAAATACTCCACCCTGACACTGCCCATCCCGGCCTTACCGGCCTTCCCGTATACCCCAGCCTCCCCCGCCTCCCCAGGCACCCCCTTCAATCCACGGGCCCTTACGAACTCCCCCAGTTCCCCCACACTCCGGGAAGCCGCAATTACCCTATACCCCTTCGCCACATACAGGGCAACAGCCTCCTTCGCCACATCCGAATTGGCGCCAAGCACAAGAACTACCTTCATGGTTTTCCAATAATTTCGACACCACCAGGACCAGCAACCACCGCCCTGTGCGCCATGTTAAAAAATAAAGAATGCTCCAGTATCCCCGGAATACCCGTCACCCGGTCATTCAGCATGGCCGGTTCCGGGAATGCGCTGAACCAATTATCGATCAGGTAATTCCCCCGCTCTGTCACCACCGCCCCGTCCTTCCCCGGCGCCCCCATTCGCAACTCCGACCGCACCGGACCAAAGAATTTCTTCATACAAAAAGACACAAACCCCAGCGCCTCCGGCAACACTTCCACTACCAACGGGAACCGGCCATCCAGCCGGTCCACTTTCTTGGATATATCCCCCACCAGCACAAACTCACCCGCCATCGCCGCCAGAACCTTCTCCGAAACAAAGACCCCACCCCCGCTCTTCAACGCCGTCAGACGCCAGTCGAATTGGTCACAACCGTCAAAATAGACATCCACCTGCGTCAACCACCCTGCCTCCAACACCACAAACCCCTCGGAGAGCAATAGCCGACGGGTCGAAAAAGACGACGTCACCACCTTCACCGAGCTCAAAAGGCCACCCTCCTTCATCAACCCCACCATATGCGCCATGGTCGTCCCCGCCCCCAATCCTACCGTCATCCCCGGCTTGATCAGTTTTAGCGCCGCTTTAGCAGCTTCCATCTTAAGATCAGACATGCGTATATTTTTGCGGTAAGATACCAAATAACCTCATCCAACCCCACAAACTGCCCGTTCAACGATTCTTCCTTTCCCGCAGGTAACCATTTATCGTATTTTTATAAAAAACCAACCATGCCTACATCGTCGTCCACCGCAAATGGCTTCACCACCGGGTCCGGCGCTTCCTCCTCACCACGCATCGTCCTCGTCGGCGCCGGCATCATGAGCGCAACGCTTGCTTCAATGCTTATGGAACTCGACCCCAGCCTCAACATCACGATCTTCGAAGCCCTCGACAGCCCTGCAAAGGAAAGCTCCAACGCATGGAACAACGCCGGCACCGGCCACGCCGCCCTCTGCGAGCTTAACTATACTCCGGAGAATGAGGACGGAACCATCGACATCTCAAAAGCACTCGCCGTCAATACAGAATTTGACCTCTCCCGCCAGTTCTGGTCCTATCTCGTAACAAATGGATCCATAAAAGACCCCCAATCCTTTATCCACCCCGTACCCCACTTCAGCTTCGTTCGCGGCGCAGACAACGCCGCCTTCCTGAAAAAACGCCACGCGACGCTCTCCGCCCACCCCAACTACCACGGCATGGAATTTACCATGGACTGGAAAGAGCTGAAAGAATGGTTCCCCCTGGTCATGGAAGGCCGCTCCCACGGCGAAATAGTCGCCGCAACAAGGATGATCACCGGCACCGACGTCGACTATGGAGCGCTCACCCGCCTCCTCCTCGACGATCTCGCAAAAAAGGAAGGCTTCTCCATACACTATTCCAGCCGCGTCCACGACCTGCACCGCGACAACGGACCCTGGAACCTCAAAATAAGAAATGAAAAGACCGGAGAACACTACAGCGTCCCCGCTGATTTCGTATTCCTCGGCGCAGGAGGCGGCGCTCTTCCCCTGCTCCAGAGATCCCGCATCCCCGAAGGCCGCGGCTATGGCGGCTTTCCCGTCAGCGGCGTCTGGCTTCGCTGCGACAACCCCTCCATTACGGGACGACACCACGCAAAAGTCTACGGCAAGGCCGCCGTCGGCTCCCCGCCCATGTCCGTTCCACACCTCGACACCCGCCACATCGGCGGCAAGACATCCCTACTCTTCGGGCCATACGCAGGCTTCTCCACAAAATTCCTCAAACACGGCTCCTTCCTCGACCTCTTCGGCTCCATCGACCCGGACAATATCCTGCCCCTGCTCGCAGTAGGCAGAGACAACTTCGCGCTCGAAAAATACCTGGTAGGCCAGGTCTTCGAAACACCACACCAGCGCTTTGCCACACTAAAGGAATTTTTCCCCCTTGCCAATGAGGACGACTGGAAGGTGGAAGTAGCAGGTCAGCGCGTGCAGATCATCAAGAAAGATCCCGTACACGGCGGCATCCTCCAATTCGGCACCGAGCTGGTAGCCGCAGCCGACCACAGCCTCATTGCCATGCTCGGAGCCTCCCCCGGCGCCTCCACCGCAGTCGCTATCATGATAAACGTCATCGAACGCTGCTTTGCAGCGTATATGAACAACAATGGCTGGGCTGAAAGACTAAAAGAGATAATACCGTCCTACGGACAGTCGCTCATCGACAACACGGCCCTCTGCCAGCAGGTCCGCGCAGCAACCGCCTCAGTCCTGAACCTCCGGAATATAACTACTTAAGATATTCCCCGGGTATTGCACCGATACCCCTGATCCTTATCTGTTTGTAAAAAACTTCCGACCCCTCCGACTGCAGCTGTATCTTCCCCCTCGTTAGCGGCCGCACATTCCCGCTATCCACCTGCGCATTGCGATACAATACCATCATCACCTTCCCATTCACCACATGCACGCTCGTATCCCCATGACAATACAGATCCAGCTGATTCCACTCCCCCGTGGGCTTCTCCGCATCACCCCTCTTTATACAATGCCTCCCCGGCTTCTCATCCGCCCGAAAACTATACATAGCCCCCGCCGGATCATATACATAATCACTGTCATTCGCTTTCACCGCCGGGATCGCCGCCATACCGCCCGCACAACCCCAATAATCCCCGCAGTCCCCCTCCTGTATTTGAAACTCCTGGCTCCGCATCCACGCCCCATAATCCGCTCCATACGGTCCCACGGAATGATATAACAACCCGCTGTCCTTCTTCTTCCCCTTCTTATTTCCCCAGCTCAGCGAGCCCCACCGGAACAACAGCTGAAGATGATAATCGCCAAACTCCTTCTTAGTAGAGATCGCCCCCACATCCTCCCCGGAGATTCGGATAACCCCCTCATCCCCATCCTTCACCACCGTAAAAACACGATGCGGATCATTGTTCAGCCCGATCGGCGCCTTTAAATAAATATCCCATCCCCTCAAATCCTTCCCATCGAACAAAGCGGTCCACCCCTTGTCTCTCCCCTGGTCAGCAGCGGTCCCCCATCCCTTCTCCGCAGGCCCCGGCGCAACCATACCCAAACCAACCCCACCCAACAGGCAAAAACAAATTAGTCGTAGCATAGTCAGAGATTATATCCTGAATATACCAAAAATCCCGACTCCCTTTATCAACAGATCAGCAACAACCTCTTTTCCCCGGATTTTTCCTGTGGCGCGCGGTGAATACAGGGCGGAACCCGGCTTTCAGGATGATCAACCGCCAACCTCCACAAGTTGCCGAGGCCCAGGCTTATCGGACGCGCATCAGCCAGGGCCTGATAGTGTAGGTCGAAGAAATGTTCACTCAGGAACGATTCAAAACCTTCATCCGCTCCATCATATAGTTTCCTGAGCTCGTCACGTATCTCCGGAATAAGTACTTTCTTCCTGCCTTGTGAATTCGGCAAAATTTCGCTCGACTCACCATAATAGGTGCACAAAAACGTATCGGTTGGTATAGGAGAGCGATCTACATGAAAAGAATAAACATCGGTCGGCAAAACCGGACAGTCATCATCCCGATCATAGTAGCTGATCACATTCAGAACCGGCGATGCCCCATGACCCTTCAATAGCTCCAAATCATTCAACAGAATTTCACGGGCAACCCGCCCCTGCTCACTCAACTTAAGCCCCCAAAGCTCCCCTTCTTCAACTGCCGTTATGTTTCCACGTAGCTCCACCCCATTTACAATTTCAGAAAAATCCCCCGCCAGTTCACGAGCCCAGCAGATCGCATTCGTCTCTCCACTAAAAGCTGCACCAACAAGCTCTTCAAAACTCGTGACATAATGGATCTGCCCCTCGTCACCAGAAATTTGATTTTTCTCGATCCTCAAAATTTCTCCATTTTCCGGCTTCTTATCGTGGCCAATCGGTTGAATGGCATATTGATAAATTCCCAAGGACTCTTTCTCCTGAATATCCCGTACGAACTTCTCCAGATTTTCTATAGGCCTGAATACAAAATGCTGAAAATGTTTAGTTTCTCCAATAAATTGCTTTTGCCCTATCACCTGCTGAAAAATAATTCTGGCTACAACTCTCCAGGTTAGGCCCCTTGCATCGGATCTCAGCACCGTTTCCGCGCCCAGACCATTTAAAGAATGCTGAATATCAGCAACAATATCATTTCTGGCACTGAGCTTCCAGCTATCTATTATTCTTATCAAATCCATCTGTCCCTTTTATAAACTTCCCGATTCAGGCCAATTCTTCCAATGAGTATTCGGCTTAAATGAGGGTTGATAAACAGAAGGATCACCCGATACGATAACCTTTGCCAATAACTGCCATGTCTCATCAGCCACCTTCCTGCTTCCTCTAACCTTATTTCACCAGGTTCATATTCCTTAAGCTCGATCCCCGCATTGACATAATCTTCCCTCTGATGACTTAGCTCAACCTTATTTCCCCTGACGTCCCAGAATCTTGCATCTTTTGTTAAGACTTCTACATAGCCAGTATCGCTAAAACGTTCCATGTCGATAGGATAGACTGAATAGTAATTGGTATCCTGTCCGTTATAGCTTTCCAAATTGATCAGACAATTTTACGCGGAATTAACCCGCCCAATCATCTTACACACTACCAAACCTACAAGAAAAAAACCAATAACCATATCCAATACCTGTGCAACAAAAAAACCACCCGGAAATCCATACCAATTCCAATAGATCGTGCTCACCGCAGAACAAGCCGCCAGCCCAATTATCGTAACAATAAATACCCGCTTCCAGAACCCGCCAAACACCGACGCCCCTACGACTGCCGCTATGAACGCAGACACCAGGCTGCTCACAAATTGCCTAACCAGCTTCCCGGCCGAAAAAGGATTCCCGCCGACAGCCCGAAAAACCAACAACCCCGCAGGCCCATTTCGAAACTTATCCTCCCATATCCGATCCTCCTCCTTTGTACTGTGCCTGAGATCCTTACTCGGGAAAAAATACAGACCTCCCTGGTCTTTGCTCGTTTTGAGCGACCCAATCAGTCTGTCCTCATCCGGCAACCGCTTAAAGCCCGCCCCAATGAAGAATACCATGTGCGACAACCCACCCCAGACAAATAGTACAACCCCTCCCACCAACGCCGCCCCAATTATTTTTTTTAACAAATCTTGCATAAGATATCATTTTGATGCCTTACACAAAATTGAATACAAATGGCCAACATAACGTCAGCCATTTGCGACATACTTACACTACAATTGCGACAACAACCGGACTCACCAGGGATTAATACGAAAGCTTTTCACCCCTCCAGCCAGCAGCGCGCAAATACTGTTCCCAATTCAACGCGTGCGAGTCTACCCGCCTGCTCCACAGCAGATCACGGTCTTTTCTGAAATAACCATATTCAACGACATACTCCACCATTCCCAGTATCTCCCGCACTAAAAGCTCATTTGAGCCAAATTCCGGGAAATGACTTAGCAGACCCTCCCGCGTAAATGCCGAACTGTACATAGCCTTCTTGCCCGTGACGCGTGTAAAAACATCGATCATCTCCTGCGGTGAGATCATATCGCCAATCACCGGCAACGACATACCGGCATACCGACCCGGATCAGAAAAGACCTCGAGTATAGCCGGGCCTGTGGCAGTCAGCGGGTCAACAAATGGCGCCCTGAAGTCTTCAGGCAAATAGATCGGAAATACCAGTGTATCGCCTTGCATTTTAGGCGTATAAAACTCACCCAGATTGGTGTAAAAGAACGCCATGTAAATAAATGAGCTGATCACCGGCAGCGTCCGGATATATTCCTCAACCCTGGCCTTGTCCGTAAAATGGGGAGCATACATCTTCCCTTCGGTAATTTTATCCACGTTTTCCAGACTGCTGAAGACAATGTGCTGCACGCCCGCTTCGATCGCCGCATCCGCCAGCTGCTTGCCCAATTCAAATTCGTGAGTCGCCGGTGGAACTATATTCGGCGTCATCAGAAAAACGCCATTCGAGCCACGAAATGCTTCCACAAACTCGCTCTTATATCCCAGGTTCAGCGGCAGACTGACCAGCTCAGCCCCTTGCGCTGCCAGGCCAAGCGCCTCTGGTGAATCAATACGGCGCGTAATGCCACGTACCCGGTAACGCCCGCTCTTTAACAACGTATGTGCGGCACTACGACCCTGCTTGCCCAAAACACCGGTGATAGTGATAAGCGGCTTGTCTTCCCCATGAGTCTCTAAATTAGATACCATATCCTTGCGATTTAGTAATTTTGAACTATAAAAATTATAGTACAAAACTATTTATAGCCCGGGAGCCCAACAATAACTATCCATTTGGATAGCCGCATAAATAAATTTTGGATAGGCCCATAAATGAAGGTTATGAGAATAGAATGTGAAAGTGATTTTATAAAATTCAATGACAGGCTATACCCCTGCACCGTCAGCCTGGCTATGGACCTGGTCGGCGGAAAATGGAAGGTGGTTATTCTATACCATTTAAAGGACGCAAGCAGACGCTATAGCGAGCTTAGAAAGGAAATGCCCGGCGTCACCGAAAGGACATTAAGCCTGCAATTGCAACAATTGGAGGAAGATGGCTTGATCTCCAGGCAAGCTTATGGGAAAAAGCCGCCCATTAAAGTTGTTTACAGTCTTACTGATTTCGGAGAGTCATTTATTCCTGTACTTGATGCAATCCTTGGATGGGGCAACCAGATCGCCTCGCAAAAAGGCGAGTTTGTCACTAAATCCCCCTTATCCCCTTCACAAACCCGGCAACCGCCTCCCCAATCTCCCCGGGACTATCCTCCTGTAAAAAATGTTTCCCCCTAACCGTTATCTCCTTCTGGTTAGGCCATAGACTGCAAATTCTCCGGACACTATTATTCTCTACCGCCCCGGGATCCCCATGGATCCAAAGCTTGGCAACAGGAGCCTGCCTGAGCCACTCACCATAACCAGCAACCACCTCCGCCACTTCCTTCGGCTCCCCATCCAACGGTATCTGGCGGGGAAACGACAACGTCGGACGTCGATCCTCACCCTCATTAAGAAAAGGCCGCCGATACTCCGCCATCTCCGCTTCGCTGAGCTCCCGGAATATCCCCATGGGCAATACCTTCTCAATAAATAGATTATTTTTCAAGATCATCTCCTCCCCGGCAGGAGACCGTAATACCCTGAAAAGATCACGTACCTTGGGCTCAAATTCATCCCACGCAAACGGGATCGCCAGCGCTTCCATATGCACAATACCCTGAACACGCGAAAAATGCTGACTTGCCCAGTCAAAACCCAGAACAGAACCCCAGTCGTGAAGCACAAGTATCACATTTTCTCGGATCCCCAATTCCTCCCAAAGCGCAAAAAGAAATTCACGCTGCTCCTGGTAAGAATAAAATGAACCGGGCAGTTTCGAAGAATCGCCCATACCGATCAGATCGCAGGCAATAAGGCGCCCAAGACCCCGGCAATAAGGCATTATATTCCGCCAGAGATAGGACGAGGTCGGATTTCCGTGCTGGAACACAATAGGATCGCCTTCCCCCTCATCAATATAGGCCATACGACGGCCCTTGACCTCGATAAATTTCTTCTCGGCAAACGGTTTTTCGCTGAAATAACCACGTTCAAAAACTTTGCTTTCCATATTTTTAATGTTTTAATACAGCAAAGCAACGATCCCGTCAGCGGTCAAAAAATAATGTACCTTAAGGTTTTTTGCGGGCCATATTTGCCTTCATCTGGCTAAAGAATTCAGGCGTCACTCCAATATACGAGGCGATATATTTCTGTGGGATACGGCTTTCAAGGCCGGGATAGCTCCTGGCAAACAGATCGTATCTCCCCTCCGCAGGTTGCGAAAGATTGGCATTGATCCTGTTTTGATGAAAGACAAATGCATTTTGGAACAATATCCTGAAAAACCGCTCGAACTTCGGCGCACGCTCGTATAAGATGTCCAGGTTCTCTTTGCTGATCTGCAACAGGGACGTCGCCTCCAGCGCTTCCAGATTATTGACGCTCTTCTGTCCCGAGAAATAGCTGAACAGATCGCCGCTGCACCACCAGTCTTCTGGCGCAAACATCAGGACGTGCTCCTTCCCCGCTGAATCGATCGTATAGGTCCGCAGACACCCACTGAGAACAAACAACTGGTATCTCGCTACATCACCTTCTTTCAACAATAATTCCTTCCTCCTGACAGTCCTGGAAAGCGCCAAAGAAAAAAATATCTCCATTTCTTCCCCCGTCGGCTCGATATGCCGCCGTAAGTTATTTATGACAGTATCCTGCATATGGCAATAGGTTTCCGATCGGTCAAATATACATACCCTTTATAACCAACTGAACAATAAATAAATAGATTTCGTATCAATTTCTTAACAAAGGCGGCGGCCGAGCCTTGACATTTAATTCTTTTTTTTGAATATCATTTCTATCTTTAATTCGAGGTCCCCCCAACAATGCAACCGGTAACCAACGAACACCAACTACTGCTAAAGATTGCCGAAGGCGACGAATCGGCCTTCAGAGATCTTTTTCACTCCTGGCGGGACAAGCTCTACTTCTTTATACTCCGGATAACACACTCCCCCGCCACAGCCGAAGACATGCTCCAGGACGTCTTCATGAAGATCTGGACCAACCGCGCCACACTCCCCTCCATCCAGAATTTCGACGCATATATCTACCAGATGTCCCGCAACCACGCCATCTCCGGCATGCGACGCATGGCGCAGGAGACACTGATCCTCTCCCAGCTGAAGAAAGAGTCAGCAGAGGAAGACACTGTAGCCCACCGGGAGCTCAGTCGGGAATTCCAGGCCATCCTGCACAAACTACCCACGCAACAAAGACTGGTGTATACGCTGACACACCTGCAGGGGCTAAAACACGAAGAGGTGGCACAGCAATTGAAAATATCTTCGTCGACCGTCAAAAACCACATGACCCGCGCACTCTACACCATCCGGCAACAGTTGCTGCAGCACCTCGAGATGATAATTATATATATGCTGCTCACTCGGCTATTATAAAAAATTTCAAAAAAAACTTCCCCGCCGTGTAGGAATATTTTTTCTCTTATTAGTCTTATTATTATGCCCGACCAATCAATTGCCGCCCTGATCGAGCGCCTGCTGGACGGCTCCATCACACCGGCAGAAAAGGAATTACTGGCCAAATGGGTCCTCAATGATACCAACGAGGAACAGCTCCATTCAATGATGGAGCAGGCCTGGCGTGATTTCCAACCCGGGCAGACCCTCCCGGCCGAAAAAGCCGATCAGATATTGGGGTCTATCTTACCCCCACCGGTCCGGCGCATCAGTCGAAGAAATAGAGCATATACCCTCGCCGCAGCAGCCGTGCTCATCTTCGCCATCCTGACCGGCGGAACCATCTTCTTGCTCCGAAAACAACCTACACCCATAGCCATAGCCGCCGCTAAGGACGTACCCCCTCCGGCTGCATCCAAAGCAATACTGACCCTGTCTGACGGCACCAGGATCGACCTCGACAGCGCCGGCAAAGGCAATATCGCCACCCAACGCACAACAGCCGTCATCAAACAGGACGCCGGAGACATCGCCTACCAGGCCGGGGCAAACGCGCCAACCACAACAACCGCCATCTACAACACCCTCACCGTACCCCGGGGCAGCCGCATCGCCCACCTCACCCTATCCGACGGCACCAAGGTCTGGCTGAACGCCGGCTCTTCCCTCCGCTACCCCGTAGCCTTCGCCGGACCGGACAGGACAGTCGAAGTCACCGGTGAAACCTACTTCGAAGTGGCACAGGACAAGCTCCACCCATTCGTCGTCAATAAAGGCGCAAACAGCATCAAAGTACTCGGCACACATTTCAACGTCAACGCCTATGACGAAGAAGGCCCGATGAAAGTCACCCTCCTGGAAGGCGCTGTGAGGGTCTCTACGAACAACGACAACAGTCTCCTCCACCCCGGGCAGATGGCCGTCATGGACCAAAACATCGACGTGCTGAACAACACCGACCTCGAAAGGGTCATGGCATGGAAGAACGGCTATTTTAATTTTTCAAACGCAGATATTCGAACCATTATGCGCGAGCTCTCAAGATGGTACGGCCTCGAGCTCGTTTTCAACAACATCACCAACGAAAGATTCCACGTGGAGATCAACCGGGATATACCCCTCTCCAAAGTGCTGAGGATACTGGAGATGACAGACAAGATCCATTTCACTATTTCTGGAAATAAGGTAACAGTAATGCCTTGACCATTAAACCTCGTTCATAAGGCAGAGCCACATCATCGGGCCCATAGAGATCCTATACCCCGCAACCACCACATAACCAACATTGCAATATGACACACCAGCCACTCACTGCGATGAAGCTAACCGTTCTCATTTTTTTATTGACCTCCGTCCAGCTATCCGCCCGGGGATTCGGCCAGGGCATCAACATCTCTGAAAAGAAAGCGCCGATCAGCAAGGTCTTTGAAGACATCCGCAAACAGACCAGCTATACCTTCGTCTACGCCGAATCGATCCTCGCCAACGCAAAAACCGTCTCCATCCACGTCCACAACGCGACCCTCGAAGAAACACTAAAAGCATGCTTTCAGGACCAGCCCTTCACATGGTCTATAATAGAAAGTGCAGTCATAATAAAGCTGAAAGACAATAGCGACACGGCCAATGCCACCACCGATACATTGCCCGCCCGACACCTCATCGAGATCAGGGGCAGGGTCACTGACAGCCTCGGCAAACCCCTGCAAGGCGTCTCCGTCACCGTAAAAGGCCAAAGAAAAGGCGCTTCCACCGACCCCGAAGGAAATTTCATAGTCCACGTGAAGGACGAGAGCTCCGTCCTGGTCTTCAGCATGGTCGGCTTCAGCGCGCAGCAACTAACAGTCGGCAGGCGCTCTCAGCTTTCCGTCACACTGGCCGGATCAAGCACCGACCTGAGCGAAATGGTGGTCACCGGCTATCAGAACCAGTCCAGAAAGCTCAGCGGCAGCTCCACGGCAACAGTCGATATCAAGAACGTAGCAATCCAGCCCGTTGCCTCATTCGATCAGCTATTGCAGGGGCAGGCCCCCGGACTGAATATAAAGACCGGTAGCGGCCAGCCCGGAAGGCCCTCCGACGTGGTGATAAGAGGAAAAGGGTCTATCAACGGATCGACCGACCCCTTGTATATCGTCGACGGCATCCAGCTGCAGGCAAGGGATTTCGAAGCCATGAATCCGCTGGATTTTGAGAGCGTCACCATCCTGAAGGACGGGGCCTCCACCAGCCTCTACGGATCGCGCGGTGCGAATGGCGTCATCGTAGTCACCACAAAAAAGGGCCGGGAAGGACAGCTGATCGTCACCTATACCGGCCAGACGGGCTTCTCAAAGCTGCCGCCCGGCAAACTAAAGACCATGAACGGTCCCCAGCACGTCGACTTTGAAATGAATATCGCCGGCAACCCCTATAGCTGGACAGATGCCCAGGCAGACAGCCTGCGGAAGATCAACTTTGACTGGGAGACGGCCCTGTTCAGATCCGCCCAGGTGCAGGAACACCAGCTGTCATTCAGCGGCGGAAATAACAAGACAAAATATTTCAGCTCCTTCTCCTACCTCGACCAGGACGGGATCCTGCTGAACACCAACATGAGACGATACACCACCAGATTCAATATCGAACACACCACCAACAATTTTAAGTTCGGCACCAATATATCCGGGGGCTGGAGCAAGGTCCGCAACACAAAGGAAGGCAACGAGAACTTCACCCCGCTGAACACGATCCTCTGGGCCCTGCCCTACGAGGTCCCTTATACATCGACAGGAAAATATACGGAAAGCATCCAGGGAGTAGGCAACTGGACCAATCCCTTTGAGGACGTCAACAAGAACATGGGCCACACGTATTATACCAAGGCCTACGGCAACAGCTTTGTGGAATATCGATTCCCCATGCTGAAAGGCCTCAGCTGGCGCAGTAATTTCGGCGGGGACTACACGCAGACCGAGACCTTCTCTATCACGAACAACGGCACACAGGCAGCCGAACACGACGGCCAGTCGACATCTCCCATGTGGGGACAGGGCAATATCAGCCAGTCGCTGACCAAACAATTCCGCTATACCATCACCAACGCCCTTTCCTACAAACACATCTTTGGCGCCAACAGACAGCACGACCTGACCGCCTCCCTCTACCACGAGACCGTACGCACCCAGACTTCCGGCTTCGGATACCAGGCCTTTGGACTGCTGAATCCCTATCCCAACGCAGCAGGACTGGTGGCAGGGACCACTACCAATGGCTATATCCCGGTGATCAATAATATTGTCTTTACACCGGACTATGGCCTCGTCTCCTTCTTCAGCATCGTCGACTACGTGTACATGCACAAGATCATGGTGAGCGGCTCCATAAGAAGGGACGGTTCTTCCCGGCTGTCTCCGGATAATCGCTGGGTCAACTACGGTGGCATCAGCGGCGCCTGGCTCCTGTCCGAAGAGAATTTCCTGCGCCAGGATCCCGTCATCAGCCTGCTCAAGGTAAAGGCAAGCTACGGCACCGTCGGCAACCAGGAGGGCATCGGCGACTTCCCCTACATGCAACAATATTCTTCCGGCACATTTGCCGGAGGCCCATCCCTGGGTATTTCCACCTTTGGCAACAAAGACCTGAAATGGGAGACCAGGAGCACCTTCAACACCGGCTTCGAGCTGGGTCTTTTCAAGAACCGGATCACTGCCAACCTCGAATTTTACAATTCCGTCACGAACAATCTCTTCTTCAGCCTGACCGCCCCTGCCACCAGCGGCGGACCGGGTCAGGTGATGGGCAACGCCGGGAGTATGCGTAATCGCGGTTTCGAGGCCAGCATAACGTTAGCCGTCGTCCGCAATACCGACTTCGACTGGAATATAGCCGCCAACTACAGCCTCAACAGGAACACCATCCTCTCCCTCCCGCAGGGCCAGCAGTCCCAATTGTACCACAAATACCAGATCCTGCAGGTAGGAAAGCCATTTAATAGTTTTTACCTCGACCGGTTCCAGGGCGTCGACCCGGCAACGGGCAGCGCCATCTACCTGAAAGCAGACGGAAAGACCACTACCCACACCTATGACCCCAATGACCGCGTCACCCTGGGCACGAGCGACGCGCCGTTCAACGGAGGCATCAACAACAGCCTCAGATACAAAACGGTCAACCTGAGTTTCCTCTGGGTGTACTCCTACGGTAACTACGTGTACAACTATGCGCGGACACAGGTCGAGATCCCGGGCTATTCCAGCGCCGGCTTTTCCACCAACGGCCTGAATGCCTGGACAAAGCCGGGACAGATCACCAATTTCCCCAGCATGAATGACCCCTTCAAGCAGAACACCACCCGGTACCTCGAGAACGATAATTTCTGGCGGCTGCGCAACGTCAGCCTTACCTGGAATCTTCCACAGCAATACTGCAGGAGATTAAAGCTCAATTCCTTCCAGCTATTCCTTCAGGGCCAGAATTTGCTGACGCTGTTCAAGCTGCAGGCCTTCGATCCCGAGGTCTCCAACGGCAACAGCAGCACGGCTAATTCCAATGCCGACATCACCGGTGCTCAATATCCTCCTTTAAGATCATACACCCTCGGCGCCACCATTAGCTTCTAAACAACTCATAAACTCATTCATAATGCTACACCGCTCTGTGTTAAAATCGACGATCCTCATTTGCATCCTATTCCTCGGTTCCTGCATAAAAAACCTGGACACATCGCCATCGACGATACATACGGATATCAATAATTTCGACGACCTCACGGCCGTTCAGGCCGGCGCCTATGGCTACCTGCAAAGCAGCAAATACTACGGCGGCAGCGGCGGAGCAGCCATGGCCTGGAGCAGCCTTCCCGATATCATGGGCGACGACTTTATCGAAGCATACGAATCGCTCGGCGACTGGGAGAACGCCTCGAGATGGACATATTCCGCCGACGATCCGATCATCAGCGGCGCCTTCTCACAGGCCTACGTCGTCATCAGCGCAGCCAATAATGTGATCCAGAACTGCAAGGGCTTCGAGGCAGGGGCCACCGCCGTCAACGCATTTCAGCTGGAGGCGCAGGCAAAAGCGCTGAGGGCCCACTGCCATTTCGACCTGCTGCGCTATTATGCCCAGTCCTATCAACGCAACTCCGACAGCCTGGGCGTGCCCTACGTCACCGTCTTCAGCCCCGACAATCCGCTCGTCGCCAAACCTTCGAGGATATCGGTAAAAAGCTGCTACGACAGCATCTACAACGACCTCAACAGCGCCCTGGCCATCTATCGCCAATATGGCAACATCAGCAACCCCAACCGCTTCCTGATCGACTCTACCTGTATACACGCCATGCTCGCAAGGATCGGCTTATACAGCGGACAGTACTCCCAGGCAGCAGCCGACGCCTCGGTCGTTATTGGTAAAGTCCCACTTGCCAACACCACTGACTACCCGCAGATATGGCTGGACAATACTACTTCTGAGATCATCTGGCAGATACCTAACGACCAGACCATGCGCCCTGGCGTATGCAATAACGGCCTCCACGCCGCTTATCGCGTCGCCAACAATTTTCGCGACCTGGTCTATTCTGCCGCCGGCGGCATCCGCAACGACACCAACGTCATCCGCCGCGACATCCCCGGGACAGGCAATATCAGCCGGACCCTGCTCTTCAAATACGTGGGCACCCGCAACTTCAAGGTCTACCGCACCAGCGAAATGTACCTCATCCGGGCCGAATGCAAGTACCGGCTCTCTCCCGGGGCAGGCCTCGACGACCTCAATACACTGCGCGCTGCCCGCGGAGCCACCACCGGCTCCGAAACCGGCGCCAACGTCTTCAACGCCATCTTCACCGAGCGCCGGCTCGAGCTCATCGGTGAAGGCCACCGCTGGTTCGACCTCAAGCGGACAAGCCGCACCGTCTCCCGCGACGAATGCGGCAGCGCCGGCGGGTCGCTCTCAAATATCTGTTCGGTCGGCCCGGACTCCCGCAGCTGGATCTGGCCGATCCCCTTCAATGAAATTAAGCTGAATAACAACCTGGCCCAGAACCTGGGATACTGACCACTCAAAATTTAAGTACAACTACCTACCCTCCCCGATTCAGGTACATCTACGCTGGCGTAGCAACCCATATTCATTTAATTTGTACCACCATTAACCGCTAACACCTTAATCTATATGAAAAAAACCATCCTTTCCATTGCCCTCATCGGCATAGGCGGCATCGCCTTTCTTCAGTGGGTAAACCCCAAAGTCTCCATCACAAGCCGTACAACCCTCCCGTCCGACCCGTTGGCATCCTGTACCATCTCAAAGGATTCCTTCAGCCAGTGGTTCGTCAACGGCCAGCCCGCCGTCAACGGCGCCGTACAACCCGGCAACAGCGTCCTCTTCCCTTCCAATGACAACTGCGATTTTTATCAGTGGTCACAGCAGATGTTCCTCTGGATGACATCACCCGCATCGGGCATCTATGGCAACAATTCGATCGTGCTCGAATCGCCCCTGTTCTTCGACGTTTCTCCCGAGAACGCCGACACACAGCGCTTCCTGATCCCGCATAGACCCCACCACATCTTCAACATGTCGTCGCATTTGGTCAAGAACGGTCCCGAAAGACTGCCGCTCGTCAGAGCCTCCAACGGTACGATGTATGAGGTCGAACCGGCAACGCCTGCAGAAAAAAGAAGACCCGTCGTCGGCGATTTCAACGGCAACCAGGTCACAGTCGCACGAATTGAGACCAACCCCGACGGAACCCATCGCTTCTACGACAGGGCCGGCAAGCTCATCGACCATCCCCGGGCCATCCTCACACACCACCAGAACAAGGTCCCGATACTAAAAGAGCTGGTCGCCGGTAAAGCCCACGCCTTCGTCGACGTCAACGGGAATGAAGTGAATTTCGAGCTCGGACAGGCTACCGGAGACGTCCTGATGGCGCAAACCGGCTCCCTCGTCTATTATCTTACAATGGTCAATGACGTCTATGCCTGGTTTCTCACCGCATCGAAAGACTCCCTCGCGTCCAACCACATGAGCGGCCTGCATTTCCCCGTCACCTCCGTCGACAGGGACAGCATCTGCAGCTACGCAAGGGCACACCACCGGACACTACCCGATTCAAATGCGCTCGCCATAGAAGTAAAGTCGTCATGGATAGAAGCATCCTCCATCCCCGCAGTCGATCGCAAGAACTATATCACCGTGGACGCCATCATCCCCGCATATAAAAAGTCCAGCACCCTGTGGATTCCCGCCGGTACCCGGCAGGCCAGAATGGCCCTCGTAGGCATCCACGTCGTTGGCAGCGTCGCCCATCATCCCGAAATGGTCTGGGCCACCTTTGAACACGTCAGCAACTCACCCAACGCAGCCTATAGCTACGTCGACGTCAACAATAAGGTAAGGACGGTCCCCGCAGACAACGGCGCCGGCTGGCTGTTCTCCAATACCAGCGCCACCGACGACACGGCCTATAACCAGTCCCATATGACCGCCTACAACCCCAATTTAAAAAACCCCAGGATCTCCGATACCATTTTCGCCACACATAACTACACGATCAGTCCCGGCAATACGCTCCGTACAACGCCCTGGGGCAGCGTAATGGACTCGGCTACCAACCAGCAGGACCTCAGCTCTGCCGCTTCGAACAGCGAGATACTGGCATTCGACAACACCATCCAGTCGTATCTGCCCGGCGACAAAAGGACCAATTATCTCCTCATTGGTGCCACCTGGACCTTTGGCGGCGCACCACCCAACGGCTCAAGCTACGGCTCCGATACAACGCACGGCGTAGCCATCGGCACCAGCGCGCTCGCCAACTCCACCATGGAAACCTATTTTCAAAATAATGATACGCCGTACCATAGATTCACCCAAACGACCTGTTTCCTTTGTCACTCCCGCGATACCACCAACCTCCCCGGGTCCCTCAGCCATATTTATACCGCCATACAACGCCTGTCCCGCGACACATCAGGAGCCCTCAGGAAAAAATAAAAAAAGCGCCCTGCTCCGACAGCAGGGCGCCTATTAAAAAAAATGTTCCTCCTAAGTCGCCGCAACGATCTGCGCCTTCTTCTCCGGCTCCGTTAGCTTATGCTCTACCCCATTGTCGTGGTTGAGCTTAAACCAATCCTTCGCAAAAGGCTTCAGCAGCGAACTCGCCGCCTTCGGCCCCCAGCTGCCCGCCTCATAGGTCAGAAGCCCCTTCTTAGGCGACTTCTCCCAGGCATTCAATATCGGCATCACCACCTTCCAGGCCGCCTCGATCTGGTCATCCCGCATGAACTGCGTGGCATCACCCTCCAGCACATCCAGCAACAATGCCTCATAAGCCTCCGGCAGGGATTCCTTGAAATTATCCTTATACATAAAGTCCATCTCTACCGACTCCAGGTTCATATGCAGACCAGGGACCTTTCCTTCGAACATCAATCCGATCTCCAGCTCAGGCTGAATGCTGATGATCAGCTGATTTGGCATGATATCATCCTTGAAGATCTTATGCGGAGAATCCTTGAACTGGATCATGATCACAGACGACTGACGCGGCATACACTTGCCCGTACGCAGGAAGAAAGGTATCCCCTTCCACCGCTCGCTGTCGATGAACATCCTGGCCGCCACGAAGGTCTCCGTGCTGCTATCGGGAGCCACCTGCGCCTCCTGCCGGTATCCGACCTGGGGCTTTCCATTGATCTCGCCGGCCGTGTACTGACCACGAACCACCTCCTTAAAAACGCTCTGCGCCGTATAAGGACGGATATTCTTCAACACTTTCACCTTGGCATCCCGGATGGCTTCGGCCTCATACGCCTTCGGACAATCCATCGCAATGATGCACAACAGCTGCAGAAGGTGATTCTGTATCATATCCCGCAAAGCCCCGCTGCTGTCATAATAACCACCCCGACTGCCCACGCTGACCTCTTCCGCTACGCTTATCTGGACATGATCGATATACTTGTTGTTCCATAACGGCTCAAAAACATAGTTCGCAAAACGGAACGCCATTATATTCTGCACCATCTCCTTACCCAGATAGTGATCGATATGATAGATCTGCTTCGCCTTAAAACGCTTGTTCATATATCGGTTCAGCTTACGCGCAGACTCGAGGTCCGTGCCGAACGGCTTCTCGACCACTATCCGGTCCAGCGCATCCCTGTTGCACAGCTTCTGCACGCACAGCGAATCGGCGATCACCTCGATGAACCGCGGCGCAACCGCCAGGTAGAACATCCGGACTCCCCGCTGCTGCTCACGCTCCTCGAAATCCTTGATCCGGTCCTTCAGCGTCGTATACGTCTCCTTCTTCATAAAATCGCCCTGCACATAGTGGATCCGCGATGAAAAGCTGGCCCACTTCTCCCGGTCCGCCTTTCCCTTTCGGCTGAACTCATCCACACCCTCCAGCAGATAGTCCTTATACTCCTGCTCATCGACAGTCACAAAGTCCACACAAAAGATCGAAAAGACAGGCGGCAGGTGATTGTCCACATACAGATTGAAAAGGGCAGGTATCAGCTTGCGTTTCGTCAGGTCGCCTTTGGCGCCGAAGATGGTAATGGCGGATGGAAATATTTTTCTGCTCATACCCCAAACTTAATGAAAAACCCGCTGCAACGCGGCGGGTTTTAATGATTAAATTACTGTTTCCATGTATTATTCGTCGTGTCCACATCCGGATATCGCTGATCCGGATCCACCGTCACCTGAACAATCTTGCTGGTTGAAGCGTAATGAAATTTCCAGACGGAACCATGCATCCATATCTCCACGGGTAGCCTGACCCGGGAAGTCTTGCCATTCTCCTCCTTCACATCCACGGTGACAGGCATAGGTAGTTTTTGCCTGTTCTCGATCGTGATCAGCGCCCCCTCTGCCTGATTGCCATTGATATATTCTACCCCCGTGACAGCCTGGTCGATCTTCCAGTTGTTAAAGAACCACCCCCTCCAGAACCAGTCGAGCGTCTCTCCCGATGCATTCTCGATCGCATGAAAGAAATCATAAGGCGTCGGATGCTTGAACGCCCACTCGTGCACATAGTAGCGGAAAGCGTAGTCAAAACGTTCCTTGCCCAGCACTTCCTCCCTCAAAAGCTCCAGCCCCGTACCCGGCTTGTTATAGGACAGCGTACCCCACTCCCTGGTCGGCATCTGGTCCGGAATGGTCATGATCGGATTGGTGGGATTGAAGAAAGCATTCGCCAGCCGGCTCCTGTCCTTTATTACACGCAGATATTCCCCCTTGTTAAAAGCCGAATCCGCCACCGTGTTGATAAAGGTATTGAACCCTTCGTCCATCCACGGATACTTCCGCTCATTGCTGCCCACGATCATCGGGAACCAGTTGTGCCCAAATTCATGACGGGTCACACCCCACAGACTTCCCTTCCTCGCCCGCTCGCTGCAAAACACGATCCCCGGATATTCCATCCCCCCTACAACACCGGCCACATTGGTGGCAGAAGGATAGGAGAACTCATACAGATATTTGGAGTAATACTCGATACAGCCCTTTACATACTCGGTACTGCGACCCCAGGCAGAGTCGCCTGCGCTCTCGACAGGATACAGCGACTGGGCCAACGCCTTCTTGCCGCTGGGCAGGTCGATCCTCGCCGCATCCCAGATAAAAGCCTTCGAAGCCCCCCATGCCACGTCGCGCGTATTGAGACACCTGAACTTCCAGACAAGACGCGCCCTGGCAGGCCTGCTCGCAGCATCGGTCAGCTCGCTTTCGCTGCGGATCGCCACCGTCTTCTCGCTCGCCTTCGCCTCCTGGTAGCGCTTCTGCTGAGTAGGCGTCAGCACCTCCATCGGATTCAGAAGCTCGCCGCTGCCACCTACGATCATATCCCCAGGCACGTCGACGCTATATTCAATATTGCCATATTCCAGGTAGAACTCACCCTGACCCAGATAAGGCAGGGTATTCCAGCCTACGACATTGTCATAGACACACATCCGCGGATACCACTGCGCGACCTCATAGATCCAGCCGTTCCTGGTATCGAGACGCCCCGTGCGGTCAGTGCCATATTCGGGTATCTTGAAGGAATAGCTGATTCGAAGTTTCAGCACGCCGCCGCTCTTCAGCGGAGCAGGCAGCTTCACCTGCATCCTCGTATCGGATACCAGCGTGTCGGCGCTGCTGGCCTTGCCCGTCGCAGTATTGATCAGCTCTACAGACTTCAGCTCATAGCCGCCATCAAAAGCATTCCGGTTGGCCCAGCGACCACCCGATATATCCGTCCCCGCAACCCCCCTCGAGTCCAGCTTGTAGATATTCTGATCCATCTGCAGCCACACAAAAGGAAGATCGCTCGGGCTATTGTTCTTATAGGTGATCGTTACCGTTGCCGACAACGACTGGTTGACCTCGTCCAATTTTGAATCGATCTTGTAGTCGGCGCTGTTCTGCCAGTACTTTGCCCCCGGCTTGCCATCTGCCCCACGCACATCGTCTCCATAAGCCGGATAGAATATCGGTGCAAACGCCTCATGCGGATCATATACAGAAGAAGAAGACTCGGACTGGGCACGGACGGCCTGCTGTCCCAATAGCAGACCCGCCAGCGCCATTGCACGAATTGAATTTCTCATATCAACACTGATTTTTTTATTATGGCAGTAAATATAGGATCAAGTTTAATTTTTCGGAGATTATTTTCCTAACTTTCATTCCATGAATATCGCCGAAATTAAAAATCGATTGGCAAAAAGGGCTACACAACTGTCGGCAGCCGGCTTCAAACCCACTTACTCCGACAAAGAAAGCTGGATCGGACGCGTGGCCTTTTATAAGGAAGACGAGTCTATCCCCGAAGACGCAAACGGCATTCCCATGCTTCCCCTTCTGCAGCTAAGCCTCGAAGGGCTACCCTATATCCCCGACGGGCTGGAGAATACCAAAATGATCACCGTCTTCGTCAGCGAAGACCTCCCCGACGGCCATTTCACCTCCGCCAACGAAGACCTTCCCACCGGACTCTCCTCCAACGGAGAAGGCTGGGTGCTGCGCGAATACAGCAAGGACGACCAGCTCGTCAACAAAAGACTCGAGAACCTCGATAACTATATCCGCTCATATCCCCTGAAAACCACCTTCATCCCCGAAGACTACCCAGTATGGGACAGCGGCAATATCCCCTCCGATATCGAAGACGAGATACTCCGGCTCGAAAAAGCAGGAGAAATAACAGATTACTATGATATAGTTGAAAATAATTATGGGCACAAGCTGGGCGGCTATCCCACCTTCGCCCAATCGGGAATAGACTTCGGCGAAAACTTTGAATTTTTATTGCAGATCGCGTCGGACGGAAAGGCGAACCTGAATATTGTCGACGCCGGAACGATATTCCTGGCAAAAAATCGGGTAACGGGGGAGTGGAGGCTATATATCGATTTTCTTTAATGCTATCTGCACCCTGTCCCCCTTCCTGAGCGTTTCCACCGTGGTCCTCAGGGCCACAGTGCTATTTTTCAATTGCACCTCCACATCATAATACCATCCCTGAAAAACCACGCTCTCCACTATCCCTTCCAGGCTGCCCTCATCCACGATCCTTATATCCTCCGGCCGGACGAACGTCTTCCCGATAAGATTGTACTTCCCGAACAGGCCCGCGACATAATCGTTTATGGGTTGGCGGTATATGCGTTCGGGCGGCCCCTGCTGTTCGACACCCCCATTCCTCAGGACCAGTATCTCATCCGCCCATGCCATCAGGTCCAGCGGATCATGCGATACCAGGATACACGTAATATCCAACTGCTCACCAATGTTACGGATCACCCGCTTGAGGGTATCCTTATGGATCATGTCCAGGTTCGAGAACGGCTCATCCAGCAACAGCAGGCGCGGAGGTTTCACCAGCAGCCGGGCAAGGGCGATACGCTGCCGCTCCCCACCCGAGAGCGCATCTGTCCGGCGGCCCATCAGGTGATCGATATGACAGATCGCATACAGCTCGGCAGATTCCTCCGGGGTCAGATCATTTGCATAGGACAATATTTCTTCCACGCGGTAATTGTGCCACAGCTCGAAATGCTGCGACAAATAGGCTATCCCCGGCTGCCCCGGCACCAGCCGCTCCTTCGGTCCCAATACCCTCTCCCCCTCGAACCAGACCGTCCCCGCCGAAGGCTCAGCCAGCCCCGAAATGATCTTTAAAAGCGTACTCTTCCCCGAACCCGTCTCCCCCGCTATGGCCAGTTTCTGCCCCTTTTTTTGCGTACAGCTGATCTTGCCGTTAACACCATCTACTTGTAAAAAGTCCATAAATCCAAAAATAAGCTAATTTGCCCCGGTTTTTATGACAGCACAAACACCATTGCTCAGGACCGTCCAGGTAACCCGCTATGTTACCCCACTGCGGGAAGGTGGCTCTCTGCCCGCCATCGCCGAGGCCGACGACGAGTTCCTGTACGTACTCAAATTCCGCGGCGCAGGCCAGGGCGTAAAATCCCTGGTCGCCGAGCTCATCGGCGGAGAGATCGCGCGGCTCCTCGGCCTCAAAGTGCCCGAGATCGTCTTCGCCCAGCTCGACCCCGCTTTCGGCCGCACCGAACCCGACGAAGAGATACAGGACCTGCTAAAAGCCAGCGTAGGCCTCAATCTGGGTCTGCACTACCTCACGGGCTCCATCACCTACGACCCTGCAGTGTCGGCCATCGACGCCCTCACCGCATCGCGCATCGTCTGGCTGGACTGCCTCCTGACCAACGTAGACCGCACCGCCCGCAACACCAATATGCTGTTCTGGAATAAAGAGCTCTGGCTGATCGACCACGGCGCCTCCCTCTACTTCCACCATTCTTGGGTCAACTGGGAAGAGGCCGCCCAACGCCCTTTCACCCAGATAAAAGACCACGTCCTCCTCCCCTGGGCTGGAAGGCTGGACGAAGTAGACCAGGCCTACCGCACCATCCTTACGCCAGAACACATAAAAAATATCATCGCCCTCCTACCGGACGAATGGCTCACCGGCTGGCCCTCCGGAGAATCTCCCGACCAGATACGGGAAGTCTATTCCAGCTTCCTCAACACCCGTATCGGGGTATCTTCTATTTTTGTAAACGAAGCCCAGCATGTCAGAAAAAATATTATTTGAATACGCCGTCATCCGGGTCGTGCCGAAGGTAGAACGCGAAGAATTTCTCAACGTCGGGGTCATCCTCTATTCTCCAAAGCTCAAATACCTGCAGCTGATCTATACCCTTAACACCGACCGCCTGCAGGCCTTCTCTTCCTCCCTCGATATTAACGAGCTGGAAGAGCACCTCCGGGCCTTCGAAGCCATTACCCTCGGCGACAAGACCGCAGGCCCAATCGCCCGCCTCGACGTCGCCAGCCGCTTCCGCTGGCTGACAGCCACCCGCAGCACCATCCTCCAAAGCTCAAAAGTGCATCCCGGCTTCTGCTCCGACCCCGCTGCGGCGCTCACCCGCCTCCACGCAACCCTGGTCCTCTGATCCCATCCAATAAAAATCACCGTTTTTCGTTTTATTCCTTCTACCATGACAGATATATCAGAAACCATCCAGCAGCCCCTCGAAGAAGCGTCCAAAAGCAGCATCAACGCCCTCGTCGCCCTCTTCGTCGCCATCACAGCCACCTTCATGGCCATCTGTAACGTCAAGGACGGCAACATCGTCCAGGCCATGGACCAGGCCCAGGCCCATAGCATCGACTCCTGGTCCTACTACCAGGCCAAAAGCACCAAACAAGCTACAGTGGAAAGCGTTCTCGAACTGGCCAAACTGCAAAAAGCAGCCGGCACCGACGATCTGATAAAAAAATACGAGGCGCAGATCGCGCGCTACGACTCCGAAAAAGCCGAAATAAAAAAACAAGCCGAAGGCTATCAAAAACAATACGACGACCTCAATCTCTTCGACGACCAGTTCGATATGACCGAGGCCCTGCTGACCATCTCCATCGCCATGCTCGGCATCGCCTCCCTCACCCAGCGAAAATGGCTGCTCTGGTTCGCCAGCTCCATGAGCCTCCTGGGCATCATCTTCGGTCTCACCGCCTTCCTCAAGATCAGCCTCCACTCAGACTTTGTCTCGAATATTCTCAGCTGATCCCCGCATCCACCCCCCTTCATCCGTGTCAACCCCCTTCATCCGCATCCAACCCCCGTCACCCGCGTCTATCCCCCCTTCCCCGCATCTCCCCCTTCCCGGCGTCTACCCCCCTTCCCCGCGCGGTCCCGGAGGTTCCCCACCAGGCGGTACCCTACATTTTCTTATACCCCTCCGGTATCTCAAAATTATACGCGGGCGGCGTCCTCGTCTGGTAGTTCGTCAACATAACCACCTGGTCCCCCGCCTGGGTCTTCACCACAACCCCATCCCCACCGGCGCCCTTGATCTTATTCAGGATCATCGAACCCAGGGGATAATATAGAAATATTCCGGCCAGACAAATATTCGAGCTGCCAAGGTCCTTGGTGATCCACAGATCCCGCTGATCCCCCTTCACCTTAACGACAAAATGCTGACATTCCAGCTTGCCGATCTTCTCCGCCCCTACATTCTCCACGCTGATATCCCCCTCAGACAGCTTCATCTCCTTCTCCGCATTCAGCTGGCTAAACCCACCCTCCGTATACACATGGTGCTTGTCGACAAAATGTACTTCCTTATTGGTCGTAAAATCCAGAAGCATATTGTCCTGCTCCTTCCCCTTTGTGATATCCGCAGCCCCCTCCTTCATCGGATAGATCTTCGACTCGATCTTCACCTTCGACTTCGTCTCATATAGCGTCATCATCACCTTATTCTTCAACGTGCAGTCATAAACCAACGTCCCCTCGAACTGCGCAAACGATGCCTGAAAGATGCCCACCAGGGCGACCAATACGGTTAGCTTTTTCATACTTCATTAGATGGAAAGATCAAATTTACAACTTTTCTCCTCCTCACGGCCTTTTCTCGTCGTCACGATCTTCCCCTCCTCACGGCTCCCGAAATTCATAGGTCCCCGCCACCAGCTCCACCTTCTTCCACGGCAGCTCCAGCTGCGCCTCCGCCCCGGCAGGCACCACCGCAGTATAAACGATCTTCCCCCCTTCAGTCTTCCAGGACGAGACGATCTCTCCATACGTGCTCTCATGCGTAGCCCTGAATCGCTCCAACCCCTTCACAAAATGCGGACGCAACAGAATATGCCTGAAGCCCGGCGCCCCGGCATCCGGCAATATCCCGCCAAGTCCCTTGAACAGCCAGGCCCCGATCTCCCCAAACATGATATGATTCATAGATATGTCGCTCTTGGCGTCGATAGGCCAGTTCTCATACAAAGTGGTGGCGCCGTTGACGATCCACCAGCCCCAGGACGGATAGGTCCGCTGCGTCGCTACCGTAAAGGCCAGGTCGGCATAGCCGTTCTCACTCAGCGCGCTCAGCAGCGCCTTGGTCCCCAGCAACCCGACATTCAGGTGATTCCCGTCGGCCTCCACCCTGCGGGCCAGGCTCGCAGCCACCTTTGTCCGCATGTCAGGAGGAACAAGCCCCCAATACAACGGCATACACTGTTCGGTCTGTAACCCAGTGCCATAAACGCCCTTTGCCGTATCCAGGTACTTCGCATTGAACGCCTTCCTTATCTTCTCCCCAAGGGCCATGTATTTCTTTTCATCCTCCCTCTTCCCCAACAAACCCGCCGCCCGGGCCAGTATCGTCGCATCGGCATAATAATAGACGGTAGAAGTGAACTCCACCGGCGGCTTCGTAGTCACCGGTATCCAGTCCCCAAGCCCCCAGTCCGTCAGTCCCGGCGTCCCCCCATTTCTCTCCCCCAAAAGATCAATATGATCCACATATCGCCGGATATTGTCATAACAGTCCCTCAGCAACTTCGGGTCACCATAGAACAAATAGATATTCCAGGGTATAAGGGCGATCGTGCTCGTCCAGTCCGGACCGTTACCCCACTCATATCCCCATCCATCCGTCGGTATTATCGAAGGCAGGACGCCATTGGGCTGCTGCTCATCCCGATGATCGGCCATCCACTTCTCATAGACATTTATTCCATTGAAATTGTATAGCCCTGTCTCCACGGCGATATGCGCATCTCCCGTCCATCCGTTCTTCTCCCGCTGGGGGCAGTCCGTGGGATACCCCATGAAATTAGACAGGTAGGAATTATTGGTAGCAGCCCACAGCCTGTTGACAAGCGTGTCCGAGCTTTCTATATGTCCAACCGCCTGGACATCGCTGTGCATGAACCAACCCGTAAGACTATTCGCGCCCAACACTACATCCGGCGACGAAGCGACGACCTCCACATATTGAAAACCCTTGTACCCCATCAGCGGCTTGAAGACCTCCTCTCCTTTTCCGTTCAATATAAAAATATCCGTCTGAAAAGGGTCTCCATCACCAACAGGCCGGTAGTGCACAGAGATATTGGACTGGTCCACATGTCCATTCGGATATAGCCGCTCTCCATGCACCAGCCGCAGTCTCGCCCCCGCCGGACCGCTGACATGCAGCTCGCTCACACCAGCGATATTCCTTCCAAGGTCATAGACCACGACAGTATCGTTGAGCCGTTTCATCGAAACAGCTGTTATCCTTTCTACATCCCGTATCGGCGGCAATACCTGCGCGGTCACATTCCCCGACGGCGCGCTGCGAAAGATCACCTCCTTCCATGCGCTGTCATTAAATCCAGGGCTGTCCCATCCCGCCTGCCGGCGTCGGTCATCGACGTGCTCCCCCGTATAGATGCTGTTAAAAATGATCGGGCTCAATGAGGTCTTCCAGTCCTTCCCCGAACCGATGGTCTCTACCGATCCATCGTCATAAGTAACGCGGATGTCCATGCACATACAAGGCCGCCCCCGCCACGGCGCCTCATGAAAATACCACACCGCAGTAGACTGCATATTGTACCAGCCATTCCCAAGCAATACACCCACAGCATTCTCTCCCCGCTGCAAATAGCCAGTTATATCGTAGGTAACATACAGATTCCTGCGGTCAAAACGCGTATACATCGGGTCCAGCCGGTGATTCCCCACCTTCACGCCGTTGATATACAGTTCATACAGACCCGCCGCCGCGACATAAGCCCTCGCCGAGCGAACCCTCTTCTCTATCCGGAAAGGCTTCCGGAAATAGGCCGCCGGCTTTAGCTGGATATCCCGCGAATCGCTGATCCACGCCCCCCGCCAATTCCCCATTCCCATCATCCCCGTCTCAAAGCTCGCCACCCCCGGCATCCCCCCTTTTCTCCCATCCTTGTCCCAGACAACAACGCGCCAATAATAGCGCGTCCACGGCTTCAGCGCCGGCCCTTCATAGCTCACCAGCTGCGCGGCCGACACCTGCTTCCCCGAGCTCCAAACCCCATTCCCTTTCTCCAACAATATCGAATCCGTCCCAACCACCACCTCATACGCCGTCTGCCGCGCACCCCGGCGCTCATCCATCAACTTCCACCCCAACCTCGGATGCACCTCATCAATACCCAATGGATTCTCCAGGTACTCACACCGCAAATCCACCGGCCTGCACACCTCCTGTCCCATCCCCATCATATAAAAGCTAAACAACGCTAAACAGCTAAATAGATACCGCATCCTCAAATCTAGCAAATATCCCCAACCGTCCATCCTTTACCTCCCTGTACAACCCATCCTAAATTACCACTATTTTCTTCGTGATTACCTTCCCCGTCCCATCCTTTGCCGCCCGTAACAAATAAACCCCGCCAGGCAAAACAGCGGGTATCCCGAACAGATCGACCTGCGAACCGTCCCTAACCTCCAACAATTCCTGCTCCAGCAACGCACCCGCAGAATTGAACAACCCCACCTGATACTGCCCCGGCTCGGCCTTCCAGCTCAGACTCACCACGCTCCCCCTTCGAACCGGGTTTGGATAAACACCCAGCGAGCACCGGTACCAGGTGCGTCTCTGCCTTATTCGGCCGCTGCTGCGCCATTCCCCTCGACCCAAACAATAAACCCGCCACCAGCACACCCCACCCCATCCACTTTCGTCTCTTCTCCTCCCCCAATAATATCTCTCTATCAACCTGATCAACCCCCAGCCTCCCACAAACACCACCCCTCGCCCGGCTCAGATACTGCAATATCTCCCTGTCGCTCATAACCGAAAAATCAACCACCACCTTCGAACATGCCCCACAAAACCGTCCCCCTTCACCCACCTCCATCTTCTCCCAATTCTCATGACAAGGCTCTTTAATACGGAGTTGTAAATTTCTTCCCATAACAATCGTTTCCCAATAGATGCACCCTCGGGAACAATTACACACCCCCACCAAAAAATCCATACGCCGTACCCCCCGCCAGGGTCCTAATACCCCGGATTCTGCCCCAACCCCGGATTCACCTGCACCTCCCTCGAAGGCACCGCATAGATCAGCTTATTCGGCGTCACACTATACGACTGCGGCAACAAATACGGCAACTCCGCCTTCTGCTTCACTCCATAAGCGCTCATTACCGCTATCGCCTGCCCCGTCCGTACCAGGTCAAACCACCGCTTGTTCTCAAACGCCAGCTCCACCCTCCGCTCATGCGCGATCGCATCCCTCAGACTCCCCTGATCCGTCGCAGTCGATGGCGCCAGACCCGCCCGCGCCCGCACCTGGTTCAGATAGGGCAACGCCGCGGCCGGCTGCCCCTGCTCATTCAACGTCTCCGCAAGCATCAGCAGCACATCTGCATACCGGTATACCGGCCAGTTATCATCAGTATTGTAGATCAACGGCGTCTTCAAAGGCAGGTGAAATTGCTTCTTGACAAATTTCTTATAGACCTCTCCCCCTTCCGTCGTATCCGGATCCAAAATGCTCATCACCCCATCCGGCTGAAAATCCGCATTATCGTCCAGCCGGCCCTTCACCACCCCAACGCTGGCGTCCAGCCGCTTATCCCCCTTCTCATAGCTGCCGATCAGGTCATCCGTCGGCGTATTCCACCCACCCTCCGTATTGGCATAGTCCACACCAAGGATATTCTTCGTACTCGGCGTGACAGGAATAAAATAATAGATGAACTGGCTCGCCTGGTTATCCGTACCCGTCTTATACTGCACCTCAAAAACAGATTCCTGACTGTTCTTATTCGCCGGATCAAACACCGCAGCATAGTCCGGCAATAACCCATACCCCATCTGAGTCACCGACTGCAGCAGTGGCAGCGCCTTGTCGTATTGATGCAGCGTCATATAGACGAACGCCAGCTCCGTCGACGCCATACCCTTCGTCACACGACCCGTCCCCGGAAACCCCGAAGGCGGCGCCAGCTTCGCCACCGCATCTGTAAGATCGGCGATGATCTGCCCATAAACACTGTCCACAGGCGACCGCCCCAAAAATGCGTTCTTCGCATTCGTCACCTCATGCAGATACAGCGGCAACGCCCCAAAACACCTAACCAGCTCAAAATAATAGTGCGCCCTCAACGCCTTCGCCTCCCCGATGATCTGGTTCTTCACCGAATCGACCATATCCGACGGAGGAGTAGCTAATTTATCCAGCACGATATCGGTCCGCTGAACTCCACTGAAGTCTGCCGTCCACAACGCAAGTATCGTAGGGTTGGCCGAGTTGTCCAGGAAATCCGACAGCTGCTCGCTCGTCGCTCCGCCACGGTCCTTCGAATTGTAGTCATAGTGCGTATTGTCCGAACGCATCTCCTCCATATAAAAGGCGACATTGGCCGCATCCCGCAACGGACCATAAGCCCCCGCCAACGCCTCCTGGAAATCGGAGGTAGTCTTAAAAAAATTCCCTTCATTCACCTGCCCCTCCGGATATTTTGTAACAAAATCCTTTTTACAGGCGCCAAGCAGAAAAACCCCGAAAACCCCGAAAACAAAAATATTTTTCATAAGAGTTACTTTAAAAATTAACATTCGCACCCACCATAAAGACCCTTGGTACCGGATAAGACCCGTTGTCCGTCCCACCCGTCGTAGCCGCATCCTTCGTATCATTCACCTCCGGATTCTGCCCCGGATACTTCGTGAACATAAAAGCGTTCTGGACACTCCCATATACCCTTATCCCCTTGATGGCATGCAGCCACGCGCGACCGAAGGTATACCCCAGCGTTATATTCTTGACCGCCAGATAGTCGCCGCTAAAGACCCAGGTCGAATTGATCGTCCGGTATAGCTCCGTCGTATTCGCCAGCGTCCTCGGCACCCTTCCATTCCCCGGATCAGACTCGCTCCTCCACCGGTTTTGCATCTGCTTGTCGACGTTAAAAACCCCATCCAGGTTATACAAATTTTGTAGATTGGTATTCGCTATCTTATTCCCCACCTGCCCCGCAATGACCACCCCAAGATCAAAATTTTTATAGGTAAAGTTGTTCGACATCCCATAAATGAACTTCGGATTCGTCCGCCCGATAAAGGTCCGGTCATCGATATTGATGGTATCGTCTCCATTGACATCCTTCATCTTCGCCGTCCCGATCTGCGACGACGCTTCCTTGGGAGACTTGTCCAGGTCCGCCTGGTTCATATACAGACCCTCGAACTCATATCCATAGAGCTCCCCGATGCGGTGACCCACCGCCGTCCGGTTGTAGTCGCTGTACTGATTGAATCCCCCGATCGGCGTCCCATTGACAAGCGATATGACCTTGTTGTCATTGAAGGAGATATTGAAGTCCGTCGTCCAGGTAAAGTTCTTCGATTTGATATTGTCCGAGCTGACCTGTATATCATGACCCCATATCCGAAACGCCCCCTCGTTGTATTGTATCGACTCGTACCCCGACGCATAAGGCACAGGCAACGGAGTCAGCATCCCCTCCGTGCGTTTATTGTAGTAGTCATAGCTGATGTTCAAGCGCCCATGCAGCAGTGTCAGCTCGGCGCCGATATCCAGCTGCTTCGACGTCTCCCAGGTCAGTTCCGGATTGCCCAGGTTCGTGATCGACTCGCCTAAGACAGTCCCACCGTTGAACACATAATTGGTCGCGCTCAGCAGCGACACCCAGGTGTAGTTCCCGATATTGTTGTTCCCCGTGAGTCCATAGCTGCCCTTGAATTTCAGAAAGTTAAGCACGTCCGACTTCGGGAAGAATTTCTCGTCGCTCGCTACCCAGGCGACACTGACAGACGGGAAGGTCCCGTATTTCTTGACCGCACCAAACCTCGAGCTGCCGTCATTCCTTATCGTTCCCGAAATATAGTACCGCTTTTTATAGTCGTAGTTGACCCTCGCCAGCGCCGAAGCCAGCGTCCATTCCTGGCTGTTTGTCGTCCCGGTAGTGGTCGTAGCCGCCTGGATAAAAGGCGTCTCGTCCGTTGCAAATCCCGTACCCGTCACCGTCCTCAGCGTCTGGTAGAATTTCTGGGTCGCATACCCCGCCAGCACCTCCAGCGAATGGCTCCCAAACCTGGCATTATAATCCAGCGTATTCTCATTGAGCCAGGAGTAGGAGTTGTTGGAGTTGTTCATCGCCTGGGACTGCGTCGGCGATCGCGGCGGCACCTGTCCAAATAGCCCAAACTGTGTTCCGTAATAGGCATTGTAGTCCTGCGTAAGAATATTCCCGTTAAAGCTCGACCTCGCCTTCAATCCATGCAGCACCTCAACTTCAGCATAGAGATTGCCCAAAAAGTGGAAATTCGTCTGGTCATTGTCCATGATCTCCGCCTGCTGAAGATAGTTGGGTAGCTTGTACATTCCGTACGAGGCGGTAGACAGGATCCATTTCCCATCCTGCGTCTTCGGCTGAATGAGCGGCGAGCTGAGATCCGCTCCCGCCACTACCTGCCGGTTGCCATTCAACGCCAGCTGCCCGCCCCGCGTATTGTGATCGATCTGGTAGGTAGGCGCCAGGTTAAGACCGATCTTTAACCGCTCGATCGGCCGGTACTCGCTATTGATCCGGAAAGCATAGCGCTTCGTCCCGGTATTGTAAAGGACCCCGTCCTGGTTGAAATAGTTCATCGTCGCGCTGGAAGATATCTTATCGGTACCGAGCGAGAAATTAACCGTATAGTTCTCCATCGGTGCCGTTCGGACCAGCGCCTTGTACCAGTCCTCCCCCTTCCCATACTGATCCGGGTTGGCATAATCCGCCGGTACGGTAGCCGTCCGGGTTACAGGGTCGACCCAGTTCTCATACCTGATCTTATCCTCATAAAACCCCTTCATATAAGTGGCAAACTCCCGCGCATTCATAAGGTTCGGATGACCCCTGTCCGGCACCGCCTGGAGACCATAGTAAGCATTGACGCTGATGCTGCTCTTCCCGATCTTCGCAGTCTTTGTCGTAATAAGAATAACCCCATTGGACGCACGGCTCCCATACAGCGAGGTCGCAGCAGCATCCTTCAGGACACTGTACGACTCGATCTCGTCCGGGTTGATCAGGTTTATATCGCCCGTCCCTCCGGCAGCATCGCTGTTCACCGGCTGCCCATCCACGACTACCAGGGGCTGATTCCCCGAGTTCAGCGAGGCCGCACCCCTTATACGAAAGACGATCGACTGCCCGGGCACCCCACTCGTCTGCTGTATCTGTATCCCGGCGACCTTGCCCTGCAGCTTCTGCCCGAACTCCGTTGCATTGATATCCCTGACATCCGCAGCATCCACCTTGGACACCGAACCCGTGATATCCCGCTTCAGCTGCTTACCATAGCTGACGGTCACCTGCTCGAGCGTATTTTCTTCCTTGGTAAGAGTCAGGTTAATGGGTAGTTTGCTGTCTACGCTGACCTCCGTGGTCTTATACCCCACATGACTGAATACCAGCGTCTGCAACGGCGCCACCAGGATGGAAAAATCACCCGCGCTGTCGGTCTGCGCTACCTTCGTCGTACCCTTGATCGTAATGCTGGAACCCGACTGATCCACACCGCCGCCCGCAAGTGTGATCTTCCCCGTTATCTTTACCTTGTTGCCGCTGGTATCGCCGATCGACGTATCCGCCGCAGCTACAGACGAATCCTTAAGATCGGAAGCCCTTAGCTTCGCCGTATCCTTTGCCGGTTTGGAAGGCACAGTATCCCTCCCCGGCGGAGGCTTCTTGCCGGTAGTATCCTGCGCCAAAGAAGTCAGGGTCAATAAGAACAATAGCAATAAGGCGCCGCCCGCCCTGATGGACACGGGGACCCGGGCTGATGTACAAATTGTCATAAACAGCCAATGATTTTAGTGTTAAGCTCAATATTGTGTCTATACGCTCGGCAGTCCGGCGTATCAATAAATTTTTCCAATTTTTATCGGGAAACTGAGGAGATGGGGCCATCAGAATATCTGTGCTCTCCGGCTCAAGGCTCTGGGCGGTGGGACCTGTCCAGCTATGCCACTAACAAATATCTTGCCACTACGAATACGTGTTTCGTTGACAACTATGCTCACCCTAAAAAAATGTATTAGAGGAGATTTTTCCCCACGGATACACATATCCTTGTACCCTTATCGATCTCGCTATGGATACTCAGCTCTCCGTTGATGGAGGCCGCACGCTCGCGCATACCCACCAGCCCGGACTTTGTCTTATGCTGTTCGACATCAAAACCCTTACCATCATCCGTGATCACCATCTGCAGCCGGTCCCCTTCCTCTTCGACCACCACCCTCACATAGCTCGCCTGTCCGCGGCTAAGCGTATTTATTAAGCACTCCTGACAGATCCTGAACAGGTCAGTCTTCACCTCTTCGCTCAACGAGGACTCATCAAAGACCCCCTCATAGCGACACGTAAGCCCGTTCATCACCGAAAACTCTCTGCAATACCAGGCCAGCGTCGCGGCAAGACCAAGATGCGCCAGCATATTCGGACTGATGGAAAAAGAGACTCTCCCGATCGCCTTCACCAGTTGCCGCCCCGCCTGCGCCGCATGCTCGATCTTCGTACGCGCAGCAGGCGACAGTTCGAAAGCATTATTCTTGATCCACTCGACATCCGACTTTAATACCGCCGCCAGATGCGCCAGCTCCTCATGCAGCTCGTTCGCCAGCGTCTTCCTGTCCTCTTCAATGCTGCTTTTAAAATACGTGGCCAGCCCCTTGAACTTCTTGTACTTCTCGGCCACTTCCAGTTCAGCCTCCTTTCGCTCGGTAATATCCTTTGCTATAGCAAAAACGACCTCATCCTCCGGGAAATAGATCGAGGTCCATTCCAGCCACACCGTAGCCCCAGCCTTCGTCACATACCGGTTCTGAAAATTCAATAGCTTCTTCCCCCGCAATAGCTCAGACCTCCGCAGCGCAGTAAATTGTTTGTCCTCGGGATGAATAAAAGTGGAGATAGGCACCGACATCAGCTCCGGCTCGCTGTAGCCCAGCTTCTCGACAACGGCTTGATTGACCTTTTTAAAAAAACCATTTCGATGGGCAATACAGACCAGGTCAGGGGTTCTTTCGAAGAAATTGGATTCAGACAGTTCAGGTTGTTGCAGGTTCGGGGTCATTTTCACTAATATACCGATATTTTTCAATACTACAGGGCTTCCGATGCCCCCTCCGGTTCATTTAATGTCCAATGCATGATCCGCTCTGACGCTATCCATCCCGCCCCAGACTTTCACCGACGTCCACGCCGCCCCCGGAGCCGCCCAGAAAGACTCCCCTCCTCCAAGACCCAGCGGCAAAAACACCTCCGAGCACAGATAAAGACTCCCTCCTGTTATATAACCATCCGCCAGTCCCTCCTGGTGTCCATGCAAGCCAATATTCAGCCAGCCCTGCGCACTAAAGGTCCCCGCCGCCCCCAGGGTCTTATCGAGAACCGCCGTCAGCGCCGAACGAACCTGCCCCGGCGACAGCGAGACCGGCAGCTGCCCGCGCAACACCATATCCGCCAGATGATGAAACGCCCCGCACCGGTAAGTGATCGAACGCCCCGTCACCGGATAGCTGCCATCGGCATTGATCATCCGCTCCTGTATCTCCGCATATCGCTTCGTGATCCTTTCCAGCTTCTCCTCGAATTGCCGATACCTCGATCCCGCAACTGCAACCACCGTGGAAAGATAAGGCTGTATCACAAAACTATTGTAGTAGTCATCATGATAGCTCGTCCCGTCGGAAAAAGTGCCATCCCCCACATACCAGTGCTCCGAGAACTCCCGCACAGCATATTCGATCCTCACCGGATCATATTCGTAGCCATACTTGCAGAAAAAAGTCTCTATCATCGCCGGGAACAATACCCAGTTATTATACCCCGGAACAGTAGCCCTCGTCATCCTCAACGCCGTCACCACCTGGCCCTTCACCACAGTATCCAGGTGCTCCCACAGCCATGGACAGCGTATCAGTCCCAACGCAAAAAAAGAGGCATCCACCAACGGCTGCCCCCCCGTCCACACCATATAGTCCTTTGACAAAGGGTCCACAGAATTAGCCACTGCCTTTAGCGCCCACCCCCGGTATAGACGCCGCAGCTCCACTTCCTCCTTATCGCCACCTTCCAAATTCAGCCAGGGGCCGATCCCGCTGAGCAGCCGCCCCCAGGCCTCCAAGTAGGTCACCCTGCTTCGCGTCTCTTTGTTGTCAACGACCCTCGACAACACCACAGGCATCGTCTCCCGCAGACGCCCATCCGCCAACGACGACAGCACGGGCCGCGCCACCTTATCCATATAATTCAGCCAAACCTTCCTCTCCCCCTGGCCATACACCCAGCCGCCAATAAAGATCAACATGACAAGCAATATTCTCTTTTCCATCGATCGTTTTTAAATATAGCTCAGCCACCATTTGGACGCCTGATTCGCCCGCTTATACCCATCATACCATTTACACAAGGGGTATAGCATAAATAGAAGACCAATCCATATTAAATATACTACAACCAGCGGAAATCCATAACCCTTCAGTTCAGGCTGATCATCCACCGCCATCGTCAGTACCATATCCGACAGCGGCCTGCCACAAACAACTACCCCGGCCAACGCCAGAACATGGATCAGCAGAATATGCGCCAGATAGTAAAACATAGCCGTCCGGCCAAACACCGCAACCCTCTCCCCCCAGTCCCTTCCCTCCGCCATCGCCAGAAAAATTAAAGCAGGGCCCAACGTCACTAGCGCATACAACAATGAAGGAGGATACTTCGTCACATTAAAAAAGGACAAAAAACTCCCGGAAATGCGGGGATGCGGGTCCCCATATCCGTTGACAAACCGCAGCACTATAAATAACCCAATGGCCCCGACACCCATGGTGAAGAGCCTTGACCTCCTGGCACGAGCATCAATATCCGGCAGATAATACCTTCCTGTAAAATACCCGAAAGCAATGATCCCTATCCAGGGCAGCACCGGATATTTCACCGTAACCAGCCTATGCCCGAAGCAGAAGCTCTTCGTCTCGTGCAGACAAGCCCAGACAAAACTCCCGTCCACATGCACCCCATCCAATAAGTTATGCCCCGCTACAAACGCCACGGCTACCAGTAACAAAACCTCTCTTCTCAAGTAGATCAGCCCCGCCAGCACCATCATGCCGACCCCTATCGCCCAGATTACCTGTAAATTGAAGAAGGCAAAACTCAAATTGAAAGTCCTGAGCAAACTCACCACGAACAGCTCCACAAACACCAGCCAGATCCCCCGCGTCACAAGGAACCAGGCCAACGCCTTCCTCCCCCTCCTGGCCCCATACAAACAAGCCGAAACCCCCGCCAAAAACACAAAAACAGGCGCACAGAAATGTGTCACCCACCGCGTAAAGAACAAGACCGCATTAGTCTTGCCCATATCGGTCGGGCTATACAAAAAGGCGTCCTTATGAAAATAGTCGCGCACATGGTCCAGGGCCATGACGATCATGACCAGACCCCTGAGCAGGTCCAGCGACCCAATACGTTGCCTCATGATTAATATTTAAAATGCTCCTTCACCTTGGTCAGGAACAGCTCCTTCTTTCGCCGGCTTACCTCGATCTCCATTCCATTGCTCATGATCACCGTCCCCCCCTCTCCGCGGATATATTCTTTTACATGCAGAAGATTGATGAGATAGGATTTGTGGATCCGGAAGAATATGGTATCGGCCAATAGACGATCATAGTCGAACAACGGCTTGGAGATAATGATGGTCTTATTGTCGACAAGCCGGAATATGGTATAGCTCCGCTGCGCCTCACAGTAGACGATCTCCTCCAGTTTAACCACCGAAAAACCCTTCAACGTCGGCAGACAGAGCCGCATCTCCATCGGTGAGCCTACTTTATTGATATTGTGCAGCAGCGTCTCCGTCTGCTCAGGATCCCTCTCCTGCCTCACCCTCTCCTTCGCCCTCATCACGGCTTCGATCAGCCGGTCCTCGTCGACGGGCTTCATCAGGTAGTCCACTGCGCTAAACCGGAGAGCCTGTAAAACATACTCATTGTGAGCGGTGACGAAGATGACCTTGAAGTTCATCTCGCTCAGGCCGGCCAGCATCTCCAGCCCGCTCTTCCCCGGCATCTGTACGTCCAGGAACACAAGGTCCGGCTTCAGCTCGCCCAGCTTTTGTTCCGCAGTCGCGGCATTTGGACAGGTAGCCACGATCTCTACCTCCGGACAGTGTAGCTCAAGCAGTTTCATAAGCGTTCTTATACCATCCGGCTCATCATCGACCAGGATTGCTCTCATATGTATAGTTTATTAGTGATTACTTTGAAGCGTAACACGACACGCGTCCCCGACCTGCTGCTGTCGATATCCTGCAGATCGGTGATCTCCAGGGTACAACCCGTATCATATTTCTCATTCATGATCTTGATCCGGTTGCGCAGATTGCTCAGACCCACGCTCTTGTGACCCGGATTGCTCATCTTCTTCAGCTGTTCGCTCTTGTTGATACCTATCCCGTTGTCCTCGATGCTGCAGTAGATCATCCCCGCGCTCCGGAAAAACCGGATGGTAAGGTTCTTCTCTCCGTTCTTATACATGAGCCCATGCCAGATGGCATTCTCCGCCAGCGGCTGTATCATCAGGGTCGGGATCAGTGTGTCCTCCCGGTCTATATCCTCGTCGACTATGACCTCAAAACAAAAACTGTCCCCAAACCTGAGCTTCTCCATCACCAGGTAATTCTCCAGGTGCTCGATATTCTCATACAACGTAGTAAAGATCTCCTTTGACTGGTTCAGCGTCGTCCGGATCATATTGGCGAACTTGCTCAGGTAGCGCGAAGCCTTCTGACGCTCGTCATTCAGGATCATGCCTTTTATACTATTCAGACAGTTGAAGATAAAATGCGGGTTCATCTGCGTCTGCAGGGCCGACAGCTGCGCCTCAGCAAGCTGCTGGTTGATGACCGCGATCTCCCGCTGGTGTATCTCCAGCGACTGCTCCGACTCGATCTGCTTGATCTTGGCCCCCACCAGCGCAGCAATGGTGATGAGTATCTTCAGGTCCCGCTCCTTGAAATAGTCCACAACCGGGTGCTCCGAGTCCAGAACCCCGATGAGCTCCTCATTGTGCATAATGGGCACCGTGATCTCGCTCAGACCCGGGATATTATCGACCCGGTAACGCCTGTCCTTCCTCGTGTCGGGCACCACGATCGGCTCCCTGGTCTGCATGACATACCCCACCAGCCCCTGCCCCGGATAGACGTCGAATAGCTGAGTAGCCAGCAGCGCCGGAGTTCCCTTAGGGCCATAGGCCGCCCGCTGCACCATCTTGGTCTTGTCCGCATTCCATAAATAGATGATACAGTCCACATACCCCAGCCGGCTGATCAGATTGTCCATAACATCCCATAGCACCTCTGTTATATCGGTCTTGTCCGTCAGCGAAGAAGAGAAATAGTTGATGATCTGCTCCAGCTCCAGCCGGTTCTTATACTCCTCGGCTATCAGCTGCTGCACCTGCGCATACTCCCGCTCTTTCCTCCGCACGGAGTTGACCCTCGTCTTATAGACAAGGATGATCAGCCCCGTAACACCCACCACAAACAGCACGATGAACCAGGTCGTCTTCCAGTAGGGCGGCTTTATATAGATATGCAACGACTTCACCTGCTGCGGCCAGTGGTTGTTGGCGGAATACAGCTTGATCTGGATGGGATGCATCCCGCCCGGAAGACTCGTCAGCGTGATCAGATTCTGCGTGTTGAGGTCCTCCCAGGCCGTGTCGCTGCCATGCATCATCCGCCAGGCATAACGATTCTCTTCCGGGTCGTTGAAATTGACGGTGTTGAAATGGATCGACATATTGTTCTGGTTCCACGCCAGCCGTATCTCGTGCTCCGTCGGCACGATCAGCGAATCCCGCACCTGCATCTTCTCGATGAACAGCGACGGGGCGATCTTGTGCGAAACCCCCAGGTCCGGAACGAAGGTTATCAGCCGATGCCTCGCACCGATATACATCCTGTTCTCCGATTTATCGTAAAAGCTGCCCTTCCGCGAGGTAGTGAGACTGACCGACGGAAGACCATCGGCATAGGTCAGCTGCTGGACCGAATAGTTCCGGATATTAAAAGCGGATATCCCGTTGTCCGTACCCAGCCATATATGATCCTGTATGACCGGCGAGCTGGTTATGGTATTCCCATCGATCAGGTTGTTCTCCTCCTGTCGCAGATACATAGTATTGGTGGTACAGTTATACTGGATGATCTCGTTGTCATAGGAAGACAGCCAGAGATTGTTCTTGTCGTCCCGGCCAAGGATGAACATATAGTTCCGCAGCGACTTGCTTACCCCGGGGTAAGGGATCAGCGTATCCACCGCCTGTTTCTTTACGTTCCAGCGGCAAAGCCCGTCCCCCGCCAGCCAGATATTGCCCTGCATGTCCTCCGTCATGCTGAATACGAACGTGATCTTCAGCCAGGGATTCTGCGCCGGTGGCGACAGATCGGCAAACGTCCTCGTTGCACGGTCATACCGGACAAGGCCGTTAAGTTTATTGAAGCCCATCCAGATATTCTTCTTCGAATCTATGAAGACGCTGGTCGTGTTGGTCTCCTCCATCCATTGGAGGGCCGGCGGGATATTCAGACGCCCATAGTGAAAGTTCTTGCTGTTCATCCAGATGACGCCCGAGCTGGTCCCCAGCCACAACGTATCCTCCGAATAGGGGATCACATCGTAAATGGTATTGCTGAACGTGAACTGTGGTTTGAATTCCACCCGCTTCCGGATGGTCGAGGTCTTCTTGTCCAGCACCAGCAGCCCGCCCCCATTAAGCAATCCTGCATATATCGAAGACCCATCGATATAAAGACTCCTGATCGCATGGTCCAGCATATAGGTCGACTGCAGCGACAGATCAGTGACCGAAAAGAAAGACCCCTGCAGGTTCTCCTTGTACAGCCCGTCGGCCGTGCCTACCCACAAACGCGACTCCCTGTCCCTGAAAACCGTCGTACACTGGATACCTTTAAAACATTTTATGCCGTCGCTGGTCAGCCGCTTCGCCCGCCGATCGTAATGGAATACATAGAACCCATTACTCCTGCAGGTCATAACCAGCACACTGTCATTTATATACGAAAGATCGCTGTACCAGCCCAGGTCCGAGTCGATCGAGAACGGCATCATATTCGCAACGCCCTGGGACGAGTTGATGTCGACTACGTTAATAGCATTCTTCTCCCGGTCAAAAATGAACAGTTCGTTGTTCTTCCCAACCCACGCAGGACGCAGATCGCCGTTAGCGTCCGTCAGCTGCTTCTTCAGCGCCTCCCGCCTTCGGACATACGCCGTATCGATCGTATTAAATACGGGATTATACACGGTAGCGATCAGGTCATTGACCTGCAGCGTCGACCCGTCCGACAACATACCCGCCCTGATCCCAAAGACCATCTCCTTGACACCGACATCCGCGGGGATATAATGGTCATACCGGTTGACCAGGCGCCCGGCCTTGTTGAAAATATACATGCCGGTCTTGGTGGACACGATATAATTACCTTGTCTGTCCTTCGTGATGCCCGTCCCATGGTTGGCCCAGAAATAAATGACAGAATCGCAGGGAACAATGAGCTCTCTTGCACGCCCACACAACGGGTTGAAGGCGAACGCCCCGGCCCGCGTCACCCCAATGATCTCGGAATCAGACGGATGCCCCAGCTGCACCACAAAATTGCTCGGTAGCGGCGACTGCGGCGACCCCTTATAGACGGTCTGGAAGGTCTTCCCGTCAAATCGGTTCAGCCCCTTATGCGTCGCCACCCAGATATATCCCAAAGGATCCTCTTCGATCCCGGATACATAATTATTGGAGAGCCCCTGCAGCCGCGTATACCTGCTGAAATTGCTCTGGTCGAATGACTGCGCCCCCACTCCGCCGGAAGACAAAAGCACCAGGGCTCCCAGCGGGATTAAAATAGTGAGTTTAGGTAATCGCATGGGGCGCAATAATTTTAATTTAAAGGTAACACACTTGCCATTATAAATTAATGCGTCCGCCGCGCCGGCCATTTGCGCCCCACCATTGGGAGACCGGTTCCCCGCTTTCATACCTGGCTGGCCACCGATGGTTAAAACAGAACTGTTAAATATTCTTAGGGTTTCCTATGACCCCTTCCCGTTCGGAAAAACACCTTGACCGTTGGGAAAGGAGCCTGCCTATAGTCTGACCACATCTCTATTTTCGCCCAGCCAAAGGTCCATGTATAAGATCGACTTTTTTCCCGAGCTGTCAGAAGAAGCCAAATGCCTCCTGCTGAACATCGCCCGTATAAAGGAGTACAGGCGAAAAGACTACCTCCTGCGCGAAGGCCAGGTCTGCAAGCGGCTCTACTTCATCCAAACCGGCCTCCTCCGCACCTTTTATAACAATACCGGCAAGGACATCAACCTCCACTTCGCCACCGAAGGGCAGTTCTCTACAGATATTAAAAGCCTCAGACGCCAGATCCCCTCCGAGCTCTGGATTCAGGCCTACGAACCCACCACCGTCCTCGAATTTGACTCAGGCACCCTCCTCAGCCTCTACACCCGCTCAGAAGAGATCCGGGACATCGGCCACAAGCTCATGGCCCAGCTCCAGCAGGAACAGCTGGAACACGCCGACCTCATCAACCTCCTTTCTCCCAATGACCGCTACCTATACCTCCAACGCCGCCGCCCCGACCTCATCCGGCGCATATCCCTCACCCACCTGTCCTCCTATATCGGCATCTCCCGCGAAACCCTCAGCCGCCTCAGAAATCCATAACTCCACGGTTACCACCCCAAAAAAAATTCCCCCAACCTCTCACAAATCCCCCGTCACTCCTCCAAAAAATATTCCCCCAACCTGTCACGAATCCCCCGTCACCCCTCCAAAAAAATTCCCCAACCTCTCACAAATCCCCGTCACCCCTTCAAAAAAATTCCCCCAACCTGTCACGAATCCAATGGCTATCTTGTCTACTGTGACGGGACCGGGTCCCTTTTTGCCGAAATAAATTGATATGGAGAACAAAGCCGACATTTTTTTGGAATACAAACCACTCTTATTCTCAATCGCCTACAACATGTTGGGCCATGTTGACGAGGCGGAAGAGATGGTTCAGGACAGTTTCCTGAAATGGATGGATGTAGAAATAGCCAGCGTCCGGCAGCAAAAGGCCTTTCTCGTGAAAATGGTCACCAACGCCTGCATCAACCACCTCAACAGCGCCCGGGCCCGACGGGAAAAATACGTCGGCATCTGGCTGCCCGAACCCCTCCAGAACTACGCCCCCGACACCGGTCAGGCCCGCATAGAATCCTACCACGCCCTCTCCATCGGCATGCTCGTCCTCATGGAAAAGCTCACGCCACAGGAAAGAGCCATCTTCCTCCTTAAAGAGATATTTGCCTACGACTACTACGAGCTGGCGGAGATATTCAACAAGAACACCGACGCCTGTCGGCAGATCCTCAAAAGGGCAAAAGAGAACCTCGGCAAAGACAAACGAAGATTCGAGATCGACCTGAAAGTCCACGAAAAGATACTCAACAACTTTCTGCGGGCGATCGCCGAAGGCAATATGGACGACCTCATCGACCTTCTTAAACAGGATATCCAGGTGGTCACAGAAGGCGGCAGCGAAGGGCTCACCCTCAAAAACCAGCGCCTCAGAGCCCTGCCCAAACCCGTTGTGGGACGGGAGAATGTCTCGAGGCTCATACTCACCCTTCTGCCCAAGCTCCGCGAATCCGTCCCCAACTTCAACGAAGACATCACCTTCGCCAATGGTATGCCCTGCATCATCACCTACTCAGGCAACCAGCCGCTTAGCCTCGTCGCGCTGGAGACCGACGGCGAGCAGATTCGGAATATCTACGTACAGACCAACCCGGAAAAGCTCAAACATTTTAAGAAATAGACATCGTCCCCCCGGCAGGCCTCCTGCCCCACCGGACCTCGTCCAATTAACGATCGGAATAAAAATCAACAGAACAAACAAAAAACAACACTCGTATGAATTCCCAAACACTTCTCAACCTGGCCCTTATCATCCACATCAGCGGATTCACCATGATGGCAGGCACCATCGTCGCCGATTATGCCATCAGCAGGCGGCTCAACAAATTCATCATATCGGACAAACAAAGGGCCATCGCCGTCCTCGACACTACCGCAGGACTCGGCAGGCTCATCGGCATCGGCGGCGGCCTCCTCCTCATTACCGGCATCACCATGGTCATGATCTTTAAAGGTACGGTGGCACAGATGTTGTGGTTTAAAATAAAGATGGTGCTGGTCATCCTGGTCATCCTCAACGGCATCGGAGTGCTCCAGCGGGGTACCGGTCAGCTGCGCAAAATGCTCGCACCCGGAAGTACGGTCAATAACGGTCAGATCACCGCGCTGAAAAGCAGGCTCAACACCTTTCACTTCCTGGAGATCGTCCTGTTCCTGATCATCTTTATATTGAGCGTCGTCCGTTTTTAAATCCCACGCTTATGAACATGCTTATTATCGGGGCCGCCGGAGGCATCGGACACGAAGCCGTCCTGCTCGCACTACAGGAAAACCACAAGGTAACCGCCGTACTTAGACACCCCTCTAAGCTAACCATCACCCATCCCAACCTGTCCATCGTGCAAGGCGACATCTTCCAGCCCGCAACCTTCGAAAAACAGCTCCGGGAGGCCGACCTCATCATATCCGCCATAGGCGTCAGCGGCGCCAATATGTTCAACGACAAGCCGACTACCTTGTACTCCCAGGGCAATGCCAGCCTCGTCTCAGCCATGCAACGCACAGGCGCCAGAAGAGCCTTCTTCATCTCCGCCTCCGCCATTGAGATAAGCCCCGTGCTCCCCTTCTACGTCCGCTTCGTTGCAAAATATGTCATCCAAAAGATCCTGCGCCACATGTACGCCGACCTGCGCAAAATGGAGACCATTATAAAAGCCACCAACCTCGACTGGACCATCATCCGTCCTCCCCAGCTGACCAAAGGTCCCGTCACCGGCCAATACCGGACCGCCGTCAACGCCTTCCTGAAGAACGCCCTCAAGATATCCCGCGCCGACGTTGCCCACTACATGATCCACAACGCCGGCAACGAAGCCACCTATAAAGGCATCGTCGAAATTGGCTACTGATAACCGAAAAATCCCACTGCGAAAAAAGCGCCCCTCAGGGCGCTTTTACTTTGCTTTACATATGCTTGGTTCGACAAAAACTACAGTACCGGCTTACCATCAAAAGTCACCGACTTCAGCAGCGCATCACCAACCTTTACGGCAGCAGGAGACAGCGGAGCATAGTTCAGACCAGTGCTGAACTTCTGCCCGTCGTGGATCATCCACTGCAGCAGCTTCATCATATTCGTAGCTCGGGCCTTGCTGCGGCTGTTGTAGCTTTGCTCTTTGTAGACAACAACCCAGGAGAAGCCGGAGATAGGGTAACCATCTGCTGCATCCGTATTGGTCAGAGAGACCTTGGAATCGGCAGGGATAGCAATATTCGCAGCAGCGCTGACGCTGGCCGTGCTGGGCACGATCCATTTTCCAGCCTTGTTCTGCATCGTTGCATAAGGCATGCCATTCTGAATAGCATAAGCCAGCTCGATATAACCGATAGCGCCCGGAGTCTGCTTGATCAGACCTGCTACACCTTCGTTGCCCTTTCCACCGATACCGGCAGGCCAGTTAACGGCAGAACCCTTTCCAACCTTGCTGTTCCAGTCATTGGAAACCTTAGCGAGATAAGTGGTGAAAATATTGGTCGTGCCGCTGCCGTCGCTGCGGTGCGCGATCATGATAGCGGTGGAAGGCAGACTAACACCCTTGTTGATAGCAGCGATCTTGGAATCATTCCACTTGGTGATATTTCCAAGGAATATATCAGCAAGTACGGAAGGTGTCATCATCAACGGCTTGGTTACCTCAGGCAGGTTATAGCTCAGCACGACAGCGCCGGCCGTGACAGGGATATGTACCGCGGGACCGCTCAGCGCAGAGTCCTGCTTACCATTCATCGGAGCATCCGTTGCGCCGAAATCCACAGTCTTGTTGGTCAGTTGCGAGATACCCGCGCCCGAACCGACAGACTGATAGTTGACCTCTACACCGGTTTTCGAGTTGTAGTCGGCGAACATTTTGCTAAACAGCGGATTGTCGAACGAACTACCGGCGCCGATCAGCTGCTTGTCATCCTGGAAATTAGCGGTTTTGGGGGCCAGCATGCTCATGCTGAATGCAGCTACGAAGATACCTGCAGCTGCGGTCCTGGTCCTGGACAAATGGAGCTTCATTTGATTTTAAAGTTTAGTTAGTTAAGAGAAATTCATAGATAGCTTGGACCGCAAAAGAAAATCTATTAACCAGCATTTCATTAAAATCAACTTTATCGAAATATTATCATTTTCACTCCTCTCCCAGCCATTCATAAACCCCCACTTTCCCCGGACGAACCAGTCTTCCCCTCCATTCCTGCCGATCCGCCTCACCCATCACCGACCGCCGGTCCCCATCCCGGACCCCACCCATCACCGACCGCCAGCCACCCCACGGGACCCCACCCATCACTGCGCCCCGTCCCCCCTTCCCCCGTCACCATCAATCCCCCCGGACTCCCTGTCTCCGTCACCATCAATCCCCCCGGACCCCCTGTCTCCGCCTGAACCAGCCCCAAAAACTCCGCTTCTTCGCCGCTTCCTCACTGCGCCGCCCCTGCGGTCCACCGCCGCCCTCCACCCCATTCCAATCCTCATTAAATCCAGCCTCCAGCAAAGCCTGGCTCAGCTGTCTCTTGAACTCAGGCAGACTGGCAAGCCAGTTCGCGACATCAGTAATATCACAACATCCAAAATCCCATTCCTCGTCGATATCCCGCCCAAACAATTTTTCCCAGTCCCCGGTCAATAAATGACGCGCTCCTCCCGGGTCCGTCAATCCAACCTCGCACTCTTTTCTCAACGCCTCCTTCGCCTGCTCCAGCACTTCAGGGGTAAAGGCCGGATGCCGCAACAAATGCATCAGGTCAAAAAGATCCTTGATCCTCGGCCTTACCAGCGTCTGGTGCAGCTTCCAGGACACCTGCAGAGCAAGAGGCACCGTATAGGGGATAATGAACGGCTTCCCCCGCAATGGCCTGTACAACAACGGCACCGGCGCCACTCCAATATCAAGATTGAATGAAATATCGATCAGGCAGCGATCGACTCCCCCTTCCTTCACCTGGAGATCGGTATTGATAGTCGGAAAATCATCCGCCATGGCATAGTCAACCCTCTTCAGTCTCCTCACCACATACCCCTCAGCCGCCAATATTTCCGATAGCTTCTGTGCCATTCCCAGCGCCGACTCCAAAGACTCCGCATCTACAACCTTCCCCAACATCGGCTGCTGCAAATGCTCCCCCCGCCCAAGCTCTATCAGCAACGGCTTGGCGCCATTTCGCGCACAACATTCGACAAACCCATCCAGACGATCGGAAGACAACGGATCAACAGTAAGATGCAACTCAAAAGGAATACCCATGGCCGTCAAGATAGCCAATTCCAGATACTAACGCAGCACAAAGAAGAGACACAAAAAAAGTATCGCTATCCCGCCATTCACGAGCATCGGCCCGACAAACGCCCGATTCCCAACAATGCGCCCGATGAGAGAGAAAAGAAAAAGACCAGCGGCCACCATCGGAGTAAAGATCAATATCATCACACCCAGCCCCGGAATACAGGGACCACTGGGCGATATCCGCTCACCTACCCATGCCGCCAATCCATAGATCACATAAAAAATAACGGTCCAGATAGTATATTTTCTTCCCTTATGCATATGCTATATAAACATACAACTTAATTACCAATGATTTAAATCTCCCCTCTGTCCTATATAGTATTTCCCCTCGTAAAACCCGCTATGAGATACCAGCTCCAACAGCTATCTTTGTTGGATGATCTTTACAGGGTCACTGCAGCTGTTAATGAAAAACCCTTAATTACCGTACCCACAGCAGGCAGTGATCATTCCCACCAATATTCTATGTTAGCCTTCTCTTAACATCCAACCCTGGGGCCGGCATTGTTTTACCCAAAAACTAAAACGATGTTGAAGTCATCAGTACCCTTTTACGTTTGTAGCGTTGCCCTGATTATGGTTCCGCCACCTAAGGCTGATTCCGGCCAGTCAACGGCCGAATTGCGAAAGACCCTGCCCTACTCGGCAGCGGTAGTTACCAGCCCTTCCTCCCATTCACACGCGAAAAAGAATAATTTTTCGGTCACCCCTCCCGACCGGCAGGGGATGAAATTCGTCAGCCATTATATCAGGAATAATGACGACGACCTGCTTACCATCAAAAAAAGGAGCGAAGGCCCCTTTACCATCATCGACTCTGTACTCAACCACTACGGCCTGCCCCTTCAGCTGAAATACCTCGCGGTCATCGAGTCCGAGCTCAAACCTTCGGCACTTTCCCGCGTCGGCGCAAGAGGCCCCTGGCAGCTGATGCCCGGCACCGCCCACGAGCTCGGCCTGAAGGTCAACCACCGGTCCGACGAGCGCACCAACTATTATAAAAGCACAAGGGCCGCGGCGAAATACCTGAAAGACCTGCACCGCGAATTTGGGGACTGGCTCCTGGTCCTGGCAGCGTACAACGGCGGCCCCCTCCCCGTCTACAAAGCCATCCACAGGTCTCATAGCAAGAACTTCTGGACGCTGCAGAACTACCTGCCGGCCGAGTCACGAATGCATGTAAAAAGATTTATAGCCACCGCCTATTATTTTGAACGCGCAGACTCAGTTGCCACCACCGTTACCCAAACGAAGACCACCGCGTCCCTCGCGCAGACCACACCCTACAGATTCTCGGCAGGCGAGACGCCCGACGAAAAATTCACCCGTCTCATGAAAGAGTCCGCAACCTCTCTCAAAACCTCCCACGAGCTTCTCACATACTAAACCAGACAAAAGAACCCGCCGGCAACGGCGGGTTTCTTATATCATTCCGGAGTTCCCCAACCACGATCACCCCTACTCAACTCCGTAATTCGTCGTACCTTTCCCTTATGAAGATCGCCACCTACAACGTCAATGGGGTCAACGGCCGCCTCCCCGTCCTCCTCCGCTGGCTCGAAGAGTCCAAACCCGATATCGTCTGCCTGCAGGAGCTAAAAGCCCCACAGGAAAAATTCCCTGAATCTTCTATCCGCGACGCCGGCTACCACGCCATCTGGCACGGGCAAAAGAGCTGGAACGGCGTCGCTATCCTCTCCCGCAAGTCCCAGCCCCAGGAGATCCGCCGCGCCCTCCCCGGCGACCCCGAAGACGTTCACAGCCGCTATATCGAGGCATCCATCGGCGACCTGACAGTCGGCTGCCTCTACCTGCCCAACGGCAACCCCGCACCCGGCCCCAAATTCGACTACAAGCTCAACTGGTTCCGCCGCCTCACCACCCACGCCGCCGACCTCTTCGCCTCCGGCAAACCCGTGATCCTGACCGGCGACTACAACGTCATGCCCACCGAGATCGACGTCTACAAGCCCGAGAACTGGGTCGACGACGCCCTCTTCCGCCCCGAAGTCCGCCTCGCCTTCAAAAACCTCGTCGCACAAGGATGGACAGACGCCATCCGCCACCTCCACCCCGACGAAAAAATATATACCTTCTGGGACTACTTCCGCAACGCCTTCGCCCGCAACGCCGGCCTGCGCATCGACCACTTCCTCCTCACCCCACAGCTCGCCAAACGCCTCAAATCCGCAGGCGTAGACCGCGAAGTCCGGGGCTGGGAAAAATCCAGCGACCACGCACCAGTCTGGATCCAGCTGACCTGATCCATTCCCCCTACACCGTCACATACCCCTCCTCATCTTCATCCCTCCGCTTCGAAGAGACCCGCTCCTGCAGCGCCTGGAAAATAACAAACAAAACCGGTATGATAAACACACCCAATATAACCCCAACCAGCATCCCCCCTACAGCGCTCCACCCGATCGAGTGATTGCCCTGCGCCGACGCCCCCGTCGTAAAGATCAACGGCGTCATCCCCACCACAAACGCAAACGAGGTCATCAAGATCGGACGAAGCCTGAGCCTCGAACCCTCCAGCGCAGCCTCAACCAACCCCATGCCCTTCCGCCTCCGCTGAACCGCAAACTCCACAATAAGAATGGCATTCTTAGCCAGCAGCCCGATCAGCATGATCAACCCGATCTGCACATAAACGTTATTCTGCAACCCCGCCATCCCCACAAAAGCAAATACCCCCAGTATCCCCGTCGGCACCGTGAGTATCACCGCCAGCGGCAGGATATAGCTTTCATACTGAGCCGACAACAAAAAGAACACGAACAGCACGCTCAGCAGGAACACAAATACCGTCTGATTACCGGCCTTGATCTCTTCCCTCGTTATACCGGTGAACTCATAGGCATATCCCTTCGGCAACGCCTTCTTCGCCGTCTCCTGAACGGCCCTGATCACATCCCCCGTACTAAAGCCCGGCTTCGGCGTCGCGTTGATCGTAACGGCATTGTATAGGTTATTACGGGTCACCGTCTCCGGACCATATACACGGACGAATTTCGCAACCGAGGTAGCAGGGACCATCTGGCCGCTGCTGTTCTTGACATAGACACCACCCAGCGAACTGGCATCCAGCCGGTAGGGAACATCTGCCTGCGCCATCACGCGATAGTATTTTCCGAACCGGTTGAAGTCCGATACAAAGCTGCTGCCATAATAGATCTGCATCGTATTCATCAGGTCGGTCACAGACACCCCCAACTGCTTGGCCTTGTCTTCATCTATCTCGATATTGTACTGTGGATTGCCGGTATTAAAAGTAGTAAAGGCCGAACCGACCTCCGGCCGCTGCGACAATGCTCCCACAAAACCCCAGGCCGTCTGCCCTAATTTATCAAGCGGCCCGCTCGCACGGTCCTGCAGCATCATCTCCACGCCGCTCACATTACCAAAACCCTGCACCGTAGGGAAGTTCACAAAGATCGACATGGCGTCGCTTACCTGCCCCGTCTCACCGATAAGCCGGCCGGTGATCTGGGTGGGATCTTTCGCCGGCCCCCTCTTATCCCTGGGATTCAGCCGGCAGAAGACAACCGCATTCGGAGAAGCAAATGAGCTGGTCACGAAGTTCATCCCATTCACATTCCAGACATCGCTGGCCGCCCCGTCGTGCATGACGATCTTGCTTATATTATCGGTAGCACGCGTAGTCCTGCTCAACGAGCTCCCCGCCGGCGTCTGCGCCACCGCTATGATGAAACCCTGATCCTCGTCGGGAATAAAGCCCGACGGAGTCCTTTTCACAAGGAAAAAAGCCCCTATACATACGATCACCAGTCCCGCTATCGCTACCCATTTCCGGCGTACCAGGAACTGCAGGCTCCGTATATATTTATTCGTCATAGCCGTAAAACCCGCGTTGAACCCCGAAAAGAATCGGGCCGTCAGCCCTTTCCTGCCCCCCTCTTCATCATGCGGACGCTTCAGGAACAAAGCACACAAAGCCGGACTCAATGTCAACGCATTGACGGCCGAAATAATAATGGCCGTCGCCAGCGTGAACGCAAACTGCTTGTAAAACACCCCCGCAGGTCCCTGTACAAAACTCACAGGCACAAACACCGCCGCCATCACAAGCGTAATAGAAACGATCGCCCCCGATATCTCATTCATGCTCTCGATAGTCGCCCTCCGCGGAGGCAAATGCTCCCGCTCCATTTTGGAGTGTACAGCTTCCACGACCACAATAGCGTCGTCCACCACGATCCCGATCGCCAGCACCAGCGCAAACAACGTCAGCAGGTTAATGCTGAAACCGAACAGATTCAAAAAGAAGAAGGTACCTATAATGGCCACAGGCACGGCGATGATAGGGACCAGCGTCGACCGGAAATCCTGCAGGAATATGAATACCACGATGGCCACCAGTATGAACGCAATGATCAGGGTCTCCTCGACCTGCCCGATCGACGCATCGAGAAACTCCTTGGCGTTATACATGATCTTGAAATGCATGCCTTCAGGAAGATTCTCGTCAAATTCCTTTATCTGCCTTTCCAGCTCAGTCAATATCTGATTGGCATTGGACCCCGGTGTCTGCAATACGCCAAAGCCGGAAGCAGGCTTGCCGTTCAGCTTGTTGGAAGAGATATAGGTATAAGCCCCGAATTCGACACGCGCCACATCCTTCAGACGCAGCAACGACCCGTCGCTGTTGGCCTTGATCACCATATTCTCATAGTCCGCATTCTTGTTCCGCTTCCCCTTATACTTTATCACATACTCGAACGATTCCGGACTGCTCTGCCCCAGCCTTCCCGGCGCAGCCTCCAGGTTCTGGTCCTTGATGGCGTTCATGACATCCTGCGGAGAAAGATTGTTGGCGATCAGACGATCGGGCTTCAGCCAGATCCGCATGGAATAGTCCTTAGAGCTGAAGACCTGCGCCTGCGCCACGCCGGGAATACGCTGCAGCTGAGGAATGACATTTATCCGCAGATAGTTCTCCAGGAAAAGCTCATTGTACTTTGCACTGTCGTCACTATACAGCCCCACGAACATGAGAAAGCTGTTCTGGATCTTCTGCGTAGCGACACCAGCCTGTATCACCTCCGGCGGCAGCTGACTATTCGCCCTCGACACCCTGTTCTGTACATTCACCGCATCGATATCCGGATTGGTGCCCTGCTTAAAGAATACGGTCAGGTTCATGGTACCGTCATTGCTGGAGTTAGAGGTCATATAGCTCATGTTCTCCACACCGTTGACAGCCTCTTCTATCGGCACCGCTACCGTGCGTGCTACCACTTCGGCATTGGCGCCAGGATAGACCGCCGTTACCTGGACGCTGGGCGGCGCGATCTCCGGAAACAGCGTGATGGGCAACGAGAACAGTGACAGGCCCCCTAACAACAGCAGTATAATGGAAACGACCGTAGACAACACCGGTCTTTCGATAAATCTCCTTAACATACAATTCGTTTTAAAGGTAATATCAAAGTGGCTTCGCCTTCAGCAGGCTGTCTGTCGAGATCATTTGGGGATTGATCACCATTCCGTCCCTCAGCCCTCCGAACAAAGTAGTGGACATAGAGCTTAATACTATCTTATCGCCCTCCTTCACACCCTCTGAAACAAAATAATAGTTCGTGGTATTCCCCGAAATAGTCAGCGGTTTGGTCGTTATCTTATTGCTGTCGCCGACCGTATAAACAAAGACCTTCCCCTGCAGCTCAAAGCTGGCATCCTGCGGGATGACCAGCGCGGACTTTAGCGTCGTAGGTATCCTTACCTTTCCGGTATTGCCGCTGCGCAGCGTCCCCTCCGCATTTGGAAAGCTTGCACGGAATCTGATGGCCCCTACCGTCTTATCGAACTGCCCCTCTACCAGCTCCACCTTCCCCGGCTGGGGATAAACGCTGTTGTCCGCCAGTACCAGCTGAACAGGTGGCATCTGTTTTACCTTCTCGGCAATGGTATTTCCCGGGTATTTCTGCTTGAATTCGAGGAAATCGGGCTCGCTCATGGAAAAATACACCCGCATGTCCCGCGTTTCCGACACGACGGTCAGCGCTCCCGCCTGCGCCTTTGTAACAAGACTTCCCGTCTTGAAAGGAATAACCCCCACATATCCGTCGCTGGGAGCCGTAATGGTCGTATAGGTAAGACTGACACGGGCGTATTGGACCGACGCCTTCGCCTGATCCACCGCCGCCTTGGCAGTATTGTACGACGCCTGCGCCGATTTCAGCTGTACATCCGAAACCACGTTATTCTGCACCAGCGGCTTTAGCTTGTCTACATTTATCTGCGCATTCTCCAGCGAGGATTCGGCGGCCTGCAGATTAGCCTGCGCAGTGTTCAGCTGCTCCTCATACGGCCGCTTGTCGATCAGGAACAGCGGTTGTCCCTTATGCACATACGCACCCTCATCCACTTCGATGGCGGTCAGATAGCCGTCTATCTGAGGCCTTATTTCAACGTCCTGCCTACCCTGTACAGATGCTGGAAAATCCTGATATGTGGTGGCAGGCAGCGCCTTTACGGTAATTACAGGCAGCGAAGGAGGAGGCATGGCTCCGTGACCGGCCTCCGCATTTCCGTCCTTGCAGCTATAAATTGCAACTGCAGCTGCAAGAGAGAACCCTGTGGCCCTCAACGACCTTAAGATAGGCGGGAGTGATTGGGTGCGTTTCATTTTACAGGTATTTGAGATGAGTTGTTCGTTACATAAATTTAGCATTTTCTCCAATCCCGCAACGCTTATGCCTTCCTCTTCAGGGTGATCACCGTGACCTCGGGCCATATCCCCAGTCTGCCCGAGAACGCCAGGAAGCCAAAGCCCCTGTTCACATAAAGATAACGTCCTTCGGTCTCCATCAGCCCGGCCCAGTTCAAATACCTGTATTCCACCGGGCTCCAGCGAAACCGGTCTGTCTCCACTCCGAACTGCGCCCCATGCGTATGCCCCGACAACGTCAGATGGATCTTTGTCGGATTATGCCGGATCCTCTCCTCCCAGTGCGTCGGGTCGTGCGACAGGCAGATCTTAAAAGCGCCGGGATCAACACCCTCCATCGCCTTTTCCAGATTGCCGATCTGAACAAACCCCTTTCCCCAGTTCTGCACACCGATCAGCGAGATCTTCTGCCCGTCCTTCTCCAGCTCGACATGCTCATCCAGAAGCAATCGGTATCCCAGCTCCCGGTGATGCCCCTTCAGCCGCTCAAGGTTGTCCGATTTCTCCTGGTCGGAGTTCCACTTTATATAGTCGCCATAGTCATGATTCCCGAGAATAGAGAACTGCCCGTACGGCGCCTTCAGCTGGCCAAACCGGCCGATATACGGCTCGATCTCCCAGGCCGCATTATTCACCAGATCACCGGTGAATACGAACAGATCGCTGTTCTGCGCCTTCGCCAGGTCGATGCCCCGCTGCACAGCATCCACATTGTCGAAAGAACCCGAATGGATATCCGAAAGCTGCGTGATCGTAAACCCGTCGAATGCCGCCGGCAGATCGTCGAAGAACAGGGTCGTCCTGTGTACCCGGTAGTCATACTTGCCTTTCAGCATCGCGTACATGAACGACGTCAGCGGAACCGCAGCGAACAGCGTCGCGATCTCGCTGATGAACCTCCTCCTGCTGCCGTCCACTTTCTTCCCCGATACCCGGCCATAGCCCCAGTAAAAGAACCGCCCGATATCTCCCAGCAACAGCACCACCACAAAAAATACCCTGGTCACTATCAGCGCCAGCACCAGGCTCAGCACCCATTCGTGATAAGGCCGCATCCCGCTCGCCGTCCTGAAGCTGCCCAGCCCGACAAGGAACAACAGCGTTATCCCAACAGCGACCACCAGATATCCCCACTTTACCACGCTCGCCAGACGTCTCGACTTCCAACCTTTCGTCAGCGTTTTCAGACCGCTGAACACATACCAGTCCATCAGAACGCCTGCCGCCACAATGATCAATAGAACCTTGATAATTCCGCTACCGTGCATATCCTGCAGATTTTTGCATAAATGTATTTCATTTCTTTAACTATCTTCAGCCATCCATAAACTAACCATCCATGGGCCTCATACGCACTTCCCGACAAACCGTTTTATTCCTCATCTTAACCATCTCCGTACACGCCCAGCAGCCCCTCCTGCTGCGGCAGCCCGCCATCAGCCGGGACGGAAGCCTCGTCGCCTTCTCATTTCAGGGAGACATCTGGACCGTTCCCGCCACAGGAGGCAGGGCCACACGCCTCACCGTCCACGAAGGCTACGAGGCACATCCCGTCTTCAGCCCCGACGGCAAACAGATCGCCTTCTCCGGAGCACGATACGGCAACAACGACATCTTCGTGGTCCCCACAGAAGGAGGCACACCCCGCCGCCTGACCTTCCAGTCCGGCGAAGACATCATTTCCAGCTGGACCCAGCCCGACAAGATACTCTTCTCTACATCCCGCGAGTTCAACGCGATCGAACGCCCCCTGGAAGTCTACGCCATCAGCCCTTCGGGCGGCACCGAATCCCGCATCCTGGACGCAGTCGGCTTCGATCCCATCCTCTCCCCGGACGGACGCTGGATGGCCTTCACCCGCGGCGACATCAACCCTATCGCCCGCGAAGCCTACAGAGGCAGCTCCAACAGGGACATTTGGCTGTATGATACCCGTAAGAGAACATTCCTGAAATTACCCGGCACCGCCGCCAACGATATCCTCCCGCAATGGGGCAGCAACAACACCCTCTATTTCCTCAGCTGCATCGACGGTCCCTATAACCTCTACCGCTGGACGCTGGACGCAGAAGGTCACGCTGGCACACCCGAAAAGCTCACCAGCTTCACCTCGGAATCCATCCGCCACTACGGCCTCTCGGCCGACGGCTCGTCGGTCGTCATTGAAAGGGATATGCACCTCTATACGCTCAGGACAAACGCGCCTAAAGAGATAAAGACCATCGAGGTCACCATCAACGCAGACGATCGCCAGGATCCATCCGAACAAAAAACACTCACTACCGGCGCCTCGGAATATGCGCTCTCCCCCAACGGCAAGCAGATCGCCTATGTCGACCGCGGCGAGGTGTTTATAAAAGAGGCCGACAAGGAAAAGAGCAGAAGCATCGACGTCTCCAACCACCCCTTCCGCGACGTCCAGCCCGCCTGGCTCAACGACTCGGCCCTCCTGTTCTGCAGCGACCGCGCCGACGGCAACTACGATATGTATCTTGTCCGGTCATCCGACACCGCCGAACACAATATCTTCAAAAGCCTTAAGCACGATCTCACCCCCATCACCCATACCGGCGAAGATGAAGCCAGCCCCGTCATCTCTCCCGACGGAAAAAAGATTGCGTATATACGCGGCCGTGGAACTCTCGTCGTAGCCGACATCTCATCCGCAGGCCGGCTATCCGGCGAAAAGCTCCTCACAAAAGGCTGGGCCACTCCGCACGGTGTGGTCTGGAGCCCCGACAGCAAATGGCTCGCCTATTCGCAGTCCGACCTCTATTTTAACGAAGAGGTATTCATCCAGCCGGCAGACAACTCGTCGGCGCCGGTCAACGTTTCCATGCACCCGCGCAGCGATTCCAATCCGTTCTGGAGTCCCGATGGCTCCAAGCTGGGCTTCCTTTCCGAACGCAGCGTATCCCGCAGCGTAGACGTCTGGTTCGTCTGGCTGAAAAAGGACGACTGGGAAAGATCAAAAGAAGACTGGCAGGATAAAGAGGCTCCGCCGGCAGACAACGCCACCGCCGCAAAGTCCAAAAAGCCCGTCACCGTAACCATCGACTTCGACAAGATCTACGAAAGGATAGTCCAGGTGACCAGCTTCCCCGGCGACGAAGACGACCTGGCGATCAGCAGGGACGGCGAAACCTTTTATTATACTACTACCAGCAGCACCGCCAAAGGACGAGACCTCTATAGCGTTAAATGGGATGGAAAAGACCTGAAAGAGCTCACCAAAGGCGGCGCCAATCCTTCCAATGTCACCCCCGACAAGGACGGCAAATACCTCTACTACAATACCCGTATGGGCGCCATGGCAAGGGTCGACCTCAAAACGGCCGTCTCCGAGAACCTGCCCTACACCGCAAAGCTCAGGATCGATTACGTAAAAGAAAGAACGCAGGTGTTCGAAGAGGCCTGGCGAACAATGCGCGACGGCTACTATGATCCCAACTTCAATGGATATGACTGGAACAAGCTGCGCGAAAAATACCGCGACCGCTGTGTATACGCCAGCACAAGCAACGACTTCCGCGACATGTTCAACCTCCTCCTCGGCGAGATCAACTCCAGCCACGTCGGCTTCACCGCCGCCGACCGCACCGAAACCCAAAAAGACGCTACCGGCCGCCTGGGCGTCGAGCTGATGCCCACCGCAGCAGGCATGAAGGTCACACATGTTATTCCCAACAGCCCCGCCGACAAACACCAAAGCAAGCTCAATACCGGGGACATTATCACCGCAGTCAATGGCGAACCGGTCCGCGCAGATGACAATTTCTACAGCCTCCTCAACGGCCTCACCGACGAAAAGATCCTTCTCTCCGTCCAGACACCCGATGGCAAAGCAAAAGAAGTGCCCATCCGCCCGACAGCCAGCCTCAGGAACGAGCTCTACGAAGAATGGGTCGACCAGCGCAAAAAGCTGGTCGAAAAATGGTCGGGCGGTAAATTAGGTTATATCCATATCCGCGGCATGGACTTCCCCAGCTTTGAAGTCGTCGAACGCGAATTCACCGCCGCCGGCTTTGGCAAAGACGGCCTGGTCATCGACGTACGCTACAACGGCGGCGGCAGCACCACCGATTATCTCATGGCCATCCTCAACTACAAACAGCACGCCTATACGATACCCCGCGGAGCCAGCGACAACCTGGAAAAAGACAAAAAGAAGTTCAGGGACTACTATCCCATCGGCGAACGGCTCGTCTATGCCGCCTGGACCAAACCATCAATCGCCCTCTGCAACGAAGGCAGCTACTCCAACGCCGAGATATTCTCACACGCGTATAAAACCCTGGGCATCGGCAAGCTCGTAGGTGTCCCCACCAACGGATCCGTCATCTCCACGGGAGGCAAACAGCTGATGGACGGCTCCTTCGTCCGCCTCCCAGGCAGAGGCTGGTTCGTAAAAAGCACCGATAAGAACGAAGAGCTCGGCGCCTGTGTACCCGATATCCAGGTCGAAAATCAGCCCGACTGGATCGCCCGCGATACGGACGACCAGCTGAAGGCCGCCGTCGACGAGCTGCTCAAAGAGCTTAAATAACGCCGGATCATACACCGCCCTTACCAGCGTCCCGATCCTTCCCAACTTCCCATGGCCGGCGGCATCCCCGTCCGGCCATTTTTTTCCCTATATTTAAGCCATGAACCGTCTGATTGTCATCTCTACACTTATTTTATTGGCCGCTTGCCACAACCACTCCACTCCAGATAAAAGAACCGACTCCCTCGCCCTGCGAAACAGCATTCCCGAATCCCGGGTCCTCACCGCCGATTCTGCCATCACCAAAATGCACGTACAACCAGGCTATAGCGTTCAGCTCGTAGCCGCCGAACCCCTGGTCGCCGCACCCGTGGCCCTCAGCTTCGACGAAAAAGGCAGAATATGGGCAGTAGAGATGATGGACTATATGCCCGACACTGCTGGCACCGGCGAAGACGCGCCCAGCGGAAGGATCGTCATCCTCTCCGATACTAATGCCGATGGCCGCATGGACCGGAACAAAGTCTTCCTCGACTCCCTCGTCCTGCCCCGCGCTATCTGCCTCATCGAAGACGGCATCCTCGTTGCGGAGCCCCCAAAACTCTGGTACTACACCATAAAAGACGACAAACCCACCCGCAAGACCCTCGTCGACTCCGACTACGCCGCAGGCGGCAACGTCGAACACCAGCCCAACGGCCTGTTCCGCGCCATGGACAACTGGATATACAACGCCAAATCCGCCAAACGCTATAAAAAAGCGGGCAACCGCTGGCTCATCGAAAGAACACATTTCCGCGGCCAATGGGGCATCTCCCAGGACGAATATGGACGCCTCTACTACAATAACAACTCCGAGAACTTGCTCGGCGACTACTTCCTCCCTGGCCTGGGCGCCACCAATCCCCACCAGCGCAACATCGCCGGCTTCAACGAACACATCGTTTCCGACAACCGCGTCTTTCCCGTAAGACCAACCACCGGCGTCAACCGCGGCTACCAGCAGGGCATACTCGACGATAGCCTTCGGCTCCGGGAATTTACCGCCGCCTGCGGACCCCTCATCTTCAACAGCCCCTTGTTTGGAGAAGAAAATATTGGCCACGCCTTCATCGCTGAACCGGCCGGCAACCTCATCAAAGAAGACATCCTCGAGCCCACCGGATTTGTCACAAAAGGCAAAGAAGCATATCAGAAAAAAGAATTCCTCGCCAGCGAAGACGAACGCTTCCGCCCCGTAAACCTCTATACCGGCCCCGACGCCGCCCTCTACATCGTCGACATGTACCGCGGCATCATCCAGCATAAAACATATCTAACCACCTACCTGAAGAACGAAATAAAGCAACGCGCCCTTACCAAACCCCTCAACTGCGGACGTATCTATAAGGTCATTCCAACCAGCGCCACGCAACCCTCCGCCAACGGAGGCGCCCCCGCTCCCGAATTACGCGCGCCCAATTTCACTGACAACCCCGCCCACTGGGTCGATCTGCTACAGGACGCCAACGGCTGGACCCGCGGCAAAGCACAACAGCTGCTCGTCGACCACAAAGCCTTCCAGACCGCCCCTTCGCTCCGTCAGCTGCTCACCCGCGGCAAAGGCCCCGCCCGATACGCCCTATGGACCCTCGAAGGCCTCGGCGTCCTCCAACCCTCCGACCTTCTACCGCTCATCAACGGCGGCGACCCGACCCTCCGCCTCCAGGCCCTGGCAGCCCTTCCATCTATAATAAACCACAACAACTACCGCCAGTTCCTGCCCGCAATCAACGACATCATCGCCGCCAACGACACCCTCCTGGCTCCCTATATCGCCTTCATCACCCCATCGATCCAAAAGCTCGACCCCAGCGTCGCCCACGAAATCCTTATCAGACTAACCCGGCAATTCCCCAATAATATCTATGTCGCCGACGCCGTAATCAGCAATCTCTATAACAAAGAAGAAGCCTTCTATAAGGAGTCCCTCGCCATCAACCCCGATACCACCCTTACCATCAACCGCCAGCTGAAAAAAGTATTGCTCGACATCGCCAGGGCCGGCAGCGCCACCAGCTTCAAACAGCTCGCTATCACCTATCCCAAAGGCGCCTCCATCTTCCAGTCCCTCTGCCAGACCTGCCACGGCGCCGACGGCAACGGCATCCGCTCGCTGGGCCCGCCCCTCAATACCTCCAACTGGGTGCTCGGCGACAAGAACAGGCTGATCCCGATCGTCCTGTATGGCCTCACCGGCCCCGTTAAAGTCGCAGGCAAACTATACAAAGCCCCCGAAGTCAGCGGCGACATGCCCGGCATCGGCTCCAACAAAGAGTTCTCCAACGAAGACATCGCCCAGACCCTCAACTTCATCCGCAACGCCTGGACCAACAAGGTCAATAAGACCGACAAGATCATCCCCGAAGACATCGGCGCCATCCGCGAAAAATTCAACGATCGCCAAAAACCATTTACCATGGAAGAGCTGAGAACCCTAAAATAATCCCCTGCCACCAGCCCCGGAATCACCCATTCCGGGGCCATTTCCCCCGATCACTCACCCCAAATCATCACTCACCCCAAACCGCCACTCACCCCAAACCGCCACTCACCCCCAAACCATCACTCACCCGGCGCCACTCACCCATCCTCCGCCTCCCGAACCAATCCCCGGATCGCATCAATAACCCTCCTTATCTCCAATCCCCTGAACCCACGGGCACTTCCCATCCACCGCTCTATCTCACCCTCCCTCCTCCTCCACTCCCACAGCGGCAGACAGATCGGCCCATCCGGCGACGTTTCCAAAATATAGGTAACCAGCGGAAGATAGGGATGCCCCTCCCCCAATATTCGTTCTTTCATTCTTTTAAAAAGCCTTCCATCCAAACTCCCCTCCAACTCCCGCCATATACGGATACCCGCAACACCCACCCCCTGCACCATCGCCGACAAAACCTCCATCCCATCCTCCCGTAACACGTCCGCCAACAGCTGCCTGAACGATCCATCACAGCTGTCCAGCACATCCACGCTCCATAGCTTATACTTTCGCAACAACCCATCCAGCGTGAACCGTTCCGCATCTTCGTCTATCAGCGCGTCCAGCAACCCGCTCTCCAGATCCATGACCTGTAAGATATTGGTCGGCATCAACGCATACTTCGGCCGCGCAAAAAGCTCAAAATAATAGCTCTTGAAAAAAATAGTCTTACGGTCATACGTCACCTGCAGATACAAAGGATGCATCGCCGCCCCCTGAAACACCACCTCCCTTAACCGCTCATTGTAATAGGTCTTGTAACTGACAGAATAGAATTGCTTCGACAACGGAATTTTTCCTTAAAAATACAAATATGTTTTGATAACTTTATTTTATCATCAAAACTTTTAACCATGAAAAATAACACCCCCTCTGAAAACGCACGTCTCCGTCGCCTCAACATCCGGCTCTCTCAACAGGAATGGGACAAGATCCAACAGCTGGCCGCAGGCACCACCTGCCGCAATATCAGCGACTACGCCCGGAAAGTCCTATCCCACAAACCGGTCCGCGTCCTCTACCACAATAAGTCCTTCGACGCCTTCGAAGAGCAAATGACCCGGCTCCTTCCCCTCCTCGAAACCTTCGCAGCCGACAACGACCTGCCCGGCTTCATCACCACAGTGCAGGAAATAAAGAACCACATCGAAAAACTATCCGACCATGCGACCCAAAATAGAGACCTCCCACAGCCTCACCCGCTCCCGGACCTATAACTCAGCGCTCCCTTCCTCATCCATGCTTCAAACCATATCCCTCGCTCCACACAATCGTCTCAAAACCGTACACTCCTCATATCAAGACCGTACACCCGCACAACCCATCAAAATCACAACTCGCTGTTCCTCAACACCAAAAACTTTCTGGCACTCCGCTGGAATATACTCTGGCACACCGGGGACGCCCGGTCAAACAAAAATCAAAACAACATTTTAAAAATAATTTTATGAAACAGTCAATCATCGTAACCGTCCTGCTCACCATCTTTACAAGCTATAGCTTCGCCTCACCAACAGAAGACGTCAACACATCGATAAAAACCTCCTTCCACCAGGACTTCCAAAATGCACAGATCCTATCCGCCGAAAGCTACCAGAACTTCACCAAGCTCACATTCAGAATGAGTGACGCCGTCCTCTCCGCTTTCTACACGGAAAATGGCGAGCTGCTCGCCGTCACCCGCAATATCCTGTCCTCTCAGCTACCCCTCAATCTGCTGGGCAGCCTCAAGAAAAAGTTCAGCACCTACTGGATCACCGACCTCTTCGAATTCGACAGGGATAGCCAAAGCTGTTACTACATTTCCCTCGAGAACGCAGACACAAAAATGACCCTGCGCTCCAACGGCGACAGCTGGGAACTCTATTCCTCCGTAAAAAAATAGTAGTAGTTTAGCAATTACAATGGAAGCTTCTTCGAAAGGGGAAGCTTCCTCCCCAACAGGATCAAAACCACAAACACGATCCAGAACCCAATCACGATCTGGAACCCCATCACGATCCGGAACCCAAACACGACCCAGAACCCAATCACGATCCGGAACCCCATCACGATCCAGAACCCAATCACGATCCAGAACCCCATCACGATCCGGAACCCCATCACGATCCGGAACCCCATCACGATCCGGAACCCAATCACGATCATCCCCCGTTACCTGGCATACCCTATTATATCACCCCACCCCCGGCTCCAGCCCACCCTTAAAGATCCCTCGACCACTCCAACAGGCCCCGAGCCCCACCCATCCCTGGTTCCGCCCCAAATCACCCCAAAAAGGAAGACCCCCCCAATAATGGGAAGGTCTTGACCCTTAAAACAACCTGTCGCATATCTTAAATACTGAGGATTAGCAACCTTTATATATCTTTTTGCTCCTAAATGTAAATATATATAATATTAGTACTACTCGAATGTCGTTTTGTAACTACATTCAAAAAATATTTCCAAAATACTCCTCCTAGCCATCAAAATCGCCCCCGCCAGACCCACGATCATGCTCAACTACACCTAAATACCCCAAAACCACCCTCCAAAACCATCCCATACCCCAAAAACCCTAAAAAAACACCCCGTCCCAAAAACCACGCATTCCAAAAATCCACCCTTTCGGATACCCAACATCCTACTTAGGCAATCCGCACGTTCCCGCCATCAACTGTCGACTAACTTCCATCGCTGTTAAACCATCAACAGTATGAGAAAATTTTTATTCGTCACGTTGACCTGCCTGGCGCTGTCATCTATCGCCAACGCCCAAACGCAGGAAGTGACCGGCAGGATCATCGACTCCACAGGCGCCCCCATTTCCGGCGCGACACTCAAAGTAAAAGGCTCTAAAACCGGCGCCAGCACAGCCCCCGACGGCAGCTTCAAAATAAAGGTACCCCGCGGCGGAGCCCTCATCATCAGCTCCATAGGCTTTGAACCACAGGAGATCAGCGCCATCGGTAGCTCGCCACGAACGATCACCCTCGCCGGCAGCAACCGGACAATGAACGAAGTAGTCGTCACCGCAATTGGCATCAGCCGCGAAAAACGCGAGCTCGGCTCCGCGACACAAACGATAACCGCAGACCAGCTCAACCGTACCGGCTCCGGCAACCCGCTCAGCGAGCTCAACGGAAAAGCCAGCGGCCTCACCGTTGTCAATAGCTCGGGCGACCCCGGCGCAGGCACCTATATCCGCCTCCGCGGCGTCACCTCTATCACCGGCAACAACCAGCCACTCATGGTCGTAGACGGAGTACCCATCGATAACTCCATCAACACCTACGACCCTACCGGTGCAGGCATCCTCGCCAGCGGCGCCAACGGCAACCTCACCGGCGGTACACAGCCCACCAACAGAGGCGTCGACCTCAACCCCAACGACATCGAATCGGTCACCCTCCTGAAAGGACCAGCCGCCACAGCCCTCTACGGAATACAGGCCGCCAGCGGCGCCCTGATCATCACAACAAAAAGAGGCGGCGCCGGACAAGGCCCCGTCATCTCATTTAACTCATCGTTCTCCTTCGACCAGACCAACAAGCTGCCCCAACGGCAGGATAGCTATTCCCAGGGTGACAATAATAAATACATCGGCCCCACCGACGGCTCCGGTAGCAAATTCACCTGGGGCGCCCGCATCGACACACTCTTTCGCAATGGTGTAGCCGACGCATACGACCCCAACGGCAGGATCGTAGGCGCCTCCGACCCCACAAAAAAGACAAAGGCCATCGCCTACGACCCCTATAAATTCTTCCGCACCGGGCTGACATATAACAACAATATCGCACTCTCCGGCGGCAACAGCAAGACTGCCTACCGCATGTCCCTCGGCAACCTCCACCAGCTGGGGATCATCCCGCTGACCAAATACGACAAAACCACTTTCAACATCAATGGACAAGCCACCCTCACCAATCGGTTTACCATTTCCGGAGGGATCAACTTCATCCGTGGGGACAACGACAAGGCGCAACAAGGCTCCAACACCTCCGGCGTCATGCTGGGTCTGCTAAGGACACCGACTACATTCGATAACTCCAATGGACTAAAAGACCCCGTCAACAACCCCGCGTCATACGTCCTGCCCAACAACAAAGAAAGAGACTATCGCGGCGGACCAGGCTACGACAACCCCTACTGGACCATCAACCGAATCATCTTCCACGAAGACCTGCTCCGGGCGTTCGGCTATGGACAGGCCAGCTACCAGCTCTTCGACTGGATGACGCTCGCCTACAAATTAGGCGGCGACATCTACTCCCAGAACGACAAGAACGCCTACGACATCGGCTCCAACATCGCCCCCGCCGGCGCCGTTCACCTCTCGAACTTTTACAACCAGCAGTATAACTCAGACTTTACGGTCAATATCAAAGGCAACCTCTCGAGCGACCTCTCCGCTTCCCTCCTCGTCGGCCACAACTATTTCACGCTAAACCAGCACACCAAGCTGGCTCACGGTACCGGCCTTACCCTCCCGGACTTCCTCGACATGGCTAACGCCCAGTCCTACACGAGCCAGGAGTTCGACTCGAGAAAAAGGAGCTCCGCGCTCTACGCCGAAGGCCACCTGTCTTACAGGGACATGCTCTTCCTCACCCTGACAGGCCGCAGAGAGACATCCTCAACGCTACCGGCAAAGAACAATAGCTTTTTTTACCCCTCAGCAAGCCTCGCCTACGAATTCTACAAAGGGAGCTCAAACAAAACGTTCACCTACGGCAAGCTCCGGACCTCCTTCGCCCAGGTAGGCAAAGACGCCCCGACCCACAGCCTCGAGACATACTACGTCCCGACAGCCGTAGCCGATGGGTTTACCTCCGGCCTCGTATACCCCATCAACGGCAGCACCGGCTACCAGCTCGGCTCATCGATCGCCGTCATCGGCAACCCCAATCTCAAGGCAGAAAAAACAAGCTCCTTCGAATTTGGGACCGACCTCGGCTTCTGGAAGAACAGGGTCACCCTCAACGCCACGCTTTATTATTCCAGGTCTTCAGACGTGATCCTGACAGTACCGGTCGCCTTCAGCTCGGGCTTCGCGGCCGAGCTGCTGAACGCAGCGGTCATCACCAACAAGGGCCTCGAGATCACGCTAAACACAACTCCCCTTCGCTCCAAAGACTGGCGCTGGGACCTGAACTTCAACTGGGCGCGTAATATCAACCTGGTCAGATCACTGGCCCCGGGAGTCGACCGCGTGCTGCTCGCCGGCTTCACCAATGGAGAGGTCGATGCCGTGGCAGGCAAGCCATTTGGAGTGATCTATGGGACTACCTACGTTCGCTCGAACCCCGCAGACCTTAAAAGTCCCCTGCTGATCAACGATAGAAAAGGAGACGACGGTTATGGCATGCCGATAGTCAGCACCCAGTCGACGGCACTCGGGCAGATAGACCCCGACTGGACCGGCTCGGTGATCAACAACCTCACGTTTAAAGGCTTTACCCTGGGCGTCCAGGTCGATATCCGCCACGGAGGCAATCTGTGGGACGGAACACGGGGCGCAATGACCTATTTCGGAACGTCACAGCTGACCGCCAACCGAGGACAGGCGACCGTTTTCAAAGGCGTATCAGGCCACCTCAACGACAACGGCGACGTCGCCCACTTCGACGCCTCAGGCAACGAAACACTCAAGCCCGGCGGCCCCAATACCGTAAACAGCGCATACAACGAGTTCTACTATCAGAATATCGGCAACAGCTTCATCGGGCCTATCGAAGCCAACATCGAGAACAGCGGCTTCGTCCGCATCCGCCAGGCCAGCCTGGGATACCAGCTCCCTGCGACCGTTGTGAAGAATATGCACCTGAAAAGCCTGTCGCTGACCGTCTTCGCCAATAACCCCGCCCTCTGGACAAAATACAAAGGCGTCGACCCCGAGACCAGCCTCGCCGGCCCGGCCAACGGACAGGGCCTCGACTATTTCAACAACCCCGGCATCAAAAGCTACGGCGTCCGCCTCGGCTTGAGCCTATAAAACATACGTCATGAAATATACATACCTCTTCTTTATACTATTCGCAGCAGCAGCCTGCAAAAAGTCTTTCTATACCAACGCCAACATCAACCCCAACTCCCCCTCTCCCAACAGCATCATTCCAGGCGTGCTGCTGCCCTCCGTAGAAGGAGCCCTGGCATATCTCCAGGGCGGAGACCTCTCCAGATTTTCCGCTCTCAATCTGCAGCAGGTCAAAGGCAACGCTCGCCAGGCCCAGGCCTTCTACCAGTATACCTATACGCTGCAGGACTTCGACGCCGTCTGGGGGAATATCTACGCCGACGTCCTGGAGAACAATGAGGTTCTCTTACAAATGGCCGACGCAAAAGGCTACCACGCCTACAGCGGCATCGCCCGCATCCTCAAGGCCTATACCATGCAGATCACAGTAGACAGCTGGGGGCCCGTGCCCTATACCAGCTCCCTGCAGGGCAACTCAGGAAACCTCAAGCCACCCTATGACAATGATAAAAAACTTTACGACACGATCGCAAAGCTGACTACCGACGGCATCGCCGACCTCAGCAACGCCGACCCAGGCCTGCTGACACCGGGCGTCGACGACGCCATCTACGGCGGCAAAACCAGCCGCTGGATAAAGTTCGCGCACGCCATCCGGGCGCGCCTCTTTCTGCACCAAAGCAAAGGCAACGCCGCGATGGCCGTCAGCGCGCTCCAGGAGATCGCCCAGTCCTTTGGCTCCAACGCCGACAACGCACAGTATGTATTCGGCAACACCGAAACCAGCGCCAACCCCTGGTACCAGTTCAACGAACAGCGGACAGACATCAGCTTCTCCACCTCGACCGCAGCCTCGGCAATGGCAACCCTGCAGGATCCCCGCCTGCCCATCCTGATCGACACGGCCAACGACGGCCTGCTATACTATGGTGTGATCAACGCCCCCGTAGAATTTATCACCTACGACGAGCTCCAGTTCGCCAGCGCCGAAGCCGTCCTTCGCCAGGGCGGAACAGTCGCCGTAGCTACAGCCTTCTACCAACAGGCCATCAAAAGCAATATGCAGAAATTAGGAGTAAAAGACGCAGACATCACCACGTATCTCAATGTCAATGGCAACCTCCCCAACAACGTCGACGCATCGATCGTCATGATCGCCGACCAGGAATACTTCGCACTCTACCTCAATCCGGAAGCCTGGACCCTGTGGCGAAGAACCAACAACCCCGCCCTCACCCCCGCAACAGGCGCGGGCATCCCCCGACGTTTGCTCTACCCCCAGTCGGAATACTCCTACAACAAGACAAACGTCCCCGGCTCCGTCACCCTCTACAGCCCAAAAATATTCTGGGATAACTAACCCGCAGCACACATCCACATCACTTCAACCGGGGGCTCCGGCCCCCATCCTCACCTCCTTCACCAACCCCGGCCCTAAACCCCATCCTTACCTCCTTCTCCACCCCCGGCCCTAAATCCCATCCTTATCTCCTTCTCCACCCCCGGCCCTAAACCCCACCACCTACCTCAATCCCACCCCTACCTCGATCGCACCCCCTACCTGTTCTCCAACCACCCCAAAAAACCGGTCGTCTTCTCCTTCCCTATCAACAGCTTCTCCGGAGTATCCACCACCAGCTTCACGAACAGCTTGCGCGCAGAATAATGCTCCACCTCCTTGATCGCACTAAAATTTATCAGATACTGTCTGTTCAGCCTGTACCACTGTCGGGAAGACAGCATAGCCTGCACCTGGTCCATCGACTGAGCCAGCGGATACATCTGCTTCTGAAATGTCATGATCGTCGTCGAGTCATAACGGATAAAGATAAAGGCTATCGAATCGGTCTGAACAGTAGTGTACTTATTGTCCTTAAAAACCAAAAAGCTCTTCTTCCCCTCATCCACGCCGATCTTCTTCAACAACCCATCCAGATCGGCCGGGCTATTTTGTTGAAAGAAATTCTTGAACCCCTCCACCTTCACAAAAGCACCTTCTACGTCTTCCTGGGAAAAAGGCTTCAACAGATAGTCGACGCCATTGGCCTTGATCGCTTCCATCGCATATTCGCCATACGCCGTGCAAAAGACGATCGGACAGGATATCTTCACCGACTTTGCGATCTCAAAAGACAGCCCGTCGGAAAGCTGTATATCCATAAAGATCAGGTCAGGCTGCTCGTTATTCTCAAGATAGTCGACCGCACCTTCGATGCTCTGAAGACTGGTCACTACCCGGGCATCCGGTCTGACCTTTGCTATCAGGCTCGCAAGTGATCTTGCCGCCTTGACCTCATCTTCAATTATGACTATATTCATAGATCACCGGGAGTTTTATCGTAAATAATGTTTCACTGGGACAGATCTCGATCTCCTTGCCTAAAAGATGCTCATAACGCTGGTTGATGTTCTCCAGTCCCATCCCCGTTGAAGCCTCGGGAACTTTCTTCAGCTGGATATTGTTTTCCACAACTATGTAACGATCCGTTGAATAGACCCTTATCTTCAGGGGCCGGTCCAACGATACAATATTGTGCTTGATACAATTTTCAACCAGCAGCTGCAGGGTAAAAGGAGGTATTAGCGAGCTATTAAGGGTTTTGCCGACCGAGACGGTCAGGTCGATCCCCTCCTCAAAACGCGCCCGCAGCAGATATACATAGGCATCCATGATCTCCAGCTCCTGAGAAAGTTTTATCAGATCCAGCTTCCGGCTTTCGAGCGTAGCACGGTAAAAGTTCGACAGCTTCAGAATAAAATCGACCGTATGCTCATCCCCGCTCTCCGCCATATACTTTAGCGTATTCAGACTATTGAACAAAAAATGCGGATTCACCTGCTGCTTCAGCAGCTCGTACTGGGCGCCCAGGGCATCGGTCCTGCTCCTTTCCAGCTCCAGGCTCACCTGCTGGTTATGGAAGCTTTGATACAGAAGGTGAATGAACATATAAAACGTAAGGCTGACAAGGATACCCCTTACTTCGATCATCAGCATCTGTGGACCAAACTCCAGGTGCGTCAGAACGAACTGCTGGAGACAGGCCAGCAGGAACATGACTGCGATCCCCAGCAGCAGGTTCTTGACAAGCCGGCCCATGGAAAACCCCTTGGCAATATCGCGCGAAGAATAGACCGGCAGCGTGATCATATTATAATACCACACGAACAGCGTAAACAGGAACGTGATAACCGAGTTGGCGATCGTCTCATAAATATTAAAATGGCGCTCCGCGATCTTGGGCACCGCCATCAACACCCCCAACAGCGCTGAGCTAAACCAAATTATCTTGTTAGATATCCTGAATGTCTTCTGTTTCATCGCACCAAAGTTAGGTTTTAATACAGTCGGCCGAACTACCCAATTGTCCAGTTCAGCCCCTAAAATGCCTAGCTCACGTTTTTGTCCTGTTCCGTCCCGTCAAATTGAGTTCAATTTGCATAAACAAATGACATCAACAATGAAACGCAAGATCACTATAACAGCCATGGTCCTGGGCCTGCTGATCTTCGGGATCATATCGCTCCCGGCATCACCCGTATCCAACACCCTCTTCGCCGCCTCCGGACAGGTCCCCCCGGACCCTCAGCACAAAGGCTTCGCGGTCATCGAGCTCTTCACCTCTGAAGGATGTTCCAGCTGCCCGGCTGCCGACGAGCTCGTCGCCGATATCCAGAAGGAAAACCCCGACAAACAGATCTATGTCCTCGCCTTCCACGTCGACTACTGGGACCGTCAGGGCTGGAAGGACAGGTTCAGCGACCACCAGTTCACGGAAAGACAGCAGCTCTACTCCGGCTGGCTGAAGCTCGAAACAATATATACACCCCAGGTCGTGATCAACGGCGCAACCGAATACGTCGGCTCGGACGCCCCGCATATTTTAAAAGCGGTCTCCAGCGGGCTCGGCCACGACCCCGCAAACAACCTGATAGTAGACTGCGGAATAGTAGGAAAAAGGCTCACCATAAATTATCGGGCAACCGCAACCGAAAAAGGGGACGAAGTGCTGCTGGCCCTGGTCCAGCGATCAGCACAGTCCGCCGTCCGGGGCGGAGAGAACGCAGGCCGAAGCCTCTCCCACGTACAGATCGTCCGTCAGCTGGTGCACGCAAAACCCGACAGCAAACAACCCGTCACCATCGACCTGCCCCCCGATTTCAACCCCAAAGAATGGCAGCTCATCGGCCTCGTGCAAAACAGCCACAACGGCCATATCACCGCCGCAACCAAATTTGATTTTTAAAATAGTCTAACATGAAAAAAGTAGTTTTATCCATCCTAACGCTTTCGATCATTTCTCTCTTCGCCATCCCGGCCGAAGCCCAGTCCACCACAGTCAAAAACATCGTGATCGTCCACGGCGCATTCACCGATGGCTCCGGCTGGCAGAAAGTACACGACATCCTCAAAGCAAGGGGCTACAAGGTCACAGTCGCCGCCCCTCCTAATACCAGTCTCGATGAAGACATCGCAGCGACCAATCGCGCGATCAGCCAGCAGGACGGCCCCGTCATCCTCGTAGGCCATTCCTATGGCGGAGCGATCATTACCCAGGCAGGCAATAACCCAAAAGTCGCCGGCCTCGTATACGTCGCCGCCTTCCTGCCCGACGAAGGCGAAACCCTCGGCAAAGTAGTCATGTCCTTCCCGGAGCAGCGCACCGCCAGCGGCGCATTTCCACCCGACAGCAGCGGCTTCATCCGGTACAACCCCGCAAAATACCACGCCGACTTTTGCGCCGACCTGCCCCAGACAACCGCCGACTTCATGGCCGACTCCCAGATGCCGGTCGCCGCTTCGGTCTTTGGATATGTCTTCAAGAACCCGGCCTGGCGCACAAAACCCAGCTGGCAGGTCATCACCACCGAAGACCACGCCCTTCCCACCGGCCTTCAGAGGATCATGGGTAAAAGAGCCGAAACCCATATCACCGAAATAAAAAGCAGCCACGTAGTATTCATCTCCCACGCCAAAGAGGTCGCCGACGTCATCGAGGCAGCCGCCAAAGGCGCGTCTAAATAGATCCGCACTACACAAAGGGAGAGGTCACACGACCTCTCTCTTTCATTTCCCCCCATCGCTCACGGTCATCCCAGCCTCCGACCTCCTCTTTTTACTCCCGGTCAACCATCCTCGGTAACCCAATTTTAAATAGAAGTACTTAATCCATCAGCGGGTTAAACTTAAAATCGCAAACAACCACCCCTCACCTGATCGAACAGGCGAAAACCCTTTGTTTATTTGTCTCACCATTCAACTTCAAATATCATTTTATGAAAGCCATCTCCTTCATCCCCCGCTCTACCCAAAAAGCCACCGTCATCCCCTTTGAACCCTCTTCCCGCCGGATAAAGGTATCCCTGCACCAGCTGGTCAACGACCTCCTGGCCAGTCTGCAACCCCTGGCAATGAAAAGGAACAACGTCGTCCTCAACGGCGTACCCCAGGGTCTGTGCTTCATCGCAGAAGAGAACCTGATGGCCTACATACTTTGGAATATGATCAATACGGTTGTCAGCAGCAAGAAGAACGAATGCATCCACGTCCAGACCCTGGTCGATGACGACCACACCATGATCTGCGTCAGGGATGCCGGCACCTACCTCTACCGTTCCCTCGCATCCGAATACCGCAAGCTGCAGGACGCAGCCGAAAAGGTCGGAGGTTGTATAAATGTCTATAACGACGACAAATACGGCAACAATATCGTCTTCAGCATCTCCAACACCCGGATGGCAGTCTAACCCGCCAGTTCCCGTCCCGGAAACTTACCCCCTTCCCGTACCTCCGTCCCCGGTCCCTACCCCTTTCCACCTTCCGGTCCCTCCGTCCTCGGTCCCTACCCCCTTCCCCTACCCCGTTCCTCCGACCGTGTAAACACCCTTTTTCCGATAAACCCCAAATATGGGTGTTTTCCCCCTTGAACAGGCCAACCCTTTCATATTATTTTACCAAAAACTATAATATGAAATATCAGGCCAGACCCCGCGCAAACACAACCCACAAGATCAAACGCCAGTTCGGCGACCCCCTTTCCGCGTTGAAGCCTCACCCCCGGTTCATACCCATTCCCACTGAACATCAAAAGCCGGACAACCTGAATTATTCCGTCGACGATATCCTCGGAAAAACAAAGATCAAATCGATCGAGTCAGCAGGCAAGATCGTCATCCACACCGTCGGCGACACCGGAGGCATCAACGGCACAGAGGTCCAGGAAGCGATCGCCCAGCAGATGGAAATGCAAATTTCGATGGCAGCCAAAGGAGAAGATCCGGCATTTTTCTATCACCTCGGAGACGTGGTGTACTTCAACGGCCTCTCAGCCGATTACGAAGAGCAGTTCTATGAACCTTACAAAGAATACCCCTCGAAAATTTTCGCCATTCCCGGGAACCACGATGGAGAGACAAGAGTAAAGAAGAACGACCAGCCCGATGATGAGCCCTCCCTGACAGGATTCTTCGAAAATTTTTGCGCAAAGAAAAGACAACCCTCCGAAAATTCCCCCTACCGCTACACCGTCGACCAGCCCTGGCCCTACTGGACGCTGGAAGCTCCGTTCGTAACCATCATCGGCCTTTATACCAACGTTGACGGAAGCCTCGACCACTGGGACGACAAGGTCCAGGACCAATACCACTGGTTCGTCGCCCAGCTCAAGAAAGCGCCAAAGAACAAATGCCTCCTGCTGTCCCTGCATCATCCTCCATTTTCACTGGACACCACACACGGCGGCTACCCCGACATCCTCGACGCGATCGACCAGGCGTCAAAAGAAGCCGGCAGACACCCCGACATGGTGCTCTCAGGACACGTACACAACTACCAAAGATTTACCAGGACCATTGGCGGCAAAACCTACCCCCACATCGTCGCCGGTGCAGGAGGCTACGCCCATACGGCAAAGGCAATGCATAAGATACAACGGGACCCCGACACCCAGCACAGCGACATCGTCCTGCCCTTTCAAACGCTGAGAAAAGACGTTATCCTCAACGAGTATAATATAAAAGACCCGGGCTTCCTGCGCCTCACCATCGACGACAAAACGATACACGGAGAGTACTTTACCAATACTTTTGAGGATGCCCGCCCTCCGCTCAACTGGTATGACGAATTTATCTGGGACTGGAAGAACAACAAAGCAATAAAACCCTAGCCCACCCCAATACCCATCCACCCCAACACCCCAGGGCCCCCGCAATGGGGGCCTTTTTCTCGCGGCCTCAGCGCAGCGGAATGCTCACTTCCAACGCCTGCCCTGCATCTACAACAAGCTCCCTGAACAGGACCCCCAGCCTACCCCCATCCTCCTTCACGCTGCAAGACACCGACCGTCCCCCGAGCGTCGCCACAACCTTCCCCGCAGTAGCGGCCGCGGCCGCACCCGCTGGCACCTCCAGATCGAGCTCCCGCAACGGTAGACGGCCATAGCTGACCCGGATCGTATTCGTCTGCCGGTCGGTCGAACGCTGCTGGCCAAGCGTCCCCCACCCCTCAGCAGCGCTGAAGAAACCACGGAAACGTTCAGGCTGCAGACGCGGTGCAAAACCCAGCGTATAGTCTGGACCGTTATATGAGAAACCTTCGATAGCAAGCAGCACACCCCAGCTCGCCATCGCCCGCGCATAATGGTCGCCACATTCTATCTCATTCCAGGGATTGTGCTTGTTTGGCTGATAACGGTCATCAATAGCCTTCACGATCGAAAGAGCCTCCTCCGTCATACCCGCATAGAGCATGCTCGTCGCGACCTGGTACTCGATACCGGTCCAGACCTCGTCGCGATAGCGGACCCCATCTTCCCCGGGATGAGGACCGTGCGGCCACGTACAGACAAAAAGTCCAGCCTCCCCCGGATCTGCATAATCCCGTTCAGCCGGATGTAGCTTATTCTGGACTCCCACATCGGGCGCCCAGTTGTACCGCCATATCGATCGCAGCGCTGACTTCGTCTGGTCGGGTGGATAAATATCGCCCAGGCCCGTAAGATCGGCCCAGGTCTGGCCAAAGACCTGGTCTGCAAGACAGCCCTGGCCATATTGATACTGAGGGTGAGCCTTGAGGTCAACATCTTGGATAAAATATTCACCATTGAAAAGCCGGCGGCTGGTATTTTCGCTTCCCCTTTCCGCGATCAGCCGGCACGAATCTCCAACGACTGTATCCCGCATCACCACGGCCATCCGCTCCGCAGCCCGCAGCGCGCCCAGGTAAAGGCTCCCAACATAGGTATTGGCTCCATAAAAGGCAATGTCATAGGTATTCGGCTGCACTGTCTCGATTATTCCGTCCGCATTGCTGTCCACCTTGATCAGGTACCGCATCGCCCGTTTGAGTCGCGGCCAGTTACGCGCCAGGAACAGCCCGTCCTTGCTCATCAAATGCTCCCGCCAGGCCTTGAGGATCGTTCCCGCATCACCGTCAATAAGAACTCCGTAGTTCCCATCCCTGGCCAGAATGCTGCCGTCAGGCTGGAAAGAGACCGAAAGATCGGTCTGCTCCCGGACATTGCGCTCCAGCTCAGGAAATAGATGAGCCATCCCCTGCTCATAGTTCCAGACATGCGTACAGGTGCCCACGCAGCTGCCAACCCCTTCCCACGCCCAGAACTTTCCCGTCGCCCACCACTGACAGGTCTCCGTAGCAAGCGTTGACAGCGGCATCAGCAGACGACGGTTCAGCCAGTAGGGAATGGTAGAATGATAATACGCGTCATGGAATGCAAACGTCTCCTCCTCCAGCCGGGGCAGACTGGCCTTCATCCATCGTGCCACATCCAGAGAACCGGAAAACCAGTTGGCGTAGTTGTTGCCGATGACAGGCCCCGATATGCTAAGCGGCTTGTTCCATCCGGTATCCACATAATGAGGACGATTCGGAAAATACCAGGACAATACGAAAGTCACCGTCCGACGGGCATGCGGAGCCAGCCTGATCGACGTAGCCACTCGCCCGACAAGAGGCTCTCCCAGTGGCTTGTCCGCTTCCAAACCAGCGCCCCCCGCAACTCCCTCTCCCTTATCCAAAACAGTAAGACACACATTCCCGTTATACGGATGAGTCGCGGCAATATCCGAACTCTGAAGATCCATATACACCGCAGTCAACCCGTTCTCCCGTACAACCCGGTTGTGGCTCATACCCTTGATCTTCCCTTTAAGGTCCAATCCCACCATATTCTGCAGCCTCCCCTCTAACCTGACATTACGCGCCACCCCGGTGGGATTCGCCAGCGTGTATTGCATCACAGTCGCCGGAGTAGCCGACTCCCGCGCGTCCAAAGGTATAAAAGGAGAAAAGACCCGCAGATCCACGCCCACGGGCAAGGGACGATGTTTGTCTTTATACTGGACAGTCGCCACCGGATACTCGCCTGTAAAAACGATCGCATCAAAACCAGTCTTGTCCAAAGGCCGGATCTCACCACCATCGACCCGGATCGTAAACCCCTGATCGACATAGCTGACCGGCTCAAAGGTCTGATAGCACACCTTCCACGGCCCAAGGGCGGTTGGAAATTTCGTCAGATTCTTAACCCCATACCCGGTATTATAAGCGTTGTTGGCGATCCACCAGCCCGCCAGCGTGCCGTCTCCCCGGACATACAGCTGACCCGCAGCGATGCCGCCGCAAGGCATGCCGATTGTCGAAAGATCATTTCCGGTGAACGGCCGCCGCGAAGTATCATACAGAGCTGTCCGCCATCCCGCCCCCAAACCCTTGTCCAAAGGCACCAGATGCGAGGCATCTACCTGGGCCGACAGGCGCAGCCCCATCACTAAAAGAACAAAGAACAATCGTTTCATGGCATAAAATTTACAAAATAATTCCTATCTGCCGTTACAAACAGCTTGCTAACTTGTCTATATATACCAAAACACACACCATGGAGCCGTCCAACTATCTCCCTGCCGGTCACTCCTCGTCCGATCACCGATTTTCCGACGAAGACCTGGTCCGCCATAGCCTCGAAGGTTCCCGGACCAGCCTCGAACAGCTGGTCCAACGGTACAGGAACGTTATATACAATTTGGCATTCAAAATGACCTCTCACCAGGAGAACGCCGCCGATCTCACGCAGGAGGTCTTGATAAAAATGATCACACAACTGGACAGCTTCAGGCGGGCAAGCTCCTTTAAGACCTGGGTATACAGGATCGCTGTCCACCAGATCCTCAACTTTCGCAATGCAGCAACACGCCGGAGATCGACCTTCCAACAATTTGGCAACAACCTCGATGGGGCGCCCGACGCCGATCTCCCCGCAGGCCAGCAGTACGAGGCCGACAGAGAGGTGCTCTACGAAGAGACAAAGCAAACCTGCATGTCCGGAATGCTCCTCTGCCTCGACAAAAAACATCGAATGGCATTTCTCCTGGGAGAGCTGTTTGGCATAAAAGACAGGGCCGGCAGCGAGATCATGAATACAACACCCGAAAATTTCAGGATGTTGTTATCCAGGGCGAAAAAGGATCTGTATAATTTCATGCAGGACAAATGCGGACTGGTCAACACCTCCAATCCCTGTCGTTGCGCAAAAAAGACAAAGGCCTTTATCGACGCAGGGTTCGTCAACCCCCGAAGCCTCCGGTTTGCAGGCCGTCATCTGAGATACATCGAAGGGGTCGCGGCAGTAAGGCAGGAAGAGCTGGAGGACCTGCTGGAAAATGAATACCGGCAACTATACCTGAACCACAGTTTCCTCGAAGGACCTGACTTCCTTAAGGCCCTTGACGAGCTGCTTGCCTCAGACAAGCTCACCCGAATATTCCATCTAAAATAACAACAAATGAAAGCTATCTTAATGAAGGAAAAGTGCGGTCCCGGATCCCTTTTCCTGGGCGACTATGCTTTGCCCTCTCTTGAACCGGGCCACGTCCTTATTCAGATCAAAGCATTTGGCATCAACCATGCGGATATCTATATGCGAAGGGGAGACTGGGGAGAGACTACCGATATCATTGGCATTGAATGCGTCGGAATAGTAGCGGAAGACCCGTCGGGAACCTTCCAAAAAGGCCGGCAGGTGGCCGCGATGGTCGGCGGCATGGCCCGCAGCATCAATGGTGGCTACGCCGAATACGTTTCAATTCCCGCTTCCAACGTCATCCCCTTTCACAGCGGACTTCCATGGAATGAGCTCGCCGCCATCCCCGAATCCTATGCCACCGCCTGGGCCATGCTCAACTGGTGCCTGGAGGCAAAGGCAGGAGAAACGCTCCTGGTTCGCGGCGGAACATCGACCGTCGGAATGGCGGCTATCGCCCTGGCCAGGCACGCCGGCCTCACCGTTATTGCCACTACCCGTTCCAAGCACAAACAGGATCTTCCGGCCGCCCTCGGCGCAGACAAAGTTGTCATTGACCAGGGCCAGATCAGCAGCGCAGTAAAAGAATTGTATCACGACGGCGTCGACAAGGTGCTCGACCTCATCGGTACCAGCAGCCTGCCCGATTCGTTGGCCTGTATCCGCCCAATGGGTTCCCTGGCCCTCGCAGGCTTCCTGGGCGGTATGGCGCCGATCGAAAATTTTCAGCCGATCTTTCAAATACCCAATGGCATCCGGCTTACCGCACTGGCCAGCGCCTTCGCCTTCGGCCAAAAAGGCTTCGAGTTTTCAAAGCTCCCCCTTCAACAGATCATCACGGAAATTGCCGCGGGACAAATACCCAATATCCTCAGAAAGACCCTTCCGGCATCGGAGATCAGGGAAGCCCACCGCCTGGTAGAAGCCGGCCAGGCCAACGGGAAGATCGTCATTGAATGGTAACTGGATCCTATCACCCACCTCACTTCAGCTCGACCGGCACCGAAACATGTTCCAGCACGATCAACCATTTCCCACCGATCTTTCGATAACCATCGGTAACCCGCACCCACCGATCGACCGCACGCCCCTGCTTGTCGGTACCCGTAACATGCTGACGGCTGTGACTAAACCCAAGATCTCCGCTCACAGTAATACCCAGCTCAGTAATGGCAATCTTCGGCTTGCCCTGAAAATGCGAGAAAAGATCCACCCAATCAGCGCGATAGGCGTCAGCGCCAAAATTCTGCTTCCGCGGCACAACATCAAAAACGACCAGGCTGCTATCCGGTACGTAGTTCCTCATGATCGCGTCGATATCGCCGGCATTAAAGGCTGCTACAAACCTGTCCTCAAGCGCGCGTATCGCCGCCTCATCATCCAATACGGCAACTTCCGCTGTTTTCATATTGCTAACTTTAATTTTTGCACTCCCAAACAGCCGGCTCCCCACCAATAACAACAGCAGCACAGTAAAAACCTTGCCCGCATCTCTCACCGGCACCCAGGCCCACCTGTATCCATATTTATTTTGCTTCATATCCTATTTCACATGCAATAACCATGCATCGCCCGCCAGTAATCGGACCAATAGTCATCGGACCAAAAGTCCAAATATATTATGCCATAAATTAAATATATATATATTATATTTGTAATGCGTAACTAAAACCCCTCCCGCCATGACGAAAAAAGTACTTTCATACTGCTTTTTCCTCGTCCCATCCATACTAATGGCACAAAAGGACGACATCAAATTAAACATCAGCTCTCTCGCCATCCGCAATTATCATATTACCTATGAGAGAAGCCTGACACCCAAGCTCTCCCTCTCCCTCGCCTTTAGATACATGCCCAAGGGTCAGCTGCCTTTAACGTGCCGGTACAATTCACTAACCAGGAAGGCGGCACCAACCAGGCACTATTCGACGGCAAGATAAAGGCCTACAGCGGCGGGATCATGTTCGGCACCCAATACACACTCTGGCAACGAATGGTGCTGGATATTATGATCATCGGCGGACACTACGGGCATTGCAACGGCAACCTGCTCGCAGAGAACATCAATCCTCCAATGACGCCACTCGAACAACAATCCCTCCAGCATAACATCAACAAGAACAACGGAAAGACATTCAAGGTCAGCGGTCAGGTAACTTCACCTACATCGGCAGTCATCAACATATCCGGCCCCTGGGCAGGCATTCGCACAGGAGTTAACCTGGGAGTCCGGTTTTAATTCACCCCAAACACCCGAAATTAGCGCGAAACATATTATCTTACCAGGGAGACAACCTAAATAAAAAAAACCGTGCGACTTCCTTTGAGCACCTGTTTCATCGCAGCAGCAACCTTCCTGTATTCCTCATGCGACCAAACCCAAGGCCCGACCCGCTCCGTCGGATCACCCGGCACCTCACCCGCAGTCAGAACAACCGTCGATACCCTCCCTCTACCCAACAAACCCCTGTTCAAAGACTTCATGGGCATCAACGGTCACGTCACTTTCAAACCAGAACTATACAGCAAAGTCTGCCGGCTCGTCCGCAACTACCACAATGTCAACTGGGACGCAACGAACCCCGGCGACTCCATCACGATACCCATAACAAACAGCCACATCAACTGGAAGACAGACGTATACGGCCCCTGGCAACAAAATGGCTTTACCACCGATATCTGCCTCATGTTTGGAAAATATGGCCCCGATCACCCAAACCCGGTAAGCGACTGGAAAGGAAAAGAACAATGGATATACAACTATGGCAGAAGCCTCGCCGCATTTTTCGGCCCCTCAGGCCCCGAAAAGCTCGCCACATCCTTTGAGATCGGCAACGAGCCAGGCAAGCTCATCGACCCCTCCCAATATAAGAACGTCTTCAGACAAATGGCCGCAGGCATCCGCGCCGGCGATCCCAAAGCGCTCATCCTCACGCCCGCCGTCCAGGCCCGGCCCGCCAGCGATTACTACCAGGACCTTGACGCCATCTATGCAGACAAGGATATCTTGCCCCTGTACGACGTCATCAACATCCACACATACCCCACTCTTCCCACTTCAGAGAATACCTGGAACTGCAGCTATCCGGAAGACAGCACGCTGCAATACATGGCAGCCGTAGACGAATGCATCAAATGGCGGGATCATCACGCTCCACAAAAAAAGCTATGGGTCACTGAATTTGGCTATGACGCCTGCACCCCCACAGCCATGCAGAACCGCAAAGACTGGGCGCTCCGGCTCAACTGGCAGGGAACAACAGACCTCCAGCAGGCACAGTACCTGGTGCGGTCTTTCTTCGAATTCGCGACCAGGGACGTAGACCGCGCCTATATCTACGACTATGACGACGACGACGTGGCCGCCTTCCACCAATCCTCCGGCCTCACCCGAAAGTTCCAGCCCAAAACATCATTCTGGGCGGTCCGGCAGCTCTACGAAATACTGGGCAACTACAGGCTTCACCGGATCGTAAAACACGAGCCCGGCAACCTGTTCGTATATGAATTTGAACACGGCAGCGACAAGAGCAAAAAGATATGGGTAGCATGGTCCCCCACCGGAGCCAAAACCAACCAAAAAGACAGCTACCACCCCAGAGAGGCAACCCTAACCCTCACCCGATTGCCCGGCAAACCCGTACACATCTTCACCATGGCGACAACCGACGGGCCAGCCCCCGAACCCAAATGGCAACCGGCGGGCTCCAATTCGATCACCCTCCCCATCACCGAGAGCCCCACATATATTATAATGGAGACTCAACCTCACAACCCCACCCCCCCCCTCTCCACAAAATAAATATCCCCCAGCCCATTCCCTGCACCATGCATCCTCCTTTCAAACACATCCAGCCCCTCCCTTCCTGGTAACACATCCACAATCTTATTCCTGCTACTCCCAAAAAAGAAATATTTTCCGTCCCTCGTCATCTTACCTCCCCATTCCGTCGCTGAAGAATTGATCGGCTCCGGCAGCCTCCGGGCCTTCCCCCATACACCATTGATCCGACGGCTGAGAAAAAAGTCCGCATTCCCAATACCATTCGGATAGGTCGCCATAATGATCAGATAGCTCTCGTCCGGCGCAATATAAGGTTCATACTCGTTGTCGGCCGTGTTGATGGAGTCTCCCAAATTCTCCGGCTGAGCATACCCGGTACCTGTCCCTCTCGCGACATAAATATCCGACCGCCCCTTACCCCCTTTCCGCCCCGAACCAAAATACAGATTGCCATTGTCCGCGATCGTCGGGAAATATTCGCTGCTGCTGCTATTGACCGGACTGTCCAGATGCTCCGGCTCCCCCCATCCGTGAAGACCGATCTCTACCCTCCAGATATCCCAGTCGGATTTTACCGGCTCCCCGCTATGCACAGGCCGGTTGGACACAAAATACAAGGCCTTCCCATCCTTCGTAACAAAGGGATCGGCATCCGTATACTGCCCCGAAAACGGAGCCACCTCCGGCCTGGTCCACTTACCATTTCGTTTAAAAGCAACACAAATGGAGAAAAAATTAGCGTCGGGCAGTCCCTTCAAAAAATACAAGGTATCCCCACTTGGCGAAAACGCCGGATGCGTCTCATAATCCCCCGTCGAGATAACCCCTTCTTCAAATAAATGTACCTGTGAAAAAGCCGGTCGGCAAAAGCCAAATAAGCACAGCGCAAGGCAGAATAAAGCAATTGTTGCAGAGTGTCTCATATAAATTATTCGATCCAAAAACGTATCGTAAAAGTTCCAGTTATCGGATACCAATCCAGGGACGAAGTCCTAAATATACCCATTTTTCCCGCATCCATTGTATCAAAAACGTACATCACCTGTCCGAAACCGTACACACCCCTCTCCCCTCACTTCCTTCTCCCACAGGAACCTCCGAAATGGCATATAATTGGCACCTGCCAACAAGACTGCAAACTACCGACTATGCTCCGTCATTTCTTTTATATCGCCTGGCGCCACCTGCAAAAACAAAAGTTTTACAGCTTTATCAATATCACAGGACTCGCCATCGGAATGGCCTGCTGCATAGTCATTACCCTTTACGTGCAGAACGAACGGTCTTACGACCAATACCACCTCAAAAAAGACCGCATATACCGCGTCCTACAGACCTTTCGTCATTTCCAGCCCGGTGAAAAGCTACCCCCTCCCTCTCCCCAGGACTACTGGGTCTGGGGCTGTGCACCCCTCGGCCCGGCTCTAAAAGCCGACTTCCCCCAGGTCGAAAAAGCAGTGCAGTTCATGAGCCCCGTCAGCCTGCTGCTGCAGCACGACGACAAACGCCTCCAGCAGGACAACCTGCTCTGCATGGACTCGACAGCTTTCGACGTCTTCAGCTGGAAGATGCTACACGGCGACCCACATACGGCGCTGGTGAGCCCCAACAGTATCGTGCTCACAAGGTCGGTAGCGCAAAAATTCTTCGGTAACGCCAACCCCGTGGGTCAATCGCTTCGCGTAGATAACCAGGACCTTTTCACGGTCACAGGCGTAATGGAGGACGTACCGCCCAACTCGCAGTTCTCATTCAACGGGCTGATATCGATGACCACAGCCAGGAAAGGGCGGCCCGATATTTTCAACAACTGGGGATATGTCGATTTCTATACTTATGTGCTCCTAAAGGAAAACGCCAGTATTGAGTCGCTCCAATCCCAGGCTTCCGCATTCGTGAAAAGACACAACAGCGAAGACGAAGGGTACACAATATCCTTTGAGAAAATGACAGACGCCTACCTGCATTCCGTCGCAGCAAGACAACCTGGGCCCACCGGAAGCCTCCTCAATGTGTATCTCTTTTCCTGCATCGCCATATTCATCATGCTGATCGCCTGCATCAATTTCATGAACCTCTCGACCGCCCGTTCGTTGGAAAGAGCAAAAGAAGTAGGCGTCCGGAAGGTGCTTGGGGTACGACCGTTCAGCCTCATGTGGCAGTTCCTGTTCGAATCGATACTCCTCGCCCTTATAGCAGTAGCGATCGCCATAACACTGGCGCAGCTCGGCATCTCATCGATCGAAAAATTGTCCGGCAAGCAGCTCGCGAATACCCACTTCCTCACCCCGCTGACATTCCTTTATACCATCGCATTCGGGGTCGCAGTAGGGATCATGGCGGGCATCTATCCCGCCTGGTTCCTCTCCGGGTTCAAACCACTGGCCGTACTAAAAGGCAAATTCAATCCATCGGGGAACAGCATTTCATTTCGAAAGGTCCTCGTCGTTTTCCAGTTCTCCTTATCCATCGCCCTGATCGCTGCGACTACCATCGTCTATACGCAATTAAAATACGTCGACCGCCACGACCTCGGATTTCAGAAAGACCAGATGGTGATCCTCAATTTTGAAGGAGACCAAAAGGTCGAGCAGCAGATCAATACGGTCAAGCAGGCCATTGCCAATGTCCCCGGCGTGCATTCGGTGGCCGCCTCCCGCGCCGTCCCCGGAGAGTTCCTCCCCAACGCAGGCTCGCAGATGCAGGCGCCAGACGGTAAAATGATCAACGTAGGCCCCCTCCTCTACGAAATAGACTTTGACTTCATTCCCACCTATAATATTCCGCTGATAGCCGGCCGCAACTACTCCCGGTCATACCCATCGGACAGCTCGCAATCCATGGTGATCAATGAGACCGCAGCGAGATCCTTCGGCTACACAAACCCCACCGACGCAGTAGGCAAAAAATTCGATCAGTGGGGAAGGAAGGGCCTGATCATTGGCGTCGTCAAAGACTTCAATTTCCGCTCACTGCACCAGGCAGTCGAGCCACTGACCCTGCGATATGGCTATCCCGATGTGCTCAACCGGATATCCGTCGCTATCAAAGGCGACAACATTCCCGCGACTATCGCAGGTCTGAAGAAGACATGGGACAAGGTGGCCCCCCAGCGCCCCTTCCTCTATCATTTCCTCGATGAGTCATTTGGCGCACAATACGAGGCCGACCGCAACTTCGGACAGCTGTTCACCCTGTTTTCTCTGCTGGCGATCGGCATCGCCTGCCTCGGCCTCTTCGGCCTGTCCACCTTCATGGCGCAACAAAGGGTAAAAGAAATAGGCATCCGAAAGGTCCTGGGATCGTCAATAACAGGCATCGTCATGCTCCTTTCCCGGGACTTCATCAAGCTCGTTCTCCTCGCAGCCGCCCTCGCCATCCCCCTCTGCTGGTGGGCGATGAACAAATGGCTCCAGGGCTTCGCCTATCGGATCACCATAGGACCCGTAGTATTCATTGAAGCCGGACTGATCGCCCTGGCCATCGCCCTGCTGACCATCAGCTGGCAGTCCATCAAAGCCGCAACCGCTAACCCGATAAGGTCGCTGCGTAACGAATAGCCACGCTCACTTTATTTATTAACCGGTATCTCCAATTCAATATTTACCGTACTCGCTACCGACCCACCAGGCTTACCCACTTTGTAATCCTCACGGTTAATGGAAAACTTACCCTTAAACACCCCACTATTACCGGCAGTCTCGAACGTGAACGGTATCTCAACCTGCCGTGTCGTCCCCTTCAGAGTCAGCTCACCCAACGCCTTATATCCCGAAGAAGACGCTTTCTCGATTTTCGACGATTTCCAGCTGATCTGCGGATACTTGTTAGTATCCAACCATTCCTCCTTCTCCCGAAGGTCCCTGTTCCGAAGACCGATACCCGTGCTCACCGTCTTTGCATCGATACTGGCAGAAATTGAGCTACCCGCCAGATCATTCGCGTCAAACCTGATGGTCGATTTGAAGCCCGAAAAGCTGCCATGCACCGTCCCAAACGGAAACGGCCCCTTCACCGAAAACAGCACCCTGGCCTTCGACGCATCCGCCGTCCAGTTTTGCGCGACCCCGCCGCCAGCCACCATCACCATCGCCGCCAAACAAACAAATAACACTGCTCTCATAACCCTCTTTTTTAGTTCGAAAATCGTCACCTTGTTGGAATAACATCGCCTGGTTGGACCACATCACCGCTTGCTGAAGAAATGAACCCCGGCATAAAAGTCCACACCATACATATTGCGCAGCTTGAACAATCCCGCCGGCGCATCCCCGCCAAAGAAGAAATAACCCGCCCTGACAGCAAACCCCAGACGCGGACGCCACCTGCCGTAATAGATGACCGAGAAGGGTATGCTCACATCCACCCACCTGCTTTCATAACGAGGGGTCAGCGAATACACATCCGGCCGGATAACCCCCTGTCGGTCCCCATGACCAATACCCTTGACGATCGTAGCATTTACAAATATGTTGTCATAGCAATTCCAGTCGGCCTGCACGCTGATGGCAGTGGGCAACCCCATCTTGAAAGAGCTGCCCGCAAGTGATTTCGTGGAATCACCCCCATAAAAAGCGGCGCTTATCGTTCGGTCCACCTGCTCATTGGTCTTTAGGTCATAGGCATACCAGTTGGTAAAATTGCCGCTATCCGTCTGGAGATGGTACATAGCCGTATGACGGTTATATCGGATAGCGCCGACGTCCAACAGAGAAAGCCCCAGCTTAAATACGTAATCGCTGCTTCCCCTCCCGAAAGCCGACCCTGCCGCGGCCGGCGCACCGGCAGCAGCATGCGCCGACGAGGAATTATTCCAACGAGTATACGTTACCCCAAGGTCCGCCCCAAAACCGTGACCATGATTCAGCTGCCGCTGCCCCTTTCGGTAAGTATCATACTCCGTCCTCCCATAATCGAGACCGGAATGCGTGAAGACCAGCTGCGCAGTATCTCCGACGACATAATTGAGATTGGTATTCCTGACATAGGCGGCGCCAATACCCTCCAGGTACTTCAAGCTCAGGCCCGCCGCAAGTTCACTTCTGTCGTCCTTCCACAAGGCAGCGGCATAGTGTAGCCCGTATTCCAGCCACGCCATACCGTTGAGTCGCGTGCTGTTATCGTGAAGCGGCCTGTTCCACAGATCTTTATTCCTTAGATAATCGTAGGCGTTCTGCGCGACATGCCCCGTAAAATCACTGATATTGGCATACGCACGGGCGGCACTGGTAAACCCGACTACCTGTCCCGGCGATACCTCCGCCTGGAAGGACGGACCCAGTATTTCCCCGGCCAGCACAAAATGATAGCGCTTATCGGGGTTCGCAGGATCAAAAGTGGTGACAAATTTATCCTCGTGCTTGATCCCCCTGAGGATCGACCCAAAACCCAGCACAGGCACAGCACCCTTAGGAATATAGAGGTAATTGTTATCGAAGAGCACTCCCGCCGAAGCCACATTCACATCCCACTTCAAACTCTGCCCTTCCATGCCCGCCGGATTCAGAAACGCCGCCTGTATCCCGGCATAATGTCCATTCCGGACCCCCAAAAATTCTTGCGCAAACAGACACACCCCCGCCTGCATGCACAGGAAGACTAGAACTAATCTTTTCATGGCATTCAATTTTAAGTCGGGACCAGATCACATCAGTCGCGTTAACAGATCACATCAGTCGCGTTAACAGACCACGTCAGTCCTCGTTAACAGATCACATCAGTCCGCGTTAACAGGAAGAATGACAAGATAGAGGTGTAAGAAATGCGCCGGACTCAGTCCGGTATGGACGGCCGTTTAATTGGAGAACGCACACCGGCCCTTCCGAGGTTGCCCGGAGTCTTAAAATTCTCGATCTAATTAATAATCAATGTGTTTTCCCACCATAATTCTTTTCCCCCGCCAGTATGGCTACCGGCAGGTCGTTCTCCCGTGGGGGAATGGGGAAATTGTATCCGCTCGTATACGCACAGTTGGGATTATAAGCCTTATTAAAATCCAGCACCATCCCATTATCGCGGATATCCCCGATCATACAGTCTATATACCGGCCGGCGCCATAAGTATCCACGGCGCTCGTCACATCCGTAAAACCCACGAACAGGAAATCCCGGGTAGCCGCATTCCCCAACAGCTTTTGCAGCTGGAACACGACCAGGTGCATGGTCGTATCATGCAACTTGAACGTCAGCCGCCCATATTTCCTCGCCGTCTTGGGCTTACCCGAGGTCTGCATCTCAAACCAACCGCTGTCGGCCAGTCTTTCAAAAGAACAATCCACCCTATAGTCGGGATTTATTCCGTAAAACCGCAGCAGACTACGTTCCTCCGGCGTCTTCAATATTTCATGCGTGTCGATATAATTCTTGCGCCACGACTCCAAAGAGTCCATATACGACGACTGTCCACGGGAAACCAGCATTCCGGATACCAGGACCAGCAATAAAATGACTCGCTTGACCAGCAGGTTCGTTTTCATGAGCAAATTTACGCTATTTGATTTCCTCATAAAATACCGTATTTTGGTCAGGCATCACCCGACCTATATCTGTGAAAAGAACACTTGTCCTTGGTCTTATCATCCTGTCATACGCCGTATCCTGCTACGGCCAGCAGCCGCCCCCTTTCACCTGCGGCGAGACTACGGTCATGGACCACCTGTTCCGCACCAATCCCTCCATAAAAACAGTGCACCAGCAGATCGAACAGCAGCTGCACGCTTCCAAAATATCACCCCGCCCACAGGGGACGTCCCCCCATCCGCTAGGGTTCACCCAGGTGACGCTCCCGGTAGTAGTGCACATTATACACAACGGCGGGCCGGAAAACATTTCCGACGCACAGGTATACACCGCCATTCAGCACCTCAATGAGGCCTATGCGAAAACAGGCTATTATACCGACCCCGGCGGCACATCCCCCGCTATACAATTCTGTATGGCGCAGCGGGACCCCTCGAATCAACCTACCAACGGTATTACACGCGATGTATCGCCCTATACGGTCATGACCGGATTGTCGCCGGACATCGACGACCTCCACGTGAAAGACATCAACAGATGGAATCCTCTTTGTTACATTAATATCTGGGTAGTAAAAAGTATTCCCGGAGCAGTGGCAGGTTTCGCATATCTGCCCTTCGCACACGGCACCATCGAAGACGGTATCGTCGTAGAAGCGGACTTTTTCGGGACTTCCTATGCCAACGACGTAGTCCCCATACACGAGATGGGTCACTACCTGGGATTATATCATACGTTCGAAAACGGTTGCACCAACAACGACTGCAGCCTCGACGGAGACAGGGTCTGCGATACACCCCCCACCCAGAGCACAGCTTATATCGCTTGCGGCCAGACGATCAACAGCTGCTCCACAGACGCTTTGTCGGGTTTCTCAACCGACCAGAACGACCCGACAAAGGATTATATGGGCTATGGCAACCTCGGCTGCATGAAAATATTCACCCAGGGACAGGTCGACCGCATGCGATGGCATCTCGAAAATATCCGGACCAGCCTCCTCCAGTGTAAATCCTGCATGGCCCCCTGCCCCGACCCGGTCGTGGCCAGCTTTACTCTCCCGCCCTCACCTATCCAGCCAGGACAGCCTGTCGTGTTTACCAACGGCTCGACGAACGCCATCGGCTATACCTGGTATGTCAACGGCATACAACAGAACGGCAGCCCGGATCTCAGCTATACCTTCCCTTCCCCCGGCGCATATACGATCCGGCTCGTTGCACAGTCAGGGAATACCGTCTGTTACGACGACGAAAAAACATCCACGGTGCAGGTGATCTGTCCCGTAAGCGCAGACTTTACTCCTGACGAAGCAACCATTGGCATCAGTACGTCAATTCACCTGACCTCAACAGACGGTAGCGCGAGAACAACACAATGGACCGTCGACGGCCAGCCGGCGGGCACGGGCACAGGCTTCGATTTCACCGGCGCCATTGCAGGACAGCACACCGTGCAATTCACAGCCGGCAACGGCGTGTGCACCAGCTCGCATACAGGACACGTCATCGTCATCGATCCCGCAGACACCTGCCCCATCCACACTTTCCAGGAACGCATCGGTAGTAATCTGCCGGAAGTAGCATGGGATGCGCAAATCGACCCCGCCGGCAACTACGTAATTTCGGGCTTTACCCGCAGCTTTGGCTCTCCCCTGGGACTGGCAGCAAAATTGACACCAGCCGGCCAGCCAATTTGGAGCAGGACCCTCGGAGACGCTCCCGACACTCATCTCTACAACGGGGCCGTCACCAGCGACGGCGGTTCGATCCATGCCGGCAACGGGACCGAAACCTTCACAACCGGCAAATCCTTCGTGGTCAGTCTGTTCAAGCTCGACGGCGCAGGCAACCAGCAGTGGGCAAAGAACTACCATAACTCTACTGGCGTCACATCCATCTTTGGCCGGGTCATCCAAACCCGGGACGGAGGCTATGCGATCTGCAACTTCTACGGCATCGGCTCTTCATGGCCTGTCCTCCTGATCCGGCTTGATCCGCTGGGCAATATCCTCTGGTCCAGGACCTACCTGAATGACTTCACCAATGAGGATACGCGTGTCATGGAGTCGGGCGGACAGCTGATCGCTTCTACCTGGTATTTCGACCCTATCGATTTCCGCTTCAAGACAGCGATCGCTTCCATCGACGAAACCACCGGCAATCTATCCTGGGCAAAGAGCTATACCTATCCTGCAGGATACTGCTACCCCGGCAGAGTATCTGCTTATGGCAGCCAGTTGCTGGTCAGTATGCTTTACGGCGATATCAACACATCCGCACAGCACTCTGGCTTCATGCTGATCGACCAGCAGGGAAACCTTGCCTCTAGCTATGCTCTCAACGATCCTGCCCAGTCGGGGAATTATATAGTCTCCGACGCCATCGCGATGGACGGTGCCAACATCGCATTCTTCGCACAGGAACACTCAAACGCCACTGACGACGACGCAGTGCTCATCAAAGCTACCCCGCAGGGTCAGGTACTCGCGGCAAAAAAATACCCCCTCCCCGGCACACAGTTGCTCTACAGCCTCCGACAGACGCCGGACATGGGCATCATTGCGGTGGGCTCTACTCACGAGACCAACAGCAATAACACAGACCTTTACCTCCTGAAGACCGATCGCCAGCTGCGGCTCTACCAACCCGGCCAGCCCCTGCCGGGCTGCACGGCCATTGACCTCACCCCGACTATGGATGACGCGGGGATCACGACGACCTCCATCGTCTCCGCAGCATATAACGTAGCAATTACCACCAGCGACTACACGACCTCCGCAATGCCCATCTCACTTGGCGTAAATTCTTTCTGCGGCGACGGCGCAGCTTGTACGACACTCGCCATTTCCGGCAGCGACACTGCCTGTAACAGCCGCAGCAATCTCGCCTTCACCGCCATTCGTGCGCCCGGATGCACGCAGCCGGTAGAATGGTCTATCGACAACACATTTGCAGACATCACCACGCCGTCAGATTCTTCGATCCTCCTGCATTTCCGGAAAACAGGAACGACCTGGCTGCACGCCCGCCTGACGGCCAATTGCAGCATCACGATGGACAGCATCCTGGTCTTCGTCCCCCCATCACCGGACACTGTCGACCTGGGCCCGGATATCAGCTTGTGCACGACCAGCACCATCCGGCTCAACGCTGGCGCAGGCTTCCGCTCATACAAATGGCAGGACGGCTCCATCGACTCCACGCTGACAGCTTATATTCCTGGTCTCTATTACGTCACAGCCCGGGACTATTGCGATCAGCCCCATCGGGATAGCCTATCCATCACCCAAATACCCTCTCCTGCCTTCCACCTCGGTCCCGATGATCCGGAAGACTGCATCGGCGATTCCATAAACCTCGTCGCACCGGCCGGCTTTAATAACTATTCCTGGAGTCCCTCCGATGGCCTCGACAATATCCACGCTGCATCCGTACTGGCCTCTCCCGAAAAAGAAACGGTCTATACCTGCATCGCAGAAGCAAACCCGGGTTGCACCGTCACGGACAGCATCAGGGTCCGGATAAAAACCATCTGCCGGCCTGGCATCTACTTCCCCAGCGCCTTCACCCCCGACGGCAATGGGACCAACGACCGCTTCCGCGCCATAATCGCCGGCGTCACCCCCCAATCCTGGCGCCTGGCCGTCTATAACCGCCAGGGCCTATGCGTATTTGAATCGAAGGACCCCTCTTCCGGATGGGACGGAAAATTCAACGGCATTCCCCAGCAGATCGGAGCATATCTCTGGTACTGCACATACCAGCTACCGGGATCAAAACCCAGCCTTCAAAAAGGGACACTGGTTTTGGTTCGATAGAACCACCTATTCCGACCGTAGGGCCGCAACCGGGTTGTCGGCCGCCGCACGAATAGCCTGCCACGCAACCGTCAGCAAAGCAATGACCATCACCAGCACCGCGGCTCCAATAAAAATACCTGCCCCCATCGTCATCCGGTAAACATAATCCTGCAACCACCAATTCATGATCCACCAGGCAATAGGGGTACCGATCACGATCGCAAGAGCCACCAGCCGTAAAAAATCACGGGTCAACAGTCCCGCAACCTCCATTACCGACGCACCCAGCACTTTTCGGATCCCCATTTCCTTACGTCGCTGCTCTGCCATAAAGGCCGACAAGGCAAACAAACCCAGACACGCGATGCACACCGCCAGGACGGCAAGCGACGTGAAGATATTTCCGGTCTGACGTACATCGGCATACATATGCTCGAAAGACTCATCCATGAAATCGTACCGCAACGTCTGCTGCGGCGCAAATCCATGCCAGACCTTGCCGATACCGGCGATCAGCCCCTTGATATCCGCCGTATTCGTCCGCACGGCCACAGTAGTCGTCCAGTTACCCAGCATCATCACCATAGGACCGATCGGCTGTTTGACCGATTCATAATTAAAGTCTTCCACCACCCCGATGATGGGCACACCTTGTCCCTGTCCCCAGTTGATCCGTTCTCCAACCGGATGCTTCAGTCCCATATTGCGGGCCATCGTCTGGTTGATGATCGCCGCCTGCGAGTCGGAGGCCAGGCCAGGGGAGAAATTCCGGCCCTCGGCAAGCCGGATACCCATCACCTTCAGATAGTCCACATCGACATTCCACATCTGCACCATGGTCCCCGGATCCAGTTTCTCCCTGCCTACCCGGTACATCGTATTGCCGTTGCGCTTCCGGCCGCTGATCGGCAGGAAATCGCTGTTCGATACAGCTTGTACACCCGACAGCTTGAGCACCTCATTCTTAAAGGCAGGAAGCTTATCCCCCAGGGTCCCCGTTCCTTCGATCAGCATCACCTGGTCTTTGTTAAAACCCATCTTGGAATTCAAAATAAAATGCATCTGTCCGTAGACGACGATCGTCGCGACGATAAGCACCACCGAAGTCGTGAACTGAAACACGACCAGTCCGCTGCGAAGCCCCGAATGCCGGCCCCCACGACCGACATCGCCTTTCAAGACTTGCACGGGTCGGAAAGCCGAGAGATAAAAGGCGGGATACAGACCGGCGATCACGCCCACCACCCCCGACGCGATGACCGCCCCCGGAACCAGCCACCACGCCGTCCAGGGAAAACGCATCGCCGTTCCGGCTAGCTTATTGAAGAAAGGCAGCAATACCGCAGCCAGACCCATCGCCAGCAGCAAGGAAAACCCGCTGGTCACGATCGACTCCAGCAGGAACTGCCACACCAGCCCCGGACGGTCTGAACCCGCCACCTTTCGAACACCCACCTCCTTCGCCCGGTTGGCGCTGCGCGCAGTCGACAGGTTGATAAAATTGATGCTGGCCAGAAGAAGTACAAATACACCGATCGCCCCAAACAACCACAGGTACTTCCTGTCTACATGCGACATACTGTCCTCTATATCCGCCGTCCCGTGGATGTCCGATACCGGCTGAAACATAAAACCCAGCTTGTCCAGAACATGCTGCGCATCCGGTACTCCGTTTTGCTCCATCGCGGGGATCCAGTACTTTTTGACGATCACAGTCGTGACACGATTAGCCAGCCTGGCCACGTCAGCATCCGGGCGCAGCAGCACATAAATATCATAATTGTTGGCCATCCAGGTCTGCTGCTCCCCCTTCCAGAGCTCATGACCCGTCAGCGAAAGATAATAGTCGAACTGCAGATGCGTATTTTCAGGAGGGTCCTGCATAACCCCGCCGATAGTCCAGGGATGGTCCCTGTCGTCGTTGAGAATGACCTGCCGCCCCACGGGGTCCTGGCCGGGATAGAATTTATCCGCCTTGCTTTTAGAGAGGATCATGGTCTGTGGCCGGCTCAACGCCTTGCTCCTGTCCCCACGGACCATTTGGAAATTGAACAGATCGGGCAGGCTCGAGTCCGCATAGGCAAACCCCTGCTCATAGCTATCCTGGTTACTTTCAATTGGCCGCAGCTGGTTACTGCCGGCGCCGTAGAACAAAGTGGACGACATCAGCCGGGCCGTCCGCTCCACCTCGGGAAATTCGGTCTTCAACGCCTGCGCAAAGGGCGCCTGCCAGCCAGACCCCTTACGTACCCTCCCCTTATCGTTCAGATACCCCGTCAACCGGTAGAGCCGGTCAGCCCCCGGAAAACCACGGTCGTAACTCAGCTGATCATGAATATACAGTCCGATTAGCAGACAGGCTGCGATTCCCAGTGCAAACCCGCCGATCTTCACAGCGGAGTAAAATTTCTGCTTCCCCAACTGGCGAAGAGCGATCTTCCAGAAGTTTTTGAGCATAAGTCGGGCATTTTGCCCCGTAAGACGCAACAATCCGACCCCCGGTTACACCTCATTTCACCCCAACCCATTATCCAAGGTAGTCCGGTGGAAACAGCTTTTGTCCATACTTTTCCGCAACCGGCAGTATCTTCTTCAGAGCCGCTTCATCCGGAGGCGCCAGGAAAGCCCCGGCAGCAACCGGCTGTCCTATTTCTAAAAAGAACTCCTCCAGCCCCGACGGAGCCACCGTACACAAAAGATGGGCTACCTGGTCCGTCTTGTTTTTAAAACAATGTACGACCCCACCCCGGGGAATAAGCACGAACGATCCCTGCCCGGCAGTATAGCTGCCTGCTTCGGATCTTACTTCGATCTCGCCGTCGATCACATAGAACGATTCATGAAAGTCCGGATGCGCATGCGGCCCGGGTCCGCCGCCAGGGGGGATAAGCATATCGATCACAGCGAATGCCCCACCAGTCTCCTTTCCGCTGATAAGGATCCGATAAGTATCGCCGACTACCGAAACATTTTGCCCGTCCCCAGGCCCGGTTATAACGGGAGGATTCTTTACATTTTCCATGGTGCGTTATCAAATTAGTGTATATCAAATTTAACGCATTGCCCCATAGAAAAATGGCGTAATGATCCACCCCACCTACCCCCTAACAGCGAGTAGTTTAGGCATCGGGAATGCGTTTGCACCTAAGATAAAAAGGGGAATGTGAATATTTTCCTAAACGATGTAACATTTCCCATATCCGATCGACAAATCATGAATGAAGCCTCCATTCATCCCTCGAACACTGCTATTTTGTTTGCTTTCCCTTTCACTGATTAGTTGGGACCAGGCAAGCAAGGATCTCGCTAAAAAATACCTTCGAAACCAGCCGGCCCGCACCTTCTTTCACAACAGTTTCCGATTGGAATATGTCGAGAATACCGGCGCAGCCATGAGTATGGGAGATAACCTTCCCCCGCACATCAACTTCTGGCTCCTGGGCATCCTGCCACTAGCTGTACTGCTAACCCTTTTCGGATACGTGATCGTTCATACCCGAACCATCCGTCCTCCACGACTTATGGCCCTTAGCCTGATCTTTGCCGGCGGAATGGGGAATATCCTTGACAGACTGCTGTTCGACCGTCATGTCACCGACTTCATGAATGTAGGGCTGCATTCCTTACGATCAGGCATCTTCAATTTTGCCGACGTATGGATAACAACAGGGACTATATGGATACTGATTGATTCCTTCAGATCCAGGCATCCTGTGTCTATGATCCGCAAATAGATTGGAATCAACCTGATTGGTTCCTAATCCCCCCTCACATACATATCTAAAAAGTTAAAAGTTATCTTATCAAACTGCTGCATAAAGTCCCGGCCTATATTGCCATAAAATTTCTCCCCGGGGAATATCTTATCGGTAAAAACACTAACGCTATCCACGGTAACAGTCTTCTGTCCCAGGCTAACCCGCAGCGCGGGCAGGATATAAACATCCTTTTTCTGAATGCCCCCGGCGCCACCAAAAGACTGACTCTTCTTGATCGCCGCCTTCCGGATCGCGCCCTGATATTTCTCAAAAAAAGCAGCATAGAGAATGCTGGTTCCCGCACCCGTATCAAAATGAAAAGGCAGCGTGTCCTTCTCCGATATCAGCGCCAGCACCGGGTCCAGGCCATCCAAAGCCAGATTGTGGTCCGCACCCGCACCAGGCGTCTTCGGAATGGTCAGCCGGCCATCCTTAAAAAAACATACTTCCTTCAATCCGGCGATCGCCGGCCATCCCAGGATAATATTCAGCTGAAACTTAATAGGCGCGATATACAGTATCGAATCAGGCATCACCTGAAATATCACATTCTTCATCAGGATCTTACCGATATAGAGACTGTCCACAACACCCAGCCCAACCTTGAATTGAATACCGGTAATACCGGCGCCCTCGGTATAGCTGACGTCGAACAGACGGAGATGCAGCTTCTCGGCATATGACCTTGTTATCGAAGAGATATTAGCACGGGTATCAAAGATCGCGCTCGCCGTCTGACGATCGGTGGTGACAGGCAGCTCGATGAGCCCGATGCCATCCCTGGTCCAGGGTACGGTAGTGCTGTCGGCAATGCTCATCTGCTGCGGGGCCGTGTTCTTTAAGGCATTGCGGATGAGCAGCGCATTCTTCACCTCACTCAGCATGCTGCTGTCAAGAGCCTTCGCTGCAATGATCATGCTGTCATTGTGCGCAGCCCTGGCGTACTGGCCTGATTTGAAATAGCTGTCTTCCTGTATCAGAAGCAGCCTGCTCTTGGCAGAGTCCGGAAACCCTTCCCGCAGAGCCGAATCCACCTCAGCAATGCAGGCCTCATTACGGTTGAAGGCATTGTCGACAAAAGCCGCGAAGTACAACCTGTTTTTCAGGGACAGGTTACCCCTCGCAGCATTATATTGGTTTTCCAGTTTAAAATATTCCTTGACATCCAGCAAGGCCTGCAGGCGACGTGACAGGGCAGGATCATCCCCACGTTGACATCCAAGGCTCAGGATAGTGAGTAATAGACAGGTCTTTTTCATTAATAGGCAAAGAACGACCATCCGCAGCACACGAAATTGTAAAAAAACGAAATTTTAGCCCCCACTTCAAACGGCGGCACCATCTCGACGGCGCCCCCCTCCTACTTCCCAAACCAGGTACGCGCATTGATCGCGTTCAGCTGGTTGCTCTCTTTCAAAAAGGCACGCGGACTGACGCCGGCAAACTCACTGAACTCATGGATAAAATGGGACTGGTCATAATATCCCGCGTTCAGGGCAAGGGTCGTCAGGTTGCTGTCCCTGGTCAATTGCGTCACAGCAAAATGAAACCGTTTGAGCCTGCTATATTTCTTGATAGACATGCCGACAGATCGTTCAAATATCTGCTCGAGCCTGCGGGGTGAAAGATAATATCGCCTAAAGAGTTCAGGCAGCTGCACCTGACCGTGATACCGCTGGATTTGGGATACCGCATCCCGGATGATCTCATAATCCCGGTTCTCTCCGCACCGGACCAGACACTGCTGAAATATCGTGATGACCTCGCGGGCATCGGTGCTGTCCCGGACCCGATGGATAAGGTCATCGAACTGGGGCCGGAGAATATCCTGAAAGGGAAATTTACTTTCGGCGATCTCCGCTGGAGACAGCTTGAAGAGCCCATACAACCCCCAGGGCTGAAAACAGATCCCGACTATCCTGTTCAACGCCTTTGGGACAACAAAATAGGACCTTGTACCAGTGTTCGTGATGAGGATATCATTGCCCAGTTCGTCCAGCCTAACCGTGATCTCAACCGTGCCAAGCGGAAGGATCCGCTCTGGATTACTGTCTCTGCTATTGAAAATATAGAAGTGCTTCACGTACTTCTTCAATAACCCTGCAGGCGGGATCTCAATATATTCATTCTTCATCGCTATGTTAAGTTACCACTTTCCCCCAAATCACATCACACCCCCGGGATATCCGTTCACCCTCTTTCGAATGAAAGGTCACTGACGTGCTCCATATTTGGCGTCAGTACTTTCTTATTTTTCCTGATGAACATTTGACCGCCTGAGTCCGATACCTTGCCAAAAATCTGCCGGGAATGACAGATCTTCCGGTTCCGCATGCAAAGGACCAGGGACAACATCGAGCTGATAACCGGAATCCAATCTTTGATACTTTACGAAGCCAAAGATCATCTTGTCCCAATCGCCCAAATAAGTCAAACTATCCAGCTGTGCGGGATAGTGTCCATACCGGGTATGGTATAGTTCAACAAGAGCAATAGCAGTCTTAAAGTATTGATCGGTGAACTGTCCCGCTGCCTTCCGTTCAATAGCGGGGAAATGGCAGGAAGAAATGAAAAGGATGCCGCTAATTAATAAGGCATAAACTTTCAGGGGTCGATTAGCCATGAAAGAAAAATACCACTATTTTCAGGAATATCAAAATCCTCCCACAGCTGCTTCCCCACCGGGTCATACGGCACTACCGAAGTTTCCCCAGCGCTACTTCCCCCCTTAAGTTCCCTCCAGTACTAAGTCCCCCAACAAAAAAAGGCCGCTGAAGATCAGCGGCCCAAAACCTGAAAATCTATTTCAACCCTTTATACGAAAATTTCTGTCCCCCCAAAGAAGCCTCCAGCATCAATCCGCCCTTTTCCTGTGAGAACACAACCACCCCATTTCTGTAATTTGCATTGGCAGACGCCCCCGCTTTCACGGCCACAGCAGAAGCCTGCCCGCTAAATTCAACCTTGTTCTGCATAAAACGGTCCACCGCATCCTTGTTCTCAAAAAAGATGATCTCGCGGTACGCCTGCCCCCCCGCCTGTGCACCCACAGTTACCTGCGTCATCTGGGCAGTACCAACTACCACTCCTTTCTCGTAGACGGCCCCTTTCCCCGCAGCTCCGCCTAGCCCAACCGCGCCCTTGCCTATGTTGGGAAATATGGCATATCCCGCAGCATGCTTGAAGAGGTTTTCCATTGACGGATCCGCCTTCAGAAAGGCCGCTTTCGCCTTTTTGCTGTCTTCGATAATCCTTTCCTGGGACTCACTCTGCGCCATTATTATTCGGGGTAAAAACAGGCTCGACAATATCATCAAGAGTATTGCCGGCACAACGATGCTTTTCTTTTTCATAAATAATAAATTGTAAGTTAATGATTGAGAATAAGTAATGACACCCCTGCAAAAGCTCTGCCAGGGGAATACCATTCTCCGTTTCATCCCTGATTCGGATGAAAAGCCTACAATAGGTGCTGAATGATCTTATTCGAACCGTGGAGGTCCGCTCATTAACGCCCCATCTTCCAATGCGCATACCGCTCCGCCAGGAATGTCGCACCAGCGGCCTGGTACTCCGGTGTATTCAACGTAAAATGATCCCCCGGATAATACTGAAAAACCCAGCGGGTATCCAGCTTCTTCATTTCGTCATCCAGCATATGCACGGCATAGTTCAATAGAAAATTATCCTGGTTGCCCACCGATACCCGGACCTTGCCTTGCAACCCCTTCTCCAGTGCCGTCCAGTTATTGCGCAGATAAGCGCAGATATCGTATTTCTTCCAATGCTCAAAACAGGCCTTGTCGATGGCCCCCGTCACAGGGTCGCATATCGGTACCGGCTGGCCATCCGAACCCTTTGCACTGAACACCTGGTTGAACGAATGCATCTGCTCACCCCGGTAGAGCACAAACTCCTGCTGATAACACTGTTTCATCGTCGCCACCGGAAAATATCCCGCAATGGTGGCAACGACGTTCGAAGCCCCGTTCTTCTTATAATAGATATTGTCTTCCCCGTAGAGGTTTACCCGCTGAAAATTCCGGAAATCCACCGGGTCAGGCGAGCTCGACCAGCAGCCCGCAAACACACTGGGATAATGCGTCTGCAGCCAAAGCACCGTCCAGCCACCGCTGCTATGTCCTCTTAGGAGCCTCGCGCCATTACAGCGATAGGTCTTTTCCAGTTGCGGGATGAATTCGGTAGTGAGAGCGTCTCCCCACTGACCATTGTTATCGCTGTTCGCATATACAGAATGGCCACCAGCGCAATTCCCATCCAGGAACACCGTGATGCACGCGATCGAATCGAACGGCCTGCTGACAACAGTCGTATCGCCCGAATACCGGTGATAATCCCCGCCATAGCCGGACACGATAAACATTACCGGAAACCTCCGCTCCGGCTGAGTATAATATTCCTGCGGCAGCAGGACGGCAGCATCTACCGTCATCGCCCTTCCCTGAGAGGTTGACAAAAGCGGTGAACCCACTTTCAGTTCCTTTGCAAACTTCGTGTCCGTAAATTTCATCCGCGGAACAACCTGATCGCAATTCAGGCTGAACGATGCACTCGCATCTTTCGTCAGCCTCACCTTTTGCGGCAAAGAATAAAGATTACCCGGACTTTCCGCGATCGCACGCCCCCCTAAGTTCCTGTCCCAAACAGCCTGCACATAATATTCACCCCGTTCCAGATCAGATAATCGGACCGGATAGGCCGCCGCCCGGTCATCAAACGTGACGGTACCTCCCGGCTTCACGTCCCTTACGTCGATAGACAGACAGGGAAAAGCTTCCAGATCGGCCATGGCATCCTTGGGATTCCTGTTCTCCTTGTTCAGGTACAGGATTACCTTTCCACTAAATGACTCATTCAGAACAGCCGGCGGATAGCTGACCAGGAATTTCTGGCTATAGCCCGCCTGGCAAAGAGCCGCGGCGAACAGAAGTAGCAGGTATTGTTTTAGCATCCTTGGAAGATACAGCATTAGGCGTAAAAACGGTGCGTCAACAAAAATCAAATGAAAATCAACCATTTATCCGACGCGTCCGCCTCGAAAGCGCCCGCCGGACCGGTATATCGAACCCTGTCATCACAACATAAGCCAGGAATATCTGAAGTATAAGTACGCCCACAACGATCTCGAATAGGCGTATTCCGCCCGGCCGGTGACTCTTCAAATAATCCGCAAATATCCAGATCAGCCAGTAATGCGTCATGTACAGCGGGTAGGATATCTTCCCCGATAACACACACAATTTTCGTATCCTGGATCCCGGCGTCGTCCCCGCACCAAGCCCGATCAGCAATGGAAAATAGACCAGGACGATCAGCGATTCCGAGAGCAGATTCCATCCCGAATAAGGAACCACGAACGCCAATAGCAGCAGCACGGCCAACGCCAAAAAACCCAGCTGGTTCACCACGATCCATTTCGATCGATAGAGGAGCAAGCCCGCCAGGAAGGAATAGGACACCCGGACCAACCCGTCCCAAAATGTCCCGCCGCTCCATCCGCCCAGCAGCGAGCCCTCCTTATAAATGACCCATAAAATACCCACCGCCGCGAGCAGCACCAACAGAACCAGATAACGACGCTTGATCCGGCGAAGGACAAGCGCGTAAAAAAGATTCGCAACATATTCCCAGAAAAGCGACCAGGCGGGAGCGTTTAGACTAAAAAGGTTATAGAACCGGCTTGCCATCACCGGAAAAGGGATCAGCAGGACGGAGCATAAAAATATCTCGGTGATCCTCACTCCGTCGATCCGTTGCCTCGCCCCAGTGAACCCCTGAAAAAAGAAACCCAATATCCCAAGTACCGATCCGAACACGACCAGCGGATGCAGCCGGATGAGCCTCGATCTGAAAAACTCGGCCAGCCCCAGCCTGCCGATACGATCGTCATATGCATAAGCGATCACAAACCCGGACAGGCAAAAGAAAAAATCGACCGCCAGAAAGCCGTGACCGATAAAATTATGCCTGCTGTCCGGCGCGATCAGTTCCATGAAATGAAAAACAACTACCGCCAGTGCCGCCATCCCCCGAAGACCATCCAACACTTCAAAGTGCTTCTTTTCGATATGAGCCATCCGCGAAAATAGTGGGCGGCATTGACAGTTCACAAGTTATTTCATTCATATTAATAAAACTAACTATATTTGAATAACCCCCCTAAATAAAATCACCATGCAACCCACCACTTCCCAATCGCGCGTGCCTTACGGCCTTGTCAGTTTTTTCTTTTTCCTCATCCTGTTGGTCGTAACCTGGGGCTTTTATAGAACCTACATCATCTTTTTCCCTTCGTTCGAGGGATTCAAGCCGGTTCAACACTTTCACGGCGCCATGATGATGATATGGATGGCCCTCCTGATCGTCCAGCCATTGCTTATATGGGCAGGGCGACTATCCATACACAGACTTCTTGGCAAACTCTCCTTTATCATCGCGCCCCTGGTCGTCCTATCCATGTTCCTGATCACAAAATTCAGCTATTACAAGCCCGTGTCGCCGCTTTCCCACCACGAAAAAATTGCCGGATTAGCACTGCAGGCAATTGATATTGTGCAGTTCGCGCTATTTTATTGCCTCGCTATTGTTAACCGCCACAATACCTATAACCATATGCGCTACATGATCGGCACTGCGATCATGATGATCGGCCCCGGCCTTGGTCGGGCATTTATTGTTTATTACCACATCCCTTTCGACACAGCGATCGCCTACATATTCTATGTAGAGATAGCCGTATGCGCCGCATTTCTATTGAGTGACATGCTCAGAAAAAGATCATTCAGGGCGAATGCGATCGTCCTCTCTGCAATTTTCATTCATTTCCTTCTGTGGGAATTCAGGCTTTATCAGCCATGGCAGGGCATCGGGGAGTTCATAGCAGCCCATTTCTTTTAATTTCTCACCGAACTTCGATCGGTGCGACCCACCGGAATGACCCCCATTCGAATACGAGCTTACCGTGCCGCTGATCGCCGGGAATGACAGATATCGTGAACTCCTCCACAGGAGCACCAGCCGCCTCGCTGGTCATTCTTACCGAACCCAGATCATGCGCGCCATTGTAATCCGTACCCCACTCTCCGTGTTCTTTGTTCACGATCAGGTCAACCCCACTCGTATGCGGGGCTGTGAACAGCGTATAGGTGCCAGCGGGAACCTCCAGCCCACCCAGTTTGATTGGGGCCGTCGTCGTCAGCTGCGTAGCCGCATTGGCACCCGTCCTCCATACCCGGTCATAGGGTATCAGATCCCCCAGCAGGGTTCGCCCCCGCAACAGCGGCCTGCCATAATCGATAGTAACCATGGCATTACCCACCTGCGCCCTTACCGTATCCCGGACGCTTAACGACCTCACGTGGCCGCCCGCTGCCTCCTTCGCCTCCCAATTGGCGGCAATAGCCTTTACGTCGGGTGCCGTGTCCAGTCGTTTTACCCCCACTTTGTAGGTAGTCCGCGCGCCCGAATAGCTGAGCATGTCACCGCCGGAGTCCACTATAGCCTCGCCGGTTCCGGCAAGCCAGTCGTGGAAAACCTCCACCTTACTTCCCCCCTCCACCTTACTCCCCCCGACAGGGGTCACAGTGGCATGGCCCAGCGGAAACCGGTCAAACTCCCGGTCAATATAGAACTGCCGCAGCTGCACAGGACTCCCCGCCCCGGGCTTGGCCCCTGCCGATCTCTTCAACGCCGTGGCAAAATACAGCTCATACAGACTATACATTTGCGGCACATGTGCCACTACCAGGCTCCCACCCGTAGGGAAATCCCGGTTCACCGCACCCGTGCTGTCTGTTTTTGACAGGTGCACGTTGTTATGGTCGACATCAGCCACCACCGTTCGGTCCCGCTCCCGGGACGGCTCACTCGGGGTGTGAATTTCCATCGCCAGGTGCCGCACGCCGCCATCCTCGTTCAATTTAACCACGGTATGACGTATCCGCACCTCCGGAAAACGATCCACTTCATTGCTTTCCAGCGTATTACCCCGGCGGACCACCGTTTCCACCGAGATCGTATCCTGCCCAAGCGTCGTAATAAAACCGTACCGTTTCGCCGGCGCCGTTTGACAGGAACCCAGCACCATCATTGCACAAAGAAAAAGGCAGAACCCAGCCATCTTACCGGGATAAAAACGTCGTGTAGGATAAATTGTAGTATACATGTACTAAAGCTACCGGATTTCCTCCCTCCCGCCCCATCGCCAGCTTTTTCAAGTTCGTTCAAGTTGGTTCATCCCGTGTTCACAGATCCCTCATGGGCGGGACCGATGCCTTGTCCACCCTTGACTCCATCCATATACCCAGACCTGTTCTTCTTTGACGACTGTCCCAAAAAGGGGTTTTTTCACGGTATCCCACGACCACGACGCACACTATCTTACTGGAAATATTTTTTTAACCCCCAAACGTTAAGCCATGCCCGGTAAGCTGCTATCAAAACCAATTTTCCTTTGCTTATTCTTATTCCTATCTTCACTAGGCGGCCGGTCACAGGATCAAGCGCTTAAGAAAAACATCAACGTCGTTGAAATTGATCCAAGGCAGTATGTTACGGTCCTCTATAATCGATACAGGACCAGAGAAAAGCTTGATACGATCTGGAATTGGGAACAAAGGAAGAATGTGCCCAATCAGAAATACAACTCTCTTGACGATGCGGGACAAGTGAAGATCATCTTCGACAAGCTCGGATTGATTGGCAATACCGATTTCTTTGGCAACGTAACCTTGGAGGCCGAGATTTCGGGCTCCAAGGGAACCCGGCCGGTAGAAGTAAATCCTTATTCAGAGATCGGAGTCGCGCGAAAGGCTATTGGTATCAAATCTGACCCACCATATGACGTCAGCAGTAAGCTATTGAGCTTGCTGGCCGAACTTTCAGGGGTCGACACCATTCGGACTGATTTGGAAAACAACAACTATAGCTTTCGTATCCGAAATACCACCGCACGCTTAAAAGAGGTGTTGCCCCAAATCATTCAGGATTGCAATCGTCCCAACGCAGATATAGATAGTATAAAGAACCGAGCCGTCAGCGCTTTCCAGGACTTTACCGGATCCAATTTCTTATATTCATACTACAGCCTGGAAGATTCTTCGATGGCGAGGCTGAAGCTCACAAATAATAAGATAGAAATACGAAAGATACTCAGTGACTTGCAGTCGAGTTCGATACTATCCAAGGCCGCCACTAACAGGGATTATTTTATAATCACCTACAAAAAAGCCGCGAGTTATATCGAAGAAGAGTTACCACTGATTCTGGAATATCTGAGCTCCTTTGAAAAAGGGGGCCAGGAAGGTTTAAAAGCATTTTTATCCTTAACCAGTCTCACCCTTATCAAATACAACGATATTAAAAATACGCTCATAAGAGATGAGGATACGCTGGCCACGCTTCACCTGCCCGGCCAGGAAGATAATCCAGCTATTACAGATTCTCTTTTATTACGTTATAAAGACCCTATCGATAAAGCGATCAACTCTTTGTATTATCTTTCAAGGTTGCAGGGTTCCGCAATCGAACGGATAATTATTAATTTTGTCGCTGATAGCTCCTCCAAAGTTAACAATGACATTTTCGATTCGTTTAAAAACAACTACGGAAAGCCAACGTCCAATCTCAATCGCAAGGCCATAAAAGACGTCATTAACGCCTACAAGAAGGAGCTCTCGGTCCTTGTTGCCCAAAAAGCAGGTGAGCAGATATACAAAAAGTTGATCACGGCTTCCATCGACCTGGGAAAGAGTGGAGCCGTCGAAGGTGAAACCCTTTGCCTATACCTGACCTGGATTCTGGATGGTTCGGATAGTCTCCAGAACTCCCCGCGGCTGGAGATTGGCAAATACCAGATTATCCGAAGCGGATGGGGATTGGAGATAGCGGACATGTTTTCATTGGTCAACCGGACGCATCCCGACCGGACAATTGACCCAGCCCACGAGTCTCCCTCAGTTTTTAAAGGCGCAGGAGGAGCAGTGCTCATGTGGACATACTCCAAAGAAGACAAAGGGCTAAATATAAAAAAGGATGGAAATGATTTTTATACCCGGCGGAAGAATGTACTAATGAACTTTTTACAACCTTCGATCGGAATTAACGTCAGTTATCTGGATTTCAATACTTCAAAAGATGTGGAGATAGGAACAGGACTTCAAATTGGGCTCTTTCACAATAAGATATACTTTGGCTATGGAGCCAACTTAAACCTGTTAAGTCCAAAGGATGCGCCATTTTACTTTTTCCTTGGATTCAGCTTTGCAAAGCTCTCCGACCTGTTTAAGGACTCTAATAGGGTTTCTTCTAATCAATAGGTCGGCGGGCGCCCCCTCGTCGATCGCCTATGGCAAAGGCCCTGCTGATCTTCTGGCATCTTACCTTGTCCGAACGTATTGCTCCAACTTGTCGAGGGATTGTTCGGTGCCTTTTTCGTTGTCTTCCGGCCTAACCCCTAGCGGAAGATTGGTGAATACGATCGTGACAAGCGTCGCCGTGTCTCGACGTTCAAAGCGCACTTCCATGATCATCTCGCCGACAAAGCCGGGAGATCCCGATTCAAAGCGGATGCCCATCACGATCTTTTTATATTCCTGCAGGGTGATATAACGGGCGGTGTAGCGATCTTCCCTATCGGTAGTCTTCCCCCTTGGTTGGGCTCTATTCTCAGGATAGTAAAGCGACATGACGTATCCACCGCCGATGGAGAGATCGAAGGAGTGGACCTTGCCGGTCATGTCCCCCGGCGCCATCCACGCCTCAAGGGCGGCCGGATCGGTGAAGGCGTGATATAATTTATCCGGAGTGGCTTTTATGAGCCTTGTACTTTCAGTTGTCGACATAACATAAAATGATAACGTTGACTTCAGAAATGCAAAAACCTCGCCGAAACGGGGTATCCACTGTCGGATGCGCTATCGTGAATGCAAAGATACCCCAACCTCCACCTCAATGAGCCGCCACCACCACCTCCCCACCCTTCATGACAAAGTGCACCTTCATGATCGCATGAATATCCACATCGACATCCGCAGCCACCGCAATAATATCCGCAAAAGCCCCACGTTTTAAAACCCCAACCTCCCCAAACCAATTCAACTGCTTGCTCGCATTAAAAGTCGCAAACTGCAACGCCTTCCCCACCGAAACCCCCGACTCCACGTACCCAATGATCGTATGCTTGGAAAAATCCGCAAAAGGGAGCTTGACATCCACATAGTCGTCCGAACCCGCAGCCACCGTCACCCCTGCCCGTAGAGCCGCCCGCAACCTCAACCCCAGGTGGTGCCGGAAGCCCATGACGCTCGCAGCCGCATTCTTATCATCCGGGTTCGCGAGTTGAACATATCGCGTAAAGATCAGGCTGTCCCCGTCCGTCGGCACAAAGATCGTCCCTTTCCGCGCCATTAGCTGAAAAGTCGTGTCATCCACGCTATACCCATGTTCGATGCCGTCCACCCCTCCGATCACGGCGTTGTACACCGCCCGATTGTTCGTCGCATGCGCCGTAACCCTAATGCCATAGCGGTGGGCCTCTTCGACAATGGCCCTGATCTCGTCAACGCTCAGCATCGTATTGTTGGGGGTGTTATTGGCATAGATCTTTATGACATCGGCTCCCTGCGTAATATTTTCCCGGACAGCCTGAACCCCATCGTCCGGCCCTCTCACGACCCGGTACTCATCGCCCACAAGGCCCTGGTGCTTGTAGATCAACCCCGGTAACTGCCCGCCTGTCGACGACAAGCCCCGGCCCGCACACCGCATCCTCGGCCCCGGAACCAACCCTTCGTTGATGGCCCGGCGCAACGAAATATCACCATACTGACCGGAGTTGCCCAAATCCTGCACCGCCGTAATACCAGCATCCAGATACGCCCGCGCCCGCGCAGTCCCATAGATCGCCCGATAGGCATCTCCCTCCGTCGTTAACTCTTTGATCATGTCCAACGATGCCACGGTATTCCCCGGATGCAGCTCCTCCCGGTAAAGTAAATGTGTATGACAGTCAATAAGTCCCGGCAGCACCGCATACGCAGTAAGATCTACCACCTGCCGACCCGCCCGCTCAGCCTCACTGACCTCCCCCTCCGGTCGGACGGCTTCTATCTTCTGATCCTTTACTAAGATGACCATCCCGGTCTTGAAGGTACCGGTCTCACTGTCAAAAAGCTTTCCCGCTTTGATCAAATACGCTGTGGCCCGCTCCTGTCCCGACACCCACCCCGACAGCATCAGCCAAAAGCCAAGTAGAAGATTTTTCATACTTTAAGTTACAAAACACTTTCCTAAATTTTATAAGGGTGTCTGCGGCGTCTATGATCTGCTGAAATCCGTCTTCGAATTTATCTTTTTGCTCCTGAGGGGATGCCATAAATTTGACTTTAATTCACGGGAAGGTCGCATTTTTTGAGCTAATATTTGTCTTTACGTGAAGACGTAAGTAGTGGTATAAAAAAAAGAGGGTCAACCGGTAGCCAGACACTATTATTTCAAATTATGCGTTAAAATAGCCTATTACAGCTGCATATAGCGTATCATTGCTTATTCACACCTTAGATAGGCCCAAATCACAATTTAAATCGCGAATATTTATGACTGAAGGAAAGTCCGTTGCGCTCTGGACGAAGTATTTACCAGCTATGAGGATCTTGCTAAAAAAGGCCATGACTGAAGAGCAGCAGCTCGCCTTTAGCAAAATAGAGCTACAAGCGGTCGATAATAGAAAGAATGTCAACTTATCCTTCAACTTAGAGATCTCGAATGGAAAAGTCGAGAGTACCTTAGGTATTTCACCAATGGGTAAGGACCTCTTCAATGTGTTGAATGGCGATCTGCTTGTTAGAAAATTTATGGTCGATAAAAAGATCATGATCCAGATGACCAGATCGTCTTTATTGACATTCAGATGCAACTGACATTTGGTTTCGAGGCGCCAGCATATACAACAATGGCGGAACAAACCACAAAGATAATAACCGCATGCGCCTGATATTTGGTAGGGTCAAACAGCAACGGAAGTCGTCATTTTCCGAGTAAGCAGGACCCCATCATTTGAGAAAGTTCGATTTCCCTTCAGGTATCAACAACAAGGCCCTGCAACTCGTTGATTTGCAGGGCCATTTTTTTCGTGGAGCTGAGGGGACTCGAACCCCTGTCCAAACATATTCCCCAAAAGCTTTCTACATGCTTATTCCGTTATTATTTGTCGGGAAACAACAGGAACCGGACAAACCGATCATTTCCTTAGCTGGATAGTCTTAAGCGACGGTCACAGCCTTCCGCCGCAGCATCCTGTATTTGTTTTGAGTCGGCGCGGCAGCGTGGTAACAGGCTAACCTGCTGCGGGGCCCAAATGACTATCTAATCACTGATTAGGCAGCCATGGCATACTGAGTATTGCCATTTGA
>Ga0105240_10000214_pt1 | contig 117038 bp, 112 predicted proteins | sample KBSC54metaG_FD_80426 | JGI IMG/M metagenome (GOLD analysis project Ga0105240, IMG submission 80426) | Corn rhizosphere microbial communities from Kellogg Biological Station, Michigan, USA - KBS C5-4 metaG | ecosystem: Host-associated > Plants > Roots > Rhizosphere > Soil | place: Michigan...
ACCTGGAACCAGCAAGTCAGATATGATCGACAGCTTCGAATGTGAATTCGATAAGTCCGACCCACCTTACCATCTCACGCGGTTCTGCGTGTCCCAGGTCTGCTATTCCGCAAGCGATGCCGACGCCGACCGGAAGCGGCGCTTCGACGAAATGCGTATCCTGCTCGACCGCACGAACAAATGATCCCGTTTCGCGCGCAAGGGGCGCAGAATAAGCGGACCCCGCGTCAGCCTGGAGGTCGGATGTCCGAGGTTTGATCATTCATCCATTTGGCCATCACGCATCAGGTGTGCTCTGTTTAGTTGGTTAGAACACCGGCAGGATCGCATCATCACGCGGATCGTCGTGCATCTCAGGTGGTCGCGGCTTTCTGTTCTTTATAAGCTACGGTGGGGCAATTTTGAGCAGCGTTAAGAAGCGACAAGCCTGATTGTCCGGGATGTCGGCACGGCCGATTCATTTGAAAAAGCCAGCGAGACCATCCTAGGAACTAGGAACGCGGGTCATGTTTCCTCACCTTAGTCTATCACTGACCTTTTACGATGGGACTGGAAAACAGCCTGGTCGAGCATGCGCGCCATAATGGCAAGCGAGGCCACATCGACGCGGATGCTCACCCTTTATCGAATAGATGCGTGGATAGAATTGCTGCCGCTGCCGCCAAAAGAAGACACGCTGAAATGATAAGCGCGGCATGTGCACCGGCGACGAAAGCGTCGCGACGACCAACCAACGAACCAAACAGCGCCACGCCCAGAACGCTGCCGGTTTGCCGCGTCGAATTGAGGACCCCGGCTGCGATGCCTGAGCGCGCTTTTTCGACGCTCCCCAAGAGGGTGGATGTAAGTGGTGGCACCAGCAACCCGAGACCGGCCCCGATCACGACCAGTTGCGCGCAAGTTGCCCAATAGCTCGTGCCATGTTGGATACCAAGTAGTGTCAGACATGCCAAGCCCGACGTCGCCGCGCCTACGGCGATGGTCGCGGAAGCACCGATACCCTCGGATACGCGCGGCGCGGCCAGATTGGCGGGCAAGACCGCACCCATCATGGGCACGAATGCCAAACCGGTTGCAAAGGGCGACAAGCCGTTGAGGCGCTGAAAGTACAGGCTGAAGACAAATATCAGCCCGTAGAATGCAACATTGACAAGAAGACCCACGAGTGATGTCAGGGCGAACAGGCGGCGTTTGAACAGGGAGAGCGGCAACATCGGCTGCAATGCGCGCGATTCCTGCAAGATGAACAGGACAGTCAATACTGCGGATGAAGTGAAACCCGCGATAACGAACGGGCTGTTCCAGCCGATCGAACCGCCTTCGATAAGAGCGCCGGCAAGACAACCTAGCGCCGCGATTGCAGCGACCTGACCAGCTAAGTCTATCTCCCGGCGGGATGAACGAGCGGTTTCTATTGTATAACGCCAGGTCAACCACAGACCGACGAGACCGACGGGTAGGTTGACCAGAAAGATCGACCGCCAACCCACCAGCGAGATCAACCCTCCGCCGACAAGGGGCCCGGCCGTCAGCGCAAGGCTCGCACCGGCAGCCCAGACTCCGACCGCGCGACCGCGTTCTCTTTCGTCCGCATAGGCATGGTTCAAAAGTGCAAGCGAATTCGGGACTAAGATAGCGGCTCCAAATCCCTGTGTAGCCCTTGCGGCGATTAGGAGTTGAGCCGTCGGCGCAAGTGCGCAAGCAAGGGACGCGACGGTGAATATGGCGAAGCCCGCCATAAAGACTATCTTTGCTCCGATACGATCGCCGAGAGCTCCAGCAGTGAGGATGAATGCCGCGAAAGCGATTGTGTAGGTGCTGACGACCCATTGAAGTTCGGAGACGCCGCCTCCAAGCGATGTCCCGATACTGTTGAGCGCTGTGTTGACGATTGTAACATCAAGCTGAACGACGCCGTACCCAAGGCTCATGGCCGCAAGCGTCAACGACTTCGAAAGCTTCGAGCTGGCGGAAGGCATCCGATCTGATTGCGTCGTTGCGGAAACATCCGAATCCGATGGACGAGTGTATCGCATAGGTCACCTCGAATAGTCGCGGCTGATCCGACTGGTGTGTCGTCGATGCGACCACCGCACTCAGGCATCTGACGGGCGCCACAACCATTGGATAGTCTCGGTTCGTCAAGCAGCCGCAGAGCAACAGCCATTCTGCAAAAAGACTCCCGATGTGATAGTCAGCCTGGTCGCGAAGCTGAAGCGACATCTTCTCGTGAGGCCGGGGACGCCCTGCGAAGCCGTTTAAACGTCGGGATCTGGCCGCATGTTGCGGCTTTTCCCCCTTGCTTGATCGATGCCGGTTCGCGAAGCTCCCCCTCGCTCATGGTATCAACCATACTCTTCGAGGCTCCCTTCAACTCGGCCTTTTCCTTTCGCCGCGTTTGGCAGCAAGCGCCGCACCCGCTGCCATTTATTGCGATTTCGATTTTGCAGGCGTGATGAATCCTCATTTTCGGTATGCTCGGTTGGATCGGCCTATCCGGCAAAGCGGACGAGCAAGATCACAAGCACCACTACTGCAAGCCCACCGATGAATACCAGGCGCCGCCGCCGCCGCTTCGGGACGATCTCACCCTGAGGACATCCTCGGACGCAAACGTGCGAGGTCTGTGCTTGCCTGGTATACCTTGGTCTATCTTGTTCATTGCAACCGTCCTGCGGACGCCAACTTCTGCCGTCCTTTTAACTCATACCGGCGCGATCGGCAGTGGGATGTGCGGATCGCGATCTAGGACTGGTAGATGCCGGTCAGGCTTGCTTCCGCCAGCATATGTTTCCTCAATTTCCGCCACATGGTTTCGACTCCCACGGCTTCGGGAAGCGTAAGTCTCGGGACATAAAGAGCCGCAAGTCGGAAAATATAGCGATGGGGAGGATCACCGCTTGGGGGCTGCGGGCCGTCGTAACGGGAATTGCCGAAATCATTCCGGTAGAAGCGCAGCGCCCGCTCCTGCATCGTATCAATGCTCTCGACCAGACCGGCCCATTGCCCGGGAATGTTAGCGATGCCGCAATGGTGGAATGTGCCGCTTGACGCATCCGGATCTTCGATAATCAGAGCAAAGCTCTGAGTCTTATTAGGAGCGCCACTCCAAGCCAACGGCGGAAATAAATTCTTCCCGTCAGATGCATATTTTCTCGGTATAGGCTCGTCTTCAGCGAAAACCTTGCTGATCAACGTGAAAGCCATCAGTTTCTCCTCTCCACCTCGTGGATTCACATGCTTGTGAATTTTCGAACTTAAGTTGGAACCCGTCAGCACTACTATTGTTCCTGTCAGGGAATATTTGCCCTCACCTGCAGTTCGAAGCGTCCACGACGGAGGATAAAATGACGGATGAACAGTTCGAATGGATCAGCAAGCGGGCCTACGCCATTTGGGAGGCGGCCGGTCGACCTTGGGGATGCAACCAGCATCATTGGGAGCAAGCAACCAAGGAGCGTGAGATCATGGAACGAACACGAGCATCCGTCGATGGAGAAGAGGTGCTCATAAAGCTTCGACAAAAGCCCGCGATAGACCGGCCGGAAAACGATGAACGGGAACCGGACAGAGACGGACACTCCGGCGACCGGCGCGCCGGATAACCCTGTTCACGGGCAATTCTCCCATGACGAATAAGCGACTCCGCCCGTCGCTGGCGCGGGAGCCGGTCGCATTGCACGTATTCCAATATGGATTGGCAGTCGCTTTGGGATTATATTCAAACCTATGTGGGAGGCGAAGCTATCTCGCTTTCCCGATCAGGCTTGTCGCATAGATTGGAGGAAAGCGATGATCCGTTCGGTTCTCAGCAGGCAGGATATTTATCTGGATTCAAACGATCTCGGCATCTGTCAGCAGGCCTTTGATGCCATCCTGGTCGAATTGGATATTGCCAATAAAAGCGAAGAAGCCGAGCGAGCGGCAGCAATCATAATCCAACTGTATAGGCAAGGCATTCATGACGAACGCCAGCTCTTCATGCTTGCCAGCGCGGATTGCGGGCGAATTAGACGGGGAACAAATTAGATCCGCAACGGTTGGGAAAGTGGCGAGTTAGCCGCAAACGGTCGCCGTCCCGGCTCGCCCTCATCGGCGCGACCGCGCAAAGCCCGCCGTTGGCCAACGTCCTCTGCCTCTGCCAACGGCGGGTCATTGTTTGGCTCTCTTGTCTGGAATAGGTGAAATGGCGCCGTTAACTTAACGTCCGTCAGGCGACAGCTGGTGCTCCTGCTCGACCTGCCGATTATATGCGAGCGATCTCCGCCCACATGTTCATGGCAGCGGCGCGTAGTTCGCGATGGTGGCTGGCGGAAATGTCGTGGCGAGGAATGTGGAATAGGTTGGCAATCGGATCGTGAATGGAGACGAAGCGCTGCAACTGTCGCCGTGACTTGAAGCGCTTCATGATCCGCTCTCGCTGTCGCACTGGCTGATGGGAATTCTCGGCTCGATTGTTGAGGCCCTTGTGGGATCGATGCTCGACGCCCGGCATGATCTCGTCTTGCGGCGTCATAGGATCGGAGCTTCTCGGTCACCATCACGCGTGGCGCACGGCCTTGGCCCTTCAGCAGCTTGCGCATCAGGCGTTTGGCTGCCTTGGCATTGCGGCGGCTTTGCACCAGAACCTCCAGCACAAATCCGTCCTGATCGACGGCGCGCCGCAGCCAATGTTTCTCGCCTCCGATCGAAATGACGGCCTCGTCGAGATGCCATTTATCGCCGAGCTGGCCGCACGAACGTCGACGGATCTGGCTGGCGAAGGTGCGTCCGAATTTTTCCGCCCACAGCCTGACCGTTTGATGCGAAACGATGATCCCTCGCGCCGCCAGCATATCCTCGATCATTCGCAGGCTGAGTGGAAACCGGAAATAGAGCCATACGGCATGGCCGATGATTTCGGCGGGAAAACGATGGCGGCGGTAAAGAGGATCTCGGTCAGTCATGGCCGGGCATCCTAGTCCATGCTTCGCTAAGTCGACGATGCCCCCTGATCGGCGTTGCGCCCTCGGCTTAAGATCGTGGAGGTGAGGCTGACGGAACAAGTCAGCCTAAGCGATGGTTTACCGACATGGCAAAGAGAGGCACGATCCGTATCGGCATTTCAGGCTGGACCTACGCCCCGTGGCGCGGCGTCTTCTATCCCCAGGGGCTCACGCAGAGGCGTGAACTGGCCTACGCCTCAAGGCTGTTTCCATCCATCGAAATCAATGGCACATTCTACGGCCTCCAACGCCCCGGTACATTTGCGAAATGGTGCGATGAGACGCCTGACGGATTCGTCTTCGCCATAAAGGGTTCCCGCTACATTACCCAAATACGTAGATTGCGCAATGTCGAAACGTCGCTTGCCAATTTCATGGCGTCGGGCCTGCTTCGCCTGGGGCCGAAGCTGGGACCAATTCTCTGGCAGTTTCCACCACGGCTGCGTTTCGACCCCGATTTATTTTCCAATTTCATGAAGATACTGCCGAAAGACACGGTTGCGGCGGCCAAACTGGCGAAGAAACATGACGAGCGATTGAACGACCGTGACTGGCTAAAAGCTGATGGAAGAAGGCCGATCCGCCATGCGTTCGAAATCCGCAACGAAAGCTTTGCGCATGCCGATTTCATCGAGCTGCTGCGCGAACATCAAATCGGCCTTGTCTGCGCCGATACCGTCGAATGGCCGTTGCTGATGGATATCACGGCCGACTTTGTCTATTGCCGCCTGCATGGTTCCGAAGAACTTTATGTCAGCGGTTACGACGACAAAGCATTATGCATTTGGGAAAAGCGGATCGACGATTGGGCACGTGGGCGCGAGCCTGCCGATGTCAATCGCGTATTAAAGCCGCTAAAGCCGTCCAGAACGGGCCGCGATGTCTACGTCTATTTCGACAACGATGTGAAAGTAAGGGCGCCGGCCGATGCTCAGCGCTTGGCGCAACGGCTTGGGCTAGCCTTGCCGACGACCGGCCAATTGCTAAGCGGTTGCGTGCGACCGAGATTTCCGAAGTGCCAAGACAGCATTGGCCGATACCGTGAAGCACGTCCATTCGGTGCGCAATTGATCTGCGGTTCCTAATGATCGGTGGGTTCCCTCCCTTCGCCGCGGAGACAACCTCCGTTCAGCGCACATCGGCAACCATGCCGTCTGTTCTTTGATCGGCTGCGGCTATCGCCGCATTTTGCCATATCAGGAGCTGTCTCCAGCCAGCGGAACAAAGATGCCTCGGCCGCGCCTATTCTTATCCAAGCAAACGGTCGAACTTGCTTGAGACAGCCTCGGTAGTTGGAGGCGCCCTATGAACGAGCATCAGTCAACAGAAGCGCTCTCGTTGAACCATCAAAGCCGTGCTTGCCTGAAATTCTCGCCCCCGGCCTGGTTACAGGCGCCTCGGACGACGACCCGAGTGGAATATCAACTGTTCGCACGCGGGTGCACAACTCGGTTACGCCGCAAACTTATCGCTACCTCGTCATAGGCACGGACGTCATAGCGAAAGCCATGAAGCAGGAGCGTCCGAACCATCTGCCGCGCCCGACTCGTAATGGGCAACATTCAGAACTCCCGCGGCGATATGTTTCAACGTTGGTTCGTGCGACATGGTCAATCCGTGGGTCACCTGATCAGGCGATGCCCTTGCCGCCGGTGACACCATAGACCTCACCGTTGATGAAGCTTGCTTCCGACGATGCAAGCAGGACGAACACGGGAGCCAGTTCGACCGGCTGGCCCGGACGACCGAAGTCGCTATCCTTGCCGAAGTTCTTCACCCTCTCGTCTGGTTGGCCGCCGCTCGGCTGGAGAACCGTCCAGACCGGTCCGGGTGCGACGACATTGGCGCGAATGCCACGCTCGATCAGTTGCTTGGCAAGGGCCTTCGTATAGGCAACGATACCAGCCTTTGTCGTGGCATAGTCGAGCAAGATCGGTGACGGCTGATAAGCCTGGATGGAGGCTGTGGTGATCACAGCTGATCCCACCGGCATATGGGGCACGGCGGCTTGTGCGATCCAGTGGAGCGCATAGAGATTGGTTTTTATCGTTTTGTCGAAATCCTCTGTCGACAGATCCTCGATCTTTTCGCGGTACTGCTGACGGCCGGCATTGATGACGAGGATATCGAGACCGCCAAGACCAGAGACCGCCTCGTCGACCAGTTGCCGGCACCATGCCTCGTCCGTGATGTCGCCCGGAAGCGCGACGGCCTTGCGGCCCTCGGCTTCGATAAGGCTCGTCACCTCCCTTGCGTCCGCCTCTTCATCCGGAAGATAGACGATGGCAACGTCGGCCCCCTCACGGGCGAAGGCGATTGATGCAGCCCGGCCGATGCCTGAATCGCCACCGGTGACGAGTGCCTTCCTGCCAGTGAGCTTCCCCGACCCGCGATAACTCTCCTCGCCGTGATCCGGCCTGGGATCCATCTTGCGGGCGAGGCCAGGTGCCTGTTGCGGTTGGTCCGGGAAAGGCCCTGCTGGATAAAGCGTGCGAGGATCGTTCAAGGAGGTCTTGTCGCTCATAATGACACCCAACGTTTTTTGCGAGTTGCATGCGAAATTACTGTCTGCGAACGCCCGTCTCATCCCTTTGTTCCCTGTCGGCTCGGAACAAACTTTTTGCGTTGTCGTTCATCCTGAGTATCAACGAAGGAGGAGATGTCATGCCCCGTGGCGATAAATCCAAGTACACCGACAAGCAGGAACGCAAGGCAGACCACATCGCCGAAAGCTACGAGGACCGTGGCGTATCCGAGAAGGAAGCCGAGCGCCGAGCCTGGGCGACCGTCAACAAGGATGATGGCGGCGGCAAGAAGGCCGGCGGTTCCGGGCAAGGCAAGCATACCGGTCATCCGGCTGCCCACAAAGGCGGCGAGAAGGGTGGCAGTGCGGCCGCGTCGCGATCGACCGCGGATCGTTCGGCTTCGGCGAAGAAAGCGGCCGCGACCCGGAAACGGAACGCCGCGCACCGCGCCCATCATTGATCGGTCGTGTCCATGGCGGAACAGAAACGCTACATCTCAACACCTGACGGATTTCTGATGGTCTTGCGATAGGGAGACGACGTGCTCGCCCGCCTGGGAACGCTGATGGTCGATAAAGACATACCTTCTGCCATACTTTCTGGCTTTGGTTTTGCTGGCCAGATCACGTTCGGCTTCTTCGACTTCGAAGCCTGCGAATACAAGCCGAAGAGCTACAAAAACCTTGAGGTGACCAATTTGACGGGCTCGCTTGCCTGGAAGGACGGAAAGCCGCTCCCGCATCTGCACGCAACGGCGGGAAGCTCATCCTTCGAAGGGGTCGGCGGTCATCTGCTCGCGCTCGCGGTCGGACGCGGTTCGATGGAGATCCATGTGAAGGTTCTACCGGACCGCCTTGAACGAATCGCCGACGCATCGATCGGCGCCAACATCCTACACCTCGGTTCGGCCGGTTGAGGCACGCGCCGCTGCGTTGTCTCATCGCTCACTGACAGCGTGGCAAGGGATGGAAAGGCGGATCGCCACACCGTTCGGCATCCACTCGCGCGAGATTTCGAGCCCAAGGCTTTGACCGATGATTTGCTCAAGCCTGCTTCCAAAACCGATCGAACGTGTTTCCGGCGCTTCCTGTGGCGGGCCGTTGCTCTCCCGCCAGACGATTTCCAGGATCTCGCCGTTCATCGCCACTATTATATTCAGCTTCCCCTCTTCAACAGAGAGCGCACCATATTTTGCGGCATTGGTCGCGAATTCATGGAACAGCAGCGCGAGATTTGTGATCTTGTTGGCGTTGACGTCGATGTCATCTCCAGTGAGCTGCCACCGATCGGGGCTCTGCCGCTCATACGGCGCGAGAATGTTCGACAGAAGCTGAAACAGCGTGGTCCGGGTAGCGCCGGTCGCGGCCTCACCATTCAGACTTGCCAATGTCATCTCATGGGCCCGCGAGAGGGCCATCAGCCTGTCCTTCATCTCCGCAGCAAGATCGGCGGTCGTCTTTGCCGTCCTTGCAGCAAGGGTGATGATGCTGCCGATGATGGCGAACAGGTTTTTGACCCGATGATGCATTTCCCGGAGCAGAAGTTCCTGATGCTCGGCGGCACGCTTGCGCTCTGAGATGTCCCGGGCGATTTTCGATGCGCCGATGATCTTTCCGTTGCCGTCCCGAATAGGCGAAATGGTGAGCGAAATATCGATCAGGGTACCGTCTTTACGTCGTCGTATCGTCTCGAAGTGATCGACGCGCTCGCCGGCCTGGATGCGGGCCAAAATGGCAGGCTCCTCCTCGAGGCGATCGGGTGGAATAACGATCGTGATTGGGTTGCCGATAGCCTCGTCTGCCGTATAGCCGAAAAGGCGCTCAGCGCCCTTGTTCCAGGTCGTAATGACTCCGCTTAGGCTCTTGCTGACAATCGCATCATGGGAAGATTCGACGATTGCCGCAAGAAAAGTTGCAGCATTATGTCCATGCTGCGCGGCTTCTATGTCAGCCTCCAGCTGTCGCAAGCGGAGCTCGGCCTGGCCCTCGTGTCGCTCATAATCGGAGTTCGACATTTACGCCCTCAATCAATGCATTTTTCAAAAGTCGAGACGGCCAAGCCCACTAATGCACCGCCGACCATATTCGCTAAACATCAACGATAACAGTCAGAATGATAGTCGGGGATCGCAAATCTGTGTGACACAATCCGAAATTTTGCCTAAGGATTGCAATGGCGAAACCGGGACCGATGGTTCATTTACGTCCCAAAGTTGGCTCGGCCATGCTCGCCAGCCTCAGCCTTGAAGGCCGTCTGGTACCGACACTTGTTTCAGTACGAGCGCGGCCGCGAGTGCATGCATCGCCAACGCCGCGATTTGTGCAGGATTCGTTGTCTCAGGCGATTTTCGATGCGCCGATGATCTTCCGGTTCCCACCCAAGATAAGCGAGATGGTGGGAAAATATCGACCGGGCTACTGTCTTTACGTCGTCGCATTTGTCTAGAAATGATCGATTGCCGATGGCCTCGTCTGCCGTATAGCCGCTGAAGCCAGCTTTTCTTGCAGCGATCGCCGAATCCTTCGACGACGCCATCGTTCGCAAGACATCGCTATGGATTACAGCAGTTCAGGCCGGTATGGCGACCGGATGGCCCGAAGCAGGATGTTGGATGATGTGCATGTCGAGGCCGTAGATGGCGCGCAGCGCTTCGGTGGTGAGGATGTCGTCCGGCTGGCCGTTGGCGATGATCCGGCCCGAATGCAGGGCGATGATGTGGTCACAAAAGCGGGCGGCCATGTTGACGTCATGCAACACAACGACGACGCCGAGGCCCCTCGCGTGGCTGAGGCCTTGAACCAGCGACAGCACCTCAATCTGATGAGCGACGTCAAGCGCCGAGATCGGTTCGTCGAGCAGGAGGCACTCGGCGTCTTGGGCAACCAGCATGGCAAGCCAGACGCGCTGACGCTCGCCGCCTGAAAGCGTGTCGACGAGCCGGTCGGCCATGCCGACGACATCGGTAAGCTTCATCGCCTCCTCGACCTTTTCGCGGTCGGTCTGGCCAAAACGTCCAAGCGCACCGTGCCAGGGATAGCGCCCAAGCGCGACGAGCTCGCGCACCAGCATCCCAGTGGCAGCTGGTGTCGACTGCGGCAGGTAGGCGACCTTGCGGGCAAAGGCGCGATCGCCCCAATCGGGCAGAGGCTTGCCCTCGAAGCGAATGGCGCCACCGACCGGAAGCTGTTGACGAGCGAGGAGTTTCAGCAGGGTCGACTTGCCGGAGCCATTATGGCCGATGAGACCGACGATCTGCCGGGGAGCGAGCGTCAGAGTGAGTGGATGTAGCAGCGTGCGGCCGGCGGCGGCAAAGGAGACCTCATCGAGCCGGAAAAGATCCTCGCCGTCCATTGCTGAAACATCGACGGAAGGCATGGCGCGTGCTTCGGAGCCTCTGGTCGTCATCATTCTTAGTCCTTCGTCTGTTCCTACGGTGCGACCGGCTGGCGATACGCCATCGGTAAGTTCACGTCCTATCGAGGTATCAGTCTGTACCGCTATAGGCATTCTTGAGCCTAACGGATTTGTTTCCGCATCAGCCAAAGAAAATAGGGCCCGCCAATCAAGGTCGCGACGATACCGACCGGTAGCTGGTTCGGAAATAGCGCGATGCGGCCGATGAAGTCGGCAATTGTCGTGATGGCGGCTCCAGTCAAAGCGGCGGCGATCATATGCGGGAACGCGCGCTGGAAGCCGAGCGTTCGGGCAATGTGCGGCGCCATCAGGCCAACAAAGCTCATGGGGCCGATGAGCAAAGTTGCCGCCGCAGCGGAAATGGCCGAAAGCGACAGAAGTGTCGCGCGGCTTGTCGATATGTTGAGCCCGAGCGCCGTCGAGGAAACGGCACCCAACGGCAAAAGATCGAGCCATCGGGTGAAGAACGGCGCTATCAGCAGCACGATAGCAGCAACGGTGACTGCGATCGTCGCCTGCGCCGGGGTCGTGCTGTATGTCGAGCCCGCCATCCATTGCATGACCGCGAAAATCTTCGGCAGTCCAGTGCCAAGCAAGACTGCGATCAGCGCGGCGAAAGCGGTATTGATCGCGATCCCGAAAAGCAGCACATGATCGGGGTTGTAACGGCTGCGATACCCCATTAGCAGAACGACGATCAGGCTAACGATTGCGCCGACAGCAGCAACGGCGAGCTCTAAGATCGGCGTAAAACTGGGTGCGAGGAGGACAAGCAGAAGGATGCCGAGCGCGGCGCCCGCGCTGACGCCGATGATCTCGGGGCTCGCCATCGGATTGTTCGTCATGCGCTGGATGATCGTTCCGGAGAGCGCGAAGAGAATGCCGGCGGCTGCGGCGGCAGCAAGACGTGGTAACCTCCAGATCAACAGCGATTGCATCTGCGGTGGCGACGCGAAGCTCCAGCCATTTAGCGACGGGCCGAGAGACAGGGAAAGCCAGATCAATGCCAGCAGCACGACCGCGGCGACCGCGAGATAGAGGAGCGGACGCTGGTTGCGGTTCTCGGCGATTTGCGAAGCGGGAGTTTCCATGACAGGCAACTGCCTCAGGAAGATGGCGATCAAGGGAGCACCGAGGAGACCTGTTGCGGCACCGGCCGGGATTTCGCGCATGAAGCGCGCGGCCTGCTGCAGTGCTTCATCCGCGGCAAGCAGCAAGACCGCGCCGATCGCGATGCTGGCGATCATGCGGTGCGGCAGTCTGCGCGCACCAGCCGCGCGGGCGATGAACGGTGCGGCAAATCCGACGAAACCGATGACGCCGACGGCGCTAACGGTGAAGGCGGCGAGCACGACGGCGAGAAGGGTCGACAGCAGGCGCACATAAAAGAGCGGCAGGCCGAGTGATCTTGCCCCCTCATCATTGAGGGACACCAACTCCAGCGGCCGAGCCAGAAATGCGGCTGCAACGCAGCCGAACAAAGCGTAGGGAAGCAGGCGTGAAACCGCCGACCAATCATTCTGCGTGAGCGAGCCGCTGGCCCAGACGAACAGCCCGGTCATTCCCAAGCTGTAGGACAGGCTGACAGCGGCTGATATTGCCCCGCATATGAAGGTGACGACTAGGCCGGCGAGGATCAGCGCCACAGGCGAAAGACGATGGGGCCATGCGATCAGGAAAACGAGCGCGAAGGCCAACAAACCGCCGGCGAGAGCCACTAGCTCGCGCACTGACAACACCAGGGCGGGGAACCAAAGGGTTGCAAGCGCCAGCGCGAGATAAGCCCCGGCCGAAACGCCGAGTGTCGATGGATCGGCAAGGGGCGTGCGCAGGACCTGCTGGAAGATGGCGCCCGACAGTCCCAACGCGCCACCGGCAACAAGCGCGATCAGGAAGCGCGGCAGGACGCTATCGTGAACGAGAACCTGCATATAGGAGTTGAGATCAGGATTGGTGGCCGTCTGCCACCAATCTTGCACGGGCAATATCTCCGACAGCCGCATCGCGGCAGAAACGAGAGCGGCCGCAAGAAGGCACAGCATGACCGCGACTGGACCGATGCGAAACTTCTCTTGCGCCGGCATCATGGCGATACCCCGCCATTGTCGATCAAGGTGGCGGTCAGCAGGCGAGCGAAACGGGATGCGGATGGCAGACCGCCGGAGCCTAACACTGTGGCCACCGCACGCGATCGACCTTCGCGGACAAAAGGGAAGGTTTTCCATAAGCGATTTTCCATCAGTTTGGCCGCCATCCCCGGCGCGATCGGACTATCGATCAGAACCATCATGGCGTCATTATAGGCTCCGAGCTTCTCAAGCCCGACGATGATGAATTCGCCTGATATATTCGGCTCGGCGAGCGGCAAGCCGACATGCCGCAGCACGGCGCCATAAAGACTGTTGGGTCCGAAGAGGCTGACATGCCGGTTATCAAGCGGGCTTGCCAGGAGTATGGGTCGGCCTGTGTAACCGGCGAGGCGTTGGCTGGTCGTGGCAAGCTCGGCGCGGGTGGATTCCACGAGGCGCTCGCCCGCAGTGCGGATCCCGATCCTGTCGGCAAGCCCGAGTGTTCCGCGCTCGGCGATTTCAAGGACGTCTGGTGTCGGCTGGAAGAGCAGATCGCCATAGACGGGCGCGATGCGCTGAAGCATCGGCGCTGCCTGCTGCAAGGTGGGCGTTGTGACGATCAGGCTTGGAGCGAGCGCCAGCAGCAGCTCGAAGTTCGGCGTAAACAACAGGCCGACATCGACGACGGAAGCTGGCAAAACGGGATCGACAACGTATCGGCCATACCAGCTTGGTGCCGGCACGCCGACCGGCACAATGCCCAGAGCCATAAGCGTCGCGGCAATGCCCCAGTCCAACGCAGCAATGCGGGGAGCAACGGAGGCGGGAGCGTCGGGTAGCCCGGCCGCCCGCAAGGATATGCCGCCGGCCCATGATGCCGCCAGACCTGCCAGCAGCGCGCGACGCCCGATGCCGGCCATGGAACCCTTTGCCTGGTTCATCACCATTTATACCCAAGCGTCGCGAAGACGGTGCGGCGCATGCCGTACACGCAACCAGCCGCGGTGCAATCGCTGATGAAGTGTTTGTCGAACAAGTTCGATACGTTCAAGGCAAATGTCGCTCCGCGCATCTCGTTCGAGAGTTTTCCGAGATCGTAGTTCAACGCCGCGTCGAACACCACATGGTCCGGTATCTTCGCTGTGTTGGCGTTGGTGGCATAACGGCTGCCGATATAACGAACGCCGAAGCCCAGGCCCAGGCCGTCGGCCGTTCCATCATGAAATTTATAATCGGCCCATAGCGATGCGGTGTTGGCGGGCAAATTGGCGATGCGGTTGCCCGCCGTGCCATCGCTCGCCTTCACGATTTCGTTGCTGAGATAGGCGTAGGAAGCAGTCACATTGAGTTCGTCATTGATGCTTGCGACACCGGAGATCTGACCTCCGCGGCTTCTGACCTCGCCGACCTGCGTCTGGACAACGGGTGTCGTCAAGGTATTGGTCAGATAGTTCTGCTGCCTCAAGTCGTAGAGCGACGCGGTGATGAAGCTGTCATAGCCCGTGGGCTGATATTTGACGCCGATTTCATACTGGTCGCCGGTTGTCGGCTTGAAGGGGGAGCCAGATGAACTGACGCCGATCGTGGGGTTGAAAGACGTCGCGTAGCTCACATAAGGCGCGAAACCGTTATCGAAGAGATAGGTCAGGCCGGCGCGCCAGGTGAATGCATGGTCGTCCTGATCGGTGGTGGCGTTTTTCAGGTAATTGTCGCTGTCCGTCGAGGCCCAGTCCTGGCGAGCGGACAAAAGCAGCGCCCAATTGTCAAACTTGAGCTGGTCCTGCGCATAGAGGCCGAACTGCTGCTGCCTCTGGCTGGCATTCTGGAAAACGGCAGGCAATGTTACAGGCTGGGTATAGTCGGGATGATCGAGATCGAGCGAAGGCCCGGCGCCGAAGCGCGTGAGGTTGTTCCAATTCTTGTATTGATAGTCCAATCCCAGAATGGCCTTGTGCGAGATGGGGCCGGTATCGAAATCCGCCTCGGCCTGGTTATCAATCGCAAGTGTGTTGAGCTGTTCCCGCGCGGTATAGGCCGATCGGCTCAACGTATGGCCATCGGCCGCCAGGGCGGAGGCCTGCAATTCGGCATAATCGACGCTCATGTGCTGGAAACGCACGTTTTGCCGCACGGTCCACACATCGTCGAAGCGGTGCTCGAATTCGTATCCGATGCTGTGCTGCTGGCGCCGCATGTGATCGAAATCCTTGTCGCCCGTGAACAGATCCGTCGGGAAATAGGTGCCGTGGCTTGTCGGCACCAGCGTTCCCGTCGTTGGCAGGCGGCTCCAGAAGCCGCCTCTGGGATCGTTGAGGTAATCGCCGAGGATCGTCAGCTTGGTATCCTCGTCCGGCTTGATCGTTATGGCCGGCGCAATCTCGACGCGCTCTTCGCGCTGGTTTTCAACCTGGGTGTCGGTCGTCCGCCCCAATCCGGTCAGGCGATACAGCAAGGTGCCGTCATCGTTCACCGGTCCGCTGAAATCGAAGGCGGCCTGGGCACGATTGTAGCTGCCGCTCTGCAGCTGGATCTCGTGAAGCGGCTCATCCGTCGGCTTTTTGCCGACCATGTTGAGAAGACCGCCGGGCGACCCCTGGCCGTAGAGAACCGACGCTGGGCCCTGGAGGACTTCGATGCTATCCAGGAAGAACGGATCGACCTTCGGTACGGCCCAGGTCCCCTGCTGCAGCTTCAAGCCGTTATAATACTGATCGATCTGGAACCCGCGAACCAGAAAATTGTCCAGCCGGTTGTCGGGGCTGTCAGGCGTGGTCACGCCGGCCGAATAGGCAATGGCCTGGCGAACGGTCTGTGGCTTTTGAACATCGAGCTGGGCTTTGGTCACCACCTGCACCGATTGCGGCGTTTCCAGCAGCGAGATGCCTGACTTTGACGCGACGTTGCCATCGGTCGAGACGAAGCCGCTCTGCTTGGCCGCCTGCACCACGATGGGGGCGAGCGCCGTCGCTCCATTGGCAGCCGCCGAGCCAGCGGCTGCGGTCGGATTGGAAATCGTCACCGTCGTTGCGTTGGTGAAATGATAGGTCAGGCCCGATCCTGCCAGGATCTTGTCCAGCGCTTCCGCTCGAGTGAGTGGACCTCTGGCCCCTTGCGAGCTTATCCCCCGGGCGACATCGGCGCTGAAAAAAAGCTGGATGCCGGTTACCTTCGAAAATTGAACGAGAGCTTGGGACAGAGGCTGCGGCGGGATGTTGTAGGCGATCCGGCCCGACTTCTCGGCCGCTTGCGCGAAGACAGGCGCAGGGGCAGCAATGATTGTCCCAAGCGCGATCGTGATCAACAGCGCGAATGCAAGAGAAGGGTCACGGCGCAAATTGCCGCTTCGCTCTTTTTGTCGGGATCTCTGATTGTCATTTTCGCGGTACTGCATCGCCCACCTGCATCCTGTGCCCGCCATCGCGGGATTGCTGCTCAAAAGGGACCCGGTTCGATGGCCCCGAAAAGTTAGACACCCGGCCGCGCTGAGGTAATGAATGAGTTGAGGAAAAAAATCATGTTTTTAAAAATTAGCCGGCGCTGTAGACGAGCGTGACATAATTGGCTGCGTTCAGGAGGCGAACCCCGAGCGTATCTGCAATCGTCTGCAACGCGCTTTCGGTACGTGCCGTTTCGAAAACCGCCGTAACGGGTATGGCGCCGATGCTGCTATCCATGAGAATGATGCGGCCGCGCCGGTAGCGCTCCAGCTCCTCCAATACACGCCGCAGAGGCACGTCCTGGAAGATGATCCGGTCGTCGCGCCATGCTTCAACGGTGTCGAGACTTGCCTGGATCGGCTGGCCGAGACCGTCGCGGCCATAGCTGATCTGCCATCCCTCTTCCAGCCGCAAGTTGGAGAAACCGCGTCCTTGGACTTGAACGGCATGCTCGCTGACGGCGACGGTGACAAGATCGTCGACGAACTTGACATCGAACTTCGTCCCGAGCGCCTGGGTGGTTCCACCGCCGGCGTCGACAAGAAATGAGCGTGCCGGATCATGTGAGACGTCGAAGAAACCTTCGCCGCGATAAAGCTCCACACGCCGTTCCGTCTCGCTGAAACGCGTCGAAAGCGCCGAATAGCTGCCGAGCTCGACAGTGCTGCCGTCGGGCAGGCCGATTGTCCTGCGTTCGCCAATGTCGGTTTTATATTCCGCAAAGAGGCCCGGCTGATTGATGGCATAGAGGCTACCAAGCCCGCCGATGCACGTGACGGAGCCCAAGATGAAATTGCGCCGCGATATCAGCGGACGACCGCGGCGCATACGATCGAACTCCGGCTGCATAATGTCGAAACGCGTCCACAGAGCTTGCGCGTGCTTCAAGGCTGCGGCATGGGCTTCATCAGCAGCGAGCCAGGCTTCGAAGGCCTGCCGATCAGCCACAGTAACCTTGTCGTCGCGCATCCGCACGAACCATTCCAAGGCTTCCATGACGATCGGATCGGTCGCGTCTTCGTTCATATTGCTTCACAGTCTCGGCGCTTTGCCCGGCCTGGTATGCCAAGGCCTCTATTCTTTATGACACTGCAAGCGAGCAATCTAATGAATGGGAAGCCGAATTAATTCCTACCGATTTTCCGGTCGAGATCGGCAAGAGCGATAACAATGTGGGAAATCACGGTGTTACGGGAAATACCTTGGCGAACAGCGATTTCGTCATAGCTCATGCCCTGGAATTTGTTGAGGACGAAGGCCTCACGGCGTTTTGGCGGCAGCGATGCGACCGCCTGCAGAACACGTCGCAACTCGCATCGATAAACCGCCGTCATTTCGGGAGACGGATTGGCATCCGGTATGGCGTGAAGCTCTGCGTCGGGAATGCCAACTTCGCCGTGCCGCTTGAGATCACGGAGATGATTGAGCGCGAGATTGCGCGCCGTCGTCGTTAGATAGGCGGGGCAATTGTTGAGATTGCCGCTATCTGCGGCTGCGAGCAGCTTGATGAAGGCCTGATGGACGAGATCTTCCGTCGCTGCCCTGTTGCCGACAAGACGGCGAACGAGCTGGCGCAGGCGTCCTTGTTCGGAAATGTACAAACCAGCGATGTCAAAGGTCTTGGCATTCATCGACTTCATCCAGGATTCAAGCCTTGAGAGGCGCGACTATCGGCTGTAGGGGATCGACAAATTCCTCGCAATCTCAATCTATTAGACCGGTTCTAAACTGAGATATGCGCGCCACCATCATGAGTGCGCCGACACGATAAGTGCTTGCTTTTGCTCAACTCGGATGCGGTACTGGCGGAGTTTATCTTGACTTTACAAGTCATATTATTGGAACCTGTTGCTATCGAGCAACGTGCTTTTTGCCACATCTTGACCTGCAATCAGATGCAAGGCACGCTGCCAGAAAACAGACCAGTGCGAAATCCGCATGAACGCCGTTGCGATCTTCGTGGCCGATAAAGTAAGGGAGAAGATGCCATTCCGCGCGGATCTCAAAGTCCTGCCGTTTGGGGCTTCTTATTTCGCCGCAGTCGTTGAACAGCAACTGCAATGATAACCCGCGGGCGCGCCCTCTCCTAAGCGTCCTGAAAGCTACCCCAAGCCGCCGGGATGGCAGGCGCTCGGAGAAGTGCGTCGCTGAGCAAATCTTGATGCGAGGATCTTCATGCGAACAGTCAAAACCAAAACACTCGAAATTGCTTATTTTGAACACGGCTCGCCCGACGGTTGGCCTGTGGTGCTGAGCCATGGATTCCCGTACGACATCCACGCCTATGATGAGGTGGCGCCTCGCCTAGCGGAAGCGGGAGCTCGGGTGATTGTGCCTTACCTGCGTGGCTTTGGCCCGACTCGCTTTCTGTCGAAGTCCACAATGCGCAGCGGTCAGCAAGCAGCTCTTGGCAAGGACGTTATCGACCTGCTGGACGCTCTTGGTATCGAGAAGGCCATTCTCGCCGGCTATGACTGGGGCGGCCTTGCTTCATGCGTCGCATCGGCACTGTGGCCCGATCGAGTGGCCGGCCTGGTCTCCTATGCGGGCTACGACGTTATCGACGTGAACCGGCTCGGCCACGCCTACCAGCCCAGCCTGGAACAGGCTTTCTGGTACCAACATTTGTTTCAGCACGAGCGCGGCCGCGAGTGCTTGGCTCTCCACCGCCGCGATTTGTGCAGGATCCTCTGGAAGCAGTGGTCGCCAACCTGGGCGTTTGACGACGCGACGTTTGACCGGACAGCGGCCGCTTTCGACAATCCCGATTTCGTCGATGTCGTCATCCACTCCTATCGCTTCGATTTCGGGAACGCAGCGGGAGATCCCGCTCTGGCTGATCTGGAAACGCGGTTGGCCGAAAAGCCACCCATAACCGTCCCCGCGATCACTATCGACGGGACCCAAGATCCGTTAAAGCCCGGCGGAACGGCTGATCATGCCCCGATGTTCAAAGCACGACACGAGCATCGAGTGGTCGGGTGCGGACATAATCTGCCCTGGGAGGCGCCACATGATTTCGCCGACGCTATAACAACAGTTCAAGGTTGGTGCGCCTAGGGTAGCAGCCGCGCGGCGCACGTTGCTGCGCCCTTTTCCTCCTGCCCACACTCCTAAATGTCCGTGCTGGAGGTGTCGACGGGCACCTGCCTATGTGTCTTGCCGTTGGACGGTGGATGCCGGCCTCCTTGCCGAGGGATGGCAATTGGAGCGCGGCAGGCCGGTTTATTGTCACCTCCCGATGGATGCAGAACACCTGAAAGATGAGCTTGAGAAAACGGTCCGCTAGTTCGCGCGCGGAAGCAGCTGAGAAGATGCCGTCGCCTTGAACGGGGTCGAACTTACGACCCTCTATCGGTGCCAGCCCTTACAGGTCAGAAGTACACTTTCATCAATGGCTTAGAGATCCAAGCCATGATTTTTGTCACTGCCCTCCATTTCAGCCGCTACTTCCTTAGCCAACCCAACAAAGGCCCGCGCCGCCGCGCTTCTGTATGCGTCTTTACGCTGCATCAGAACGGCGGTCCGCTGCAAGCGCACGGGATCAAGCGCAATGGCGACCAAGTCCTGATGGGCAAATGCGATCGTTGAAGGCAGGAGCGTCGAGAGCCGCGTCCTGCGGACGATTTCGATCACCGCGCTGATCGAGTTGGCCTCTATCTGTACTTTGGGGCGAATATCGTGCTGGCGGCAGAAGTGATCGATCTGTTCGCGCGTCGCGAACTCTGCGCTGAGCAGCACCAATGACTCGGCGCTCAGGGTCTCAAGCCCGATCGACGTTTCATTCGCAAGGGCATGACCGCTACTGACGACCAGGGCGAGGGATTCCACCAGCAGGGGGTCGAGATCTATGTCCGCTGTCAGTGTGCCGGCGAACGCGATCCCGATATCGACCTCATCAGACAGGAGCAGGCCCTCCATATGCTCCTGGGACATCTCCCGTACGTTGAGGGAGATATTCGGATACCGACTATGGAACGCCTCGACGAGAGGGCCGACCAGGTAGGTCGTGAACGTTGGCGTCAGTGCAACGCGCAACGTGCCACGGCTGAGATCGCTCACGTCGTGGATAGCGCGCTTGGCTTCCCGAAACTCCTGCGAAGCACGGCGCACGTATTGAAGATAGACCTCTCCGGAATCCGTCAATCTGGTCGTGCGCCCCGATCGGTCGAACAACTGCACGCCGAGGCTTTCCTCCATCAACCTGACTTGCTGCGAAAGCGCCGGCTGGGAGACGTGCAGGGCGTCTGCAGCCCGCGTGAAGCTCTGATGCTCCGCCACTGCGAGAAAATAACGAACCTGTCGGGCGAGCATGGTCGAACCTATTAGATTATCTAATAGATCTCATAATAAACGAGACTTTTACATTATGACACGCCTTCCGTAGCCTTCTCCTCAACAAATCGAGGAATGGAGATTGCAGCGATGAAGGACATTATTGAGGGCTTCCTGAAGTTCCAGAGGGAGGCTTTTCCGGAACGAGTCAAGCTCTTCAAGGATCTGGCAAATCAGCAGAACCCGCGGGCTCTGTTCATTTCCTGTTCCGACAGCCGCCTGGTGCCTGAACTGGTTACCCAGCGCGAGCCGGGCGACCTCTTCGTCATCGGAAACGCCGGCAATATCGTCCCGCCCTACGGCCCCGAGCCGGGTGGCGTTTCCGCCTCGGTCGAGTATGCCGTCGCGGCGTTGCAGGTCTCCGACATCGTGATCTGCGGCCACTCCGACTGCGGCGCGATGACCGCCATCGCGACGTGCAAGTGCCTGGATCACATGCCCGCCGTGGCCAGTTGGTTGCGTTACGCGGACTCTGCCCGCGTCGTGAACGAAGCCCGCCAGCACCACGATCAGCCCGCCAAGGTCGCATCGATGGTGCGCGAAAACGTCATCGCCCAGCTCGCCAATATCCAGACACACCCGTCGGTGCGGTTGGCCCTCGAGGAGGGACGCATCACCCTGCATGGCTGGATTTACGACATCGCGAGCGGACTTATCGAAGCTTTCGATGGCAGCAGGGGCGCCTTCGTCTCCCTCGCGGACAATCCCGAAGTCCAGGCCATCAAATATCAAGCCAGGCGCGCTGCCTGAACCCTAATCCCAACCACGGAGAGAATACCAATGCTACAGTCCCAAGCCACACAGACCACTCGCCAGGACCTGACGGAAGTCATCCTCGCATCAAAGCTCAAGAAAGACCTGACCTACGCCCAGATCACTGAGGGCACCGGTCTGTCGGAGGCCTTCGTCACCGCCGCCCTGCTCGGCCAGCATCCACTTCCGGCGGACGCCGCCAAAGCCGTGGGCAAGAAACTCGACCTTGGCGACGACGCCATCGCCCTGCTGCAGACAGTTCCGGTGCGCGGCAGCATCGGGAACGGTCCGCCAACCGATCCGACCATCTACCGCTTCTACGAAATCGTGCAGGTCTATGGGACCACGCTGAAGGCTCTGGTCCACGAAAAATTCGGCGATGGCATCATCAGCGCAATCAACTTCAAGTTGGACATCAAGAAGGTTGAAGATCCGGAAGGCGGCTCGCGCGCCGTGATCACGCTGGATGGCAAGTACCTCCCGACCAAGCCGTTTTGACCACGCTGTTCGTATGCAACGCCGCACTTTCATTACCGCGATCCCCGCTGTGGCCCTTGCGGGCTCCGCGCTTGCCGCAACCGCTCAAATCACGAAAGGAAACATCATGACACGTCCCCCACTCCCCCGTTCACCCGAGAAACTGCCATCGAAAAGGTTCGCCTGGCCGAAGATGGCTGGAACACGCGCGATGCGGCGAAGGTCGCTCTGGCCTATACACTCGATACGCGCTGGCGTAACCGGGTCGAATTCGCGACCAATCGAGAAGAGGCCCAGGCTTTCCTGACCCGCAAGTGGAACAAGGAACACGAATACCGGCTCATCAAGGAGCTGTGGGCCTTTACAGACAACCGCATCGCGGTGCGTTATGCCTATGAATACCACGACGACGGTGGGCAATGGTTCCGCGCTTACGGGAACGAGAACTGGCTCTTCGCCGAGGATGGACTGATGTCGCATCGGCACGCCAGCATCAACGAGATGCCAATCGCTGAAGCGGATCGCAAATACCACTGGCCCCTTGGCCGCCGTCCGGATGACTATCCGTCGCTGAGTGACCTGGGCCTCTGAACAACGCACCAGTTCTCGTCGATCGCGCCAGTGCTCCGCTCGCACTGGTGCGATTTGCTATCATGATGGAACCTTGACGTTCCCCAAGGCGTGCGCCCCACACAGGTTCGCAATCCGTTACAGTGCGGCAAACCAGCCTCGCAACGACGCTAGTAGTTGATATTTCCCAGCCAGCAGTCTCGGCATGCATCGACGGCTGCGCGGCGGTAGATTCTAAGACTGTGAGCCACTTGTTCGACGACACCAACGCAGGCGCAGAGCAGTCATCTCGTCTCGCCTGCAAAGCGACATTCTAAAGATCACGACCCAAACTCAATAAAATCGGATCCGTAATGATGTGAGCGGATTTGAACCGCCGACGTCCAACTAAAAGACCTAAGTGCTTGAAAGACCGAAGCTTCGATTCGTAATGCGAATTATGACAATTGAGTAGGGATTTCGTTTATATATCAAATATATAGCTATTATATAGCAGGTTCTTAGCGCGCCAGAGACTGTCACTATCGCGTATCTGAAATGCGCGATAGTGACATCGATCTTGAAATCTCGGAAAATATGGTGTAACTTTTGCGTATCTGAAATGCGCGAAAGTTACATATTATGCCCCTCCATCTCGTCGGCGAAAATATCGATAAAACCCGCGCCCATCGGCAGGCGGAGGCGGGTAAGCTCATTCAGTTAATGCGGGGCATCTATGTGGATGCCGACGACGATATAGACCAGACGGTGCGGACCCACGCGGTACGCATCGCTAAATATCTCTATCCGAACGCCTACCTGTCGGCCGCGAGCGCCGTACTGCTCGGCCCAATGCGCGATGGCCGCCTGTTCCTGACCGGCCGCCGTGTGCAACGGCAGCGCATCAGGACGCTCGAAATCATTCAGAACAAGGCGCCGGATCATCCGTCCGTCGCGCCGGCCGTGGTTGGCGACGACATGGGCGAACTGCGCGTAGACGTATCCTCGCTAAGGCAGCGTTTTCTGGAATCCTTCCGGATTCGCAGCGAACATGCCGCATCCTTTGACGAAGCGATGAGAGAGGCGATTGGCGCCCGCCTGATCGAAGAATATGGTAGTTCGAACAACGCCGCCGATGCGGTGTTCAAGCTCGCCCGTGACAATGACTGGCTCGATGAAGGCAGCCAGGCTGAGCGCTTCCTGAAACGCAAACCGGGTGCCGCCGTCGGCAATCAGGCCGCACTGGATCTGATTGTCGCGTGGCACGGCGCGCCGATCGGCACCCTGGTGCATGATGGCTTTGAATGGCGATGGCACGGGTCCGATCCGGACGGCCCGCCGCTCGTGCGGCAGACAATGCCTGGCAGACTGCCGCCTTTCATTGAATCGCTGCTGCCGGAAGGCTGGCTTGGCAAAGTGCTAAACAACCCAGACGAACGGGCAGAACTGCGCTCGGGCAAGCGCTATATATCGAACATCACGATCGTCGAACGGGCCAGCGAATTGGCTGCCCTCCCGGCCGATATTCTGCTGACGAGGTTGAGCCATTATACGGCGGATCACATGTTTACGGGAACCTACGCGGGCCCCGGCCGCGGCAGCATCCAGGACACATTCGAACAGAATCTGGCGCGGATCTTTGCGACGGGCGCGACACCGCGCCTGTCGGGCGTCCAGATCAAGGCGCCGATGTTCCTTGATGCGGACGGCACCCTGATGCCGAGCACGGACAAGTCGTTCACCCACATTCTGAAACCCGCCGGCACGTCGGGCTTCGAAGCATTGCCCGTGATCGAGTGGCAATCCATGGAACTCGGCCGGGCGGCCGGATTCATCGTACCCGCCATTGCGCTCGTCGCTATGCCAGATGGCATGCCACCCGCTCTTGTGGTCGAACGGTTCGATATCCGCACGAGTCATGACGACATGCGAAGGCTGGCGCTTGAAGACATGACGTCCCTTCTCGGCGTCCGGGCCGAAGATAAGTACACAGGCACCATCGAGCGGATCGCGGGCGCGCTGCGTCCACTCTCGACCGACGCCGACGCGGATTTGCTGCTTCTTTTGAAGCGGGCGCTGTTCGCGTGGCTGATCGCCGACGGCGACATGCACCTGAAGAACATGGCGGTGCTGAAGATCGCAGAACCAGGCAGCGGACATTTCAACTCAGTGCGTATGGCGCCGCTTTACGATGCAGTGACGACGCGGGTGTTTCCGAACATGCAGTACGATCACCTGGCGCTCAAAATCACCGGCAAAGACGAACGGCTGAAGAGAGCGGATTTCAAGCGTTTCGCCTCGACGGTGGGTATTCCAGCGGCGGCGGCGGATACGACCATGGATGAACTGGTCGCAGCACTTGCGCGCGGCCTGGACAATCTCGCCCTGCCGCCGCCGCTGACCAATGGTTCCGCAGGTGCTGATCGGGCGGCCCAGATGCAGGCGATTGTCCGCGAGCGCCTGGAAACTTTTGCATAGAGTCGCCCGTGTTTTTGAAGTTGATCCGCTCGCCAGTGTGCCGGAGAGCGGCTTGATCTCCAGATAAATCCCGGTGGACGCGAGGAGCCCCTTCGGCTGTGACAGCGGGCGCCCATTGGCCTGCGACCGCACCGCCCTCTTCCAGTTACTTTCCCCCAATCCTCGCCAGTCAGGCAGGGTTGCTGAGGACTTGCACCCACCGGTCAATTGAATAACTTCGGAAGCCCGAAATAATCTCAGATGATATGCTCGCCCTCACGTGATTGCATCGGCTGCGCGTTGCCAAGAATCTAAAGCCTGCCCTAAAGGAAGCTGTATGGAACTAACGGCCTTTTGACGAAAAGCCTCAGCGTCTGCAAAGAAACCATTTGCAATGTCTTGCCATTCATCTCGATCGAGAGCGAGACCGTCATAAACCTGGGTTTTATTTCCATCAATGATCCGCCAGAACTGTCCGTAGCCAGCCTGACCATCCTCCCCCCTTGGAAGAGGCAAGGCGGATTGGGAACGCTTATCCGCCTCGCAGGATCCAGGCCCGCGATAAAGGGCGGAATGAGCGTCGTCAGATATCCTCTTGCTCCCCGATAATTTCGAGGACACATTGTTTGGAATTGGTAGCATTTGTTAGTTTATGAAATGCAATTTTTGACAAAATGTTCAATGATACGGCATCTGCATTACATATTACTGCATCTACACCTAATGTACGGCATTGCGATATAGCATCGCTGGTTTTCAATATGGCGTCAGTAAGTAAGAATTCGTTGGAAATCTGATCTTTTCTGTCATCTATAACAGAGTAATCTGTTATATTTCTTTTCACTGCATCCATAGACGCGACGAGCTTTCTTATTTCGTTATCTTCAATGGCTTTCTTAGTGAAAGCGTTGATCTCCGCAATTGCGGATCGAATAAGGTTTTCAATATTATCGAGCATTGGATCGCCCATTATGCTTTTAAGTGCTAGCGTCCCGTGTCGCCGATCTGGTCGATGAGCGGCCTCGACGGCTATCTTACGGCCCTCATCATCGGCCCGAAGTTCATCGACCCACGCCAATGGATCCCGGAACTGACCGGCCCGGATGCCCTGAACCTGCCGATGGAAACAACGGAACATCGGGCCGTGCAGACGATCGTTGCAGAGTATAATCGGATATCTGCAAGCCTTTCCGAAATACCGAAAGACCACCGGCCAAGGTTCACCCAGATCGATGATCAGACTCTTGATCCATTTGATTGGGACATCTGCTTTCTCATTGGAACACGACACGCGCCAAGGCTTTGGCAACCTGTCCTTCCAGGTCATGCCGTCACTAGAGATATCATCGCGCCGATCCGCAAGCTCGGTGAGGTAAAACGGAAAGCGACCCACCAAGATGCTGCTGCCGTCGCTGAAGCACTCTTCAATATCCGAACCTATTTTATGCCGAAGCGGGCAAAGCAGAAGTTCTGACTGAAAGCCAGAAGCCGATTTGATCAATTACAAAAGCCGTGGGCTGTTCGTTGCGCTCACGTTTGATCGATTCGCCAAGGGTTGTTTGCACTTTTTGCCGCTGCTTTCATTGCGATTGCTAAAATACACTAGAACCTCTTCAACGTATTTTGATTGTGATCCGATAATAGGGGGCGAATACTCATGATGAGCATCAGATAATTACTGGATATCGACAAGGGCAAGAATGATTCAGCCCCAGCCTCCAATAGCAGTGTCCCTTATTGCACCAGGGATATTTCTCGTGTTTGCTTTCGTATATTGTGGCGCATGGTTCGTGGAGAGGCGGCGTCATTATCTCTTGCTGCTCGCTCTCGCGTGCATGCTGTTCTGCATCGGCGCGCTCGTTCAGGTGTTGCATCTTCCCGAGGAAATTTATGCCAACGCCGTGCTTTCCAGCATGTTTTATACCGCGGCCGTGATTGCCGCTGCCGAAGGGATCGTACGGCGGTCGAGCAAGCGGTTGAGCCTACCGGTCGATCTCGCGATAATGGTGGCGGTCACGGGCCTCGTCGTCTACTTCTGCTATCTCAGCCCGAACCTGCTCGCCCGCATCTATATCCAGAACTTTGGATATGGAGCAATTCTAACAGTCGCATCGCTGTTGATCATTCCGCGCCCGGGAACACGGCCGGTCGACCGAGCGCTGTTCTGGATCATGTTCGTGTTCGGGGTGCAGTTCATCCCAAGGACGGTGCTCACGATCGGGCCCAATGCGGTCTTCTCGGCCAAAACCTTCGGCCAGTCGCCCTTCTGGCAGGCCCTGCAGGTCTCTCTGGTGGTGATGGGCGCTGTTCTAGCATTCGCGATCCTGGCGGCGGCATTTTCGGATCTGCTGGACGACTTGCGGCGCGAGCGTGATACCGATGCTTTGACCGGTGTCCTCAATCGCGGTGGGTTCGAGAGCCGATCGAATGCCGTTGTGGGTCGCGCCTCACTTGGACGAGCTTCGCTCATCCTGTGCGACCTCGATCATTTCAAATCGATCAACGACGCCTACGGCCACCAAGCCGGTGATGAGGTCATTCGCCGCTTCGGCGCCGTGCTCAGCGGCGAGCTGCGGTGGTCCGACCTCGCGGGCCGGATAGGAGGAGAGGAATTCGCCATCCTGATGCCTGATGTGTCTGAAAGCGACGCGGCGGCCGTGGCTGAGCGCGTTCGTGCCCAGATCGAGGAGCAATCCTTCGGCGAGTTCGGCCTTGCTCGCCGGGTAACCGCAAGCTTTGGCGTCGTGGAACGTCGTGCCGGCGAACGCCTCCAGGATCTGATCGCGCGCGCCGATCAGCTGCTCTATTCGGCGAAATCCGCAGGCAGGAACCGAGTGGCGCGGACGGCGACGGCCGCAGCGGCCGCGCAGTGCGACACGCCGGCTGTCTCCGATGCGCCAGCGAGGAGTTGTCACAGCGATGTCATCTTAAGTTGAAATCGGTTGCGCGGAAGACGTTCTGCCTTGAGGATTGATCTCAGGCCGTGGCTCCGGCCGCAGCTTTCCATTCTCCGATCTCATGGATGCGGTGAATGCGGTTTTGGAATGCGGAGCGTTGTGCGCGGGCTGGGACGAGGAGGTTACGGACAGCGGAGAAGACAGAGACGAAGCGCTGAAGGCCGCTTCGTTTATTGAAGGAGGCACCGAAATCTCCACTTATCCCGCCGAATGCAGGATCACCATTGAGCGGCGGGTAGTTCCTGGTGAAACCAGTCACAAGATTTTGGATGACTTGACGCTGAAGTGGCGGTGGCAATCGGTTCGAATCTGTTCAAGGCGATGGATAATGTTGGTTGGGCATCGTGCACGCGGGACGACAGCTTTACGCCCTCACTTCGGCCGTTAGTCTGCGGCAAGAATCTTTGAGACAAGGAGAGAAAGTCCTTTGGCCCGTCCAGCCCAGCAGCGACGCACGCCTCCGCCCACCGGTGCCGCAACGGGCGCAGGCTTGTCACTCCTTCTCACGTCTGAAGAGGAGGCGTTGATGCGCGAGGCCGGGTTTGCGAATGTCGAGCTTTTCTATTCCGCATTTTCGTTCATGTGGTGGGTTGCCAAGGCGTAACAGCAGTAGCCTATGTCGGAACCAGACACGCTTAAGAGACGGGAGCCTTGCCAATCCAAGTCTGCATCGATAACGCTGCGGCCAGGGCAAGCCTGCTTGCCTGGCTTGAGCGGAGGGGGTGGAACAGTCGGCGACTATGCGTTTCCTAGTCGCGTCGGCCAAACCGATCATCTCAACTTGGAGCAGCCAGTTGCTTAGGTGTCCTGGGTGTTGGACTCAGAGCGCCTTATGAGTAGCAGGAGGAACTGACCATTGACGCAACCCGCAATCGATAAGGTCCGTTTTAAATTTTTCACGCAATGTCCAAGGGATGATGGTTGCGGCATTTTCGTATTGCAGATGCTGACGGGCAAACCCTACGACCAAATTGCCAGCATGATCGATTGGGGCGTTCGGACCAATCATTACACAATGTGGAACGAACTGCGCGGCGTCCTAACCGAGTTGGGCTGGCATACTGGCGGGTTACGAGAGACAAAGAACTGGGCCGATGTTCAGGGAGTAGCGGTAGTCCATGTCGAAGGAGACCACTTTATCCGCTACGATGCCGATAACGGATTTTTCTATGATCCTGGTCAATCAGATGGTCCCGATCTGCACACTCGCCTCGTTCCTGTGAGCTACCTTCCAGTGCAATCGCCAGATAATGGCGGATAAATCAGGCAGACGTCTAGAACTACGATGGTTTAGTTGCTGCCATGGAAGGCCGCGATGCTATCCGTGCCCACCATTCTTTCAGATTTCCATGTTGGTGAATGAGCTCCGTCCCCTCTGACGTCATGAGGAAATAGTCAAACATGGGAGCGATGTACAAATCGGCTAGCGTCAGTTCCTGGCCAACGAACCATGGACCGTTTCCCATGAGGTCGGACATTGCTGCTAAGCAGTTGCGTGCCTTGGAGAGAGCCGCAGCGAGCTTTTCGTTGTCCGTTGGAACACCTCTGTCAGGCTTCGACACCCGCTCCACGTACACTCCCCACACTAGCTCAGGATACGCATAGTTGTCAGCGATGCTGATCAACTGATTGCATCTTGCGCGGTGCATGACGTCCAAGGGCTGGAGCTTCGGCCCCTCGAAAGCTTCATCGATATATCGAACGATCGCGCTGGTCTCATAGAGAGTAAATCCTCCATGCTCGAAGGCGGGAATGCGCCCGAAGGGATGCCTCACCAAGTATTCGACCGGGGGACCACCTTCTGCAAAAATATCTAGCGGCTCAAGTTGATGTTCGATCCCTTTCTCAGTCAGACACAGTCGAGCGATTCGTACGTAGACGCTGTAATCTGCCCCGAAGAGGCGCGGTTGTGTGGTCATCTGCCCACCTTCGTGCAATTGGCGCATACCTTGGGATTCAAAGTAAACGACGTCCCTAGTAGCTTATGCCATGGCGCTAAACATCAACAAACGTCTTACGCAGCCAAATGCAGGCATGCCCTGCAGGCAATCCTTCAATCCGTCCAAACTCTTCATAACCGCGAGATCGGTAAAAGTCCGGGGCTTGAAAACTGAACGTATCGACGTAAGCGCCTACGCATCCACGTTCGCGCGCAACTGCTTCGGCCTTATCCATCAGCAAACTGCCGACGCCAGCACCTCGAACTGAGTTCGACACCCAAAGCCAATCAACGAACATCCAGCGGTAGAAGGTCCTTGCCTTCACCCCACCCTTCACCACCCCCTCGCCCTCGCGTGCGATGACCCATAAGTCCTCCGCATTGTCAGGGCCGGCTTTGCTGGAATTGTACTCATCTAGCCCTTGATCGATGAGCTGCCGTGTGGTGGCATCTGGAGCGCCCTCGACTTCAACCGCTATCGACAACAAGTCCCTCATCAAATTGTGCTACTAACGGCAAGCGCCGAGGAGTGGCTCCTGTCGGATAGCGTTGCGTTGAAAAGCATAACTCGGATAGCCAGATTCCGCACGACCAAATCTAACCGCAGTTTTTGGACGGTCTGCCTGAGTTTCGCGACAAAATCGACCATGCTGAAAAATCAGAGGAACTTCTGTCGCAAAACTCATTAGCAAAAGTCAGAATAATGCAGGGGACTTTTGCGACAGATCTCCGCCACAGCTTACTGAATTGAGTAGGAGTGCGTCGAGCGTTCAGGGCATCCCGGTCAACCCGAAATGTCCGTTGGGAAAGTTAGGTCAAACCACATCTTTCGCTCTAGCTACGATGAGGACGGTCTCAACTGTTGGCTACTAAACTTCTTTTTCAGAAACCTTCTCGGACAGGCCGATGTTGCAAGGATGCCGCATCTTAAAGTTCAGCCGAAAATATCGCCGAATTTGACTTGTCTTGGCTGCTGAACCGATCTAGGGTTGAACATCATCAACACGGTTCTAGGGAGTTTTCGATGGCTGTTTTTTCCGACTCCCCAGTGGCTTCCGCGAATTTCGCCTGAAGCCGACCAGCGTTTTCCAACGCGGAAGAACCTGATGGACCGGTGCTAACCCTCTCGTCGATCCTTCCTCACCAAACCATTTCGCGCGGTTTTGCGCGGACATCCTTTTCCCTATGACGGAGCCGGCGAAAGCCGGATACATCAATGGCTCTTGGTTTCAAATCCCGTCGCAACGGGGCTTTTCGCAGCGTTTTCCATTATTGCTGGGCTCATTGGAAGCAACAGCCGGGCCGCGCCTCCTTCATGTTGTTCACAGCGATGCTGTCAACGCTTGCGGATGTGCTCACGCCCTTGTTCTCCGGCCGGCTGGTCGATGCCGTGGTGTCCGGACAGGCCAGCGACGCCGTAACATGGAATAATGCATTTAACGCCTTTTGTTGCCTGATGGCGCTGTCTGTCGGCGCCGTCATCCTGCGACACGCGACGTTCACCGCCATCATCGGCTTCACGCTGAAGTCGATGTCCGAGATCGCCGCGAATTCCTTCTTCCATATCCAACGATTTTCGAGCGATTGGCACGCCAACAGTTTTGCCGGCTCCACCGTTCGCAAGGTGACGCGCGGCATGTGGGCGCTCGACCTGCTCAATGACACCGTCTTCGTCGCGCTGTTCCCGTCGCTGGTGATGCTCATCGGCTCGACCATTCTGATGACGTGGTACTGGCCGATGATGGGATTACTGGTTGGCGCCGGATCCCTATTCTTTATCGCGTTCACGGCGACGATGGCTCTGCGCTATGTCGCGCCGATGGCCAGCATGGCCAACAGCTGGGATACACGCCTTGGCGGCGCGCTTGCCGATGCCGTGACCTGCAACGCTGTAGTCAAGGCCTTTGGCGCCGAAGACCGCGAAGACGAGCGTCTCTCCTGGGTTACCCGCAAGTGGCAGGATCGCACAAAGCGCACCTGGGCACGGGGCACCTTGAACGGCACCTCGCAGAACGCACTGCTCAGCCTGTTGCGCGGCTGCGTGCTGGGCCTTGCTCTTTGGCTCTGGGCCAACGGCAAGGCCAATGCGGGCGACATTACCTTCGTCCTGACTGCCTTTTTCATCCTTCAAGGGTATCTGCGTGAAATCGGCATGCACATCCGTAACCTGCAGCGCTCGGTGAACGACATGGAGGAGCTTGTCACCATTCATGCACAGCCTTTGGGCGTGGAGGACATTGCGGGCGCCCCAGCTCTCCATGTGAAGGCCGGCCTGATCAAGTTCGATCACGTCACCTTTCATTATGGCAATCACTATGCCCCGCTTTACAAGCACTTCTCGGTCACCATCAATCCGGGCGAGCGAGTCGGCCTCGTCGGCCATTCCGGCTCAGGAAAGACGACTTTCATCAAGCTGATCCAACGCCTGCATGACGTCAACCACGGCACGGTCTCGATCGATGGTCAGGATATTTCCAAGGTGGCGCAGACCTCACTTCGCCGCCAGATCGCGATCGTGCAGCAGGAACCCATCTTGTTTCACCGCTCGCTGGCAGAGAATATCGCCTATGCGCGGCCAACGGCCACGCATGCCGAGATCAGGAGGGCTGCGCAGCTAGCCAGCGCCCACGACTTCATCGAAGCCCTGCCGAAGGGTTATGCGACGCTTGTCGGCGAACGCGGCATCAAGCTCTCCGGCGGCGAACGGCAACGCATCGCAATCGCCCGCGCTTTCTTGGCCGATGCGCCGATCCTCATCCTCGACGAGGCGACCTCGAGCCTCGATTCGGAATCGGAAATGCTCATCCAGCAGGCAATGGAGCGGCTGATGGAGGGGCGCACGACGCTCGTCGTCGCTCACAGACTATCGACCGTGCGCTCGCTCGATCGACTGCTGGTCTTCGAACACGGACATATCGCCGAGGAAGGCACCCATGCCAGCCTCATTCGGCGCAGCAGTGGGATCTATCGCGGGCTGTTCGAGCGCCAGGCACTGGAGTTGACAAGGGGCATCGCGAGCGGAGGGTTGATCGGCTGAGAGGAGTTTATGATGGCCCCTCCCCGCGGTAGCAGCAAGCGTTGACGAATACCGACAGGCCTTTAGAAGCGCCGCACCGAAAGGCCTGACAGAAGATCGCACTCGATCACACGCACAAAAGGTCAAAAACTTCTTGCAAAACGGGCGGCAACCACAGAAGTACCAAACGAACCTAATGAGGCAAGGCATTTGACGGCAAACACACCTCCCGACGAGGAGGCGAGCCGTCCATCGCGTCGGTCAAACTTCGGCTCCGTTCTACAGACGCTGCAATGTCACACCCGCGGGTGGAGTCCGGGCCGGTACTTAAAAGACTAAAGCCTACCATAGGTTTCGTGAACCTGCCCGGATGGGGTTCAGTCGGCCGACAAAAGTCGCTTGCGAAAAAGAAATGACCAAGGACAGCGAATTTTCGTTCGCCACTCGGTTGTGCGAAATCGGGGTTCTTCCCTGAGATCGCGACCCGCCATAGTCACGTTCTCCTTCCCGATCGCCAGTGACGCTCGGTGCATCAGATGTGCACAAAGAGATCCAGGGGCTGTCCGGCTGCAAACCTTCCTCTATGTTTGTGCACCTGACCAGCGAGGCGAGACGATGATCCCATTGACGAAATTGAAGCCCGATTGCTTTTATTGGGCCACTCCAAAGGCTGAGCGCGGTGCAAAGGCTGAAGTCGTACTGCTATCGACCATCTTCGGTGCGGAACCCGAATATTGGACGGTCGCGTGCCTTGGATCTGACGAGCATCACATGCCCGCAGACTTCGAATTCATTGCCAGAATCGTTCCCCCGTCCTCCAGCTTTGCCATGGAGCTTGCCGCCGAGTGAGTGCTCGACTGAGCCATCGGGCCAGGAAGCTGGTCGACTCCGATGCGGCTGCAGACCGCGTCGTAAAGCCAACCATCAACGTCATTTTGCGGGAGCCCTGAGCTTATTGGATGGCTCTCGAATGAATGACGCGCTCTTTGCCCTCTTGCGCCGATACGCTTTCGGCGAAAACGACTTGAAAGCAAGCCGACAGGCCGAAGGCGCAGCACAGAATTTCGGCAGGCCGTTGGGCAAACAGAACACTGAACCCAAATAGCGATCAATCTTGATCATCGCCGAGGTTAGCCTCAAGGCTCTGTTGGACAAGATGGCTTCCAAAGGGCCGTTTTCCATTTATGGCCTCCTTGGGACTTTCACTGCCCCTTGCGAATATCAGAAATGGTTCAATTTGCATGTTTGCTTGACTTCACGCCCCCTTCAGGCACCGTGCAAGCGGCATCGCAAGGTTGGGGGATACATGACCAAAGAACGATTTTCCGAATGTCTTTTGCACATCCGCTGGACGCCGATCAATCTGGCGAGCGCGCTGCAATGTGATCTGTCATGGGTAGAAGCGCTTGAAGCAGGGAATATCGAGGTGCCAGCCGGATTGGCCGCATGGCTCGAAACTCTCGCGCAATGCCACGAGGCGGCCGGCGTGCCAACCACCTATCGCGGCTGGGGGCACGAGTGATATCGACGTGGCGGACAAACCGAGTTGGCTTGGGAGCTTCAGAAGCTGACCGCAAGCGGAGGGATCCGAGATGAATGACAATATTCGCTTAAAGCTCATTCAGATCAGACATGAAAAGATCGCGCATCGCGACGAGCTGCTGGAGATGAAAATGCGAGCTGAAGGTGCGACGGGGGAGAGCGGTCCTATCGATATTGACGGTATGACCGCTCACGAGCAACCGGTGTGATCAGGCTCGGAACACTGATCCTGTTGAAAATCCGGACAACCATTTGAAATTAATAGCAAAAGCAGGTCACCTGCGGGGTCATGACCGAAGCCGATCGCAACTCCCATTATTACGGAAAATCCGCGGTATTTCAACAGCTTAAGCGCCTGTTCGACGGGGTAATTCTTCAATGCTTATTCACAGCCACAGGGCTGCAGGTCTACGGCGCTGGCCAATGGCTGGAGGAAAAGCATGGTGTCAAATCCCGCAGGGGTTGGCGCAAACTGCACCTGGTGCTGGATGCCGACAGCGGCGACATCATTGCACATGTCATGACGGAACAAGGGGCCGGCGACGCCTCGCAGGTGGAGCCGCTGCTCCACCAGATTGACATGCCGATTGGTCAGTTCACGGCAGATGGCGCCTATGATGGCGATCCGACCTATGACACCATTACCAATCACAGTCCTGACGCGGCGGTGCTCATTCCGCCACGCGCCAATGCGGTGGAACGGAAGGACGCCGATCTCCCCAGTCAACGAGCCCATCATATAGCCGCGATTAACGCCGACGGCCGGATGAAGTGGCAGGCCGCGACCAGCTACGGGAAACGATCTCTGGTCGAGACGGCGATCGGTCGCTACAAATCGATCATCGGACGGCGGCTGCGGGCACGTGCATTCGCAGCCCAGCAGACGGAAGTCGCCCTCGGCTGCTCTGTCCTCAATCGCATGCTGGCCTGCGCACGCCCGAAATCCGTCCGCTGTAAGATCGTCGCCGTCTAGCCACCGCATCAAAGACGGAATTCTGCTCTTTCAATGACCCGTGCACCAACGCCCCGGTAGATGGCCAAATGCTAAGCGGTCGGAACTGTCCCGCCGTCAATCACGTGCTCGGTCCCGGTGATTGATGCTGCTCGATCCGATGCAAGAAATGCAATGAGATCGGCGACTTCTTCCGGTTTTGCCGGTCGTCCGAGCGGTATGCCGCCGAGCGAGTTCATGATCACCTGTACTGCGGCGGCGTATTCGATGCCGGCTTCCTCGGCGATGCGCAAGGCAAGACCATTGGCACCCGGATCGGCGATCCAGCCGGGAGAGACACGCACCACCCGCACGCCCTTCGGGGACACCTCCTTGGAGATGCTCTTGCTGTAGGTGTTAAGGGCTCCTTTGGCCGAAGCGTAGCCAGTGGTCGCCTCAGGTAGCGGAAGGTTTCTCTGGATCGAGGTGACGTGGATGACGACACCGCTCCCCTGCGCGGTCATTCCGGGAATTAGCGCGCGATCCAGTCTGACGGCCGGGAAGAAGTTGAGGTTGAACTCTTTCTCCCATTCCTCGTCGGTGAGCGCAGCAAAGCCGCCTGATGGGGCAGAAGAGCCGCCCAGCACGTTCACCAGGATGTCGAGGCCGCCGAGCTCCCGATGCACCGCGTCGACGACGGTCCGTACCCCCGTCGGGGTGGTCAGGTCGGCTTCGACGAATGCCGCTCCGGAGAAGTCGGCAGGCTTCTTACGAGCGGTGGTCAGTACGCGGGCGCCGAGCTCCTTGAACAGCGCCACGGTTGCAGCGCCGGCCCCCGAAGTGCCGCCGGTGATGAGGGCGCGACGGCCCTGCAAGGTGAGAAACTGTGTCATACGGTGATCTCCAGCTCGGCGACCTTGTCGTTCGCGAGGGCGAACAAGAAGCGCAGATCAATGGGGCTGCCCGGGAAGTCGCCGACCGCATGGGCCGTTACCTGGGTTTTCCCGTTTGCGGTGGCGATGAGGAAGGGTTCCACCGTGTAGCTGTATTGCTGAGCTTCATCAGCCATCCATGCGCGGATGGCATCACGGCCTCGGTGCGTGTGGCCTTTATCTTTAACGATGCCGTTTTCGGTGAATGCGGAAGCGATCGCATCCGGGCTGCCTGTCCGGTCGGCCTCGAAATACGCTTCGATGGCCTTGGGTAGATTGATTGTCATTGGTTCCTCCAATCCTGGTCCAGCCTCTGCCAGCTGACGGCGCGGCCCCCTTAAGAGGTCGATAGGTGTAATCTAAGACGACTTGGTTGACACGATAACTAGGATAAAAGAGGATGAGGAATTGCGAAAAGAGGGATAATGACGCGCTCTGTACTTGTCGATCTGGACGCCGTTCTCAGCATCGCGCGCCTCGGCTCGTTTCGGGCTGCCGCGCTCGAGCTCGGCATGTCCACCACAGCATTAAGCAATGCCGTTGCAAAGCTTGAGCAGCGTCTCGGCGTTCGCCTGTTCAACCGTACAACGCGTAGCGTCTCGCTCACCGACGCGGGAAAAACCTTTGCCGAGCGGGTTGGACCGGCAATGATGGACATCCACGATGCTATGCTCACCGTCCAATCTCTTCAGGAAACTCCGGCAGGCACATTGCGCATCAATGCCTTCGCGACGGCAGCCCGAGAGGTGATGGAACCGCTCATATTGTCGTTCGTGCAGCGCTACCCTCAGGTACATATCGATCTGGTCACGGAGGGACGGATCGTTGACATCGTTGCGGCGGGCTTCGACCTGGGCTTGAGGCCGGCCGATCTGGTGCCGACCGACATGATCGCTGTGCCACTCGGTACCAAGCGAAGTAATGCCGTTGTCGCATCACCAGACTTCCTGCGCATTCATGGCATGCCAACCGTACCATCCGACCTGTACCGGTTTCGCTGCATTCGTGCCCGTCTGCCCAACAACGCCTTGTTTCGATGGAAATTTGAAAAGGATGGGAACGCTGTCCAGATCGATGTGCAAGGCTCGATCACCCTCGACGAGTCAAGCTTGGTCAGGATAGCGGCTCAGAATGGGGTTGGGCTCGGATACGTCATGGAAGCGGATGTGCGTAATGACATTGCGGCGGGGAGACTGGTACGCGTCCTCAAGGACTGGACACCCTCATTGGCCCCGCTAGCGCTGTACTACCCTGGCAGGAAGAACCCGCCGGCTGCCTTCAGTGCGTTCATTCAGGCTGCCCGCGATTTTGCAAAGGGGGGATAGCCTCGAGATATTGTGGCACCGTGCGCGAGATCACATACTTAGGACCGGCGTACATTGCGGCCAGTTGCTAGCGCCTTGAAGAGATTCGAACTTGCGACCCGTGATTTGGTCACGTAGCAGGCAGGGGATCAGTGCCTTCGCTTAGGATTGCGAGATATCTACGGTAGCTAAAAACACGGCCACGCTTGCGACCTGTCACCTCGTCGATAATCCCCAAACGCTCCAAGTCAGCGAGCGCTGCATTGACAGTCGGCGCGGAAAGGCCTGTCATTTGAACGATCTGATTTGCCGTGTGAAAGGGGTTTTGCTGAAAGAGTTCGTGAATACGAAGGGCCGATCCGGCTCTATCGCTCTCGGTTGTGATTTTCTCCCTGTCCTCCTTGAAAAGACCGACAATCCGAGTGGCAGCTTCAGATGCTTGGTTGGCGGTGTCGGCTACACCTGTCAGGAAGAAGTCTAGCCAAGCTTCCCAGTTTCCATGTTCACGGACCTCTTGCAGTAATCGATAATATTCCCTTCGATGTGCCTTGAGGTAAAGACTGAGGTATAGCAATGGTTTGCGTAGAACGCCGTTCATGCACAGGTAAAGAGTGACAAGCAGACGACCTATGCGGCCATTGCCATCGAGAAATGGATGGATCGTTTCGAACTGGACATGCAGCAGGCCGGCCTTGATCAGTGCCGGTAACCGTGATTGATCGTCATGCATGAAGCGCTCGAACGCATCTAGGCAGCCGCCCAATTCCGTCACGGGTGGTGGCACGAAGAGTGCGTTACCGGGTCGCGTGCCTCCAATCCAATTCTGCGAGCGCCGAAACTCTCCTGGATCCTTGGTACCTCCCCGCCCGCTTTGCAGCAGTCGTGCGTGCATCTCTCGGATCAGGCGCAACGACATTGGCAGCGTTTCCAAACGCTCCAAACCGTACATCATCGCATCAACGTAGTTGGAAACCTCACGAATCTCATCGACCGGTTGCCCCGCTTGGGCCTCGGTCTCGAACCGCAAAAGATCGGAAAGCGTCGTATCCATCCGAGGTGGGCCGCAGGACTTAATGGGGCTCGCGTGGTAACGTCGGGTTCATGGAGATCGATGAGGACAAGATCGACGATGCCGTCTTGGCGCTGCTGTGGCTGACGCTGCATAACGAGCGTTGTGCCTGGAAGGGCTTCGACTGGGAAACGACGGATCGCTTGCATCAGAAGGGCATGATCGGCGATCCGGTGAACAAGTCGAAGTCACTGGTGCTGACGGACGAGGGTCTGCGTCGGTCGGAAGAGCTGTTTCGGAAACTGTTTACGCGGCAGCCGGGATTTCCATCGCCTTGATCGTCTTCCACTCCCAAGGCAAGAGCTCATGCAGGCGGGAGACGGGAAGCTCGGCGATGCGGGCCAGCACGTCGGCAAGCCAGGCCTTCGGGTCGATGGCGTTGAGGCGAGCCGTCGTAATAAGGGTCAGCATGATGGCCGCCCGGTCGGCGCCCCGCTCGGATCCGGCGAAGCTCCAGTTCTTTCTTCCACATGCCACCCCGCGCAGGGCTCTTTCCGCCGCGTTATTCGTCATGCAGATCCTGCCGTCGTCGGCGTATCTGGCAAAGTCGGCCCAGCGCGACAGCATATAGTTGATGGGTTCAATCACCGGTGAGGATCGCGACAGGCCTTCGAGTTCCAGCCTGAACCAAGCCTCCAGTTCGTCGAGCAGCGGCTTGCTCTTTTCCTGGCGCACGGCAAGGCGCTCTTCGGCGCTTTTGCCGTTGATGTCACGCTCGATGTCAAACAGCGCATCGATGCGTTTGACCGCCTCCAACGCCGTCGCAGAGACAGGCCGCATGCCCTTGCCCCGCCGGGCACTGCGAGAGACATCGGCCAGCTCGAAGAACTTCCGGCGCGCATGGGCAAAACAGAAGGCTGGCGTCACCGGTATTTGCTTCTTTGTCCGATCGAACAGCGGATTGAAGCCATTGTAGCAGTCGGCCTGCAGGATACCGGTGAACTCGGCCAGATGTCGTTGCGGATGTTCGCCACGCCGGTCGCTGGAGGCGTAGAAGACAGCAGCCGGCGGCGCGTGCCCTCCAAAGGGCCGGTCGTCGCAAACGTAAGTCCATATGCGGCCGGTAATGCACTGCCCCTTGGCCAGGATCGGGATGGTCGTGTCGTCGCCGTGGAGGCGCTCCGCCGCAAACACGTGGGTTTCGATCATATCGAAGAGTGGCTTGACGGCGGCGCTGACGTAGCCAACCTGGTCGGCGAGCGTCTGGGTAGACAGATCAATCCCCTCGCTGCGGAACCGGCGACTTTGGCGGTTCAGGGGCTGATGCTCGGAGAATTTGTCGAAGACGATGGTGGAAAGAAGGTTGGGGCCAAGGAAGCCGCGCGACGTGGCATGGAACGGCGCCGGCGCCTGGCTGATGCAGCCGCACTCCCGGCAGGTAAATTTCTCCCGGACGGTTTCGAAGATCTTGAAGCGGCGTGGGATCTCCTCCAGCGTCTCGGTAGTATCCTCACCAAGCTTCGACAGACGCTCGCTGCCACAATGGGTGCAGGCGGTCGGCGCGTCGACGACAATGCGCTCGCGCTCGATATTCTCTGGCCAAGGCTTGCGCACTGGTCGCTTGCGGGTGAAGGCACGAACGGTCTGTGTTTTCGCTGAGGCCGCCTCTGACGCAAGCTCATCCTCGGTCGCATCAGCGACCAGTTCCTCAAGCTGCAATTCCAACTGGTCGATCAGCCGCTGGGTGCGCTCCCGGCTCGGGCCGTGTTTGTCGCGTTCCAACTTGGCGATCAGCAATTGCAGATGGGCGTTGAGCGCCTCAATGCCGGAAAGTTTTGCTTTTGCACTACTCGCTTCAGCCTCAGCGCGTATCCGCGCCTCGCGTTCCGCCAGCAACGCGGCGTGGGCGCTGGCAAGATCGTCCGGCAGTGAGAGAGGCGGTAACGACATGCTGTCATAGCAGCATATTTAACCAATAAATTCAATGCAAAAGACATTCAAACTCGCGTCGGGCGCCAGGTTTCCTGAGGAGCTCTCCAGTCAATTCCGGACAGCAAATAAGAAAGCTGCGCCGGCGTGATTGCCACCGCGCCGCCCTCTACATTCGGCCAGATAAACCGGCCGCGTTCCAATTTTTTCGTGAACAGGCAGGCGCCTTGGCCATCATGCCAGATCAATTTTATTAGGTCGCCACGGCGACCCCTAAAGCAGAACAGATGACCGCCCAGCGGGTCATGCTTCAACACTTCCTGCACCCGAAGGGCCAGCGAAGGAAAGCCGCACCGCATGTCTGTATGTCCGGTCGACAACCAAACCTTGACACCCGTTCCCATCGGAAACGGGTTCATCGCAACGTCTCCAGACCCCGCATAATCCGCAGCAGGACGTCCACGTCGACATCCCGACCGACGATCACACGCCGGTCGTTGGCGCTCACCACCTCCATGCGGCCGGACGCTGTGACAGAAGACGGCACAGCGTCAGTTGCCACAGGCGGGCTGCTCGCAACATCAGGCTCGGCAACAGCCAGTGCCGGAACAAATCCGTTCGTCGAGCGGTGGACAAGCCGTCCTTCCCGGGCGGCCCTGCGCCAGGCATTCAACTGCCAGCGCGTGATCCCATGACGCTGCGCCGTGGCCGTCACCTGCCGCGGGCCGTTATAACTCTCAGCCACAATCGCCAGCTTCGCTTCATCCGTGAAACGCCGGCGACGCCCGCTATCGACAATCTCCATCCGGCTGAAATGCCCGGGGAGATTATTCATCACGTCCATATGTGAAACACCGTCTATATTGCCGTCTATATAGACAGAGCATCCACACTCTCACTCACTGCACAATGCGGCCCAACTCGGATGCGTACAAAGCGTCGACTGTGTGCCTTCAATCTGCGAGGAAAGAACTGCTTCCTTTCTGACATACATGTAAAGGAATAGCTCCTGGCGCGGGAGCAGCATTGTGATGCCATCCAGGCGACCTAGCGCACGCTCTGCCACACTGAGGCGCTCCAATAGCGAGAGGACATCGATGGATGGCTCGGGCGGCAATGGCGGTGGCACGAACGCCCGCACTGTTTCGCTCGCTGCTGTTGTTTCGACAAAACGGCCTAGGCGCAAATTAGGTTCGGAATCAGACATAGCCTAATATGAATTCCGTCCGTTATTTAAGCAATAGCCACTTTATTTAAATAAGCATCGAGTTTAGGTAAGCGCGCTTAATTAACGTAGACCGTTGTCACTGCGTCAAGCGCAAGCGCCGGATTCCAGGCCAGTTCCGTGAGACCACGGTGCCGATGGATTTAGCCGCCAACCGACAGACGTCCTCCAATACATCATTTCTTAAAACTGCGCTCCTATTCCCGCTCGCCCTCGGCATTGATGCCGAGAGAAATGGAATGAGCATGTCAGCGCAACATGCCAGCCCGTTACGCATATTCTTGACTGGTTTCATCTATCGATGCGTCTGCGGCACATTGAACAGGCCTGGGAGGGCATCAAGTATCTCCAGGATCTGAACCTCTATCTTCGAGACCTCGCGATCCATGTGCCCAGGCTTCGACATCTCCTATGGAGTGGATATGTCCGAGAGGCAAGCGAGGCCGTAAAACAGATGCTTGCCCAATTGGATCAGCACCCCGGATTTCGCGACGCCCTTCGCAAAATCAGGCGCCTCTACGAGCTGACTGCAATCTTCACACTTACCTGCTCCAGAATGAAGCTTCTATCGTCAACTACTGTCGGCGATACTGGTCCGGCCTGCCGATATCCAGTTCGCCGGCTGAAAGTGCCGCCAACAGCCTCGTTAATGCCCGCATGAACAAGAAGCGTCAGATGCGTTGGTCGCCGATTGGCGCTCATCGGGTTCTTCAAGTCCGAGCCGCTGTAGCGGATGGTCGACTTAAGAAGGCAAAGCTAAATCTTGCAGCGTGACCCCCAGGTTTTTCCCGCTCCCTCCGGTGACCGTGCAGCTCTAGAAGTTCCGCAAGTTCGTCAATTCCCCTGCACATGACTTCGTCAATCAGTCGGATTCCACTGGGAAAGATATGGTGGTGGATGAAGAGCATCGCAGTGCCGATTGGAAACGCCTCAAGTTTCCGTCGAAGCCAAGGAAGATGATCGGTGACATCCCCATATGCTGCCCCGTCGACGGTGGCGTCGAGGCCAAGCAGGAGCACATCGTCGCAGTATTCAGTAAAATGTAGGGGGCCCGCCACATTGCTTCCAATAAAGCCTGGAAGTGCAGAACGCATCGCGTTCTTGTCGTCGGAATTTCCAGGTATCACGAAGGTTCGAAATGGCAGCCGCTTGAGCATCTTCCCAAGCCGGTTGTGACCTTCTATCCATCCATCATCCACGAGGTCACCTGAAATGACCACGTAATCGGGCCTTAGCTCGCCAAGCCACGCAACAGCTTTTTCGAACCGCAGAAAATTATCGTTGTCGATCCCCGCATGAATGTCGGTTGCCTGAGCGACAATCATATTCGCAGCTCCGTTAGGCCTCGGAAATTTACTAAATGCGCGGGACCAGTGTTCCTTGGCGGGGCACTCCAAATTTTCGGGCGGGTGACGCAAAACCAATACCGGCCCGCTTGTCGGACAGGTTGGCTGCGCGACGCCACAAAATCCCAACTCATGGTAAATATTCGATTACCTCCGTTCAGTATCTGCGAGCCGTTTGAAATTCCCCGCGACGACTCCCATCTCTCTGCCGCTTCTTTTCGGGAGAGACAATGAGAGACTTTGTGAATGCTACGTTCGGGTCGGTTGAACTCGACATCATCAGCCAGGCACTCGAAGAGTGGCGAACTTCAACTGGTATCGAGCATGCCGCTCCGGAGTACGAAATCGCCGCCGCCACAGTTGTCACCTTGTTCCGCGAGGGCAACCGCACGCTTCCGGAGCTTCAGGCTGCAATTTCGGCCCACCGGTGGCTATCCCGGGATGCCGTGGAAATGGTGAAAGTCTCGGTGAATTCCGCAAATAAAGCGTCGTAGGCGCAGACTACAGGGAAGCCCTTTCGCCATGACCAGTGAACGGGCACCGTCGCGGCAGCGTCCCCGGCTTTGACTATATTCCGATCTGTCGTTTTGCCAGAGCATATTTTGCAGCATTTGCCGCCCATTCGTCCGATTGGTCCTGACCTTCGATTTCGACCTCCGTGATCGGTGTCACGCGGATCAATGGAACCGAGCCGAAGGGCAATCCTTCGATCTGAGCACCATCGCGGCTGAGAATGATCTGGCTCATCGGGTTGTACTCGTCGGCCAGACGACAAAAGAGAATTGCACCGTATTTCTCCACGTCTCGTGCAACACCATAGCCGTCTGCTACAAGGTCTCCGATGCCGATGAGCAGATGCGCCCAATTATCGATCTTCTTGTCATCCATCGTCGTGACATCAAACTCCATGAAGAGTTCGCATTCCACACCATTTTGCTGATCCACTATCCCTGCCCACGGAGTGGAAAGTCCGTCCGTGGCGAGTGTTAGCGTGGAGCCCGACCTGACGGCAATAACCCGGTGATGCGGTCCGAACCATTTCGTCTGGTTGTAGATGTTGACCTCTCCTCGATCAGCAGCAAAGCCGTCGGCCAGGTCGCCACGCGCCCTCCAAAAATTAAGCCTCGCGACAGCAGCGGCTTCGTAGACCGGGCTATCTGGACCACGCGGCACGATTGCTGGATCGAAAATGGTCTCGACCGTCACACGTCCCCGCAAGAACGGCATTTTCTTCTTAGTCCAACGGACGATGATCTTATTGAAAGGTCGCGTCTGCGAATTTTCGAGTTTCTCGACAACGTCCCTGATGATCTTGTGCGGAGCCGCGTCGACGGCCGCGCCCTTTAAGTCTCTGTAGGTGCCTGACTGAGAGGAAACGCCTGCTTGTGTCGTGGTAGCGACCCACTCTCCGCTAACCGCCTCAGGCGGTGCCCTGTCTAAGATAGGACGCAAATCCTTTATCGCATCAGAAGTCGTGTATCGCATCACTGTGCCCCTATCGACCTTCTGATGCGCTAAATGGGTGGAAGGAACTTTCGCGTTGCGGTGCCATGGAAGACAATGTTCCCTACAGAATCTTTTGAACTCGCAGAGAGGATCGGTTTTAGCGACGCAATGGCACATAAAATCGGTCTAAATGTCAGCGAACCATCGACCTATGCCGAAGGCGTCCTGATCATTCCCCGTTTCGATCGGAAGACTAAAGAAGGCGGCGGAACCGTGCGGCTGGGTCAAGAAAGCCTGGTGTCAACGATCGGCGTTGCCGATTTCGGCCATGTCGGCACGCATGAGGCCTATATCGACGTTCTGCGCGAATATTCAGCCGATCCCTTCGCGGACGTTGTGGAATACCTGAAGCGCGACATCGCCAATCTGGCGCTCGGTAATCCCGACAATCACGGCCGGAATTCGGCACTCAGCAAGCATCAGGACGGCACGATCCGCCTGTCTCCGCTCTTTGATTTCGCACCAATGCGGCTCGCCAAAGAGGGGATCGTTCGCTCCACCCGTTGGGCCATGATGCGTGACGGAGGTCGCGATCATCTTCCTGATTGGAAGCGGATTTGCACTGAACTGATGCCAAATCCGGAAGAGCAGAAAGTTCTCGCGGCTGCGCTTTCCGCGTTTGCCGAACATCTGCGCCAGGGTCCGGCCATGGCGAAGAATATGGCTGCGGCCCCGGAGGTTCTGGAGCGTGCAATGGGACGCTGCATTGAGATAGCAGACAGCGTTCTGGCGGCGTGCCACTGATGACGAAGGACCGCTAAATGGCTCGATGGAAGAAACCGACGAAAGAGGAGATTCTGGAAAACCGGCGAGCACTGGCGGAACGTGCTCGAACTGGGGACCTGAGGCTGCCCGGTGCTGTGGCGGAGATCCGTAAAGGGTTCGGCATGACGCAGGAGGAGTTTGCCAAGACGCTGTCGCTTACTAGGCGACAAGTTGCGGAGATCGAAGCCGGCACCGGGAACCCAACGCTCGAAACATTGGAAAAGATAGGCCGGTTGTTCGGATTCCGAGTTGGTTTTGTGGCCAAATAGCTCTGCGTGGCGTGAAACGCGGGCAACACAGACATTGGAATATTCGGATTTTCAAGAGTCTGTATTGTGGGCACCAGACGGGAATTTGTAACGCAGCTTTTCATTCAGACATTACATCAATCCGGCTCTGCTTGCTCTTTTCAGCGACCGTCGGCCTCCGGTGGCAGCCGAGCGATGAAGCGCCCGGACACCAGACAGCGCCTGATCGGCTAACGGATACATCATTTGTCGCTAAGCGGATTCTCTGGCGCGGCGCTATCGTGCCGGTCGGTCCGCCTTCACCTCAGGCGCCAGTCGGGCAGTAGCCGCAACCGCGCAGGAAAAATGATGCCGCTTCGCGCGCATGATTTTCCATCTCCGTCTTGACCGGCGTCAGGTCGGCATGAAACAGCGAGGACATCATCATCGGCAGCAAGACCAAGTCGATGAAGCGGCGGGTCGTCGCCGGAAGATTGTCCGGTGCAAAGGCCGGGAGAGATCTGATTTCCTCGGCCTCCGCCAGTTCTGCGACGAGCTTCATCACCGTGGCCGTCCCATGCGCACGGATGGCATAGTGGATGGTGGTTGCCAGCTCCGGATGGCGCGTTGCCTCTCCCATCACGCTACGCATGAGCCCTACGGTCTCGTCCTTGATAGCGCGCTGCACAATCAGGACACCCGCAGTCTGGAAACGTTCCTGAATATTGCCCGAAGTGGCCGAGGCAGCCATCTCGCCGGACTTCTGCACCCAGCGCAAAACCACCTCTCTGAACAAGGTTTCCTTGCTGGTAAAGCGCGTATAGATGCTCGGCTTGCCGGCCCTGGCTACCTCGGCGATTTCGTCAATGCTGGCCCCTTCGTAACCGCGGGCGACGAAAACCTGAAGAGCGGCCTGCAAGATCCTGTCTTCGACTTCTCCAGCCATTTCTCGCGGCGGTCGCCCGCGCCGGGGCATGCCTGCCTTCGGCTCTATATTTTTCAGTTTTGTCGTTTCTCTCGCCAAAACGCGCCTCACCGATTTTTGATTGGCATGGATGGGGGCCCTGCCCTGTCCGCCTCTTGACTAACATCCCGATCAGTTCTAAGTCAATATTTAAATGAAACGTTTCGTTTCAATTTAGCGCATCGAGCAGAGAGGTAGAACATGAGCGCGCGTCAGGATGAGACCTTTGGAAAGCTGATCGTGCTGGAGCCTAAAAAAGGCAGCGCGGCGGCAGACAATGAGCAGGATAACATCACGGCAAAACAGGAGCAGGCGGAAGCGCCGCACACTAGCGACCAAGCCCGCATACGTGAGGATGAACGACAGCCTCCGGACAATTCCGATGAGGAGAAAGCCAAAAGTGGGCGCTCGCGACGCTCGAGGATGCTTTTGATCGGCGGGACCGCGCTGGCTGTGGCGGCGGCTGCAACCTATGTCTATTGGGATAATGGCTCGCACTACGAAAGCACGGACGATGCCTTTATCGCCGCCCGTCAATATGCCGTCACCTCTAGGGTTGCCGGTTACATTTCTTCCGTTGCGGTTACCGATAACCAGCATGTGACGGCAGGCGAAGTGATTGCCAAGATCGATGACCGCGATTACCAGACATCGCTGGAACAGGCGCAGGCGCAGGTTGCCGCCGCAGAGGCCAATATCCGGAATACCGAAGCGCAGAAGCAGGTCCAGGAGGCGAATGTGGAACAGGCCAAGGCTCAGATTGAGCAGGCCAAGGCCAACCTCGTCTTTGCCCAACAGCAATATGACCGCTACGAAACGCTGATGAAGAGCGGTTCCGGCACCATTCAGGAAGCACAGCAATATCAGTCGCAATTGCATCAGCAACAGGCTGCCCTGAATACGGACGAAGCCTCTTTGACCGCCGCGCAGCGCCAGCTTGCTGCCTACGATTCTCAGATCGCCAGCGCCCAGGCCACCCAAAAACAGGATCAAGCGCAGCTCGACCAGGCAAAGCTAAATCTCTCCTATACGACCATAACGGCGGCGCAGCCCGGACGAGTCGTGCAGCTTTCGGCTGGCGATGGCCAATATGTCCAGACGGGGTCGAATCTTGCCATGTTCGTGCCGGACAAGCTTTGGGTGACGGCCAATTTCAAAGAAACGCAGCTCGACCATATGCGTCCGGGCCAGCCTGTCACGCTGACCATCGACGCCTATGGGGGACGCTTAATCGATGGCCATATCGCAAGCGTACAGCCGGGATCGGGGACCGCTTTTTCGCTGCTCCCGGCGGAAAATGCCACCGGCAACTATGTAAAAATCGTACAGCGAGTGCCGGTGAAAATCGTGCTTGACGATGTGCCGAGCGATGTGGCGCTGGGACCGGGCATGTCGGTCGTACCAACCGTGCGGACCGATGCAAGCCTATCCCTGTGGGAAAGCTTGAGGAGCCTGCTGTGAGCACGAACGCTGTTGCCAAACCATCGGCAACCCCTTGGATCATCGCCATTGTCGTAGCACTCGCCAGCTTCATGGAAGTACTTGATACGACGATCGCCAATGTCGCCCTGAATTACATTTCCGGTGGCCTCGGCGTCAGTCAGGACGAGGCATCCTGGGTTGTCACCACCTATCTCGTCTCCAATGCGGTGATCGTGACGGCGACGAGCTATCTCGTGCGCATTCTGGGACGTAAGACCTTTTTCCTTGGCTGCCTGGCATTGTTTACAATTAGTTCGGTCATGTGTGGCTTTGCACCCAACCTGCAATTCCTGCTCTTAGCCCGGATATTGCAAGGCATCGGCGGTGGCGGGATGGTGCCTGTCGCGCAATCCATTCTAGCCGACAGCTTTCCGCCCGAAAAACGCGGGCAAGGCTTTGCCCTGTTCGGGGTGGCGGTTGTTGTTGCTCCTGTGGTCGGACCGACCCTGGGCGGCTGGCTTTCCGATAATTTTTCCTGGCACTGGTGCTTCCTGATCAACGGGCCGGTCGGCATTCTGACGCTTGCAGCCGTTGCCATGCTGATCAAGGAGCCCGAAGGCAGCGCCGAGGAGCGCGTGCGGCTGCGGAAGGAAAAGATTGGCTTCGACTGGATCGGCTTCGGCCTTGTTGCGACCTTTCTCGGAGCGCTGGAGCTGATGCTTGATCGTGGCCTTGAAGACGATTGGTTTGGATCGAACTTCATCATCATGGCCGCCGCGATCTGCGCTTTGGCCTTTGTTTTAATGGTCCCCTGGGAACTGAAGCACAAGAATCCAGCCGTTGATATCAGGATGCTCGTTAGCCGGCAGTTCGGCACCTGCTTCCTGGTGATGATGGCGACGGGCGCGCTGCTTCTGGCGACAACTCAATATCTGCCGCAGCTGGTTCAAACAAATCTCGGCTATACGGCAACTTGGGCTGGCCTGATGCTGTCTCCCGGCGGCCTTGTGACGATGATCATGATGTTCGTCGTCGGCGTTCTGTCGTCAAAAGTGCAGCCGAAATATCTGATAGCGGTCGGTGCCGGCTTTGTTGCCTTTTCCATGTATCAGGTGACCAGCGCCTACAGCGGCATCGGCTTCTGGTATCTTGCCGAGGCGCGCATGTTGCAAGGAATTGGCCTGCCCTTCATATTCCTGCCGATTACCGCGGCCTCTTATGACGGCATTCCCTCCAGCAAGACGGACCAGGCATCGGCGCTGCTGAATGCCGCGCGCAACACCGGCGGATCGATTGGCGTGTCGCTGATATCGAACATCATTACCCATCGGGAGCAGTTTCACCAGAGCCGTATGGTCGAGCATGTCGTACCTTCGAACGGGGCCTATCAGGATACGCTCAACCAGGTGACAAATTACTTCACTAGCCAGGGCAGTTCACTGGTGACGGCAAATCAGCAGGCGCTTGCCTGGATCAACGAGCAGGTGCAAAGCCAGGCTTCGTTCCTGGCTTACATCGATGCGTTCTGGGTTTTGACGCTGATTTCCCTGGCCGCAATTCCGCTGGCCCTTACCCTACGCAACGTAACACTCGGCAAAAAGGCATCCATGGGACATTAGAGCCTATCGAAAACCAGCAGCCCCAACTTTGTTCAGATGTGTTCCGGTTCTTCAGAGGAGCATTTAGGAGACGGAGAAAGCCACCGCCTCAATGCCCATCCGGTGCGACAGCTTCCTTCGGGATAGTGTCGGTCAGATTCTTCCGGTGGAAGATGAAAAGACCGGCAAGCACGATGATGGCGGCTCCGAGGAAGACCTGGATATCCGGAATGTCGCCGAAGAAGAAGAAACCGAGCGCTATCGCCCAGATAAGCAGCGTATATTGCAGAGGTGCGAGCAGCGACGCGGGCGCAAGTTTCAGCGATCGCGTTATCAGCATATGGGCGCTGCCGGCGACAACGCCGAGCGCCAACATGGCCGCAAAATCGAGCGTCGAGGCGGAACGCCAGTTGCCGATGCTGAGTACCAGTCCTGCGACAAGTGCGCCGACAGTCTGCCAGGCGACGAGCGTCGCATCGTTAGTCTGCCGCAGCCGCCGGCCAAGCACGAGCGTCATCGCGAACGCGAGGCTGCCGCAAAGGCCGAAAAGCGACGGCCAGGAGAACATTGCCGTCGAAGGTTTAAGCGCGATCAGTACGCCGGCAAAACCGAGGAAAACGGCCAGCCACCGCCGCCAACCGATCCTCTCGCCAAGGAAGAAATGCGAGATCGCGGCGACATAGATCGGACCGGCCATGTAGAAAGTCATGACATCTGCAAGCGGCAGATAGGCGACAGCCGCATAAAAGAGACCAACGTCGGTGGTCGTCATCACTATGCGTAGAAGCTGCAACGGCGGCCGCTCGATGCGGAACAGTGCATCGCTTCCCTGCCGCGCGATCATGGGCGCGAGAATGATGAAGGAGCCGAGCGAGCGTATCACCAGAACTTGGCCGACGGAAAAGCTCGCGACCAACCACTTGCCCATGGCATCGTTCAGTGAAAACAGAAAGTCGCCGAGAAGCATCAAAAGCACGCCGGCAAGCACGAGATTGCCGTCCGTGCCGGCTTTGCGAACATCCATGATGCTTCTCCCGACGATTCTCATGTTTCTTTCGCATGGCTGTAGCCGCTTTTGCCCCGACCCCGCAAGGCGGCCGCGAGCGGGTCGCCTGGCTCGCTGCCTATATCCCGATCAGCCATTTTGAGGCGCAGACCATCTGTTTGCGGGATCAGGTGACGCCTGTTACCTTTTGCCTTGCTGAGCACTTGGTGTTTCGCATGGCAAAGAAGGGTGACAAGATCGGCAGAGGCCGACCAGTTCGATCGCTTATCCGATCATGCGGGAAGAAATGCGCTTGGTTGGTCGCAAGTTGAGATCTATGCCCTTACCTCCAATGACCAAAATGCATCCTGTGTTTTCATGGTTGGATAACCCGTTGCCGATATTATTCATTAGCGAAGCAAGAGAGCAGTGATGACGCAGCAGCCGGGAAATCCGTCGAAGTCAACCATAGAAGATCAGAACGACGACGACCGGCAGGCCCGCGTCTCGCTCGAATTGCTCCAAGCTCAGCTTCTGTCGCTCACCGAGCGATACGAATGGCTCGAGGCGATGATCAACTACGTGCCCGACTTCATCTACGCCAAGGATAGAGACGGCCGCTTCCTCTTTGCCAACCGTGCGATCGTCCTCAACAATGGCTTCACGCATGTCGACGAATTGATCGGCCTTACCGACGCCGAAATCCACCCGGTAGCCGACGCTCATAAGATTGATGAAATCGAACGGCGGGTCATGGAGACGGGTGAGCCTGATCTCGGCGTTGAGGAACGACGGCTGAAGGGTGAAGGCTGGCTGATGATGTCGCGCGTGCCGTTGCGGGACCGGAATGGCAATATCATCGGCGTCGTCGGAGCCTCCCGCGATATCTCGGCCCGCAAGCGCGCAGAGGAGTTGATGAGCGCGCAAACGAAGCTTCTCCATGACGTTGCGCGAGGCGTTGACCTCGGTTCGTTTCTCAAGGATGCCCAATTCCTGCTTGAGCGCCTCCTCAACGGAAGACGGGTCAGCTTCATTTTGGACGGCCAGCAACGCGAGACCCTGGCGGATGAAGCGATTGAGTTTCCCATCTTCTCGCGAGATGGAGGCAAGCACGGTACGTTGACAGCGTCGAAGACTGAGGATGACGAAAGCGGCCTCGTGGAATTCCTCGCAGGAATCGCTCAAACCGTCGGCATCGCCATCGATCGCCATCGTGACATCGCTCACATTGCCTATCTTGCTGAGCATGATGCGCTGACCGGGTTGCCAAATCGCACGCTCCTTAATCGAAAGGTCGTCGCTCTCTTGGAAAAGGCATCGCAGGCGGGGAAATCCTTGGCCGTAGCCTTTGTGGATCTTGATAATTTCAAGCTGGTGAATGACAGCCTTGGACATGCCGCCGGAGACGAATTGCTCAAGGTGGTTGCCCAGAGGATATCGGCGCAAATTAAAAGCAGCGGCATCGTGTCGAGGATCGGCGGCGATGAGTTCATCATTGTTCTGGAAGAGAACCAGGACCCTTTCCATGAAAGACTCAAGGCTATTCTCGAAGGCATATCCGAGCCGCTGACCATCGATGGCGTCGAAATTCGAGTCAGTTGCAGCATCGGCGTAGCGTGCTCCAGAAAGCACGGCGATACCGCGTCGGAGCTATTCGCAAACGCCGATATGGCGCTTTATCGCGTGAAGGAATCCGGTCGCAACGGTATTCAGCTGTTCACGCCCGCAATGGGGGAAGAAGCCCGCAGCAAGCTGAGCCGTATTGAGGAGCTGCGGCGGGCGGTGGAGCGGAACGAGTTCGTGCTTCACTATCAACCGCAGAAGAATATCAGTAGCGGTCAAGTGATCGGCGTCGAAGCGCTCGTACGATGGCAGCATCCTGTCGAAGGCTTGCTATTGCCGGGAACGTTCATCCCGCTGGCCGAAGAAACGGGGCTGGTGGTCTTGATCGGCGATATGGTTTTGCGCGAGGCTTGCCGCCAAGCTCGGGCCTGGCAGGACCAGGGTCTGCCACCATTGCGTATAGCGGTGAATGTATCCGCCAGACAGTTTCTCGAGAATTCGCTGATAGACCAGGTTGCATCGGCGCTTCAGGCTGCCGGCCTCGATCCACAATGGCTTGAGCTGGAACTGACCGAAAGCTTGATCATGCGGGATGTGGAGGGGGCCATAGAGCGCATGCATGCATTGAAAGAGCTCGGTGTCAGCATCGCGATCGACGATTTCGGCACGGGATATTCGAGCCTAAGTACCCTCAGACGCTTCCCCCTCTCCCGGTTGAAGATCGACAGGTCGTTCATTGCGGACATTCCCGAGAAAGCTGGCGACATGGCGATCACCTCCGCCATCGTGTCACTTGGCAGAACTCTCGAATTGGAGGTCGTCGCCGAGGGTGTGGAGACCGAGGAGCAAGCCCAATTCCTCGAGGGGGCCGGATGCGAAATGTTTCAGGGCTTTTTGTTTGCAAAACCCCTTCCCGCTTCCGAGGTCGGAAACCTTATTGCCAAGCTGGTTGCCCAAACCGGATAGCCCAACCGCCGCACCTTACGCACCAGCGTAACCGCTCCTCTTCGGCTGTCCGAGTTCAAGGCAACGTCACGATTTCGATCCAGTTCGCGCCGGCGTCGACCGGATACCTGCCGACGGAACCGAGCGTGCCGCTCGTCTGGTCGATGGCATAAACAGACAGTTTGTCGGATTTCTCACCGGATGCCACAAGGAATCGGCCCGACGGATCTATGCGAATGCCACGCGGTTGCTGCTCGGTCGGGTAATTCGTGACATAGGTCAGCGTCCCGTCCCCACCAGCCACATGGAAGAGCGCAATTTTGCTGGTGGTTCGCTCGGTCGTATACAGGAATTTACCGTTGGGCGTGATGCCGATGTCGGCAGCCCAAACCTTCGGTTTGCCGTCATCCACTGGGGCTGCGGCGGGCGTGATTGCATTGAATGGTGGAGGAGCCGGCGGGGTGGCGCCCGGAGACAAATCCGCGTCGTCAGGCACGGACGCCACGCTTTCGATTTCGCTCAACGTACCCCTGGCGGGATCGAGAGCGTAGTGGATGACGTGGCCGGTCAATTCGGTCAGGACATAAGCGGACTTATTGTCCGGAGACAGAATGATATGACGCGGACCGTATCCCGGCCTGGTCGCGACGTGCGGCGGATCGTTCGCCTCCAGCATGCCGGCCTCTGGATCGAGGACGAACTGCTGCACGATATCGGAACCGAGATTGGTTGCGAAGACGAATTTGCCGGTCCGATCGCTGACGATCGAATGGGCATTGCGGCCGGTGAGGACCATCTGTCGCGCGCCATCGGTGACAAGTCCGTCCCTGCTGATAGGCAGTACGGCGATCTTGTTGCCGCCATAGGAGGCGGTGAAAAGCAACCTGCCCGATGGGTCAGTGGAGACGTAAGCCATGCTATCGGGCAAAGCAGCAACAGCTTCGTGCGTCAGCTTGCCGGTTTCTGGGTTGATCGCCAGCGTCAGCACCCGATATGGTTGCGAGCGAATGACGGCATAGAGATGCTTCCTGTCCGGGCTGACGGTCATCGGCATGATCATCTTGCCCGCATCGAAAGTCGAAACCTGCGTGAGCACGCCTGTCGTTTCATCCATACTGTATGTGTCGATCGTCCCCGCCGTCGTTGCGGCGACATAGACGAACGTCCGGGTAGCTGCACGGAACGAAGCTTCAATCATGGGTCACCTCACCCGAGCGTTGACTGCCGGCCTGGCTTGACGATCAGACGAGCCTTCTAGCAAAAATTATCCGGCTGCGGCGACGATCTTTTCCAGCACGGTCATTTCTTCCGCCGTCAGATCGGTCAAAGGTGGTCTCACTGGACCTGGATCCTTGCCGAGCACGCGCAGGCCCGCCTTGATGATCGAGACTGCATAACCTTTCCTGCGATTGCGCAGGGTGACCAACGGGAAGAAGAAGCCTTTGAGGATATTGTCCACCGTTGTCTGCTCGCCGGCACGCAACGCTGCATAGAAGCGCTGTGCCAAGGCGGGCACGAAATTGAAGACGGCGGAAGAATAGGTCGTTACTCCAGCGCCGAAATAGGCCTGAGCATAGACTTCGTGGGTCGGCATACCGCCGACATAGACCAGGCGGTCCTTGAGCAGTGTCGTGATCTCGATCACCTTGTCGACGTCACCCACGCCATCCTTGAAGCCGATGAGGTTCGGACATTCGTCGGCAAGGCGCGCCAGGCTCTCGGCGTTGAGCACGGCATTGTCGCGATTGTAGACAATGACGCCGATGCCGACGGCCTGGCAGACGGCCTTCACATGGGCAATCAGACCTGCCTGCTCCGCAAACATCAGATAGGGCGGCAGCAGCAGCAGACCGTCCGCGCCGGCTTTTTCCGCGGCCCTGGCGATTTCGACGGCAAGCGACGTTCCGTAGCCGGTTCCCGAAATGATCGGCGTATTGCCTGCCGCGGCCTTGGCGGCACGAACGACCTGAGGGATTTCGGCAGGGTTGAGGGAGAAGAACTCGCCGGTGCCGCCGGCTGCAAAAAGTGCCGCTGCATTGTAGCCTGCCAGCCACTCGACGTGACTGCGATATTTGGCTTCGTCGAATGTCAGATCCTGATTAAAATGCGTGACGGGGAACGACAGAAGACCGCTGCCAACTGCCTTTTTTAGTTCATTCGGGTTCATCGTGAAATCCTTTTGCAGATCGATGGAGCGACGATGCTTCAGGCGTGTTCGAGCGTCTGGACGAGAGCGGCGATGTACCCGTAGCAGAAGGCGAAGGCGACGCCTGTGGGATCGCGGCCGCTGATCGTCGGCACGTGGTCCGGCATCAGCATGTATTGATAGCCGACCTCCTTGTAGATCCGGGCCGAGCGGATCATGTCCATATCGCCCTCGTCCGGGAAGGTTTCCATGAAGGACAGCTTGCCGCCCCTGATGTTGCGGAAGTGGACGTTGAAGATTTTGCCGCGCGTGCCGAACCAACGGATGATGTCGTCGATCTCCGCGCGCGGATTGTCGAGCATTTCGCCGATCGAGCCCTGGCAGAAGTTCAGCCCGTGATAAGGGCTTTCGCGCATAAGCACGAATTTCTTCAGGCCCTCCACCGTGCCAAGGACGCGCGTGACGCCGCGGTAACCTGGCGGCGTATAGGGATCATGCGGATGGCAGGCGAGACGGAAGCGATTGCTTTCCGCCACAGGAACGACGCGCTCCAGGAAATAGTCGATCCGCTCCCAGTTCTCGTCTTCCGACAGCACGCCGGCCAGGCCGGGGGGTGCCTGGTGGTCAGCCTTGTCCCAGCGGAAGCTCGCATTCATCGAGCCGCCTCGCCCCGCCTCCTCGGGCGTGCGCGGGATGCCGATGAGATTGAGATTGTATTTCGCCGATGGGATGCCAGCGGCCGCAATATCTTCGATCAGCTTGCAGACCGCGTCGATCTGCCGGTCGCGATCGGGTCCGGCAAGCAGGATATCGGGATAGGAAGCCTTCTCGATCGGCTGGGACGGCAGAGGCAGCTGGATCATGTCCAGGATCAGGCCGAAGCTTTCGATCTTGTCGCGGTGACGTTCGAGATCGGACAGCGTCCAACTGTCAGGTCTTCCCGGCGGATCCGCGCAGATATGCTTCAGCCCTAGTTGCCTGAAAACCCGGTAGTCATCATCGTCTCGTGCCTCGACCTGCGTCCCTGCATACACCTGGTGTATCTCCCATGAGATTCATATCATATGACATAATATGACTTTTGTCGGGAGTCGAGCCCTATTGCGGTTGCTGTTCTGCAAGGAAGCGATACCGTCGCTGGCTCGCCATCATGTGAGCACGCATCGCTTGCCGCGCACGCTCCGGATCCTGATCTGCGATCGCCGCCAAAATCTCGACATGCTCCGCATGAACCTTTTCCAGATAGGCGCGATCATTCGCCTCCGGCAATGTCGGAAACTGCCCGCGCGGGATGGTGCGAGCACCGAAATGCCTGAGCACATCCACGTAGAATCGATTGTTGGTGGCGATGGCGACGGCCATGTGGAATTCGTAATCCGCTTCGACGGTCGGGAGCCCCTGCTCTATCAGGGCAGCCATTTTCCGATTGGCCGCAGCGATTGCCGCCTCCTGTTCGGCGGTCCTGCGATAGGCCGCAATGGCGGCCGCCTCACCCTCTGTGGCCATGCGAAACTCCAGCAATTCCAGCGTTTCCGGGATGCTTCTGATCTCCACAGGCGTCAGCATTGATCCTGAGGGTATTATCATTTCAGCAACAAACACGCCCTTGCCCTGAACAGGCCTGACGAGCCCGGCAGAGCGCAGATCGGCAATCGCCTCGCGCACGACGGTCCGGCTGACGCCATATGTTGCCTCCAGCTGCGGCTCCGTCGGAAGCTTATCGCCCGCCTGAAGCTTGCCCGTCTCGATCTGGACGCGCAGCTGGTCGATGACCCGTTGCGCCAGTCTTTGCCGGCCTCGGCCGATTATCGTCATTCCGTGGTCCCCAAATCTGTCATGGCAAGTCGATCTGTTTCGTCCATAGGCCGATCAATCCAGAAATTCATATTATGACATGTGGATACCATAGGGAAGCAGGTATCGGAGAGCGCGTTATCCCGAAAACAAAATCAGCATATTGACATTTGTCGATAGCCTATCGAATATTGTCAATATTGGTGCTTGACGGTGGCAATCGGTGTTAGCCGACCTTGATCCGGCATCGGGAGTGCGGAGGAGAAAGTGGATTTCCTGCTTGAAGTGGAAGGACTGAAGAAGTCCTTTGGCGGCGTTGCTGCGCTGCGCGACGGGCGCTTTCAGTTGCAACCGGGGTCTGTCCACGCATTGTGCGGCGGTAACGGCGCTGGCAAATCGACCTTTCTTAAGATCCTGATGGGCATTCACAAGCGTGACGCCGGCTCCATCCGCCGCCGCGGCAAAGAGGTTGATTACGCCAGTCCAGCGGAAGCCCTTTCCGCCGGGATCGCCATCATCGAGCAGGAGCTCAGTCCGATCCCGCACATGACGGTTGCGGAGAACATCTATCTCGGCCGCGAGCCGTCTGCCCGTTTCGGCGGCATCGATTTCAAATCGATGAACCGCAATGCACAGGCGCTGCTCGAACGCCTGCAGTTCAATATCCGCGCCACGCAATTCATGATGAACCTCTCGGTCGCCCAGGTTCAATTGGTCGAGATTGCCAAGGCGCTCAGCCACGATGCCGAAGTGATCTTCATGGACGAGCCCACCTCGGCCATCGGCGAGAAGGAAGCGCAGCAGCTGTTCTCGACCATCGAGCGGCTGAAGGCCGAGGGCAAAGGGATCGTCTATGTCTCGCACCGGCTATCGGAAATCTTCCAGATCGCCGATTCCTACACGGCCTTTCGCGATGGCTCCTATGTCGGCAGCGGTGCGCTCGCCGATATCGACAGACCCGGCCTCATCCGCATGATCGTCGGCCGCGAACTCGGCGAAGAATACATCAAGACCAATGTGCCGACGGATGTGCCCGGACTGGACGTCTCGGGACTTAGGGCCGATGGCAAGATCGACAACATCTCCTTTGTTGCACATAAGGGCGAGATCTTTGGCATTTACGGCCTGATGGGGTCGGGCCGTACCGAGATCTTCAACTGCATCTTCGGCCTCGATACGGCAAGCGGCGGCGAGCTCAAGCTCGGCGGACAACCGATCACCGTGCGCAAGCCAGCGGAGGCCATGCGAAACGGCATCGCCTTCGTGACCGAAGACCGCAAGCTGACGGGGCTCAATCTCACCGATAGCGTGCGCAACAACATCTGCTTGGCGAGCCTGCCGGAAATGAGCCCGCATTTTTCGATGGATCGCCAAGCCGAAGCGGCCGCCAGCCTCGATATGATCAAGCGTTTCGGCATCAAGGCCGCGCACGACAGCATGTCCGTCTCCGGCCTTTCGGGCGGTAACCAGCAGAAGGTCGTGCTTGGCAAGTGGTTCCTGCGCAAGCCGAAGGTGCTGCTTCTGGACGAGCCGACGCGCGGCGTCGATGTCGGCGCCAAGCGCGAAATCTATCGCATCATCTGCGACTTCGCCGCCGAAGGCGGCACGGTCATCATGATTTCATCCGAAATAGACGAGGTTCTCGGCATGTCCGATCGCATCCTGGTGATGCGCCAGGGACGCTCTGCCGGAATTCTCAAAAGGGAGGAGGCCGACGCGCAAACGCTCGTACACCTGTCGACGTGAAGGCGACAGACGACGAAGCCCAAAAACAGCGCCCGGCAACAAGAGGTATTTGCAATGTCCGCCACTGAAGACAATCAGCCCAATTCCTGGTTCGGCTCCGACCGGCGCCGATTGATCATCCAGGAATATGGGATTTTCCTCGCCTTCCTGCTGCTCGCCGCCATTCTCTCGGTCTCGAACGAATATTTCCTGACGCCTGGCAACATTTCGAATGTGCTGCTGCAGACGTCGATAAACGGCGTGCTGGCAATCGGCATGACATTCGTTATCCTCACACGCGGTATCGACCTTTCCGTTGGCTCCGTCGTTGCGCTTACCGGCATCGTTAGCGCGAGCTTCGCAACGACCTCGGCAACCGCCGGCATTCTCGGTGCGCCCTATCCGCCTTATGTGGCGCTTACCGTCGGAGTGCTGGTCGGCCTGGCGTGCGGCGCCTTGGTCGGGGTCATCGTTTCGCGCTTCGCCGTTCCCGCCTTCGTCGCAACGCTCGGTATGCTCTCGGCAGCACGTGGTCTGACGCTGATCTATGGCGGCGGCAAACCGGTTCCGGCGCTAACGCCTGATTTCCGCTGGATCGGCACCGGCAGCGTCTTGTCCGTTCCGATGCCCGTCATTCTGCTTGCCATCGTCTTTGCCGTCGCATGGTGGGTTCTCAATCGCACGCGCTTTGGCCGCTATATCTATGCCGTTGGCGGCAATCCGCACGCCGCCACCACGTCAGGCATCAATGTCAGCAAGCTGCGCTTCCTCGTCTACGTCATTTCCGGCGGCCTTTCCGGACTGGCGGGCATGCTGCTTGCCGCACGTACCGGCTCGGCTTTGCCCCAGGCCGGTATCGCTTACGAACTCGATGCGATCGCCGCCGTCGTCATCGGCGGAACCAGCCTTTCCGGCGGCGTCGGGCGCATTACCGGCACTCTGATCGGCGCGTTGATCATCGGCGTGATGAACAACGGCCTCGATCTGATGGGGATCCAATCCTACTACCAGCAGGTCCTCAAGGGCGCCCTCATCGTCGGCGCCGTGATGCTCGACCAAAAGCGAAATCTGGGCGGCTGAGCCCCAAGACATCCAGGTGCTGCGCACTCGGAAACCAAACGGCGCGCCACGACGGCCGCCGGACTTTCAACGGAGGAGAATTATAATGAAGAAATTACTGATTGCTCTTGCAGCGGCCACTGCACTTCTGGCCTCGCCGGCCCTAGCCCAGGACAAGAAGCTGAAGATCGGCGCGGCGCCCTACGGCCTGAATGCGGAATTCATGCAGATCTGGTCGGCAGCACTCAAGGAACATCCCGCCGTCAAGAACGGCGATGTTGATCTTACCATCTTCGATGGCCGCTATGATGCTCTCGTCCAGCAGGAGCAGGTGAACACGATGATCACGCAGAAGTTTGACGCGATCATCTTCGCGCCGATCGATATCGAAGCCGCCGCAACCGCCGTTCAGGCCGCGCACGACGCCGGAATTCCGGTCGTTGGCTCCAACACCCGCGTGGACTCCGATCTGCTGACCGCCTATGTCGGCTCTGACGACACCGTTTCCGGCTACATGGAAGCGAAAACAGTGCTCGACAAGATCGGCTGCAAGGGCAATGTCGTCATTCTTGAAGGACCGGTCGGCCAGTCCGCGCAGATCTCGCGCCTCCAGGGCAACAAGAAAGCTCTTGCCGAGTGCCCGAATGTGAAGGTTCTGGAAGACCAGACCGCCAACTGGTCGCGTGCCGAAGCCCAGACGCTGATGGAAAACTGGCTGACATCACATCCAGGCCAGATCAACGGCGTCATTGGCCAGAACGATGAGATGGCGCTCGGCGCGATCGAGGCGATCAAGGCTGCGAAGCTCAACGTCAAGGACTTCGCCATTGCCGGTATCGACGGCATCACCGATGCACTCCATGCCGTCAAGCAGGGTACGATGACCTCCATCCTGCAGGATGCCAGTGCACAGGCACAGGGCGCGCTCGATCTCGCGATCTTCGCCGCCAAGAAGGGCAACTATAAGCCGGAATCGAAGATCTGGTCGCAGTATCCCGCCATGCCGTTCAACGATGGCAAGGACAAGAACTACAATGTCCCCTGGACCCCGGTGACGGCTGACAACGTCGACAAGCTGCTCGAAACCCGCAAGTAGAATCAATGCAGGTGGGGCGAAGATTTCGCCCCACCCAATCCCCAGCTAGAGGCTTGAACAAGATGACCGAGACATCCCCAGACATTGATTTGAACTTCCCGTTGTCAGGCAAGATCGCGCTCGTTACCGGCGGCGGCTCCGGCATCGGCGCCGCAGTCGCGGCAGCGTTTGTATCCAAGGGCGCAAAGGTCGCCGTTCTCGATATCAATGTCGATATGGCCACGACAAAGGCAAGTGAGATCGGTGGCGGTGCTGCACCATTTGCCTGCGATGTCTCCGATCCCGCTTCGGTCAACAAGGCCATCAGCGATGTGATCTCGCATTTCGGCGGCATCGATGTCGCTGTCAACAGTGCCGGCGTCGTGTTTCTCGCACCAGCTGAGGATCTGCCGCTAGACTATTGGGATAAAACGATAAACATCAATCTCAAAGGAACCTTCCTCGTAACGCAGGCCGTCGGCCGCGCCATGATTGCCGCCGGTAAGGGCGGCAAGATCGTCAACCTCGCTTCGCAGGCGGGCACGGTCGCCATCGAGGAACACGTCGCTTACTGCGCCTCCAAGTTCGGCGTCATCGGCATGTCCAAGACCTTTGCAGCCGAATGGGGCAAGCACGGCATCTGCGTCAACACCATTTCCCCGACCATCGTTCTGACCGAGCTCGGCAAGAAGGCCTGGGCCGGCGAAAAGGGCGAGGCTGCGAAGAAACGCATCCCCACCGGTCGCTTCGCATATCCGCAGGAGATTGCAGCCGCGGCTGTTTTCCTCTCCTCGGCCGGTGCGGACATGATCAACGGCGCCGATCTTCTGATCGATGGCGGCTACACAATTCTTTGAGCGTAAGCGCTCGACAATTCGACAGGAGAGACCATGCAGCGGTTCATCAACAACCCCGATGAAGTCGTTGAAGACACTGTAAAAGGCTTCATCAAGGCGCATTCGGATATCGTTCGTCTGGCCGAAAACCCACGCGTCGTCATCGCCAAGAATGCTCCCCACGCCGGAAAAGTCGGGGTGATCACCGGCGGCGGCTCGGGGCATGAACCGGCCTTCATCGGCTACACGGGCAAGAACATGCTGGATGCGGTCGCGGTCGGCGAACTCTTCTCTTCGCCGACGGCCAAGAGCTTCCATGATGCCATTCGCGAAGCCAATGGTGGCCGCGGCGTGATCTGCCTCTACGGCAACTACGCGGGTGACAACATGAACGTCAAGATGGCAATCAAGCTCGCCGCCAAGGACGGTATCGAGGTCGCAACTGTGGTCGCAAATGATGACGTCTGCTCCGCTCCGCCGGAGGAACGCGAGAAGCGCCGCGGTGTGGCTGGCGAGATCTTCATGTGGAAGATCGGCGGCGCCAAGGCGGCGACTGGCGCAAGCCTCGAAGAGGTACGCGTCGCCGCTCAGAAGGCGATCGACAGTTGCCGCTCCGTCGGCATCGGACTTGGTCCCTGCACCCTGCCCGCTGTCGGTCATCCGAATTTCCAGATCGAGCCTGGCACGATGGAAGTGGGCATCGGCCATCATGGCGAGCCCGGCGTTCGCGTTGAGCCCCTGAAGACCGCCGCTGAAATTGCCGAGACGATGTGCCAGATCGTTCTCGACGATCACGACCTAGCCGCCGGCACGGAAGTCGCTGTCCTCGTATCCGGCCTCGGGGCTACACCGGTCAACGAGCTCTACATCCTGAACGACACGATCGAGGCGAAGATCTCCGAGCGCGGTCTGAAGATCTACAAGACTTATGTCGGCAACTATTTCACCTCGCTTGAAATGGTCGGCGCGACACTGACCGTCATGGCGCTCGACCCGGAGCTGAAAAAGCTTCTGGATGTCGAAATTCAATGCACGACGCTGCTCTGAGGGGAACGCAATCATGCAGACATTCAACAATGCAACGGCGGGCGACATCGTGCTCGCGATGGCTGACCGCATCGTCGAAAACCGCGCCTATCTGAGCGAGATCGACGGCAAGATCGGCGATGGCGATCACGGCGTGAACATGGCCAAGGGTTTCGGCATGGCGTCGGAGCGCCTGAAGGGCAAAAACCTCTCACTCGCCGCTTCGCTCGACACGCTGGGCACGATCCTAATGACGGAGATCGGCGGATCGATGGGTCCGCTCTATGGCGTCATGTTCACCGAGTTCGCCGAGAAACTGGAAGGTGTCGAAGCGATCGACAGCGCCACCTATAGCCGGATGCTGCATGCCGGCCTGGAAGGCATCCAGGCGATCGGCTCGGCAAAGCTTGGCGACAAAACGCTGCTGGATACGCTAATTCCGGCAATCGAAGCCTTTGACGCTACGGATGCCGCCAGCAAATCCTTTGCTGAAGCGCTCGATGCTTTGGTAGCGGCGGCCGAGGCCGGGCGCGACTCCACGCTCAACTTGGTCGCCAAGATCGGTCGGGCCAGCCGGTTGGGCGAGCGCTCGCTCGGCGTGCTTGATGCCGGGGCAACATCCTGCGCCATCATCCTGAAGGAGCTTTCCTTGGGCGCTCGTTCGAGGCTGCAATAGATAGGCACATTTGATCTCCCAAGGCTGCGCGATCCCATGACCCTGCATGGGGCCGCGCGCCGCCCCCGTCCGAAGAAGCATTTGCAAACATACGCCATTGCTTTCATGTTCAGGCGGAAAAAAGGGAATTGTGAATCATCATGACAGGCAAGGCATCTTCGGTCAGCAAAACGGGTGGAAGCAAAGCGGGCGTGCCGGACGCGCTCGACGCTATGCCGCTGCGCTATGGCGATGATCCTTATGTATGGGCTTGCTGGCTCTATTATGAAGACGGCAAGACCCAGGGCGATATCGCCGAGATCATGGGCATTTCGCGGGCAACCGTGAACAGCTACCTGGCCGACGCACGCAGCCGCGGCATCGTCAATATCTCGCTCGAACCCTCGCGCCTGAGTTCGCTCTCCATCGCACAGGAACTCAAACGCCATTTCGGGCTGCATGACTGTCTCGTGGTGCCGAGCGACGATGGAACACGCCCGTTGATCGATCGCCTCGGGACAGCAGGCGCGCAGGCCATCGCCAGACTGCTGAAATCCGGCGACACGCTCGCCCTTGCCTGGGGCCGCACGGTTCTGGCAATCGCCGAACAGTCCAATGTTCCAAACCTGCAGGATGTCACGATCGTTCAGGCGACCGGCGGCACGCGGGCGCGTTTCGCCTATACGCCGGAGCTCTGTGCCGCGGCCTTCGCGAATGCCGTTGGCGGCAAGCTGATCAATATTACGGCTCCGGCGATTGTCTCGACGACGGAGGTCCGCGATATCCTGCTGCGCGAGCCGTTGATCGAAGATCAGTTTTCGATCCTTTCCAAAGCCAACAAGGCCCTCTTCGGCATATCGTCGTTGCGGCCGAATTCGACGATCCACACGAGCGGCTTCTTCGAATCCGTCTCGCTTCAGGATTATCTGGCCAAGAATGCCGTCGGCGTCGTCGCTGGCCGCTTCATCGATCCGAAAGGCCAGCCGGTCGCTGGTCCGCTCGATGACAGAACCATCGGAATATCCCTCGACATGCTCAAATCGATCGGGCTGCGCATCGCGGTCGCTGGCGGCTTCGATAAGGTGCCAGCCATTCTTGCCGCATTGCGCGGCGGCTATATCAATGTGCTCATCACCGATGCGGCCACCGGTAGCGGCATTCTGAATGCGGATGGGGTGACGGAGTTCGACCCGAAGGCAACCCAGCGCCCGAAAGCGGATAACAGCGTTGCGCTGCCCAGCAGCTATCGCACGCATATCAAGAAGTTCCTGAACAATCCCGATGATGTCGTCGACGAGATGCTGGATGGTGTCGTCAAGGCGCATGCGTCCTATCTCGCGCCGATCAAGGGATCGAACCGGGCACTGGTCGCGCGCAACGGCCCTCGGCCGCAAAAGGTCGGCCTGGTCATCGGTGGCGGCACGGGCCACGAGCCTGGCTTTCTCGGCTATGTCGGCAAGGGTCTCGCCGACGCCGTCGCCATCGGCAATATCTTCTCGTCGCCCCCGCCGACGCCTATCCTCGAATGCGCCAAGGCTGCTTCCGGCGGAAAAGGCGTGCTCTTCGTCTACGGCAATTATGCCGGCGACGTCATGAACTTCGAGATGGCTGCGGAAATGGCGCAGGAACAGCAGATCGACGTTCGGACCGTATTGACGACGGACGACATCGCGTCGTCCCCTATCGAAGACAGGGAGGGTCGCCGCGGCGTTGCGGGCAATTTCTTCATCTTCAAAATTGCAGGTGCGGCCTGCGACAGGGGCCTCTCGCTCGACGCCTGCGAGGCCATAACGCGCAAGGCCAATGACAGGACCTTCACCATGGGTGTTGCGCTGGAGCCCTGCTCGCTGCCGCAGACGCGACGCCACAATTTCGAGATTGGGCCAGACGATATCGAGTTCGGTATGGGCATTCATGGAGAGCGCGGCGTCACCCGCGAAAAAATGATGAGTGCGGACGAGATCACGGACCGGGTCATGGACCGTATTTTCTCCGAGATGAAGCCTGCCGCCGGCGACCGGATCGCTGTGCTGATTAACTCCTTCGGCGCGACGCCGCTGATGGAGCTGTACATCCTGTTCCGGCGCGTCGCACAGCGGCTGAGCGCCAAGGACATCAAGATCGAGGCGAACTGGGTGGGACACTACTGCACGTCGCTCGATATGGTCGGCGCATCCATATCCATTTTGCATCTCGATCAGGAGCTGACGGAATTGCTGTACCACCCATGCGATACCTTCGCTCTGAGGGTCGGATGATCGAATAAGAATGTTGCCCAGCAAGCCCTAGGGACTGCTGGGATCGGGAGGAAGACGATGTCAGAAAAAGCCGCGCGATGCCTGAGCGGCATGTTTCAGCGCATATCCATCGCGATCAATGCCGGGAAGGATCACCTCTCGGAATTGGACGGAGCGATAGGAGACGCCGACCACGGAATCACCATGTCCCTCGGCTTTATGGCCGTGAACGCCGAACTGACGAAGCTCGACCTCGCGCAGGCGTTACCCTCGGAGATCTTCGCCGTCGCCGCCTCGGCCTTTCTGGATGCCGTCGGCGCTTCGACCGGACCGCTTTACGCGACAGGTTTCCGCAGGGCTTCGCAAGCGCTGAAATCGGATGAATCGCTCTCGCCGGCCTGCCAGGCGATGATCGTCGACGAAATGAGGGCCGGTATTCAGCAGCGCGGCAAGGGACAACGTGGCGATAAGACGATGCTCGACGCCTGGATCCCCGCCGCCGAAGCCGCCATCAACGCGAGCGCGCGCGAACTCGCCGTTGCCGGCATGTGGAACGCCATCCTGGAAGCCGCTGAAGCCGGCGCGAACTCGACAAGCTCTATGGTCGCGGCCCGCGGGCGGGCGGCGCGGCTAGGCGAGCGATCTTTGGGACATATCGATCCAGGTGCGGCTTCGGCCGTGATCATCTTGCGGGCAATGCGGGATGCGTTTGTGGAAGCGCGACTGAACAACAGCTAATGTTTTCTTAGTATACAATGAACTGGCCCTGCGGAAAAACACCAGAAAATCCGCACGGAAAGTGCCCACGGAAATAATATAACGAAAGAGAGGAAAAAATGCCGGCTCCTATTGAGGAGTATTGATGGAATGGATGCCCCCTACCGACGGCATCGCGATGTGTCAAAGTGACGTTCGCCAAAACGTCACCTAGAGGAGAGAGCATCCATGAAGGAAGTTAGCATTGTCGGCCTGGACCTTGCAAAGCGGGTGTTTCAAGTTCATGCCGCAGGAAGCGATGGTAGCGTTGTCCTGCGCAGAAAACTGTCACGCAGTCATGTCCTTGCGTTCTTTACAGAATTGCCGAAGTGCATCGTTGCGATGGAGGCGTGCGCCACCGCCCATTATTGGGCACGAGAGATTGGCAAGCTTGGTCATGACGTGCGCTTGATCCCGCCGGCTTACGTGAAGCCCTTCGTCAAGCGGCAAAAGAATGATGCTGCCGACGCCGAAGCTATCGTTGAAGCCGCTACTCGCCCGTCCATGCGGTTCGTAGCATCCAAGACAGAAAGCCAGCAGGCCTGTTCGATGATCTTCCGGACGCGGGATCTGTTCGTTCGTCAGCGAACGCAGCTTATCAACGCTTTGCGCGCCCATCTTGCCGAGCATGGGGTTATCGCGCCACAGGGAACTGCTAACTTGCCTTTGCTCACGCAGATCATCGAGGAAGACCGCTCCGGCCTCGAACTTATTGTCGTGGAAACCGCTCGGCTTTATCTTGAGCAGATTGAGGCGCTCTCTTCTCGAATCATTGGCTTGGAAAAGGCGCTCAAGTCGGAGGCAAAACGCTCTGAGAACACGGCTCGATTGATGTCCATGCCAGGAATGGGACCAATCACCGCCATGGCGATTGAGGCTTTCGCCCCAACCATGACGACATTCCGCAAGAGCCGAGACTTCGCGGCCTGGCTAGGTCTGGTACCGAGACAGCATTCGAGCGGAGGAAAGCAGGTACTTGGACGAACATCGAAGATGGGTCAGCGCGACATCCGACGGCTTTTGATCATCGGCGCAATGACCGTGATCCGATGGGCATGCCGGAAGGCTCCTCCGGAGAACTCATGGCTTGCACGGATGTTGGCGCGTAAGCCCCGCATGCTCGTTGCAATTGCTCTTGCGAACAAAATGGCGCGAACGATCTGGGCCATGATGACGAAGAACGAAATTTACAGGAATTCTAGCCCAGCCGCGGCCTAGCAAAACGCTGCGCTGTTGCCAGGCGGAATCGTCGGCGTGTGAGGAGGTCAACGAACGGTAAGGACAAAGATCGGTGAGAGTGAGCCTGGAAATGCATCCGGAGCAATGAGCTAAGAGCTCGCAGTATTGATTTGCACCAGGTTCGCGTAAATCCATACCGGCCAGCGGCCAAGATCAGGTCGCGACGAAAGGCCTGATACATGACCGCACCCGATCACACGACCAAATCGCTCGATAAAAGCCTTGCATGAACGGGGGCATCCATACATGCTCCGGTACTGACACCAAACTAGAGCAACTGCTTCCGTGGAGCTAGCAGCCCTCGTTCCCAAGGCAAGAGCAGACTGTCGAACCGGCAACCTTCAGCGGTGGATTGCTTTGGCAATAGCCCCTCCAACTCCAAAGAGCGCAACATATGATTTGGGCTATCACTTCAGTTCTGGCATTTTATCTCGGAGCACTAAACACTTTGCTTGCCCGTGTGGCGGGGACATGCACCCAAGGAGAAGCGGACCGCCTTTGGGGCGTGGTGATATCTATTCCTTTCTATCTCGTCGCAGTGCTTGGTCTGTTTCAGACAAAATACCTCAGAGCGGCGACGATTGCTTGCAGCCCCGTTTTCCTCTTCACACTCTGGCAAGCTGCCTTCGCCGTCAGGCTCTCATTCGACATTCTCGTTTACGATGCCAGTGCTTGCGAAGTTCTCGAGGGCATGCCTTATCCGAATAGCGGAGCGGAGATCGCATTTGCTGTTCTCTGGCCTCTCGTTGGATTTGGAACCCTCGTGGCCTTAACGTTGGTCTACATCCTACGCCGACCGCAGAACGGTCTCGGTCAAAGATAAAAGCCGAACGGCATTTCGCAATTGTAACGACAAGGCGGTCTTCACCGAAGGGTTACTTTTCCTCACCGCTAAGCTCGCTTGCTGATCTCATCCAGGAAGAAGGTGCCAAAACTTTCCGCCAAACGTTCACCCGGATTCGTCACAGAGGCAGCCGGCGTCCATTCTACGACGGGATACTCGTCTTCTGAGTTCACGACGGAACTATCAAGGCAGAAAATGGGACCATAACCGCTGCTCATAATGGTGATATGGGTCCCAGGAAAGCCGGCAAGTTTGCGATTCTCCAAAGTCTGCCAAACCATGCTGGGCACAGAACTGCCGGGTATCTTGTTGGCGATGATTCCGTAGAATTCGGCATCATCAAATGAGCCTACCCCCAAAGTCGTCAGGAACATGCAATAGCTGGGTGGCATTCGAATACCCAACATCTGCTCTGCAGCGTCGACATTGTCGTCCGGTGCCGGGCCGAAGAAATCTGAGGCGGCTGGTTTAGCTCGCACAATTGCAAGCGCCTGCTCAAAGGCCAGTAGTCCTTTCATGGAAATTACGTGGTTCTCCAGATAACATCTCAAACTCTCATACGCCGAATAGTGCTATGTTGTCGTCATATTCCGAGTTTACTGCCGAAGTTCGAGAAGGATCATCATTGCCTGTTTTTTCTTCGTTAACGCCACGTCAGCAGAAGACCGCCCGGCGGCATTCTTGCGGTGGGGATTTTCACCTTTTTTTATAAGCAGTTCAATCAGCGGCAAACGGGGGCCTGGGTAGAGCACTGCTGTCCACAATCCGTCATTACCATATTTGTCGAGACAACTCAGATTGGCGCCCTTGTTGATAATACTTGCCGGGAGATCCTTCATGTCTCGTGAAATTGCATACTATAGGGCTGTTTGGCCATTGTCGTCCTGATGATCTAATGGAACTTCAGCCTGCAGAATCGTCTCAGCATATTCGGCTCTATAAGCGGTCGCCTCCTGAAGATAGCTGCGATTATCTTGACTGATCTCAGTTACATCCTGGATCACATCGGGATCGAAATTAGGGTTTGTCCGCAATTCCGCGAAAAGATCCACCATTCTTTCTACTCCGCTTCGCGGCGAGGACTGCAACTCAAGATGACTAAGTCGCCAGGCCGCTTCGGAAGAAATTGCGAAGTCGCTGCTTAGCTTTGCCGAAGCACTGCAGAAAGCTACCGCGGCCCTATCGGGCGCACCACGACCGACTGTCCATATCCTCGCGCGTCGATCAGATTGTATTCCATGGTCTGCGCGACGATAGCAAAATGCTCAGGCGCCTTCAGGCGCTTGAGGTGAGAAAAAGCTCAAGACTTGGTCTCCAAGAGCAGTTTGACATCTATGCGGCCTCTTGCCGTTCGGCAACTCCGACCCATGGGCTGAGAAGCTTCAGCGCCATTTCATCCGCCTCGACAAATGCTTGAGATAAACGCGCCATATCAAGGCATTGGCTCGCATCCATGACGAATTTTCTGGAAGGCACGAGGCACCAAACGTCAATCATCCAATCGGACGTACTGCCGTATATTGCCCCCTTTCTAATTTCATCAGATGGAAGGTGCCCAACTGGGCCAGGATTGTGAAATGCTCAAGCGCCTTTACACGCCGGATGTTCTCGATCCGCCGCATGGGACTATCCAGACCGACTATCGCAACCGCTGGAAAGTAGCCGTAGCATTCGTCTCGTTCCAATAAGCCGTAAGACGATACACAGCGATCGAACATAGGCTCGCCTTGAGCGTCGAATTCTTCGTAGTCTCTACGGTCTGAGACGAGTAGCGAGCGAGCGAGAATGTTTGGATCCGAACTGCGTTCCCGCTTTTCAAAGCCGGGGGGCAGGATGAATTCGGTTGGTGCGAGCTTGCTGGATGTCAATCGCAGATCAACAAGATCGATCTCGAAGTGATCATGTCGCTCAGACCAGCAAACGAGCCGACCAAACGCGGATTGTGCGATCACGAAGCAATCTTTGTGGCTAAAATCAGAATCCGCGCCGAAAACCAAAGCGAGGATGGACGAAAATTCCGCCGGATCACAATATTGTACCTTTCGATCGAAATAGTCACCCAGCCCATATGCGCGCAAAAAATCCATAAAGCTGCTGGGCAGGCATTTAGAAAGGCGGGCATCCTGCTCCACCGTGAGTGGAATGCATCTCTGTGGCGGCCCTATTTCGTCAATCGTGTCCGCAAAAAAAGAATCAAGCATTTTACACCCATGCTATCGTTATTTTTCGCCGCGTATCTTTAGTTCGACCTTCGTAAGGCTTCCAGCTTTTCGCCCTGCAGACGTCCCGCGACAACCAAACGACAATCGCTTGCTATCACCCCAATCAGTACGGCAGTGGATTATTTCCTTTCGAACCGGCGACCGCGACTCAGAACGAGTTGCTCACCACACCGTTTCGCAAGAGCTTGCGAAGTCGCTGCTTAGCTTCGCCGAAGCACTGCAAAAGGCTACCGCGGGCCTATCGGGCGCACCGCGACCGACTGTCCATATCCTTGCACGTCGATCAGATTATATTCCATGGCCTGCGCGACGATAGCAAAATGCTCAGGCGCCTTCAGGCGCTTGAGGTGAGCAATATCCGCAATTCCGCCAAGGGCTAAAGCGGGCACGAAACCATAACATTCGCCAATTTCGAGAGACCCTAGCTTCTTGGCTGCCCGCTTGAATAGGGGCTTACCGGCGTCGTCTTCAAAATCCAGCGCCTGATCCGATAGCCAAAATGGTACCGAGACCGCATTGACTGCCATCGGTCCTGCATGCTGACCCTTGACAAAGTTCTTGTGTGTCAAACGCCCTTCATAAATACTGATATTGCCATACCCGTACTCTTCCATCCAGAAGAAGATGACACCAAAAGCGGAGTATGCGAAAGCATGGCAATTGTCGTGCGAAAAATCTCTGTCAGCGCCCAAGATAAGAGCAAGAACTCCCCTCATATCGTCGGGATGGCATGATTGAATGAGGCCGTCACGCAAAACCGACCGACCAATATTGAAGCAAAAATCGGCAACTTGGTTTGGAAAAAATCTCCGGAGCGCTAAATGCTCCTGGTCCGTAAACGGGATCTTCAAAACCGGATTCCCATATTTATGCACTATATCTTCATAAATCTTATTCATACAAACGCTGCTTCAGCCGATTTTCCTCACAACTTTCGATACACCGTAGCCCTCAACATCAACAAGATTAAAATCATTTGTCTGCGCTACGATGGCAAAGTGCTCGGGTGACCTAAGACGCTTCAGATATTGAAGCTCTGGAGACCCGCCAAGTGCCAAGGCGGGCACGAAGCCATAGCACTCCCCTATCTGGAGCGACCCTAGTTTCTTAACGGCGCGCTTGAAAAGCGGTTTATCGTTCACATCGTAAAAGTCTGCATCCGTACCGAATGGCGTTATAAAGGTGCGATCGGTATTGGCATCTCTCGACAGGTTTTTCGTCAGCAAGCGACACGTCACGCTCCCCGCGATGATGTCAACTATCGTCAGCCCGTAATCCCTGTGCCAACAAAAAATCTCGCCAAAAGCGCTGTAGGCGTATGCATGGCAATTTTGATGGGAGAAAGTCTCATCGCCACCAAAAATCAAAGTCAATACTGAGTTCTGATCATCAGGGTGGCAGATCTGGATTTGTCCATCTTGAAAAACTGCGCGGCCAAAGGCGCTCATAAATGCGATTAGCTCCTCCGGAAATTTCCCAGCTAATTGGTGCATTTCCTCTTTAGCGAAAGCTACATGTAATTGGGGGGCACCGAAATCCTCTATATACTCTGCAGCCTCCCTCGATAGCTTCATCTCAACACTTCCTCAGTTCGAAATTCCTTTTTTTGCCTAAATTCTTGGCGTCATTTCACGTAGTCTTCCAGCGATTATGATCCGCGATCTCTCCGCTGCGAATCGAGGGGTCCAAGGAAACTTCAGAAGAATCACAATGGATGACCAGATTTAGCAATCTCATATTGAGCTCTGATACGTATCAAGCAGCACTGGCGAAAGGTAAGCTGCCGACGCTCAACTAGCCAATCGGCCGCACCGCCTGCAGCCCGCCTGAAACAGGTTTGGTAAGATAGAAGCGCTGTAACTGGGCAAGGAAGGTGAAATGCTCAAGTGCCTTCACTCGCCTAATGTGCTCTACGCTTTGCGCTGGGCCGAAAGCGCCGGCAATCGCTAAAGCAGGGAAGAAACCATAGCATTCGCTTGTCTCGTTTGCGCCGTAGGCGTGTTGGCATGCTGCAAACATCGGAGTACCGGCAACATCCAGGAAATCTGCCTCTTCTTCATCCGGAATCATGCCCGACGCAATATGCTCCGCACTCGCTTTGGGCGGCCAGTTTTCCGATGTTGTAAGAGCTCTGCAATAAATGACATTCAGGGGCAACTCTATCCGAAAATTGTAGAGCTTGTCTGACCAACAATAAAGAACACCGAAAGCAGTGTAGCCGAAGACGTGGCAATCCCGATGGTGAAAATCGTCGTCGGCACCGAATACCAGCGCAGTGACCGCCCGCATCTCCTCCGGATTGCACATGGTAAATAGACCATTGTGAAAAGAGCAGAAGCCCTTTTCCTTGATAAAATCGACCACTACCTGCGGCAGCATCCGATGCAACTCCGAAAGTTCCGCGTTCGATGCGCGCCGGATTTGTCTGACTGGGCCATACTCGTCCAAGGCATATTGAAAATTTTCATGAATTGCCGGCATGATCTATTTACACCTCTTCAACTCGACATGCATCTTTTCAGCGGCTCGACCACTGCGGCGCATACGTTCTGCCTCTTCTCCCAATGAGGCGGCGCGCCCCTTCTGAGTCCAGCTGCTTCCAATGTGAGAATTTACGTCACCCGCCCCAAGTATCGGATTGCCAGCCGCATCTCTAGAAAATACTGTCGGATTACCACCCGCGACCATATCAAGAAAGTGAGTAGCGTGAAGTCCCTGCATATGATTCTTAATATCCACGTCAGACCAGCCCTTATCTTTTAACATTTGTTTGTATTCATTTCGATGCTGGGTCTGTGCATAAGGTTGCCTAAGGGCGTCGGTACCTCCTGCCTTATCAAGCACCCAGTGGGAATAAGCCATATCATCAGCGGTCATATCGTTGATCGTCTTCATTTGCTCGTCAAGCTGACGATCATATTCCGCAAGATCAATGCCAGGAGGTGCTTCGAAGCAATCCACGTGATGGATGCGCGTACTTCGCGCGCCGTCCTTCCCCTCTTCCTTCGCCTCGCGCGCGCGCTCCGCCTGCTTTTCCTTTTCCCTGATTTCCTCTGCTTCTTTCCTAAGTTTCTCGGCCTTTTTCAGATCGCCAAGTTCTTCCGCAACCTCGGCGGCTCTCTCGAGCATCTTCAGCTTTTTCAATGGGTTGACGATCTCAACCGCGATGCCAGCGACCGCACCGACCGCACCGGCAACGCCGTGCTTCTCGTAGCCCGCCTCAACGCCATGCCAAGCCCCGACGGCTTGATCCTTCGCCCAGCCGCCCGTCGCCTTTGCGCTGCCAACCGGATCGTTCCACACCTCACCAGCCACATGCGCTGCGCCGCCGGCAATATTCTTCGTGCCCTGCCAGATCTCCGAGCCGGTCGGAATGCTATCATAGGCGGATTGAGCGTCCCGGCCGATCTGAGATGGGTCGTTCCACCATTCGCCAACCTTGTTGAATATTCCCTCGCCGCTGGACGCCGTGCCCGATGTTGCCGTCATCCCCTTCCAGAAATCGCCACCCGTGTCTTTCGCGGCATCCCACCAACTCCTGTCCTGGGCATCGTTACCGTCGGGTGGCATATCCATCGCCGTGGATTTCACATTGACATACTCCCCAGGGCAGTTGCCGTTATTCAATGTGCAACGATCGGTGTGACGTTGCACCGGAACGCCATTTGCTCGAACGATGTTGGATGATGTGACTGGCGTTACGACATTTCCCACCGTGCCTGATTTCACGCCTAGGCCCGTACCAGGTTGGTCTCCGTATGTAGCCGTGAAACGTGAATCGGAACGCTTGATGACATCGCCATTGGATCTCACGTCCGGAGAATAGTTCTGTTTATCATCAGCCTTGCCCCATACCATGTATGGCACGGGTGCAGTTGGCGATTTGCAGACATCCGGCGACAAGCAAATCGCAATTGCACTGCTGTCATCTGGAATAAGCTCCGGTGGCGGCGGAACAGCGGCGGTGGGGCGTGTCTGCTCCACAGGCTTCGCCGCCTCCTTCTTGGGAGGTGGCCAAGGCCCGTCATATTTGAGCATGGGGCTGCTGCCGTCCGGCGTCTTTGTAAGCAACGTGCCAGACATCGGGGGGCCGATGATTTTGGTATCGGGAGGGAGGCCATAAAGAGCGGCAAAGTCCCCATCATAAATTGGGTCTGGAAATTGCCTCTCGCCCATCACGCCACTCCTTCGACGGAACTTGCGAAGGCAAGACGCGGCAGGCCGCGGCGCTCCGGCCAGGGGAAACCAATTCGCCACGTCAGGAAAACACGCCCGACACCGGGCCGCATGTCGAAGTGGACACCGTCGAGCACCATGGGACCCCGCGCCGGCCCCATGCCTCGATCGATCGTAGCCTCCAGCCGGATGTTGGGGAGACGACCGCGAAACATCCCCAGTCCCGGCAAAAGGTGATCTAGTTCGAAAGGCTCGTCACCCCGTAGCCAGGGATCCGCCACCAGGTCGGGATGCGCCGCCTGCCAGAAGGAAAAATCGAAGTCGCGCGGAAGCAGCGGATGCCGATCGTTCAGCCAGGCGTCGTCATAGGTACCGGCTTTCTGGATCCGATCCTCCCAGAATGGCGAAAGCGGACCAAGGCCCGCCGGCGCTGGCCTATCATTGACAGAGCGAATGGGCGCATCCGCGTCCTCGATCTGCGGCGCCGGCCATTCTGGTCTTTCGAAGAATTGATCCTCGTTGACAAGTCCAACCCCCACCGGATTCCGTTCGACTGCCTCGCCGTCCTCGAGCCGCCCACCGAACGCAAACCGCCAATCGATTGGGACATGGGTTACGGCGTCGCCCGCGGTCAACTCCCAGCCGTCAAGGGCATCCTCTTTCTTCTTGTCGACCAGCCCGCGCCAGGTCTTGCGGGTCTTCGCACGCCAGAAACGTGGTCCGTGGACGCGCAGTCGTTTCTGAACGGGACCGACTTTGAGGCCGCATATCCACGAAGAAGCTGCCACACCGTCCGGAGCAAAGGCGGCACCGATGAAGGTTACGTCCGTGCCCGGCTTGAACGGTGCCAGATCCGTGCAGGCCATTTGCGGCGTCTGGTGCGGATCGCCGTCATAGGCATCCGACATGACTAGTGGCCGCTGGACATCAGCCATGACCAGCGGACCACCATTCGCCAGCTTGAACGTGCCTCTGGCGACAACGACACCAAGCAGATCGCCCGCCAGGTTGTACTGGCGAAAAGCGAGCGAGGGAAAGGGCGTGCGATTATCGACCGACATCAGCGCGTCAGCCCTGCGCCGTCGTATCCGACGAGGTCGGCGATGCCTCGGCAAAGCCGCCGCCTGGCTTATTGAGATCGACGACCTTGCCGTTGATCTGTGTCGGTCCGGATGCCGTGAAGTTGAAATGCGTCCCCAGAATGATGACCGTGCCGTCCTGACGCATGATGAACTTCGAAGCACCGCATTCGATGACGAACTCTTCGCCGACGATTACCTTCTTGAATTTACCGACCTTTTCGAGCGATGTCTGACCGACATTCGTGACCTTGCTCACGCCAATCTGCTCAACGCGGGCAACACCGACAGTATCCGACTTGAAAGAGCCGACAATGGTATTCATGATCCCCGGTAACGGGAAAAGATCCGACGCGGCGCTTCCAACACCACTTCCCGATCCCGCCAGCGCCGTACCTGCATCGGCACGCGGACTAGGGCCAGAGACGACACCTTCACGGCTGCCAAGGCCGCCGGCACTTAAGAAGCCAAGGGCAGAGGACGCCAGCGTACCGGCAAATGCGGCAAGGCCGGCTCCGCCTCCGCCGGCGATCTGACCTGCCTGGGAAAGTAGCCCGGCCGTCTGTCCCGAAAGCCCTTGCACCGCTCCCATCAAGGCCACCGCCATCGGGCCTGTACCACCGACCACCGTATTAACCGATCCGCCGATCTCATGCTTCTGATTGCCGCTGACCTCGACCGCACGGTTGCCGCCGATGGAGGCGACTTCGTGGCGGTCGACGCGTTTGGTGCGGTCGTTGCGGATGCGTGTCGTCTGGTCCTTCTGGGCGTGGAAGAACATGTTCTCGCGGCCGGCATCATCCTCGAAGGTCATTTCGTTGAAGCCGGTGCCCTTGTGCGTGTTGGAGCGCATGACCATGCGGGTCTTGTTGCCCGGCAGGTCGTAGGGCACGCCATTGCTCGGGTTCGGCACGACGCCCGTCACCAGCGGCCTGTCCGGATCGCCGTCGATGAAGGCGACCATGACTTCCATGCCGATGCGCGGAATAACCTGGCCGCCCCAGGAGCCGCCCGCCCAGTTCTGGGCGACACGCACCCAACAGGTGTCCGATCCGTCCTTCTTTGCCTTTCGATCCCAAGGGTACCAGAGTTTGATGCGGCCATATTGGTCCGGATGGATCTCCTCGCCGTCGGGACCGGCGACGATGGCGACCTGCGTGCCGCGGATGCGCGGCCGCTCGGTCTTGCGATGGGGCGTCATCGGCACGCGTGACGGCACCGCCTCGAACTCGTTGGTATATTCCGGCTGATCCATGTTGGTTTCGTAGGAGGGATCGACGGCGACGTGGGTCGCGCGGATGATCACGTGCTCCTCGTAGACATGTTCGGGATGGGCAACCTCATAGGGTGTAAACCGCCGGCCCGCCTCCAGTATCCGCGATGTCGAACGCCCGACGACGCGATTGTGGTCGGCCTCGCTCGCCTGCATGCGAAGCTTCTGCGCCCGCTCGGCCTCCGAGACAGAGGCGATGCGAGCGGGATATTCGTAGAGCTCGCGCTTCATCGCCCCCGGCATCTGCACCAGCGAAGGCGTGGTGGTGCCCGGCACGATCTGCGGGGTTTCGAAGTTCCAGTCGGCGCCAGCCCGTTGACCGGGGATATAAGCGTAATGCTTCATCCATTCATTGATATGGTTGCGGTCGGTCGACCCCTGAGCGAGACGCACCCTGCTCTCACCCTGCGCTGATGGCGATGGTCCGGCCCATGAGTTCGCGCCATCCGCGACATGCAGCCGGTGGCTGCCATTCTCATGGGAAAACCAGTAGAACAGGCCGTCCTCTTCAAAACGGCGGGTCAGATAGTCCAGATCGGTCTCGCTCCATTGCACCGAATAGTGCTGTGGCGGCGGTGTCGTGAGCACGCCGGAGACGTCGGGTGCCGGAATGCCATGCTCGGAAAACAGCGTTTCGACGATGTCGATGCTGGTCTTGTCCATCCATATGCGGCAGTCCGAGCGCTGCGACAGCAGCCACATTTGCGGCTTCAAGACCATTGAATAGGAGCGCAGCCCGCGCGTGATTGGAGGCCCCTCCTGAAGAGAGGTCACCAGACCGTTGAAGGGACGGCGAACGCCGTCGCCGCCATCTTCGGACTGCTGGACTTCGATAGAGATATCCACCAGGCGGCCGATCAAGTCCTCCGGCTGGATGACTTCCCGCTTGGCGCGCACGGAAAGCCGGATATCGAAAAGCGAGGATACGCCTTCCGTTATCGTCACCCGCTCCGGCAGGAGCTGGTCCGTACCAAGCGGCGAGACGACCCTGAGATTTCGAGTCGCCTGGATGAAATCATTGGCCGAAGGCTGGTCGTTCATCTGTGCGTCATCCTACCCGTGAGCTCGCTGCACCCGCCTTGCCGGCGCTACCGAGCACCTGCTTGCGGCCGCCGACGAGATAGGCCATCTGAAACAGCGTGCCGTTCGGCAAGGTCTCGTGCATGCCGGGGCCGTAAAGCACTTCCGGCGTCAGGATCTTGCCGATCTCGGCGCGTGAAGCGACCGTGCCGAGCAGATAGGCGCCTCGCGCCATATAGGCCCGGGTCTCGCCGTCGGTGACGGAATAGTTGAACTGGGCAACGAACACGGAATGATGGTTGGTGTCCATCTCCCGGATGATGTTGGCTTCGTTGTTGCGCAGCCATCGCTGCAACCAGTGCGTCAGCGACATTTCATTGGCTTTTTCGGAAAACATCCGAAAGAGAGATGCAGCGGCACCCATGGCCTGGTTCCGGGCGGCGAATTCGCGCGGACCACTGGGATAGGAGAAGTAATCATAGGAAGGACCGCGGCCTGCACGCCTCATTGGCGGAAGGTCGGTCTGCCTCACCGGCTCCATTTGCAGCGCCGGTGATGAAACGGAAAAATCTACCATGGCGACCTCGATGAAAAACGTTGTCAAAAACGTGCAAATCGCAGCCGCAGCGGCGATTTAGCATCGAACACGGTTCCGGCGCGTCTAATCGCAACGCGCCGGAAAACGGTGCTATCGTTAGGCAGCCTTGGTCGTTGCCAGGTCGTAGGAAGCGATCATCGGCGACTGCGGCGACTGCGAGTCGTCGTAAGGCGTGTACTTCACTTCCATCTTGGTGAAGTTGAGCTTGATCGTTTCGACCGGGCGATCGCCATTGGAATCGACCGAATAGCTGGCGATCAGCGTATTGGTGAGCGTGTATTCGATATAGGTATCGCCCGGGTTGCCGGTCGTTACCAGATGGATCACGGCCTGCTTGCCGGTGCGGCCCGAGCATGCTTCCTGGAACAGTTTGGTCGACGAGGAATCGCTGACCTTGGTCAGGATCACTTCCGAAACGGTGGGCTCGGAAGCTTCACGGTTCGCTGCCGAACCGGCCGACGTTTTCATGTTGCGTGAAACGTTCCAGTGGATGACTTCGATATCCATCCACTTCTTGTGCTGTTCGTGGGTGGCATCGCCCTGAATTCCGTCGATTTGCAGATAAATCGGCATGCTCTCAGCTCTCCTGTTGGGATTGAATTCGCCTTGTCGCTGCAAGGCGGGTTACCTTTCCGTCTAATGCCGCATCCGGACATGGTTCTCGTCCGGGGCTGCCTCATTCGCCGTGCCGCCTGTTTTGCGGCCAGCGAATTCATTGTCGTCCACCGGATTTTCCTCGATGAGGAACCGGTGATCGCCAAAACTGATGGTGATGCCGGCGACCTTGCATCCCGCCGCAACGGCATCGAGAAAGAAGGTCGACAATTCGGGCAGAAGATCGCGTCCGATCATGGTCTCGATGGCGCGGGCGCCCATTTCGCTCGCCTTGGCGCGGGCGACCAACGCCTCTCGGGCCTCTGCCGACAGTGAAACCGATGTGCCGTACGATGCCGCGACGCGATCGCGAATGCGACCGATCTGGATGTCGACGATGCCGCTCAGCGTCGCGCCATTCAGCGGCAGGAAGGGCAGAACCGTTGTACGGCCGACGAAAGCGGGCTTGAAATGTTTCTGCAGTTCTGGAAGCAGCAGGGCTTCCAACGCTTCGCCCTCGGGCATCGTCTCCGGATCGGAGGCAAACGCCGCCAGCAATTCCGAGCCGGTATTGGCAGTCATGACGATGGTGGTGTTCTTGAAATCGATATCGCGGCCTTCGCCGTCGCGGAGCGTTCCCTTGTCGAACACCTGGTAGAACACTTCCTGGACGCCGGGATGGGCCTTGTCGATCTCGTCCAGAAGCAAGACGCCATAGGGGCGGCGGCGCACGGCTTCGGTAAGCACCCCGCCCTCGCCATAGCCGACATAGCCGGGCGGCGATCCGAGCAGCAGCGAAACCTTATGCTCTTCCTTGAACTCCGACATGTTGATGGTCGTCAGATATTGGCTGCCGCCATAAAGAAGATCGGCCAGCGATAGCGCCGTTTCGGTCTTGCCGGTTCCCGACATGCCGACAAACAGGAAGACGGCGGGCGGGCGGCGCGGATCGGAAAGTCCGGCACGGGCGGAGCGCATGGCGGCCGAAATCCGCTCGATCGCGGCATCCTGGCCGAGGACGCGCTCCTTGAGCCTGGCATCCAGCGTCTTGACCGTCTCGACCTGATCCGACAGAAGCTTCCCGACCGGAATACCGGTCCAGCGCGCGACGATGCCGGCGATGACTTCCTTGTCGACAACCCGGGGAACCAGGGGCATCTCTCCGGCAAAGTCGGCGAGATTGCGTTCCGCCTGCGCCAGCGCCGCACGAATGGTTTCCGGGGACGAGCCATGGGGCGGGAAAAGCGCGACATTGTCGCCACGCACGGGCGTCTCGTCTTCGGTCGGCTGCGCGCCGGCATCTTTTAGCAAGGCTTCAATTCGGTCAGCCTCCTTCGATAGCCGGATCTCCTCGTCAAGCTTGGTCTGCAGCCGCTCGATCTCGGCGATTACTTCACGTTTCTCGTTCTCGATGACGGCCAGGCGGGCGTTGAGCTCGGGCGCGGGCGACTCAGCAGAAAGCGCATCGACCTCGGCTTCCAGCATCTCCTGCTCGTAGCGCAGGCCTTTCAATGCCTCGGGGACAGTTTGTCGAGCCAGGGATACGGCAGCAGCAGCCGTATCGATGAGGCTGATCGCCTTATCCGGCAGCTGTCGCGCAGGGATGTAGCGCGCCGAAAGGCGAACGGCGGCGGCCAGCGCCTCGTCGCGAATGCGAACCTTGTGATGAGCCTTGAAGCTGTCGACGACGCCTCGCAGCATGCGGATAGCCGTCTCCTCATCGGGCTCGAGCACCTGAACAACCTGGAAACGTCGCGTCAGCGCCGCATCCTTCTCGATGTGGCGCTTGTATTCGCTCCAGGTCGTTGCCGCGATCGTTCTCAGCTCCCCGCGCGCCAGTGCCGGCTTCAGGATGTTGGCGGCGTCGCCCTGCCCGGCCTGACCGCCGGCGCCGATCAAGCCATGGGCCTCGTCGATGAACAGAATGATCGGCTCCGCTGAAGCCCGCACCGCGGCAACGACACCGTGCAGGCGGCGTTCGAACTCCCCCTTCACGCCCGCTCCAGCCTGCAGCAGGCTGAGATCCAGCAGCAAAATTCGAACCGACTTCAGCATGTCCGGCACGCTGCCGGCGGCAATCTCAAGTGCCAGCGCCTCGGCGACCGCCGTCTTGCCGACGCCGGCCTCGCCGACCAGGATCGGATTGTTCTGTCTGCGTCGCATCAGGATGTCGATCACCTGACGGAGTTCGCGGTCGCGTCCGATGACGGGATCTATGCGGCCAAGCTTGGCATCGGCCGTCATGTCACGGGTGTAAAGGCGCAGAAATTCGTTCTCGCCGGCACTAGGAATCGGCTCGGAATGTGGCGTCGATGAAGCTGCACCAGCGGTCGACGATACAGCACTCAACCGCTTTTCGAGCGCGTTGCGGTCGAGATTTCGCAGCGAAGGCGCCATGCCGCGGGCCATGATTCGCAGCGATTGATCGTCGGTCAGCGCGGTGAGGAGGTCGGCCAGGGCGATGCTGTGCCGGCCACATTGAAGCGAGGCAACAAGCCAAGCTTCTCGCATCAGCGCAAGCAGCTGTTGGGATAGCACCAGTGCTGTCCCGCCGTCCCGCGGCAGCTCCGCGATGGCGGTATCAAGCTCGGCTCGCAGAGCGTGTGAAGATACGTTAAGCCCTTCAAAAAACGAGCAAACTTTAGATACGTCGAGCAGCGCACGTATCCAATGTGCGACATCCACGTTGGCGTGCCGATCGCGCGCAGCGAGAGACGCTGCAGCCTCAAGACCCACACGCAATTCGGGCTCAAGCGTTCTGATCAGACGATTGAGATCGATGTTGAACACGTGGAAATTTCCTCCTTAGGTTTCTAAACTAAGTGCATCCTCCATGCCGCGAGAACAACTAGGGCGGTTATCCAATTGTGTCCAGCCCGCAAACATTAATTTTTGCGAAGCCCTCCGATTTGGCATCGTCACAAATCCGTTACAGAATATACACAGTTGACAACGAAATATATCGACATAACTATCTTGCGCTTAGGCGATGTAGTTGGAAATGTGGAGTTAAGCCCCTGCTCAATGTTCGTGACATAGAGACTCAATTTGACAAAGATGCGCCATGTGGAGAAAACATACGCATCAATACTTCTACTCGTGAAATATACTATAGAATAAAAGACGCAAGGAACCAGGCTCGAGCTACTGAACGAGGTATATCACCTGGTGAGAATATTAGCCTTTCACCTGCTTGGTCAGACGTCAGCAATCTTGGATTGCAGATTGTTTCTTCAAAAAGTAAGGACCTCGAAGTATTAGCGTGGCTGGCGGAAGCAGAACTACGTCTTCGCGGTTTCGAGGGATTGAAGGATGTCTACCAGGCGATAGCGTCGCTTTTAGACAAGCATTGGGAGAAATTTCATTCGGTCGGCGAGGACGACATAGAAGAGCGTCTTGCGCCCTTGGCGGGGCTGAATGGGGTCGGCGGCGAAGGCACGATCATCCAGGCGATCAGGCTGACAGCGCTCGTGCCCGGCGTGAAATTCGGCCAGTTTTCGCTCTGGGATTTCCAGCTTTCGCAACGACCCAACGAGACCAGGCGACGCGAGGAACTGAACCAGGCGGTAATAGAAGCCGGCACGTCGGCGATGAGTGCCCATCTCGAACATGTCACCGGCTGCATCGCTGCCTTCGAGCGGCTCGTCTCCATCGTGAACGAGCGCTGCGGGGCGAAGGCGCCACCAAGCTCCAACACGCACAATGTCCTGCTTGAGGCCGCATCAGCGCTTCGCACGCTTGCCGGCATCGAAGCCCAGCCAGTCGAAGCCGCGGTCGTGCCGCAAGCGCCGGAAGGGACGAACGAACCGGCTCAGCCGCGTGCCCGGCCCTTGAGCGCCGAATCGATTGGCTCGCGCGAGGAGGCATTCGAGCTGTTGCTCGCCGTTGCGCGCTACTTCCGTCGCACCGAGCCGCATTCGCCGATCTCGATGGCGATCGAGACGATGGTGCGGCGTGGGCGTATGGATTTCTCGGAACTATTGGCCGAATTGCTGCCGGAGCAGCAGGCTCGAAACGCCGTGCTGACGGCCGCCGGAATTCAGCCGAAATCCAACAAGAGCGGGTGACCGGTACAACCTGCCACACAACTTTTTGCAACCCGCCCTTTCCAAAATCGAGTTGCGCCACATGTGAAAAGCGAATTTTGCCGCTTGGGATTGAAGGAGAAGCTTATGGCGAGTGTTCATGAAAAACTAGAGCGAGTGCGCAAGCCGAGGGTCCACATCAAGTACGAAGTGGAGACCGAAGGCGCCATGGTCGTGAAGGAACTGCCCTTTGTCGTCGGCGTGCTCGGCGATTTCTCAGGCAATCCGACCCAGCCTCTGAAGCCGTTCGGCGAGCGCAAGTTCGTCCAGATAGACCGGGACAATTTCGACGACGTGATGCGCCGCATGACCCCCGGTCTGAACATCACGGTCGAAAACACGCTCGAAGGCAACGGCTCGGATATTGCCGTCTCGCTGAAGTTCGAGAGCATGACGGATTTCGAACCCGGTTCCGTCGTCAATCAGGTCCCCGCGCTAAAGGCCCTACTCGACGCCCGCAACCAGCTTCGCGACCTGATGAGCAAGGCGGACCGTTCGGAAGAGCTGGAGCGGCTGCTCGAAGAGGTCCTGCAAAACAAGGCGGATCTTTCGAAGCTGATGTCCGAACTTGGCGCCCACGAAAAGCCGGCAGCAAGCTGATAGCAATCGGCGGTCCGCGGAGCGGATCGGCCAATCCTGTTTCAAGCAGCCGATAGCGGCGGGCGCACAAGCTTCACCGATATCGCCGCATTTTCCGTAAGGATCGAAAAATGAGCGCTGAAAGCCAGTTGAAGACCAAAGAGGCCGAGTTTGCGCCCGAGGAGGATCTGCTGACGCAGATCGTTTCAGCAACCCGGCAAACCGAACCCGATCGCGCCCAGGACCTCCTGAGGACGCTGACCGACCAGGCCTTGAAGGGCACCGTCACCTACGACCGCAACCTGACGGTCACTCTCAACAACGCCATTGCCGAACTCGATCGCAAGATCTCCCGGCAGCTCGCGGCCATCATGCAATCGCCTGAGTTCGCCAAGCTGGAGGGCAGCTGGCGCGGGCTGCACTATCTGGTCAAGAATAGCGAAACCAGCGTCAATCTGAAGATCCGCGTGCTCAACGCATCGAAACGCGACGTCTCGAAGGATCTGGCAAAGGCCGTGGAATTCGATCAGTCGCGGCTCTTCAAGTCGATCTACGAAGACGAATTCGGCACACCGGGCGGCGAGCCCATGGGTGCGATCATCGGCGACTACGAATTCGACAATTCCTTCGACGACGTGCAGACGCTGCAGGCCATCTCATCGATCGCCGCAGCCGCTTTTGCCCCTTTCATTTCAGCGGCAAGCCCCCGCATGTTCGGCTTCGACGACTATCGTGAGCTTGCCCGTCCGCGCGATCTCGAAAAGATCTTCGAGACGGTGGAATATGCGAAGTGGCGCAGCCTGCGCGACAGCGAGGATTCGCGCTTCGTCACGCTTGCGCTTCCCCGTGTCCTTGCCCGCATGCCCTACGGGCCGAAGACCAACCCGATCGACGAATTCGGCTTCGACGAGACAGAGCATTCCACGACCGGCGAACTCGAGCACAATTCCTATTGCTGGATGAACGCGTCCTACGTGATGGGCACGCGGCTGACGGACGCTTTTGCCCAGAGCGGCTGGTGCACGGCCATCCGCGGCGCCGAAAACGGGGGCAAGGTCGAGAACCTGCCCATGCATATCTTCTCGAGCGACGACGGCGACCTCGATCTCAAGTGCCCGACCGAAGTCGGCATCACCGACCGTCGTGACGCGGAGCTCGGCAAGCTCGGCTTCCTGCCGCTCTGCCACTACAAAAACACCGACTATGCCGTATTCTTCGGTGCGCAGACCACGCATAAGCCGAAGCTCTACGACAAGCCGGAAGCGACAGCCAACGCGGCGGTTTCCGCTCGCCTGCCCTACATGATGGCGACGTCGCGTTTCGCGCATTATCTCAAAGTGATGGGCCGCGACAAGATCGGTTCCTTCATGGAAGCCGAGGACTGCGAAAACTGGCTCAATCGCTGGATCTCCAACTACGTCAACGCCAACGACGACGCAGGTGAGGAATCGCGCGCCAAGTATCCATTGCGCGATGCGAAGGTGACGGTCCAGGAGGTTCCGGGCAAGCCCGGCTCCTACAACGCCGTTGCCTGGATGCGACCCTGGCTTCAGATGGAGGAATTGACCACCTCGCTGCGAATGGTCGCCCGTATTCCGAGCAAGAACTAGGGGGAGACCGCGCGGCGGTCATCCCGCCGCGCGCCTTCAGTCAACCAAGATGATCGCGACGACGATGGAATCGAGAGCCGCCTGGCCCCGTCAGGTGCATCGCGTGATCGCCATGATCGACGATGCCCTTAACCGGCAGGTCAACGCTATCCTGCACCATCCCGAGTTCCAGGCGATGGAAGCACGGTGGCGCGGGCTTGCCATGCTGGTGCACCACACCGGGCAATCGGATGACGTGAAAATCAAGCTCCTAAGCGTCAGCTGGGCACAGCTGTCGCGCCATCTCGAGCGCACGACCGATTTCGATCAGAGCCATCTCTTCGAGCTGGTTTACAGCCGCGAATTCGGCATGCCCGGCGGCGAGCCCTTCGGCCTGTTGATCGGCGACTACGAACTGTCGCCCCAGGATCCAAGCGGCGGCGATACGATCGGCGCTCTGACCCAGATCGGCATGGCCGCCGCCGCCGCCTTTTGCCCATTCGTCGCGGCTGCTTCGCCGCAGGCGATCGGCCTGCAGCACTTCAACGAATTGAACCGGGTCCAGGATTTCTCCTGGCTCGCCTATGATCCCACCCGCATTCGCTGGAACGGGCTTCGCGCGCGGGAAGACTCGCGTTTTCTGGGACTTGTCGCGCCGCGAATCCTGATGCGCTCGCCCTACGAAGCGTTCGCACGCGAACGCGACGATCAATTTCCGTTCCGCGAAAACATTGCCGCCGACGGCAGCACCCTGCTGTGGGGCAATGGCGCCTTTGCCTTTGCAATGATCGTCATTCGCAACTTCATCGAATCCGGATGGTTCGCCGATATTCGCGGTGTGACCCAGGATGCGGTCGATGGCGGCTTGCTGAGCCCGCAGGAGCTGGCGCCCTATGATCTCGGGACCGAAAGTCACGGGCTTTCGCAACAGGCGCCGGTCGAAATACGCCTGACCAATACCCAGGAGCAGCAACTCTGCGAGCTCGGCCTCGTGCCGGTCGCAACCACCTATCTTTCCTCCTCGGTGATCTTCAATTCCAATCAGTCGCTGCATGCGCCGCCGCATTATTCGAGTGAGCAGGCGCGGCAGAACGCCCGCATCGCCGCCATGCTGCAATATGTGCTCTGCGCCTCCCGCTTCTCGCATTATCTCAAGGTCATCATGCGCGACGAGATCGGCCGGCTTGCCGACACAGTCTCGATCGAGCGCAAGCTCAATGACTGGCTCTCCAGCTACACCCTCGGCAACGACGATGCCGACGTGCCGTTGCGCATCCGCTTCCCATTGCGCTCGGCCGGCATCACGGTCGACGAGATTCCCGGCAAGCCGGGCATGTTTGCCTGCACGGTGCGGCTGCAGCCGCATTTCCAGCTCGACGACGTGTCGACAAGTTTCCATCTCATCGCGGAGGTAGCGAATTCGACCCAGGCGCCCTCCCGCCCCGCAAACGCGCCGCAAAGGATGTCCGCATGACTCTCTCCGCCAAGATCGCCGAAGCACTCCGCGAAAATGCACTCGAGAATGCGATCGAGCAGGCGAAGGCGCATTTGAAGGTGGCGCCGGGCGATAAGGACGCCAGACATCTCTTCATCGACCTGCTGATCCTTGCCGGCGACTATGCGCGCGCGGATGCTCAGTGCAATCTCGCCGCCACCTTCGCTCCGGAAGACACGATGGGCTTTGCCTTGCTGCGCAATCAGCTGCGGGCGATGGCAGCGCGGTCTGCCTGGTTCGATGAGGCAGCTACCCCGGATTTCCCGAATGGCCCGACCGGGCTCGACCAGGCGGCACTGAAGGTGGCGGTTGCACATCGCGACGGCTCTCCGGAAACGGCAGCAGCACTTCAATCCTTCGAGGAGCTCAGGGGCGAACGGCCGATGAGCTGGAACGGCCAGCCGGTTTCGGATTTCCGCGATCTCGACGACCGAATTCCGCATGCGCTCGAAGCGATCATGACCGGCGGAGCCTATCTCTGGATCGATTTTTCCAGGATCGCCGCCGTTCGCCTCGAACCCATATCGCGCCCACGCGATCTCGCCTTCCGTGTGGCAGAACTGGAGCTTGCCGATGGCGCCATCGCGACAGTTCTCCTGCCCGCAATCTATCACGGAACGACAGGGGCAAAGCTGCTGCTCGGCCGCGAAACAGAATGGATCGAGGAGCCCACGGGCATCACCACCGGCCGCGGCCAGAAGTGCTTTCTGGCCGGCGACGACCTCGTCTCCTTCCATGACCTCGAGATGCTGGAAGCCGTGTCCCGCAACGCCGACGAAACGAGGCGCGCCGCCCATGGTTGACCCTCTCGAACGCTACAGGCCCCGGGAAAGGATCGTCGCCAGATCGATCATCGATCGGCTGATCGACGAGAACCCGGATCGATTGCAGGACGCGCCGCTGACGGCGGCCGAGCAATTGCGCGAGCTGCGCGAATGCATCCGCCGCGATCTGGAAGCGCTGCTCAACACCCGACGCTGCCCGACCGCACCGCCTTCGATCTATGAGGAACTCGGCGATGCGCTGGTATCCTTCGGCGTCGATGGCATGGTGTCGGCAAACCTCGTCACGGATGAAGCCAAGAGCCGTCTTGCCCGCCTGATCGAGCGGCGGATCGCCCTTTTCGAGACGCGCCTTTCCGACGTGCGCGTGAGCATCCTGAAGAGCCGCGGCAACGGCGAACGCGCCTTGCGCATGCGCATCCAGGCGACATTCCGGGTGCATGAGGGCATGCCGCCGATCAGCTTTGAATCGACGATCGATCCGTCGACGCAGCGTTTCCTTGTGGAGGCCGGCAATGGCTGACGGCTTCCTGCAGCGATACAATGACGAACTCGCCGCCATCCGCCGCCGTGCTGCGCGTTTCGCAGACGCCTTTCCGAAAATCGCCGGCCGTCTGCGCCTGACGGGCGAAGTCGCCGATGATCCCCATGTCGAGCGGCTGATCCAGAGTTTTGCCTATTCGGCCGCTCGCGTGCGTCAGAAACTCGACGACGAGTTTCCGGAACTGACCGACGGCCTGCTCGAAACGCTCTACCCGCATTATCTGGCGCCACTACCCTCGATGAGCATCGTGCGCTTTGCGCCGAGCAACACGCTTGCCTCGGTTCAGACTGTTCCGCGTCACACGGAAATCTTCGCCGAGCCGATCGGCGGCGAGAGCTGCCGCTTTCGCACCACCCAGGATACCGAGGTTGCGCCGATCGAGATCGTCTCAGCTTCGCTGGCGGGCCATCCGATCAGCGCGCCGCCCTCGCCGCATGCCGGTGCTGCCGGTTGCCTGCGTTTGTCGATCCGCGCGCGCGACACCAACAAGCCGTTGAGCGAAATCGGCCTTGATCGGCTCCGGCTGCACATCGGCTCGTCCTGGCAGCAGGCGGTCGCCATCCACGAGCTTCTCGTCAACCACACCCTCGGCATCGCACTTGCGCATCATGCGGATGATCGGGCCCCCGTGATGCTGCCGGCCTGGGCGCTGCGGCCGGTCGGATTCGAACCGGACGAAGCCATACTGCCCTATCCCGCCTCAAGCTTTGCCGGCTACCGGTTGCTGACCGAATTTTTCGCGCTGCCGCAGAAGTTCCTCTTCATCGACATTGTCGGCCTGAAAGCCTGGCAAGGAGAAACGCTGGAGATCTTCATTTATCTCGACGAAACCAGCGCAAAGCTGGAGCGGACGATCTCGGCACGCGATTTCGTTCTCAACGCGACGCCGGTGGTCAATCTGTTCCTCCAGACCTGCGAGCCGATCGCGCTTGACGGCACGCGCACCGAATACCGTGTCCTGCCGGACGCCAGACGGCAGAAGACGCGCGAGATCTATGCGATCGACAGAGTGCTCGTGTCCGGACGCGCCGGCGAGGAGGAGCATTGCCAGCCCTTCTTCGGCCGCAGCCTGAAGGGTGGAGCCTCGTCGCTGTTCTGGCAATGCGCTCGCCGTTTCGATGCCGATGACGGCACCTCGGACATGGAAATTGCCTTCGTGGATCGCGCACACCGCCCCAGTGGGCCTGTAGACAAGATCGCCAGCATTGACGCGCTCTGCCTCAATCGCGAACTGCCGGAACAACTGCCGTTCGGCGGCGGCCATCCCTATCTGCAGCTTGCCTCCGGTAGCGAAGCGGTGGGCGCCGTCGAGGCCCTGATGGCCCCCACCCCTTCCGTGCGGATGAACGAGCAGCAAGGCCGCAACTGGCGGCTCATGTCGCATCTGCAGCTCAACCATCTCTCCATTTTCGACAATGACGGGGCCGCGCTGAAGGACATCTTTTCGCTCTATGCTTTCCGCGACAGCCGCGAGACCAGACAGCTTGCCGATGCCCTGGTGCGGATCGAAGCGAAGAGCTCGATGACCCGTCTAGGCAGTGGCGGCATGGTTCCCGGCACCGATATCCGGCTGGAATTCGATCCCGCGGCGATCGACCGGCCTTCGGCCTATCTCTTTGGCAGCGTTCTCGACCGGTTTTTCGGTCTTTACACCTCGATCAATAGTTTCACCCGTCTCTCCATCTCATTGAAGGGACAATCAAAACCGATTGCCGTCTGGCCGGCACGCGCCGCCGAGCGGCCCCTGCTCTGACGAAAGGATGGGTTGAAGACAATGGAGCAATTCCGGCCGAGTGACAGCGACATGCTCGCATCGCTGCTCGAACGCGACCCCGGTCGTTTCGAGCCGACGACGGCATTCCGCGTTGCCCAACATTCGGCTGGCGATCATCTGTCGGTGTCCTCGCCAGTCGGCGTTTCGCCGGCCCCGCTCGCTGTCAACGATTTCAAGCGGAAAAGCAATGGTGCGTCGCTGAGTGCCAGCATGGGCGGCTTGCTCGGCCCGCTCGGGGCAATGCCGCCGAGCTACAATGAACTTGTGATGCGCGAGGAGCGCAATCGCGCCCGCGGGCTTGCGAGCTTCTTCGATCTTTTCACCAGCCGTCTGACCGAGCTTTTCGTCGATGCCAGCGAGAAGTATCGCCTTGCCCGCAGGCTGCGATGGAATCCGGACAGAAACGGAAACTCCTTCGTCACGACGCTTTTTTCGCTTGCGGGCTTCGGCACGGCTCGACTGAAGGAGCAGGTTCGGCCCGACGACGAGCTCATCCTCAGATTTTCAGGTTTCTTTGCGGCCCGGACCCGTAATGCGGTCAATCTGCAGGCCATGCTGCATGAGTTCAGTGGGCTGCCCGTGGCAATCGAGCTGTTCAAAGGGCGTTGGCTTTCCATCCCCATCGAGGAGCGCAGCCGCATGGGCCAGCCCCACGGTGTGCAGCTGGGGGTAAACGCGACGGCGGGAGCGGCGATCCATGACTTCGGCGGTAGTTTTCGCGTCGTCATCGGACCCGTCGACTACAAGGACTACTGCTCCCTTTCCCCTGATAGCCGTAACATCGACGCGCTCTTTGCATTGACACGCCTTTATGTCGGCCCAGCGCTTGATTTCGATATTCAGGTCGTCCTCAAAAAGGAGCACATCCCTTTCTGCCGGCTGGGCGAAGACGGTGATCCGCCCAGACTCGGCTGGAACAGTTGGGCACGCGTCGGCAGCGCGGATCGTGACAGCGGCGACGCTATCATCACCGAGCCGCGCTCGAAACACGCGCAACCCACCGAAGGAGGCGCCCATGCGACTTGAGTTGCGTCAGATCGCTGGTGAGGGTGCAAGCAAGGGCTGGTTCTTCGAGCGCGGCAAACGCACGCTCGGCCGGTCACCGGACAGTGACTGGCAGGTCTCGGACCCGCGGCGGTTGGTTTCGAAGATCCATTGCATGATCGAGCGCGATCGTGGCGGTTTCCTGCTGCGTGACCAGAGCGCCAACGGCACCCAGGTCGACGGCGTCACGATCCTGGAAGGTGAAACTGCAAGGCTGACGGACAAGTCGAAGATCGCTTTCGGCGACATCGCCTTCAATGTCGTCATCACCGGCGAAGCCGATCGCGATATCGACGATCCCGCCGCTGATCTGCGGCTGAGCGACGAGACGATGACCATTTCCTCGATCCTCGCCGACATCGCGCCCGGCGGCGGCACAGCGAACGGCATACTCGGCCAGCGCGGCGGAGAAGACTGGATCGCCGCAATTCCACAATCGACGCGAAAGGACAAGCAGTCGAGCCGCAACGTCGATGTCGGCTGGAGCGGTCCGCCCGATATCGACGGCATCAAGCCGATCTTGCCTGACGATTGGAACGCGGACTTCGATCTAGGCAGCCAGTTGGAGCATAGCGCGGCGATGCATGTCTCCGTGGCGGTCGCGCGCAGCTCCGGTCGCGATGCCGCGGATACGACGAAAGCGATCGTTCCGGCAAACGATACCCGGGGAGCGGAAGACCCAAGTTATGGGGTGCAAGACGAAGCCCTGCTGCTGTCGGACGATCAGCTCCAGCAGTTTGAGGCTCTTGTCGATATGTTGGAGCAGACGCTCACCGATGAGGCGTCGATCCTTGGCATCGAAGATGACCGTGTTCATTCGCCCACTTCGCTCTTCAGTCGCGAGCGAGCCGAGCAGCTGACAGATCGGCTTCGAGCGCTCATCGCGAGGCAGTCCGCCCTCAACGCCGGCCTGGAAAATCTCATTCGCGAGGCGAGCCGCATGTTCGAGCCCCGTATGATCGAAGCCCATGTCGATGCCACCACCCGCAAGGTTCTGTGGCATGGCAGCCGGGACTATTGGAAGACCTATCGCGCCCAGTTCGAACGGGACGGCAGGAGCATTTCCGTCCGCGATCTGTTTACGGAGGCAGTACGCGCCTCAGCGGATAGCCGCGACGAACAGGAAATCAGCACCATTGCAGAGAGGACGGGTAACACCCGATGAAGAACGAAAATCGAGTGGCGTGGAGCGAGGGCATGTTCCTTCGCGTACAGCATTTCCAGCAGGCCGATCGTTGGACGGAGCGGCTGGTCCGCACCACCGCGCGCGGATTGGCGCCCTATCCCTGGGGCGTTGCGGAAATCGGCGTCGACCGCAGCGCGCTTGCCATCGGCCAGTTCGCGCTGTCGAACCTGCGCGGCATCCTACCCGATGGAACGCCGTTCGAAGCGCCCATCGACGCGGACTTGCCGCCTCCGCTCGATCTGGACGATTCCACGAAGAATGCCATCGTTTATCTCGCCCTGCCGGCGCGCCAGCCCGGCAAGGCGGACGTCGCATTGAACGGCAGCGCGATGCGCAACAGCGTGCGCGTCACTGCCTCGCTATACGAGGCGCCGGATTCCAATATCGAAACCGACTTCATGGCGCCGATCGATGTCGGCCGCCTGAGCCTGCGCTACCTGAAGACCGGTGACGAGCTTGCCGGCTACGAACTGATCGGCCTTGCCCGCGTAATCGAGGTGCGCTCGGACAGGGCGGTCATTCTTGATCCCGATTATATCGCGCCCTGCCTCAACTGCGCGGCCGAAGCGCGGCTGAACGAGTTGATCACCGAATTGCTCGGCATCGTGCGTCACCGCGCCGAAGCGATCGCCGAGCGCATCGGCGATCCGACGGTGCGCGGCACCGCCGAGGTGGGCGATTATTTCCTGCTGCACATCCTCAATCGCGCCGATCCGATGTTGCGCCACATTGCGGCGAATGCATCGAGGATGCATCCGATGGCCTTCTACGAGCAATGCATCGAGCTTGCCGGCGAGCTCGCCACATTCACGACCGACAGCAAGCGGGCGAGCGAGTTCCCGCCTTACCGGCACGATGATTTGAAGGCGACATTTGCCGCTGTTTTCAATGACCTGCGCGCTTCTCTTTCCTCGGTGCTGGAACAGGCTGCGGTCGCAATCGAGCTCATCGAGCGGCGGCATGACGTGCGCGTCGGCACCATCAACGACCGCTCGCTTCTCAAGGATGCGGGCTTCGTGCTTGCCGTGCGCGCCGAGATGTCGGCGGAGGACGTGCGGCGCAAGCTGCCGGCACAGATCAAGATCGGCCCTGTCGAGCGGATCGCCGAACTCGTCAATGTAGCACTGCCCGGCATTCCCGTCCGTCCGCTGCCGGTTCTGCCGCGGCAGCTGCCCTACCGGTCCGGAACGATCTATTTCGAACTCGATACGAAGAATCCGCTTTGGAAACAGCTTGATACCTCCGGCGCGATCGCCCTGCATCTTGCCGGCGACTTCCCTGGCCTGGAGATGGAACTGTGGGCTCTCAGAGAATGAACACACCACGATCGACACCATGGCACGAATTGCCAACCATCATCGAGCTGACGGAAAGCGGCGCTAAGAAGAACGACGCCGCCCGCCAGATGGCCGATATCCTGGATGACGAACTCGATCAGCAGGCGGCACTGGCGCCTGGCGGCTGGTCCGTCGATATCTTGATCCGCAACTTCCGTTTTGGCGGCGAGGATGTTCCGACCATTGTGCGCTCGGCCGCTCCCCTGCTGAACCTTGCCCATAATCTCCGCAACACCGACGAACAGCCTGATATCGCCGAGTTGCGGCGTGTGACGATCGAGGCCGTCGGGCGCTATGAGCGCGATCTCGCCAGCGCCCGTATTAGTCCGGAGCGGGCGCGGGCAGCCCATTATGTAGTCTGCGCAACCATCGACGACGTTGTGCTGAGCAAGCGCTGGGGCGTGCGCGCCGGCTGGGCGCGCTCGGGTCTCGTCTCCACCTTCCACATGGACGTCACCGGCGGCGACCGGGTGTTCGATCTCCTCGACCACTTCCAGCAAAGCCCGGGCACCAACAAGGACTTGTTGCTCCTTATATATCTCTGCCTGTCGCTCGCCTTCGAAGGCCGCACGCGCGTTTCGCCGCGCGGTTCGCTGGAACTCGGACGCATCCGCGATAGCCTCTATAAGACTTTGCTCGGACAATATGGCGTCTTCGAGCGCGAACTGTCGCCGCACTGGCGCGGCGTTTCCGCCCGACACAAGCCGTTGCGCACCGTAGTCGCGCTATGGACGGTTCTTTCCGTTCTCGCCCTGCTGTTTGCGCTCGGCTACATGTTCTTCACGCTCTCGCTCAATAGGGCTTCGGATGCGACCTTCGAGCGTCTGGCAAACTTGCCGCCGCACGATACGCCGAGCGTTCTGATCGACACGCCGAAACCCAAGGAGACGGTAGTCGAAGTTCCGCCGCCAAAGAAGCAGCCCGAAACGGCCCCGCCGGCGGTCAAGCAGGCTCCGAGCCCGCTCGACAATCTTCTGGCTTTCCTGCAGCCGGAAGTCGACCGCAAGCTCGTCACCCTTTCCAACTCCAACGGGCGGCTGCTGGTCCGCATCAACAATTCCGGCCTGTTCGATACCGGCAGCGCCGAAGTCAGCAACCGGTTCCGCGACCTTCTCCAGCGCATCGGCGGTGCGCTTGCCTCGGAGAAGTTCCGCGCCGTCGTCGTCGGCTATACCGACAATGTTCCGATCCGCACGACCCAATTTCCGTCGAACTGGCATCTCTCCGAAGCCCGTGCCCGCGCCGTCGGCGATATCCTGGCTGCCTATACCGGCAAGGATGCGATCCTGACGGAGGGACGGGCCGACAGCGATCCGCTGGCCGGCAACGACACGCCGGAGGGCCGCGAAATAAATCGGCGCACGGAAATCCTGGTGCTGACCGATCCGACGCAACGGCTTGGTGACGCCGCCCTCAATCCGCAGTCGACGACCGGGCCTGTGAGCGGCAACGCGTCCCCCACGCCGGCAGCAACGACGGGGGCTGCCCGATGAACCCACTCGGCATATTTTACACGCTTCGCTCCTACGTCTCGGTCTATGCCGGCCTTCTTGGCCAGCGTTTCATATCGCTCATCTGGGTCGCAGCCATCTGCGTCCTCATCCGGTTCTACGGCTATACGATCGGCTATGGCACCTTCAAACCGTTCGCCACCGTCAGTGCCCGCCTGATCGCAATCGGCGCGGTCATTGCGGTTTGGCTCGCCTATCTGCTGCTCTCGAAGCTGCGCGCCCGCAAGCGCGACAAGGCACTCGTGGATGGTATCAGCGATGATGCAGCGAGCCAACAGGCCGAAGTCGGAGAGATCCATAGCCGCCTCAAGGAAGCACTGCTGCTGCTGCGTCGCATCAGCAAGAAGCGCTTCGGCTACATCTACGAGCTTCCCTGGTATGTGATTTTCGGCGCCCCTGGCTCCGGGAAGACCACGGCGCTCAGCAATTCGGGATTGAAGTTTCCGCTCGGTGATGCCCTTGGAAGCAATTCCGTGCAGGGCGTCGGCGGTACCCGCAACTGCAATTGGTGGTTCGCCGACGACGCGATCCTCATCGATACGGCGGGCCGATATACGACCCAGGACGATCTGAACGGCGCATCGAAGGCAGGATGGGAGGGCTTTCTCGGTCTCTTGAGAAAATACCGCCGGTCGCAGCCGATCAACGGCGCCCTCGTCACGCTCTCGATCGGCGACCTGCTCAGCCGCGATCATGAGGCGCAGCTCGACGAAGTGCGTTCCATCCGCAAGCGGCTGTCGGAACTTGATGAATATCTGCAGGCGCGCGTCCCGGTCTATGTCATTCTGACCAAGGCCGATCTGTTGACCGGCTTCGTCGAATTTTTCGATGGGCTTGCCAAGACCGACCGCGAACAGGTCTGGGGCACGACCTTCGGTCTCGACGAGAGCTACAAAGGCGAAAAGCTGCCCGAACGCTTCATGGAGGAATTCGCGCTGCTGCAGCAGCGGGTCGATGCGATGCTGATCGAACGACTGCAACAGGAGCCGAATATCGAGGTTCGCGGCCGGATATTCCGTTTCCCCGCTGAGCTCGCCGCCTTGGGCGAGCGGTTGCAGGAAGTGCTGAGCGAGCTTTGCTCCTCGTCGAGCCTTATCGAAGCGCCGCTGATGCGCGGCGTCTATTTCGCATCCGGTACGCAAGGCCGGGAGACGGCGGTGGCGGAAGCGCCCCGCATGCGCCGCAGCTATTTCCTGTCGCGCCTCTTCAAGGATGTCATCTTCGGCGAGGCGTCGTTGGTCGCGCGTGACAGGCGCTTGTCTGGCCGTCAAACGATGATCCGGCGCATCGCCTATGGCGCGGCAGCACTGGCGCTCGCAATCGTCTTCACCGGCTGGACGGCAACCTATTTCCAGAACTCGCGCGCCATTGCCGCCGCCGAGCGGCGCATCGACAATTACGAGAAGCTGGCGAACGGGATTCCGGTGCGCGATGTCAACGACGCGGATTTCCTGCGGGTCCTGCCGGCGCTGGACAATCTGCGCGCCGTGACCGGTGGCTTTGACGAGGCAAGGATCTGGCCGACAAGTTTCGGTCTCGACCAGGAAAGCAAGATCGCCAGCCGCCAACGCGGCGCCTATCAGCGGGCGCTGAATTCCCTCTTGCTGCCACGCATGCTGGTGGAGCTGCAAACGGAGCTCAAGCAGTCTCCCGACGTCCAGAAGACCTTCGACAGCTTGAAACTCTACGGGATGCTCGGTGGGCTGGGACCTGTCGACAAGGATTTCGTCTCCCAACAGGCGGAAGACATGTTTGCCGCGCTCTATCCAGGCGAAGGACGCGCCGCCACCCGGAAGGCTCTGGTCACGCATGTCGAGGCCTTGGCCGCCGGCAGCCTGCCGGCGATCGAACTCGACAACACGCTGATTGCCAAGGCGCGCGACACCATCCGGCCACAGAGCCTTGCCTCACGCGCCTATGACATTCTCACCCATTCCCGTCAGGCACGTCAGCTCGATCCATGGATCCCCGGGGACGCTTTGGGGCCGCTCGGCGCAAAAGTCTTCCAGCGAAAGTCAAAAGCGGCGCTGCGCGATGGGATGCCGGGAATTTTCACCGGCAAGGGCTATCGCACAGTCGTGCTGCCAACAGTCGAAACAGCGGCGTCCGAAGCGCTTAAAGAACAATGGGTTCGCGGCGACAACAGCAACCCCACCGGAATGACCGCGGATACCATCGCGCAGGCGGCATTGCAGCTTTATTTCGATACATTCCAGCAGCGATGGTCGACGCTTCTTGCCGATCTGCAGGTGCGGCCGGCAAACAGTCTCGCCGACGCAACCGAGACGGCGAGGATCCTCGCGGCCAATCCCAGTCCTGTCGAGATGGTGCTGAAATCTATCGCGACAGCAACGGATCTGCGCCCAACGGCAGGAACCGAGCTCGCTTCTCTCGACGATGTTCCGGATGCCGCCCTCGCCTCGGTCGCAACCAGCGTCGCCAATACGCCTGATCCCTATGGCCCGCTACGCGCGGCCCTCGAAGTGAACAGCGACAATAGGCAGGCCGCCTCGTCGGACGAAAAAACGGCAGGGAGCAGCGACAAGCCTCGCTCCCAGATCCAGAACCTTCAACCCATTTTGCAGAATATCTATAGCCAGCTGTCGCGTGCTGCGACATCGACGGCGGAGGTCGCGCGCGTCTTCGACGCCGGCGGCCAGCTTGCCAACGCCAATCAGGACCTGCTTCAGCAGGCGCGCGGCCTGCCGGCGCCGGCGGACGCGTGGATGGTCGCGGTCGCCGCCGATATCGGATCGCTAGCGGTCAAGACGGCGCGCGCACGGATCAACGATCTTTGGGCCACCGAAGGTGCGGATCTCTGCGCCCGCATCGTCACCGGCCGCTATCCTTTCGACCGGACATCCGTACAGGATATCGCCATGGCGGATTTCGTTCGTCTCTTCGGACCGCAGGGCCTCTTCCAGACCTTCTTCAAGAACCGGCTGGACGCCTTCGTGGATACCAGCGCGCAGCCCTGGGGCTGGCGAGGCACCTTCGGCGGCGACAGCATCCCGAGCCAGGCGATCGCGCAATTCGAAAATGCCAGCAAGATCGAACGCGCCTTCTTCCCTGCCGGCAGCGAGAAACCCGCGATCTCCATCAACGTGAAGCCGGTATCGCTGTCGGATTCGGCCAATGCTGTCATGATGGAGATCGAGGGCGAGCGCGTCGTTTATTTCCATGGGCCGATACAATCGAAGTCCATCGGCTGGCCGGCTGCGGGCGCGGACAACCAATCCCGGATCGCATTTCTGCCCGGCGGCTGGCAGGAGGCCATGACGCAAGGCGGCGACTGGTCGCCCTTCCGCCTCTTCGACGCCGCGAAAGTCACGATCGAAGGGCCGGATCTTTTCCGGGCCCGCTTCGAAGACAGCGGCCGAACAGCTGAATTCGATGTGCAGTTCGGTTCCGTCCTCAACCCGTTTCGGCTGCAGGCATTGTCCGATTTCAGCTGCCCGGCGCAATTTTGACGGTCCGGTCGATGAACGAACATCTCGCCCGCACCCAATCGCCGACCCAGACCGACGCGATCGGCTTCTTCGGCAAATTGCCGACGCATGGCGATTTCGTCTCTTCCGCGCTTGGCTTGCGCTTGCAAGGCGAGCTCGATCAATGGATCCGCGGTGGTCTGATCGCGCTCGAGGCTGCGTTGGCAACAGAATGGCGACGGCTGTTTCATGCGACTGCGGCCTGGCGCTTCGTCGTCGGTAGCGGTATTTGGGCACCCGGGGTTGTTGCCGGCGTGCTCCTGCCGAGCCGCGACCGTGTAGGGCGGAGTTTTCCGCTTGTTATCGCAGCGCAATTGCAGAGATTTTCCGGACAGCTCCGCGATCTCTGCGAAGACGACAGCTGGTTTACTGCCGCCGAAGCGCTGGCCGAAACCTCCGCAAAGTCGGACTTCCAGATGCAGCGCTTTGTCGAAGGGATAAAGCGGCTGCGCCTGCCGCTTGCCGATAACCGCTCAAACACGCATCAATCCGCCACAACGAGTGATGCGCCCCTGCCTGCTTCGCTCTGGTGGCGCATCAATCCCGGGACGCGTCACGGCAAGGGATTTCGCACTATGGCGGCGCCGACGGTTGAGGATTTTGTCAAACTCGTCACAGCGGAAAATCTCAAGACGTCGCAGCCTTCGGAACTGGCGGCACGCCCTGTCGTGGCTGTCGCGATCGAGGCGGTAGAATCCGTAGCGGCACCCCGGTCCGAGTGGACGATGGAAAGCAGCCATGCCAGCCATCCGGGAACGCGGCTGTCGCTTAATGCCGACGCCCTCCTCGTTTGCGACAAGCCGCGCATTTTCGCGATTGCCGACGGTGTCGGCGACGGCATCGGTGCCATCGAGGCGGCACGCACCGCGACCCAGATACTCGCCGGCATTCCCGAGCGCGAGGCGTTGCAGACGTTGGTCCAGGATGTGAGAAACAAGCTCAGCCACGCGCACGCCATCCTGCGCGCGAAGGGGACGAACGGAGAGCGGGAGGCACCCGTTGCCAGCATTGTCGTCGCGGCATTGTTCGACGGCAGATTTGCAGCCATATGGGCAGGAGACACGCGCTGCTATTTGCTGCGTGACGGCATGATGCGGCTCCTCACCCGCGATCACCTCGACATCGGGATGCGGCGCATGCTCGGTCGAGGTCTGGGTTTGAAGGAACAGTTCGCCTCGGACATCGTCATCGACGATCTTCAACGCGGTGATCGGCTGCTGCTTGCCAGCGGCCCGCTTTCACGCACGCTCACGGATCGGGTCATCGCCGAGATATTGATCGACGCTCCTGTGGACCAGGCTGCCGATGCCCTGATTCAGGAGGCGCTCATCGCCAACTGCCGCGAGAATGTTAGCGCCATCGTCGTCGGCGCGACATGACGCGGGAACCAGATTCCAAGCATATGAGAGAAATCGCGGCGAGCTTTGCCGGGTTGCTGCGTCTCTTGACGCATGACGGCGAAGTCGAGCGACCGGCAGACATTCGCAATCTTCTGGTCGATCGCCTGCGCGATGCGCTCGACCGGCGCATTCCGTCCATACCGGACGGCGAAGCGACCTTCGTCGCAAGCACATTTCTGGTTGAGGCGATCATCCATTCTCATGAGCGAACGGAGATCACCCGTCTGCGTCACCGTGATCTCGGCACATCGCACGCGCTGAAGACCATCGGCGCCGATCGAGCCAATGAGACTGTAACCAGAGCTATGCTGCTGCGGGAGGCGCGTATCGGCATGACGCTCCACCATCCCAATCTCGTCGCGGCTCAACTCGCCATACGATTGGTCGACGGACGACCCGCGATCATCATGGAATGGGCGGGGCCGTCATTGTCGCAACGATTGGCGGCGGGATCGATTTCTTCGGCTGACATCAGGCAATCAATGAAGTCGCTGCTTCTCGGGCTGGATGCGATACATGCGGCCGGCTATGTCCATGGCGATATCTCTCCCGCCAATCTGCTCTTATGCGACGATGATTTCGAGCGATTGAAGATTGCCGATTTCGGCACCGCCCTGGAACAGGGCGCGCGCTATGGCGATCTCGATATCGCCAAGGTGGCAACGCCGGGTTTCACCGCGCCGGAACTCTATCGAGGCGAAGCCGTCGATCCTCGTGCCGATCTTTATTCGGCCGGCTGTGTCATGAATATGCTTCTTGAACATTGCAGCGACACGGAAGACGCCGTGGTCGAGCTGAAGAGCACCGCCAGAAATCTGATGGATCACTCTCCGCCCAAGAGGCCGCCAAGTGCCATGGCGGCTCTTCAACTCATAACTGAAAACTAACCCGGAACCCGTCAGTTAGCGGACGAGCTTCCCGGTTGCGGGGCAGCGGCTGTCGGCACGCTCTTCTGATAGACGGTCAGCAGCTTGGCGGCGTCGACCAGCCCGGCATTGCTGGCGTAAAGCGTATCGCCGTCCTGCATCTTGAACTGTTGCATCAGGACGAAATTCGAAACGTCCTTCAGATTGACGCCGTAAATGACAGGCTTGATCGAAACGACCGTCGGCACGCTGGCGCCCTTTGCCAGCGGGGCCGCGGCCTGCGTGTAGATCTTCTGATTGCGGAAGAGGTAGAAGTTCCGCGAGTCGGCGCGGTCATCGAGCAATCCGCCGGCGCGGGCGAGCGCCTGGGCCAGCGTCGTCTTGCCCGGTTCCAGCGGAAACTCGCCGACACTCTTGAAGGCGCCCAGCGCCGTGAAGCTCTGCGATGTGCCGTCGACGAAGATTTGATCGCCGGGCAGCAGGCGGACATTCTGCTTGTCGTCCTGCAGAACCCGATCCAGCGGCGCGGTCGCGCGCAGTGAACCGCGTGTAAGCGTGACGTTCGTGTCGCTCGGCGCAGAAGAAGCCCCGCCCGCAAGGGCGAGAACGTCAAGCACGCGTTCCTTGCGCGCCGTCAACGGGAAGCGTCCGGCAGTGCGAACCTTGCCATCGACGGTGACGGCGCTGGAGGGCTTGTCGACCACCGTCACCACGGCCTGCGGATTGACGGATGAGCCCTTGAGTGCGGTCACGATCTGCGATTGCAGGCCTTCGGGTGTCGAGTCGCTCACCCGCTGCTTGCCGACATAGGGCATGGTGACGAAACCACGCGAATCTACGGTGAAGCGACCGAGATTGAGCGACTTGCTCTGGGTGGTGGACAGCAATCCATCCTCGCCGGTATCAAGCACGGTCACGTCGATAACGTCACCGGGACGAAGGCGAGCGTCTGAAAAGCCGCCCGAGCGAAGCCGTGCAAGCCCTTGATCGGAAGGCGCATAAGACGGGGCAACGACCTGTCCGCCCATCGGGGCGTTGGCCAGCGGAACGACCGGAATCCTCTCGTTCGTATGCGGCATCGTCGCATTGCGTATGTTGCCGGCGCTTGGTCCATCGGACGGCCTTGCACAGGCGCTGAGGACAACCAAAGGTAAAATCGCCGCCAATTTCCGCATTCCCGAACCTCCTTCGGATGTTATAGGCACGGCAGAAATATCAACCATAAGGCGGGAGGCAATATGCGAGCCTAATAAATAATGAATTATGACAGTCTGGTTGTTTACCAATGTGTCCAATTCGCAACCGATCACCATTTTTGCCCTCCGAGCGCACTCTTCATGGCAGCTGCCGGATCAGGTTTTGAGCTTGAAACGCTTGCAAAAAACGAATCGGTCAGCGCCAGCATGGGCGTTACCCGTCACCGAGCGCGCGAACTGATATTGCACCTGTGCGGATCTCCCCTAGGAGGTCGTTTCATTCAGCGAACGCCATTTTCATATCGGCAAATGACAATCCGACATGCGGATTTCGCTATCTATACGCGCTGCGTTTGATATACATATTCGCGGTCAGATGGCATTTTTGTTCACGCAACGACCTTCTGTCTTTCGATACAATCAACGAGGCGTAAACCATGCTTGCGAGAATTACCTGCGTCTTTGCGCTTGCCATTCTTCCGGCCACTTCTGCACTGGCCGATGCCTGCGCGGGACATTACGAGAGCAGCGGCGTTCCGCTGGTGACGGGCATCACCTACAAGACCTGGATGGTTTTCCCTTCCATCAATTCCAACGTTGCCTTCGACAAGGTTTCCCAGGCCGTTCTGGCGGAAGGCTTTGTCGATGTGAATGTGGAAAAGAAGCTTGGTACCCTGACTGCGCAACAGGAAACGAGCGGATCCGGCCGGCCGCAGACATTGCGCGTCGTCGTCCGCAAGAATGGCAAGGGTAGCCGGGTCGATGCGGTGTTTATTGTGCAGCCAGGCCAAGTGGCTCCCGGAGTCGGTAAAAACCTTTGCCGTATCGTGAACTCAGTCGGCGAATAGTTCCGGTTCAAGAATAACACCGCTGTGAAATCAAGGTCGCCGCCGGTTCAACGTCATCCTGCGTTCTCCACCATCGCAACCAAGACTCATTCTCCGGCAAGTTTGTGCACGGCTGCGACAAGTTCCGGTTCGAAACCGACGGCAAAGGTGTAACAGCGCTTGCGGTTGAACTTCGTGCAGGACGCACTCATCGAACTCATGACGCCAACTGCTTCCAGACCTTGAGGTCCTTGGCGGAGCAACGCCCCACCCGACGCACCATGGCCGGAGGAACAATCTGTGCGAATGCCACTGGCGGCGACGCCATCAATATTGTCGATCGCACGTATCCTACAATCACTGAGAATTCGCTCGTTCCAGTCATCGGGAAGAAAGTTGTCCTGGCGAATAGTAGCCATTATGATCTTGTCGCCCGCAGAAACAGGCTTTGAAGGCATATGATAAGGCTCGAACTCGGTCACTGGTTCGGATAGTCGCATTACAACCCAATCAAAGCGGTCCGTCAGCGAACGTTGCTTGGCATCGGGAGAGAGGAAAGATCGAACATCGACCTTGTGCCATTTCGACCCTTTGCCGTCGCTCACCTCAAAGCCACAACGCGAAATCGACATCCGACCAGCGTAGCCGCCCATGCTCGCTTCGGGAAAAAGAACATGTCTTGCCGTGACAACAATATTGGACTTGAAAATAAGGAAGGCGCTAGCCTCGCCAAAGGGGCACATGATCCGGCCCGACGCACCGAACTTCTTGCGGGCCTCATCCGGCGACATGCTGTGTGATAGGGCATACTGATCGATTGGCTGCCGATTATCGCCGCCAATGGCTCCTGCTTTGGCGTGAGAAGATCCGAGGATCAATACAAGTATGATTGCGAATAGTTGCGGCAGCTGCCGAGCAACGATTGAGAGCGACTCCATTGATAATTGTGACATGTTCTGGCTTTCCCTCCCGCTTCTGTTTGGCCTGCGACGCCAAAACTATTCTTCGCATATCCCACCCGTAATTGCGCCGCACCTCTTTGATACAACTGCACCAGGCGCAGGTCCAGGCTAGTTCAGCAGTTGCTCAACGCAGCTACGGCCATGCCGGGGGACAGCGTTACGGAACTCCCTTCAACATTCATGGTGCTGTTGTCGAGCTTGATGGCATGGGGAAGACGAGGTTCTGGACCCGCTGCACATTCGTCGTCGGAACGGTTGCCTGTAACTGCTTGCTTGGATCGCCTTCGAGCTGATTTGCATCCGGCTCCGGAATGGCGTCCGTGGCGACTGCCTTCACGTGACCATGGATCACGCCATAAGGCGTGAATGGGAACGCCTCGATCTTGACCACGGTCGGCTGCCCCGAGCATGACCATGGCCTGAAACTAATCAGCAACAACCGTTTCTCGCGCATAGGCGCGGAGCCTAAGCGCAGGGAAATCCAGCATCGGGCACAAGTGCATCGCCGAAACCGATGTCAACCGTAAGGTTGATGCGGGCGCGCTTATCGAAGCGACCATCCGCAGTCTGAGACCACCATATTCCACTCCCTCACGGATACGATCCACACGAAGAGTTTCGGCATCGAACGTGACGCCGTCATCAGCTTGTTGCGCCAGAATATCCGGAAAGGTTTTCAGCATCGGATCAAGTTCCGGGTCTCCAAAGCCCAACAGATCGAGACCACGGGTGCCGCGGTGCGGATCGTCAAACCAACTCATCATCAGCATTGCCCCCTTCAGAACGAAGCGACCAGCGTAGGGCGACTGGCTTGAGCCTAAGCAACAGCCGCTCAAGCGCGAAGCATGTCAGAACCAAATCGACGCTTTGTCCGCTTGTCTTGGCGAGTTGCAACAGGCGAGCTCACACCGAGGCTGCGACGTTTCTGACTTGTTTAGCCATTGACAGTCAGCGCCTCGAGGTATGGGCGGATCACGGTGCCAACGCCACCGCGCACCGCCTGGTTGGCTATCTGACCAGGAGTAGCACTTCGTTTTCTTAGAGCCTCCTGAAGCCCCTCAATTGCCACGGATAGGCCGATCTTGTTGCGATAGCGGAAGCAATCGGCAATTGTCTTGGCAACTCCGAAAATCTTTACGGGAACCCCCTCGATGGTGTGAATCTCGACACCTTCGCTGAGCAGTGTTTGCGTGAAGCGCACGATGCGAATAGGCATACGATCCGGTTTTGGAGCCCAATCCCTGTTGCCTATGGAAAGCCACACTTGTCTTGGAAGCTGGTCCGTCAGCCCGTGGAAGGCGAGGGCCGAGACAAGGCAGATGACAGCTTTTGGAGAGCGCTTAGCGGCCTCTGCCAGACTGTGGTTGGCATCAAGCTCCGCATCAGGAAGTTGATAGAGACCTCGCGCAAGCCGTATCACCTCCCGATCCCGTTCCATTCGGCTCATGGTGGCCGCCGTCACACCTGCCCTCCGCAGTTCTGCCAGACGTGCTATGCCGCGCTCAGCGAGCACGGCCAGCGCGATTTGACGTTGAGTGACGGAGCCGGGCATTGATATAAAAACTCGGATATTGGGATCTATTATCCAAGGTTTTGTATCAAAACGGCCAGGCTCCAGAAAGCCCATGTGTGCGAAGACTCTCGCCATTTTACGGTGGGCCCAGTGACCTTAAGGGAAATTTAACCTGCACGTCATTTCACTGAATCGACGAGCCTTCCGATAAAAACTGTTGAGTTTCACAACTGTCTGACCCGTATTTTCATTTGACGTCGGTCCATTCGGTCGTCGCGTCGGCGCAGCCTGGCTGTATCGGACGGCATTTCGCCGAAGGCTTGATGATAGAGGGCGGCAAAGCGCCCCATATGTGAAAATCCCCAACTCCGCGCAATTTCGGCGACAGCTTGACAACGGGCCGGATCCATCAATGCCCCGCGTGCGCCCTGCAGGCGTATCGTTCGCAAGTAGCTGAGAGGCGTCGTATTCTTGAACTGCTGAAAGGCGGCTTGCAGCGCACGAACGCTCGTGCCGGCCTCACGCGCGATTTCGGCGATACCCATATTCGAGCCGACATTGGCATGCATGTATTCTATCGCCCGTTTCAACCGTCTGGGTATGGCCGGTGAAGCCGGCTTCAGCATTCGTTCCGAATAGTTGTGCGGCACGGCTTCGAGCAGCGCGATCATCATCGCCTGCAACAGATGCTCAGTGAATGCGGAGGAGGATCGGTCAGCATCTTCCACCGTCAGGCTCTGCCAGATAAGATTTCCAAGGGTCGCGATCTGCATGCCTCTTGCCGACGACAGGTCGACGGTATCGGTAAATTCCAGATCGTCGAGTACAGGGGCGTCGAGCAGTTCACTCAATTGCCGGATAAGCGCCGATTTCTCGAACGCAATCCCCATATGGCTGCGCTGCTCGTGCAATGTCAGCTTTTCGAACGAGGACATATCACCCACCAGCCCCTCGCCCGGCTTCGACACAAGCTCCCTGGATCCCACATCGATCGCCATCCCGCCCGAGGATGGAATGTAAAGCCCGTAGGCATCCGGGCCGCCCGAGAGTGATACGCTCATGCCGGAATTACATTTACCGTTCCAGATGCTGCAATAGCCCACCGTGTAATGACGGTCTTCAACTGAGATCAGCGCGCGCCGATGCAAAGGTTCGACGACGGCGGGAAACAAGGTCCTGGCATAGTGTGCCGTCATCTCCTCGGCATCGGCATCTTCGATCTTGAACATGGATTGAGTAGCGTATCTCAAATATAGCCCTCTCCAGCGCCAAGGGCGCGCCTCCCGAGATATTGCTCAACGACAACGCGAGTATATCTTAATTTACACCCTTGCTGTAAATTAACACTAGAGCATTCTTGGCCGAAAAGCACTACCCAAGAAATATTGTACCCAAATAGCAATAGTACTGCCGTGATTAGTACCATGAATTAAATTAGCGATTGTTTCGATATTCATGTGATGATTGCGAACATCTGGAGATTTATTTTAATCATAAAGAAGTTCATCCCTGCTGCCGGACGACAACCTTCCCATCAACGCACGGAACCGGCGGGAAGCATCATGTCAGCGTGGAGCCTCTTGACGGAATGTTATCGATAACATAGCCTCTTCCCATCGAAGCTTTGGGAGGAGCGGGATGGACGACGGAAAGCTGCTCGAATTCTGCGATATCACCAAGGAGTTTGGTGGAACGCGTGCCCTGTCGAATGTATCGCTCGATCTGAAGCAGGGTGAAATCCTCGCGCTTCTCGGCGAAAACGGCGCGGGCAAATCGACGCTCATCAAGACACTGGCAGGCATCTACAGGCCGGACGGCGGACAGCTTCTGTTTCGCGGCAAGCCATATCAGCATCGTCCGCCGCAACCCAACCAGCGCCAGCCGATCGCCTTCATCCATCAGGATCTCGGCTTGATCGAATGGATGACGGTGGGTGAGAATGTCGGGCTTGCGCAGGGCTATTCGCTGCGCGGCCGGCTGATCGATTGGCGGGCGACCGAACGGCGCACGGCAGAGGCCTTGAAGCTCGTCGGCTGTGATTTCGATCCCTCGACGCGCGTCCAGGAACTGACGAGAACGGAAAAGTCGCTGGTGGCGATCGCCCGCGCACTCGCTGTCGAGGCCGATGTTCTGGTCCTCGATGAACCCACAGCCAGCCTGCCCGCCGATGAGGTCGAGAAGCTGTTCGCGGCTATTCGCCCGCTCAAGGAGCGCGGCGTGGCGATGATCTACGTCTCGCACCGGCTGGATGAGATCTTCCGCATCGCCGACCGCGTCGCCGTGCTGCTCGACGGACAACTGGTGGGACAGAAGCCCGTTTCCGAAACCACGTCGGACGAGCTGATCCGGATGATCGTCGGGCGCAAGGCCGACCAATTGTTTGTCAAGGCGGAACGAATGACCGGTCCGGCCATCGTCTCGGTCAAGGATCTCGCCTGCCGCGGCGCCGGGCCGGTATCCTTCGATGTCCGGCAGGGGGAGCTTCTTGGCCTTGTCGGATTGCGGGGCGCGGGCCAGGAACTGATCGGACGCGCGCTGTTCGGCTGCGAAGCATCGAGCGGCACGGTGCGGCTCAACGGTGTGGAACCCAACCTTTCGAGCCCGGTCGCCGCCATGGCGTCCGGCATCGGCCTGATCGCCAGGGACCGCACCGAAGAATCGGTCGCGATGTCGCTCAGCCTGCCCGAAAACACCTTTCTCAATCCTGGCGCCTCCGGGCGTGGCCTGATGTCGTTCCTGTCGCCGCGCAATGAAGCCGAGAAGGCCTATTCGCTCGGCAGCCGGGTCGGCCTCAGGCCCAACGACCAGAGCCTTGCGATCGAGGCCCTATCTGGCGGCAACCAGCAGAAGGTCGTTGTGGGACGGTGGCTGGCGACGGGCCGGAAGCTGCTGATCGCCGAAGATCCGACCGCCGGCGTCGATGTCGGCGCCAAGGCTGATATCTATCGGCTGATCGCCGAGGCGGTGGAAGGCGGCCTTGCCGTTCTCGTCGTTTCCACCGACTTCGAGGAAATCGCCCACATCTGCCATCGTGCCCTTGTGTTCTCGCGCGGCCAGATCGTGCGCGAACTCAGCGGCGCCGACCTGACAACACCGGCGGTGATCGCCGCCGCATCTGCATCCGAAGCGGCCTGAACCGGAGGGGAAAACCATGCAATCGATCGAATCCAATGCGCTCGAACCCACACGCTCCGAGCTCTCGGCAATGAGCTTCGGCCAGAAAATCCAGCGTCTTCTGCCGGTCTACGGCCTCGTCATCCTGACGGCCCTGCTGATCCTGTTGTTTTCCATTCTGCTGCCGCAGACTTTCCCGACCATGCTTAATCTGCGCTCGATCATTTCCGACAAGACCATTATCGCGATCCTGTCGCTCGCGGCGATGATCCCGATGGCGGCGGGCCGCATCGACCTGACGATCGGCTACGGCATCGTGCTCTGGCATGTGCTCGCGATCAGCCTGCAGACGATGTTCGGCCTACCCTGGCCCGTCGCGGTGCTTATCGTCATCCTGCTCGGCGCCTTTACCGGCTTCCTGAACGGGCTCCTGGTGGAAATCGCCAAGATCGACAGCTTCATCGCAACGCTCGGCACCGGCACCGTGCTTTATGCCATCGCGCTCTGGCATACCGGCGGCCGACAGGTGGTCGGCATGCTGCCGCAGGGTTTCTATGCACTGAACGGCACCGTGGTATTCGGCCTGCCAATCACCGGCATCTATGTCCTCGCGCTTGCCTTCGTCATGTGGATCGTCCTCGAATATCTGCCAATCGGCCGTTACATCTATGCCATCGGCGCCAACCCGAAGGCCGCCGCCCTGAACGGCATCCCTGTCCGCCGCTTCGTCATCGGCGCCTTCGTAACCTCGGGCACGCTTGCCGCCGTTGCCGGCGTCCTGCTCGCCTCCAAGCTGCGCATCGGTCAGGCAAGCGTCGGTCTTGAATATCTTTTGCCGGCGCTGGTCGGTGCGTTCCTCGGCTCTACCACGATCAAGCCCGGCCGCGTCAATGTCTGGGGCACGATGATCGGCGTCATTATTCTTGCGGTCGGTATCGCCGGCATCCAGCAGTTCGGCGGCTCCTTTTATGTCGAGCCGCTGTTTAACGGCGTCACCCTGCTCGTTGCCATCGGCATTGCCGGATATGCGCAACGCCGGCGCAGTCACGCCGGGCGCATGGCGCCGGTCGAGAAGCCGCAACTATCCGCCGCGCCAGCGGAGAAATGAACATCAGCTCAGTTTGAACGTCCAATGGGAGGAGACGAAATGAAACGCAGACAATTCCTGCAGGCAACGACAGCCGTATTCGTGTTGTGCGCCAGCCATGCCTATGCCGATCCGATGGCGGATGCGAAAGCCGTCGTGGACAAATATGCAACGGCGGTCAGCAAATGGGACGGCCCGGCGACCGGCCCGAAGGCGCAGACGGGCAAGACGATCGTCGTTCTCGCCGGCGATCTCAAGAACGGCGGCATTCTCGGCGTCAGCAACGGCGTCGAGGAAGCCGCCAAGGCCATCGGCTGGCAGGTAAAGGTTCTCGATGGCGCGGGCTCGATCGGCGGACGCACGGCCGCTTTCGGTCAGGCCATGGCGCTCAAGCCCGACGGCATCATCATCGACGGCTTCGATGCGGTCGAGCAGGCACCGGCGCTTGAAGAGGCAAAGGCTGCCAAAATCCCGCTGGTCGCTTGGCATGCAGGCCCGGTGATCGGCCCCGACGACAAGAACGGACTGTTCGCCAATGTCAGCACCGATGCCATGGAAGTCTCGAAGGCGGCCGCCGACTGGGCCTTCGTCGATGCCAAGGGCAAGCCGGGCGTGATCATCTTCACGGACTCGACCTATGCGATCGCCATTGCCAAGGCCGACAGGATGAAGGTCGAGATTGAACGCCTGGGCGGCAAGGTGCTGGAATATGTCGACACGCCGATCGCCGAGACGTCACAGCGCATGCCGCAGCTGACCACGTCGCTGCTGCAGAAATATGGAGACAGCTGGACCCATTCGCTTGCCATCAACGACCTCTATTTCGACTTCATGGGTCCGTCGCTCGCCTCAGCCGGCAAGGGCGGAACCGATGCGCCGATCAACGTCGCCGCCGGCGATGGCTCGCAATCGGCCTATGAGCGCATCCGCGCCGGCCAGTATCAGAAAGTGACCGTGGCCGAGCCGCTCAATCTCCAGGGCTGGCAGCTGGTCGACGAGCTCAATCGCGCCCTTTCCGGCGAGAAGTGGTCCGGATATCTGTCGCCGCTGCATGTGGTGACATCAGATAACATACAGTCCGACGGCGGCCCGAAGAACAGCTTCGATCCGGATAACGGCTACAGAGATCAGTACAAGAAGATCTGGGGCAAATGATCCCAGTTGCGCGGAAATGGCGCGGTCTTCGGGCCGCGCCGTTTCACTTAAGGGACAAGCTGAAGCTGACGGCTGCTATCACGGACGATTAGTTGCGTTGAAATCCTGACATTGCCGACCGGCTGCGCATTGTCGAGAATATCGAGGATCAGCTGGGCGGTTTGCTCGCCGATTTCCCTGGCAAAGGCATTGATCGTCGTCAGCGTCGGTACGCATACCTCACCGATTTCATAATTGCCGAACCCACCGATGGAAAAGCGCTCCGGCACGGGGACGCCCAGCCGGCGACATTCCGTCAGCGCGCCATAAGCGGCAAGGTCGGAAACGCAAACGACCGCCTCTGTGTCCGGATAGATCTCGATCAGCTTCGCCATGGCATTGGCGCCCTCGCGCATTGAAATTGGCGGCGGCCCAGCGGCGATCAGTCTCGAAGCGTCGAGGCCATGCGCCTGCATCGCTGCAATGAAGCCAAGTCGACGCTCGCTGCCGCGCGAATCCCGCTGAACGTCGCCACCGATAAAGGCGATACGCCGACAGCCGGAGGCGACGAAGTGGTCGACCATATCGCGCATGACCGCCATGTTGGAAAAACCGACAAAGTGGTCGATCGGATCGGCCGGAATATCCCAGGTTTCGATGATCGGAATGGCCACCGTCTGTAGAAGCCGGCGCGCTCGCGCCGTGTGCGAGCCACCGGTCACCACGAGCGCCTGCGGCTTGCGGCGCAGAAGCTGCTCGATCAGCCGCTCCTCCTCATCGATATCGTAGTTCGTATAGCCAAGCAGGATCTGCATTCCCCGCTTGGCCAGCGTGTCGGAAAGGCCGCCGACCGTGTCGGCGAAATTGGCGTTGTTGATGGAGGGAATGGTGACGGCGACAAAATCGGACTTTTGCGAACGCAGGTTGGAGGCCGTGCTGTCGAAAACATAACCCAGATCTTCCGCCGCCTTCAGAATCGCTTCCCGGGTCTCCGGGCTGACGAGACTGTCCGCCTTGAACGCACGAGACACCGTCATCGGAGAAACTCCCATGACGCGGGCTATGTCTGCCATAGTGGGCGGTTTGCGATTGCTACTCATCAATGGCCTTATGTTATCGTTACCATGAGAGTAATATGGCTTCCCCGCTAATAGCAAGTGCGTCTTTCGTCCATCCAGACAATGAGAAATGCGGAGCCTTTCGGCCCCGCGTAACGATTGTCTCAGGAGATTGGCCTATAGCTGGAACTCATGGGCGAGTGTCACATGATGATGAATGCGCCCTTCGAAGAAGCGTGACAGCACGGCTTCAGTTGCCGCCCGCGCTTCGGTACGCACGGGGCTGGCAAGGGCAGCCTCGACAGCCGCCAGGTCCGGATAGTTGACGGCGAGGATCATCGGAAATTCCGGAGCCCCCTCGTCACGCGCTTCGGCAAAGGTAACGCGTACGTCGAGCGCACCGGGAAACTGCTTCCATTTCGGCAGGATCGTCTCCATGACGGCGGCGCGGAAGGCCTCCGCTTCGCCTTCCCTGACCTTGCCTTCGAATAATGCGTATCGGGTGATCATCCGGCGATTTCCTTGTTCGGTCCCTTGAAGAATTCCATCAATGCAGCCTGGTCCTCGCCGCCGAGGCCGGCGGCCGTCAGCATGCGATGGATCTCGGCGCAGACAGCCGTCAGCGGCATGGCGGTGTTGGTGCGTCGAGCAAGATCCTGGGCGCCGTTCAGATCCTTGACCATGTTGTCGATCCGGCCGGTGCGGCGATAATCCTTGGTCACATAGCGCGGCATATATTCCTGAAGGATGGCGCTGTCGGCCCGACCGCCCTTCAATGCCTGCGGGATCTTGGCGGCATCCACACCGGCGTCAAGCGCCAGTTGCGTTGCCTCCGCCACCGCCAGAAAATTCAATGCGCAGAGGACCTGATTGATGAGTTTGGTCGTCTGACCCGCGCCGACCGGCCCCATATGGGTGTAGTTCGATGCGACATGGCGCAGCACCTGATGCGCATCCGAGACGTCCTCTGCGTCACCACCCGCCATCAAGGTCAACTGTCCGATCAGCGCCTTCGGAGCGCCGCCGGAGAGTGGACTGTCCACCCAGCGCAACCCCTTCTCCGCCGCTTCGCCGGCGAGCGCCTTGGTCGCATCCGGATCGATCGACGACATATCGATGATCAAGGTTCCGCGCTTCGCCCCTTCGGCAACCCCGCCCGGCCCGAATACCGCGCTGTGGACTACCTTCGGCGAGTTCAGGCTCAGGATGACAAAATCTGATGCCGCGGCTGCCGCTGCGGCACTGTCGGCGGCATGTGCACCCTTGGCTGTGAGCGCGGCCACCTTCTCCTTGTCGAGATCGAAAACCGTCAACTCGTTGCCAGTCTCCACCAGGCGGGCGCCAATGGCACCGCCCATCGCACCGGCGCCGATCAGCGCCACCTTGTTGCTCATAACTGCTCCTCCTCCAATGCGGCGATGATCGCCGCCACGACCATATCCAGCGGCTGGTCGATATTGACAGTGATAGCTTGCTCGTCTGCACCGGGCGGCTCAAGTGCTGCAAACTGGCTCTCCAGCAAGGCAGACGGCATGAAATGATCCCGCCGCGCCTCCAGGCGCCGAAGGATGGTCTCCTTCGTGCCGTCGAGATGGATGAAGGAAACCGGCGCGCCGACGAGGGAGCGGATCCGATCGCGATAGACGCGCTTCAGGGCCGAGCATCCGATCAGCGCCGTATCGTCCGCCAGTGCCAGGCGCGCGCCGACCCTGTCGAGCCATGGCCAGCGATCAGCGTCGGTCAACGGGATGCCGGCGCTCATCTTGGCGACATTGGCCGGCGGATGCAGGTCGTCTCCATCGACATAGACACCAGCAAGACGAGCAGCGAGTGCTGCACCGACCGAGGACTTGCCACAGCCGCTGACGCCCATGACGACGAAGCGGCGTGGCTGCACCTTATCAGAGCGAGGCTGTGATGCCGCCATCGACATAAAGCACATGACCGTTGACAAAGGAGGATGCGTCGGACGCCAGGAAAATGCAGGCGCCGACCAGTTCTTCGACCTGCCCCCAACGGCCGGCCGGCGTGCGCTTTTCGAGCCACGCGGAGAAATCGGCGTCGGCGACGAGCGCCGCATTCAATGGCGTGTCGAAATAGCCGGGCGCGATGGCGTTGCACTGCAGACCGTATTTGGCCCAATCCGTCGCCATGCCCTTGGTGAGATTGCCGACGGCGCCCTTGGTTGCCGTATAAGGCGCGATCGACGGCCGTGCCAGCGCCGTCTGGACGCTGGCAATGTTGATGATCTTGCCGGCGCCGCGCTTGATCATATGGCGCGCGACGGCCTGACCGACATTGAAGACGCTCGATATATTGGTGCGCAGCAGCCGTTCGAAGGCGTCTGCGGGGAAATCTTCCAGCGGCGTGCGGAACTGCATGCCGGCATTGTTGACCAGGATGTCGATCGCGCCCTTGTCCGCCTCGAAAGCATCCACCGCGCGGCGCGCGGCCTCATGATCCGTGGCATCGAATGGCAGAATATGTACCCTGCCGTCGAAGCTACCCGCCGCCTTGGCGAGCTTTTCCTCGTCGCGGCCATTGAGCACCAGTTCGGCGCCCGCCGCCGCCAATCCCTTGGCGAGCGCGAGCCCGATACCTTGCGATGAACCGGTAATCAGGGCGCGCCGCCCGTTCAGATCGAAGAGGCCAAGAGACACGGTTTCCTCCGTTTTTTATCTCGACAAAGACTGTTCCCCCTGTTTATGTTATCGATAACATTCGATGTCAAGTGAGGAGACGAAAGATGGACAAGCCGCCAATCCTGCAGATCGGGCCCTATCCGCAATGGGATCAGGAACCGCTCGATGCGGCGTTTCAGGTCCATCGTTATTTTGAGGCTACCGACAAAGCCAAGCTTCTGGCCGAGGTCGGCCCATCGATCAAGGCGATCGCGACACGCGGTGAACTTGGCGCCAATCGCGGCATGATCGAAGCCTGCCCCAATCTGCAGCTCATTTCGGTCTATGGCGTCGGCTTCGACGCGATCGATCTGCAGGCCTGCCGCGAACGTGGCATCCGTGTCACGAATACGCCTGACGTGTTGACCAATGACGTTGCCGATCTGGGTGTCGCCATGATGCTGTGCCAGTCGCGCGGCATGCTCGGTGCTGAAACATGGGTGCGCGACGGCAGCTGGGCTGAGAAGGGTCTCTATCCCCTCAAACGCCGCGTGTGGGGACGGCGCGCCGGCGTGCTCGGCCTCGGCCGCATCGGTTTCGAGGTCGCCAAGCGCCTGAAAGGCTTCGACCTGCAGATCGCCTACTCCGATGTCGAGGCAAAATCTTTCGCATCCGACATGAAGTTCGTGGCCGATCCCGTTGAACTGGCACGGCAATCTGATTTCCTGTTCGTGACGCTTGCTGCATCGGCCGCGACCCGCCATATCGTCGGACGTGAGGTGATTGAGGCGCTCGGGCCGGAGGGTATGCTGATCAATATATCCAGAGCCTCCAATATCGATGAGGAAGCCCTCCTCGAGGCGCTCGAGACCGGCAAGCTCGGATCGGCGGCGCTCGACGTCTTCGAAGGCGAGCCAAAGCTCAACCCACGCTTTCTGGCGCTCGACAATGTGCTGCTGCAGCCGCATCATGCCTCCGGCACGATTGAGACGCGCAAAGCCATGGGCCAGCTCGTGCGCGACAATCTCGCAGCACACTTTGCCGGCCAGCCGCTGCCCACACCCGTTCTTTGAGGAGAAAGACATGAAGGCCATCGTCGCTCACGCCGCCAAGGATGTGCGGATCGAGGAGTATCCGGAGGAGGAACCGGGCGCTGGAGAGGTCAAGTTGAGACTGGCGACCGGCGGGGTCTGCGGCAGCGACCTACATTATTATCATCACGGCGGCTTCGGCACCGTTCGCTTGAAGCAGCCAATGATCCTTGGACATGAGGTCAGCGCGACTGTTGTTGCACTCGGGTCCGGCGTGGAGGGCCTTGAGATCGGCCAGCTCGTCGCCGTCTCTCCTTCCCGCCCCTGCCGGACCTGCCGCTACTGCCAGCAGGGCTTGCACAATCAGTGCCTCAACATGCGCTTCTACGGCAGCGCCATGCCCTTTCCGCATATTCAGGGCGCGTTTCGCGAGACGCTGGTTGCAGACGCGATCCAATGCGTTCCGGCGGATGGCCTGACACCTGGCGAAGCGGCCATGGCAGAACCGCTTGCCGTCACCCTGCATGCGACGAGACGCGCCGGCGAGATGCTCGGCAAGCGGGTTCTCGTGACCGGTTGCGGTCCGATCGGCGTTTTGTCGATCCTCGCAGCGCGGCGCGCGGGCGCGGCCGAGATCGTGGCGACCGACCTTTCGGATTTCACGCTGTCACTCGCAAAGCAGGCGGGCGCCGACAGGATCATCAACACCAAGGACGAGCCTGAGGCCCTTGCCGCCTATTCGGCCGACAAGGGTACTTTCGATGTACTCTACGAGTGCTCGGGCGCTGCTGCCGCTCTTGTCGGCGGGATCGCGGCGCTGAGGCCACGCGGCATTATCGTGCAGCTCGGTCTCGGCGGCGACATGACGCTACCGATGATGGCGATCACGGCCAAGGAACTGGAACTGCGCGGCTCCTTCCGCTTCCATGAGGAATTTGCCGTCGGCGTCGACCTGATGCGCAAGCGCCTGATCGACGTGCGCCCGCTCATCACCCATTCGGTGCCGCTTGCCGATGCGATCAGCGCATTCGAGATCGCCTCGGATCGCAGCAAGGCTATGAAGGCACAGATCGTCTTTGCCTAACCGACGGGGAACGGCCTGATATCCGTCCAAGACTAGGGCGCGTGGACAAATCGCTGACAGTCCGCCGACCTACCGCTTGGGTTACAAGTGATGTCATACTTGTCCGGCGGTCGCTGCGTGACCGGTATCGGCTAGCCGCGTTAGCCGTTATGCGACTAAGAACGCGGTTATTTCATCGGCCAAGCCAGCGAGAAAAGTGTTCCGATCCGGATGAGGTTCCGGCACATTTGGCGGCAATTCGTCCATGTAGGTGAAATGGCCGGCATCGGGA